>Ga0136618_10000999_pt1 | contig 10568 bp, 11 predicted proteins | sample AntDrymUQ3302106_2_FD_104805 | JGI IMG/M metagenome (GOLD analysis project Ga0136618, IMG submission 104805) | Polar desert sand microbial communities from Dry Valleys, Antarctica - metaG UQ330 (21.06) | ecosystem: Environmental > Terrestrial > Soil > Desert | place: Antarctica: Dry Valley...
CTGTTGCAGTACACGAACCCGTTGCCCTCGGTGCCGGCGTAGTACTCGTGCACGATGGGCCCGAACCACTCGATGATCTGTGCCTTCACCTCGGCGGGGCACGGGGCGGCGGCGTGGACCACGGCAGTGAGGGACGAGAGGTCGTAGCGGGCTCGCACCTCGTCGGGCAGCTTGAGCATCCGGATGAACATGGTGGGAACCACCTGGCTGAAGGTGATGCGATGCTGCTCGACGAGGGCGAGGTACTGCTCGGGGTCGAAGTGCTCCATCACCACGACCGTGCCTCCGATGCGCTGCACGGCCCGGCAGAACCGCAGCGGGGCAGCGTGGTACAGCGGCGCTGGACTCAGGTACATGGTGGACTCGTCGGCGCCGAACAAGAGCTGGCCGAGGGCGGTGACGGCGTCGCCGGCCTCGCCCAGGGCGATGCCGGGCAAGGCCACCTTGACCCCCTTGGGGCGGCCGGTGGTGCCTGAGCTGTAGAGCATGTCCTGGCCTTCGACGCGCTCTTCGTCCAGCGGGGCGGCGGGCTGGGCGGCCAGCACCGCCTCGTACGGCTCGAAGCCGTCGATGACGCCACCCTGCATGAGGCGCACCTTCACCTTCGGCATCCGGTCGGCCAGCTCGGCGGCCTGGTCGGCCTGGTGGGTCGAGGTGATGAAGGCCTGCGCCCCACAGTCGTCGAGGATGTAGGCCATCTCCTCGGTGGTCAGCCGGGAGCTCATGGCGGTGTAGTAGAGGCCGGCGTAGTGGGCGCCCCACACGATCGGTAGGAAGTGGGCGCTGTTCTCCAGGCACAGGGCCACGTGATCGCCCGGCTGCAGCCCGGCGCCGCGGAGCACGCGGGAGAGCTGGTTGGCCTCGGCGTCGAGCTCGGCATAGGTGACCACCTCCCCGCTGGTGGCCATGATCACGGCGGGCCGGTCGGGGCTGGTGGCGGCGAAGTCTCCCGGGAACATGGCGGCAACCTATCCCTCGGTATCCTGCGCAGGTGGCCGACGACACCGCCGCCCGCTTCGCGGCGCTGGTCTCCCGCCAGGACCGCCCGCTGCCCGTCGACGAGGCGCTCCTGCTGGTCGCGGTGGCCCTCGATCCGACGGTGGACGTCGCCGCCGAGCAGGCGCGCCTCGACGACCTGGCCGCGGGCGTAGAGGAACCCACCGTCGACGCCCTGTGCCATCACCTCTTCACCACGATGGGCTTCACCGGTGACCGCGATGACTACTACGACGCCCGGAACTCGTTGCTACCCGCCGTCCTCGACCGCCGGCTCGGGATCCCGCTCAGCCTGGCCGTGGTGACGATGGAGGTGGGGCGCCGCTCCGGTGTGGCCATCGAGGGGATCGGCATGCCCGGTCACTACCTGGTGCGTCCGGTTGCCGAGCCGGCCCGCTTCCTCGACGTCTTCGACGCCGGCCGGGAGCTCGATGTGGCCGGCTGCCGGGCCATCTTCCAGGTGGCCGCGGCCGGCATGCCGTGGGACGACCGCTACCTTCGGGCCGACGCGCCGTGGTCGATCGTCGTCCGCACCTTGGCCAACCTGGCCGGCGCCCATCGGCGCAGCGGCGACCGGGCTGGCCTGTGCACGGTGTTGGAGCTGCGGATGGCGCTGCCCGCGGCCACTGAGCAGGAGCGGCGCGAGCTCGGCATGCTGCTCGGCGCCGCCGGTCGCTTCGACGAGGGTGCCGCCGTCCTCGAGGCTTCCGGCGTGGAGGCCGATCAGGAGGTGGCCGCCCGTCTCCGGGCCCGCCTCAACTGAACCATGACCGACGGGTCACGTACGATCCTCGGCATGACCGCCGTCGACACCGCCGCTCCCATCACCGACGAGGACAGGGTCCTCGAGCTGTGCCAGCAGCTGCTGGACGAGCGGCCGCCGAAGGAGATCGGCGCCGTCGAGTTCCTCGGCCGCCAGTTCGATCTCGGCCTCGGTTGGGTGCACTTCCCCGAGGGCCAGGGCGGGCTCGGGCTGTCGCCGCGCCTGCAGCGCACCATCAACGAGGTGCTCCTCCCGGCTGGTGCACCGATCGCCGCCTACCGAAACGTCATCGGCCACGGCATGGGGGCGCCCACCCTCGTCGCCCACGGCACCGACGCCCAGAAGGAGCGCTACCTGCGCCCTCTGTTCACGGGTGAGGAGGTGTGGTGCCAGCTGTTCTCGGAGCCGGGCGCCGGTTCCGACGTGGCGGGGCTGGCCACCAGGGCGGTGCTCGATGGTGAGGAGTGGATCGTCAACGGGCAGAAGGTGTGGACCACCCTGGCCCACGTGGCCAAGTGGGGGATGCTCGTCGCCCGCACCGACCCCGACCAGCCCAAGCACAAGGGGATGACCTACTTCGTGGTCGACATGGAGGCGCCCGGCGTCGAGGTGCGGCCCCTGTACCAGATCACCGGCGAGGCCGAGTTCAACGAGGTGTACTTCACCGACGTCCGCATCCCCGACGCCGAGCGCCTCGGCGACGTGGGCGAGGGTTGGCGGGCCACCCTCACCACGCTCATGAACGAGCGGGTCGCCATCGGCGGGGGCATCCCCACCAAGGGCGCCGGCTTCATCGCCGAGGCGGTCAAGGTCTGGAACGACGGCGGTCACACCGATGTCGCCCGCAAGGACGAGCTGATGGCGCTCTGGATCCGGGCCGAGGTGCTGCGCCTCACCAACATCCGGGCCAGCCAGCTGCGCGTGGTCGGTACCCCCGGCCCCGAGGGCTCGATCGGCAAGGCCATGTCGGCCGAGCTCAACAAGGACATCAGCGCCTACGCCATCGGCCTGCTGGGCGCCGAGGGGATGCTGAAGCCCGACGGCTACCCGATGGAGCGACCGAAGCATGCGGCGCAGTGGGCCAACACGCAGCAGGCGTTCCTGCGGGCCCGGGCCAACTCCATCGAGGGCGGCACCACCGAGATCGCCAAGAACATCCTCGGTGAGCGGGTGCTCGGCCTGCCGGGCGACGTGCGAAACGACAAGGACGTGCCCTGGATCCAGGTGCCGAGGAGCTGAGCTAGATTGCGGCAAGCCCTGCTGTGGGGGGCAGCTGCTCGAGGGGTCGGTTCGGGGGGACCGACCCCTCGCCGCGTCCGAGCTACAGCAGGCCGCGCACGTGGGCCGTCTCGTTGAGGCTGCCGATGCTGCGCTGCCCGGTGGAGGCGGCGAACACCCGGTTGATGGACGTGTAGGCCGGCAGGAAGAACAGCGGCTCGTCGATCCCGAGGACGTGGCCGGCATAGGCGTTGATCACGCCCCCGTGGCAGACGACGGCCACCCGCTGGCGGGGGTGGGCGGCGACGATGCGCTCGATGGCGGCCACCACCACCGCCTGGAAGTGCTCAGGGCGTTCGGGGACCTCGTTCCAGCGGGGATCGTTGGCCGCCTTGAGCTCCTCGATGGGGATGTAGCTGCCGGCGTCGCGGTCGAACTCGGCGATGTCCTCCTCGATGGTGATGGGGAGCCCGAGCCGCTGCACCAACGGCGCGGCCGTCTGGGCCGCCCGCCGCATCGGGCTCACCCAGAGGGCGTCGATCGCCTCGCCGACGAGCCAGTCGGCCAGTGCCGCCGCCTGGGCCAGGCCCCGCTCGGAGAGGTCCGGATCGGCAGGGCCGTCGGCCATCCCCTCGTCGACGCGGATCGGCAGGCCGTGACGGATGAGCAGCAGCTCCATGAGAGGGGGGTTCTAGCCTCCTGGGCCGTGACGGGCATCTTCGCGACGGAGCACGAGGGGCGACCGGGTGCCGCCAGGGTGGTGCTCGTCCACGGCACCCTCGACCGGAGCTCGGTCTTCCTGCGCGTGCAGCGCCTGCTGGAGGACCTCACCGTCGTGCGCTACGACCGGCGGGGCTACGCCAAGTCCTTCGACGTCGGCGCCTGCACCTCCTTCGACGACCACGTCAACGACCTCGCCGAGGTGGTGGCCGGCCGGCCGTCCATCGTGGCCGGCCACAGCCTGGGCGGGGTGGTGGCCCTGGCCTTCGCCCAGCGGGCGCCCGAGCTCGTGCCGGCGGTGGTGAGCTACGAGTCGCCGATGCCGTGGCTCCCCGGGTGGCCGTCGGCGACGGCCGGCTCAGCGGCGATGGCCAGTGCCTCGGACTCGGGAATGGCGGCTGAGCGGTTCATGCGCCGCATGATCGGGGATGCTCGCTGGGAGTCGCTGCCGGAGCGGACGAAGGAGCAGCGCCGCCAGGAGGGTCCGGCCCTGGTGGCCGAGCTGCGCTCCATCCGGAGCCCGGCCCCCGCGCCCTACGACCCGGCGCTGATCACCATGCCGGTCGTGATCGGCCGGGGCACCCGGTCCAAGCCGCACCACCAGGAGGCGGCCGGCCGTCTGGCCGAGGCGCTGCCGAAGGGCGAGCTCGTCGTCATCGACGGCGCCGACCACGGCATCCACCTCTCCGACCCCGCCGCCTTCGCCGCCCTCATCCGCCGAGCCGACGAGCGGCGCTGATCAGAGATCGAGGTCGGGGTTGCAGGTGGGGACGTCGATGTTGCGGTCGGCGATCTGGCACCCGCAGGTGCGGGCGCAGGCTTGCAGCGGCTCCCGGTTGACGTAGACGAAGAGGCCGACGGCGGCGATCACGGTCAGCAGGATGACCCGCAGCATCAGCTTCTTCACGAGCCGGACCACCAGGAAGGTGAGCACCAGCAGCGTGCCGAGGCTGATCTGGGCGACGTTGTCGGCGAGCCAGGCAGGCGTGGCAGCGGGCAGCACGGCCTGAGGGTATCGGCGGGCTCGCCACCGAGAAGGGGGAGGTCGGTAGGGTCCGGGCATGTCCGAGGTCACGCTCACCCCGTCCGGTCCGCCCGAAACCGTCATCGCCGCCGAACCGGCCGACGTCCGCCAGGCGGTGGTGGCGGCGCTGGCCGGAGACGACACCGAACGCCGGGCCGCGCTGGCGGCGGTGGTGGCCGGGTCGCCCCGCTCGCTCGAGGGTTGGGCCCGGCTCGGCGACGCCGGGCGGGACGTGATCGAGCAGTACGCCGCCTACCGCGTGGGCTACCACCGGGGCCTCGACACGCTCCGCGCCAACGGTTGGCGGGGGAGCGGCTACGTGCGCTGGGAGCACGAGACCAACCGGGGGTTCCTCCGGGCGTTGGCCGGGCTGCAGCGGACCGCCGCGGAGATCGGCGAGGCGGACGAAGCCGAGCGCTGCGCCCACTTCCTCCGCCAGCTCGACCCCGCCTGGCCGCCGGCGGAGCTGGCCTGATGACCCCCGGCTTCCCGACCGAGGGGCGGCCGGCCGACGATCTGCTGGCCGAGATCCGAGCCGGCCGGGGTGACGACGCGGACTGGCGGGGAGGGCGCACGTTCAGCCTCGTCTACAACCCGGGCGACCCCGAGCTGGAGCGCCTGCTGGAGGCGGTGTCGCACGAGTACCTCCACGAGAACTACCTCAACCCGTTCGCCTTCCCGAGCCTGCTGAGGATGGAGCAGGAGGTCGTCGCCATGGCCGCCGACCTCTTCGGTGGCCCGGCCGACGGCGGCAAGCTCACCTCCGGTGGAACCGAGAGCATCTTCCTCGCCGTGCAGGTGGCGCGCGAGCACGCCCGTGGGGAGCGGGGGATCGCGGAGCCGCAGCTGGTGACGGCCACGACCGCCCACCCCGCCTTCGCCAAGGCCGCCCACTACCTCGACGTCGAGCATGTGCTCGTCCCCGTCGGCGTCGACGGGCGGCTCGACCCGGCTTCCGCCGCCGACGCCCTCACCGACCGCACCGCCCTTCTGGTGGGCTCGGCGCCCAGCTATCCCTTCGGCGTCATCGACCCCATCCCGGAGCTGGCCGCGCTGGCGTCCGAGCGCGACGTCCTCTGCCACGTCGATGCCTGCCTCGGCGGGTGGTTGCTGCCGTTCTGGGAGCGACTCGGCGAGCCCGTGCCGCCGTGGGACATGCGCGTCCCCGGCGTCACGTCGCTGTCAGCCGACATCCACAAGTACGGCTGGAGCTTCAAGGGCGTGTCGCTGCTCCTCCACCGGAGCCGGGACCTGCTGAAGCACCAGTACTTCATCTACGACGCCTGGCCCGGCGGGATCTACGGCTCCGCCACCACCGCCGGAACCCGGCCGGGCGCGCCGATCGCGGCCGCCTGGGCCACCGTGTCCCACCTCGGGGAGGCGGGCTACCTGCGCCTGGCCGGCCAGGTGCTGGACGCCACCCGAGACTTCCGCTCCGGCATCGAGGCGATCGACGGGCTGCACATCACCGGCGAACCGGTCATGGGAGTGATGGAGATCGCCTCCGACGTGCACGACATGAGCGCCATCGGCGACGTCATGGAAGACCGGGGGTGGCACCTCGACCGTCAGCAGGGCGGGCTCCACCTGATGCTGTCGCCTTACCACGCCACCGTGGCCGACGCCTTCGTCGCCGACCTGGCCGCCGCGGTGGCCGGGCACGGGGACAGCCGGGGCGCGGAGGCGCGCTACGGCGCGGGACCCGTCGACGCCCGGGGTTGACCGCGTTCACGGGCGTCGTGCTGTGCGGGGGAGCGAGCCGTCGGATGGGCCGGGACAAGGCGCCGCTCCTCGTGCACGGTGTGGCCATGGCGCGGCGGGTGGCCGATGTGCTGGCGGCGGCCGGGGCGGGCGAGGTCTGGGCCCTCGGCGGCGACCCGGCGACGTTGAACCCGCTCGGGCTGCGGGTGGTCGCCGACGAACGCCCCGGTGGCGGGCCCTTCCCGGCCACCATGACGGCACTGCAGCACGCCGATGACGAGGTCGTCGTCGTGCTGTCCTGTGACCTGCTGCGGCCGAGCTCGGAGGCGGTGGTGACCATCGTCGAGGCCCTCGACGCGGCCGGGTCCGACGTGCTGGCCGCGGTGCCGGTCGTCGATGGCCACCACCAGTGGACCCACGCCGCGTGGCGGAGCGGTGCCCTCCCCACCCTCGAGGCCGCCTACGGCGCGGGAGCCCGATCGCTGAAGCGGGGAGCGGCCGGGCTCCCGCTGATCGAGGTCTACGGGCTCGACCCAGCCGCGGTGGCCGACGCCGACGAGCCAGGCGACCTGTAGCCTGCCCGGCGATGGACACCCCAGAGATCGACGTGGTCGAGCTGGCGGCACGGCGAGCCGCGGGTGCCCCGCTGATCGACGTGCGGGAGGCCGACGAGTACGCGGAGGCCCACGTGGCCGGGGCCCACCACATCCCGCTGGGTGAGGTGGCCGAGCGGATCGGCGAGGTGCCCACCGAGGGGACTGTGTACGTCATCTGCGCGCGCGGGGGCCGCAGCGCCAAGGCGGTGGAGCACTACCGTGCCCAGGGCATCGACGCCGTGAACGTGGCCGGGGGCACCTTCGGGTGGATCGACGCCGGCCAACCGGTCGACGCCGAGCCGGGGAGCGGGGCCGACCCGGCGTGACCGCGGTGGCCGGTGCCGGAACCCACGCCTGGATCGACACGGACGTCGCCTTCGCCGAGCTCGTGGCCGAGCTGGCCACCGTCGACGTCTACGGCCTGGACACCGAGTTCCACCGTGAGCGCACCTACCACGCCCGCCTGGCCCTGCTGCAGCTGTCGTGGCCGGGCGGGGTTGCCGTCGTCGACCCGCTCTGTGTGGAGGTGGCACCGCTCGAGACGGTGCTGGCGGGGCCGGGTCTCTGCGTCATGCACGCGGCCAGCCAAGACCTCGAGATCCTGGCTCGTGTGTGCCAGACCCTTCCGACGCGGCTGTTCGACACGCAGGTGGCGGCGGGCTTCGTCGGCTACAGCAGCGTGGGCCTGGCCGGGTTGGTGCAGGGCGAGCTCGGCGTGAAGCTGCCCAAGGCCGATCGCCTCACCGACTGGCTCGCCCGCCCCCTGCCCGACGGCGCCGTGCGCTACGCGGCCTCCGACGTCGTCCACCTCCACGAGCTCCACGATCGGATCGTCGCCAAGCTGGAGGAGCGTGGGCGCCTGGAGTGGGCTCTCGACGAGTGCGAGGTGCACCGGATCCGGCCCACCAGCGGCCAGATCCCCGACCGGGCGTGGTGGCGCATCAAGGAGGCCCGTTCGCTGCGCGGGCGGGCGGCGGCGGTGGCCCAGGTCCTGGCCGCCTGGCGGGAGCGCCGCGCCGCCGAGATCGACCGGCCGGTGCGCTTCCTCCTCGCCGACCTGGCGCTGGTGGCGATGGCGCAACGACCACCGGCCACCGAGGACGACCTGCGACGGGTGCGTGGCCTCGATGACGGCAAGCGCAAGGGCAGCGCCGGCCGAGAGCTGCTCGGCGTGGTGGCCGAGGGCGTCGCCCTTCCGCTGGAGGAGGTGCAGCTGCCGCCCTCTGAGGGTGTCGACCGGAGCCGTCGCGCGGCCGCCTCCCTCGTCAGCGCGTGGGCGGCCCAGCGGGCCCGCGACCTCGACATCGACGCCGCCATCCTCGCCACCCGCTCGGACATGGAGGCGCTGCTGATGGGCGAGGGTGGCCGCCTGGCGCAGGGGTGGCGCCACGACGTGGTCGGCGAGCCCATCCGGGCGCTGGCCGCCGGCGAGGCCTCGCTGGCGGTGGACGCTCAAGGCCGGTTGCGCCTCGAGACCCGCTCCGGGGTGGCGCTCACCGAAGGATGACGGCGGCGTCGGCGGCGAGCCGGCCGCGGAAGGGCTCGCCTTCTCCGACGCCGTCGCTGGCCACCTCGACGGTTCCCGCCACCTCGACGGTCATCTCGTCCGTGGTCATGTTGACGAGGAGCGTGCGCTGGTCGCCGTCGGGTGCGACCCGTCGCCAGGCCAGCACGCCATCGGGGGCCGGCAGCATCTCCTGGGCGCCTTCGGCCAGCGCGGCGCTGGCCCGACGGGCCCGGAGCAGCCGCCGGTAGAGGTGCAGGATCGAGGCGGGGTCGGCCCGCTGCGCCTCCACCGAGCGGGCCGCCGCATCAGGGGGGAACGGAAGCCACGGGTCCTCGCCCCACCCGCGGTCCGGGGCCGACGTCCACGGCAGCGGGGCCCGACAGCCGTCGCGACCACCCGGGTCCACCACCCGGTCGGGTGGGACGATGGCGTCCTCGAGGCCCAGCTCCTCGCCGGCGTAGAGGAACGGCGTGCCCCGCTGGGTGAGCAGGACGACGGCGGCGGCGCGGGCGCGCGCCTCGCTGCCGCCGTGGCGGGTGCGGTGCCGGGAGATGTCGTGGTTGGACAGCACCCACGAGGGCCACGCCCCGAGCGGGTCCAGGAGCTCCTCGATGCGGGCGATGCGCTTCCGCCAGACGGCGTCGTCCCAGGTGGCGTGGGTGGCGGCGAAGTTGAAGGCGAGGTGCAGCTCGTCGTCATCCCCGTAGTAGGGCGCGACCCACTGGGTGCCGGGGAGAGCCGTCTCGCCGATGAGCACCGGGGCACCGGCGTAGCCGTCGGTCAGGCGCCGCATGGCCTGGATGTGTCCGTGGCTGCTCGGGTGCTCGTTGGACGCGCAGTGGGGGATCTCGGACCACGGCGGCTCGTCGTCCGGGTAGGCCGGGTCGCGGCCGATGCAGTGGACGACGTCGATCCGGAACCCGTCGACGCCCCGGTCGAGCCAGAACCGCATGACGCCGTGCATGGCGTCCACGACCTCCGGGTTGTCCCAGTTCAGGTCGGGTTGCTGGGGCAGGAACTGGTGGAGGTACCACTGGTCGGTGGTCTCGTCCCAGGTCCACGCCCGCCCGCCCTCGATGAAGGCGCCGAGCCAGTTGTTGGGGGGTGCGTCAGGACCGCCGCCGTCCCGCCAGACGTACCAGTCCCGTTTGGGATCCGTGCGGCTGGATCGGGCGGCCTGGTACCAGGGGTGCTGGTCGGAGGTGTGGTTGGGCACCAGGTCGACGACGATGCGGAGGTCGAGGGCGTGGGCGTCGGCGAGGAGGCGGTCGAAGCCGTCCAGGTCCCCGAACAACGGGTCAACGTCACAGAAGTCGGCCACGTCGTAGCCGAAGTCCGCCATCGGTGACGGGTAGAAGGGGGACAGCCAGACGGCGTCGACGCCCAGCCAGGCCAGGTGGTCGAGGTGCTGCCGCACGCCCTCCAGGTCACCGATCCCGTTGCCATCGGCGTCGGCGAAGGAGCGTGGGTAGACCTGGTAGATGACGCCGGAGCGCCACCATGGGGTCGTCGGGGGGTCGGCCATCGGCGGCAGCGTAGGCGGGGTGCTGGTCAGTCGACGCGGTAGTCGTCGACGAGGAGAGCGCCGGTGCTGGCGTCCTCGACGAAGCGCACGGCCACCTCCTCGGTGGAGGTGGTCCCGTCGTCGCTGGTGTAGCGCAGCGTCGCGGTGGCGGTGAGGTCCTCGCTCTCGGCCTCCAGCACCTCGACCCTGTCGATGGTCTCCCAGAAGCTGCGGCAGGAGGGTTCCCCAGTGCGCTGCTGGTAGGCCGGTGACAGCCGAGTGAAGCCCTCGTCGATGCGCCCGTCGTCCATGAGCGCGTAGTAGTCCCGCAGCGCGTCGGTGGCCAAGGTGGCCGGGGCAGCGGGGGCGGTGGCGGCCGTGGTCTCGGGGGTCGCGCTGGTGACCGGGGCGGCGGTGGTCGTGGGCTCAGCGGTCGTGCTCGGCGCCGTCGTGCTGGGGGCCGCCGTGTCGGTGTCGCCACCGTCGGCGCCTTGGCGGCTGAGCAGGAAGACCCCGACGGCCAGGCCGACGAGGACGGC
>Ga0136618_10001001_pt1 | contig 10561 bp, 9 predicted proteins | sample AntDrymUQ3302106_2_FD_104805 | JGI IMG/M metagenome (GOLD analysis project Ga0136618, IMG submission 104805) | Polar desert sand microbial communities from Dry Valleys, Antarctica - metaG UQ330 (21.06) | ecosystem: Environmental > Terrestrial > Soil > Desert | place: Antarctica: Dry Valley...
AAATATAAACAAAATATTCGACCCGTTTTTTACAACAAAAGGCGTCGGCAACGGGACCGGTTTAGGTTTGGCGGTTTCTTATGGAATCGTGCAGGAACACGCCGGAACAATCGAAGCGAAAAGTGAAAACGGCGATGGAACAACATTCCGGCTTAATTTTCCCGTCGCGCAAACCAACCGTCAACGCGCTGTGAGTTAGTTCGATAATCTTTTTCTTTATTATAAAATACCACTATAAAACCAACTTTTTTTTCTCTCCGTGTTTAGTAAAATAAGCAGCCGCTAAAAATGCCGCGAACATAATCGCCGAAGCCGTCCAGAATGTCCGGTAAAGCGTGAAATCATCAATTTTATTTACTGAATTGTTTAATAAAACTCCGCCGATTGTCGGTCCGACGGCACGTGCGAGGCTTGCCGCCGATTGCAGAAAACCGAGAGTTTTTCCTTGTTCGTTTTCGCCCGCATTTTTTGAAGCAAGGCTGGTCAGCGCAGGTGAAGCCAATGAATTGCCAAGCGAGAAACAAGCAATTCCGATTAAGAGTCCTGTTAAACCGCCTGAATTTGGTCCGATAAACGGAACGGCGAATAAACTGCCGACGAGAATCAAACAACCGACAACTGCCAGGCGCGCTTCGCCGAAACGCTCCGCCAGACGGCTGAAAAGCGCGCCCTGCATTATTATTGCCAGCAAACCGATAAAAGCGAAAAGATAGCCGTTCTGCTCGGCGTTGTAACCGAAGCGAAACATCGTATACAGCACGAAGGCATAAGTCATTATCGAAAAAGCCGTTATCAGCAGAAAATAGACGAGTGTGATGAGACCGAATCTTTTATCCCGCAGAGATTCAAAAATTTCGGCAAATCGTCCCTTTCTTTTCTTTTGCAAATTATTTTGCAAATTATTTTGTATATTTTCGACGTTCTGTTTTAAAGATTCGGGCAGAATAAAATAAAGCGCGATCGCATTGACAAGTGAAAGAACGGCGGCAAAATAAAACGGAACGTAAACGCCGTATTTACTCAAGATTCCCGCGATTGCCGGACCTAAAATAAATCCCAACCCGAACATTGCGCCGAAAATTCCCATTCCTTTGGCGCGATTTTCCCGCGTCGTAACGTCGGCGATATAGGCTTGCGCGGTGGAAATGTTGCCGCCCGTAATGCCGCCGATAATGCGACCGATAAAAACCAGAACGAGCGTATTGGCAAAACCGATAACGAAATACCCGACCGCCGAGCCGAGCAGACTGATGAATAAAATCGGACGGCGACCGTATTTATCCGAAAGTTTTCCTAAAATCGGCGAAAAGAAAAACTGCATCCAGGAATAAACGCTGAACAAAATGCCGATTTCAAACGGCGTCGCGTTAAAAGGCGTGGTTTCGGCATAAAACGGCAAAATCGGAATGACCATCCCGAAACCGATGAGGTCTATAAAAACTGTTACATAAATTATAATGAGCGGCGTGGTAAAGAATTTTTCCTTATTTTCCTTATTTTCCTTATTTGTTTCAGGTGTTTGCATTATTAATCAAAGCAGGCACAGCGGTAAATTCCGGTTAGAGGTAGAGTTAGTTTAATCGAAATGAATTCAACCGGTTTCAGCCGATTCATTTACTAAATTTAGTTATTAATTTCGGCAATACCATAAAGGAAATTTTAGCAAACTATTGTTTCGTAGTAGAATCAAAACAAGCGAAATACCACTTTGAAAGGAAACGCAAAAGCCAAACACAATTTATGAAAACAAAAGTTCTGCTATTATTTATTTTCACGCTTCTTTTTTCTATGTATCAAGAAACTTCGGCTCAAAGAAAGCGAGCAAAAAACACGAAAGTTCAGGTTGCGGTAGTTAAAGCAGTCGCTCCCGAAATAAGTTATACGGTTTCGATGCCGAAGCCCTGGACGCATCTTCTGGAAGTCGAAATGCGGCTTAATTGGGCGCAGATGCCTGCGAAAACCGAATTAAAAATGCCGGTTTGGACGCCGGGAAGCTATCTCGTCCGCGAATATGCGCGGCACGTTCAGGATTTTAATGTGACGGATGCCGGCGGAAATAATTTAGCGTGGGAAAAAATCAATAAGAATACGTGGCAAGTTGATACGAAAGCAGCGAAACAGCTTGTCGCCAAATACCGCGTTTACGCTAATGAATTGACGGTTCGCACGAATGAACTCAACGACGAACACGCTTTTTTTAATAACGCCGCGCTGCTGCTGTTTCCGAAAGACCAATTAAAAGCGGCTTCAACAGTCACGGTCGTTCCTTATGGCAATTGGAAAGTTGCGACGGGATTGCCGAAAACGGAAGGACAAACAAATACTTTTCGCGCGGAAAATTACGATGTCTTATACGATTCGCCGTTTGAGGTCAGCGATTTTAAGGAAATTACCTTTACCGTGCAGGGCAAACCGCATCGCTACGTCGTCACCGGCGAAGGCAATTACGATTTGAAAAAAATGGCGGCGGACACGGAAAAAATCATCACCGAATCCTCGAAAATTTTCGGCGATTTGCCGTATAACGATTACACATTTATCGTCAATCTGCGCGGCGGCGGCGGACTCGAACATGCAAATTCGACCGCTCTGCAATGGAATCGCTTCGGTTTTACGCCGAAAGCGCGCTACACGGCATTTTTAAATTTAGTCGCGCACGAATTTTTTCATCTCTGGAACGTAAAAAGAATTCGTCCCGACGTTTTAGGTCCGTTCGATTACGAAAACGAAAATTACACGAAACTGCTCTGGGTTGCCGAAGGCGCAACGGCTTATTACGAAGGACTTCTTCTGCGCCGCGCCGGTTTGATTAGCGAAAAGGAATTTTTTGATGCGAGAGTTTCGCTGATTCAGCAGTTGCAGGAGCGTCCCGGAAGACTCGAAACGAGTTTGGAAGATGCGAGCTTCGATGCGTGGATTAAGTATTACCGGCAGGACGAAAATTCGGTTAATAATCAAATTTCGTATTACGACAAAGGCGAAATTGTCAATATGATGCTCGACGTGACGATCCGCACGGCATCCGGCGGCGCGAAATCGCTGGACGATGTGATGCGCTATCTTTATGACGAACATTCGAAAAAAGGCAGAAATTATACGCCGGAAGATTATCAGAAAATATCCGAAATGATGGCGGGCAAAAGTCTGGAGGATTTTTTCTCGAAATACGTTCGCGGCACCGAAGAGATTGATTTCGACGGGATTTTACAGGGAATCGGATTGCAGCTTAAAGCCGAAGCGAACAATGCTAATAAATCATATATCGGCGCGAATTTGGCGGAAGAAGACGGAAAATTGATGGTTCGTTCTATTCCCGCCGACACGCCCGCTTACGAGCAGGGTTTGAATACGGGCGACCAAATCGTCGCCGTTGACGGCAATCGCGCCAGTCAGACTTTTTTGACGAATTATATCGGCGAAAAAAAACCGGGCGATAAAGTGAAAATGACAATTTTCCGGTTTGACCGTTTGCGCGACATTGAATTTACGCTCGGAGGTAATATTCGTAAAAGCTACTCAATCGTTCCGGTTGAAAGCCCGTCAGAGGCGCAGAAAACGCTTTATCAAAATTATTTGCAAGCCGAATTAAAATAAGTTTTTATGTCTTTACGTAACAGTTTGAAAATTTTTATAATCGCCGTTTTTTTGATTACGGCAGGATGCCAAAAAACCGATTTTCAATCGCCGACGGTTGCGCCGTCGGCGATGCGCGACGTTCCCGCGCTGCGTTTGAATTATCGCTATGAAGCGGACGTTCCCGCGCCGCCCGAAACGGCGAAAAACGCTCCGGCGGAAGAAAGAAATGCGGCTGTGCAAGCTGATTACGACCAGAATCGCACACAGGAACTGCTTGATAAAACCATTTTTTCGCCTGACAGGCAGAAAGTTGTCGCGGTTTATCATCGCGCTGCGGATGTGCAAGCCGAATTTCGTCTGGATATGTATACGGCGGACGGAAGATTTTTGCGAAAAATGACACCTGACGCGATGGCAGTTCACTTTCCGGATACGATTGTCTGGTCGCCCGATTCGACGACGCTGGCTTTTGTCGCAATGACCCGCGCGGGCGAACAGGGAAACGGTTTGCCGTCCGCCGCGCCGCCGAATCAAAATTCAAATGCGAACGCTAATTCGGCAAATACGAATGCGGGAAGTATAAACACGAACGCGGCAAATACCGAAACAAATGCGAATTTGAATACTTCAAACTCCGATGCTGAAGCAAATGCGAACAGCGGCGTTCCGACCGCGCCGACCCCCGCCGCGCCGACCGGGATTTTAACTTTTCGCACCGAACAGATTTATACTTGCAATTCCGACGGCGACGGCATCAAGCCGGTTACGCAAAACGAAGGGTTGATTTATTTTTACTATGTTTGGTCGCCCGACGGCACGATGCTCGCGTCCCTTGCGGCAACTTACCGGGAATGGCAGTTCTTGCAGTATCAAGCCGATCAGAAAGGCGAAATATTTACGCCTCTGGGCAGACCGCGACTCGTCGAAAAAACCGGACGCGAACGGCGGCTCGACGACGCTTTGACGCAGGTTCGTCCCGTTTGGTCGCCTGATTCGGCAAAAGTTGTTGTCGCTTTTGATAAACAAATCAGGATTTACGATGCAATCGGCAACACTCCGACCCAAGCCGCGATTCCGCTGCGGAATCAGTTATTGATTTCTTCGCAAGCCTTTGACCGGGAATTGCAGCGTCGGGAAGCGGCGAATATTAGCGGCGACGCAAATGCAAACGCTTCCGCCAATCAGCCGCCGTTGACAACTTTGCCGGATGAAAATTCGCTGGTTTCCTTTAATCCGGTTATAAATCTTGAATGGACGGCGGAAGATATGCTTTATTTTCAAACCGGCTATGTCAAACAGATGAAAAACGAAGGCGACAGCGTGCGAAGTTATTTGCGCTGGCATCGTCTTGTTTTAAGCCCGCAGACGGTTTCGCTCGGAAAATAAAACTGACAACCGGAATATAATTTTGAAGTTGAAGAAAATAAACAAAAAAAGACTTGAAAATGCGTGAACATTTTCAAGCCTCAAAATGATAAAGAGAAAAAACAACAATTACTTAAACAACGAAAAGAGAAATATTTCCGATAATATTTTTAGATAAATTGAAACTTTGGCAATCCGGCTAATTTTGATTCTATTCAATGACAGGAATAAATATTGTTTTCCTTGATTTCGCTTTTCATCTCGTTTAATATGTCCAACCAAAGTATCCTCGATAAAATTCCGCGCATCCGGCACTTTTCCTGCAAATTTTACTTTATTTCGCGTCAATTACGCGACAACCGCCGATAAACCGACTTTTTGAAGGAGAAATCTATATGAAGTTATCATTAATTGCAAAAGAAAATCTTGACGAGGTTGAAAGTGACCTAATTACGATTCGCCATGAACTGAACAGGTTACTAAAAAGTGGAAAGATAGACGAGGAGCAGTATCTTCTGTTTACAAGATTGGTAAAAGTATTTACGAGTTTGCACGCGGGGATTATAAATGCGACAAAGTCAGAACAAACAAAGCCGCACACGGTCTTATAGCGTGCAGCTTTGAGTTAATTGAGAATCAAATTTAAGAAGTTTTTGCCTTGGCGTTAAGTGAAAATCTTAACGCCTTTTTGTATAGTAATTATGCTTAAATTAATCACTAAAATTTATTTATGGTAGATGCGGAAACAATCGAAAAGTTCTGGGCGCGGGTTCGGAAACAATCTGACGGACACTGGATTTGGACTGGTAATAAAGTTAATCGGGATTACGGAAAAAATAAAGGTAAAGAGGTTTACGCATCAAAGGTGAGTTGGGCTATCCACACAGGTAAGGCTATTGAAGAAATACAGCACTTGACTTTGATGAAACTCTGCGACTTTAACGATTGCGTAAATTCCGCACATTTTCACGCTAAAATCTTAAAAGACCGCAAGTTAGGTGAGTAAGGCAGAAACTTTCTTGATCCCGCTTCTTGATTTGACAAAATTTACTGTATTTTGTCTTTTTAGACCATCGTCGGTTATCATAAAGTGTTTTTAAACAAAGATTATTATCCGGCAGATGCAGGTAAAAAATTACAATTTATGAAATATCAAAATATCGCTGAAATTTACGACTCGAACGATAAAATCCGTGAAAATCTGAAAGCGACAATCGAAGGTTTGACCGATGAACAAGCCGCCGCCGCGCCGGAAGGCGAGAAATGGTCGCTCGCTCAACTCGTCGAACACATTGCCATCGTCGAGGACGGTATGACGGGGATTTGCGCGAAACTGCTTTTAAGAGCGCAGACGGAAAATAAAACATCTGACGGCGCGGCGAAAATGTCGGAAAACTTTTTGACAAAAGCCGTCGAAATAGCGAATCTGAAAGTCGAAGCGCCGGAACGAGTGCGCCCGACGGGAACAAAAACGGTCGCCGAATCGCTGGCGAGAATGGAAGAAAACCGTGAGAATCTGAAAAAACTGCGTCCGCTTTTTGAGTCGGTTGACGGAACGGAGCACAAATTTCCGCACCCGTTTTTCGGCGATCTGACCGCGCACGAATGGCTGGCTCTCGTTGGCGGACACGAATTGCGGCATCTTAAACAGATTAAAAATCTGCTTGAAAAAATAAACTAAACGAATTTTTTGAGTTAAATAATAAAGCCTTAACCCGTGATGAGAAGCGGATAAGGCTTTAATTTTGTATTTGCGGTGGTTCTTTTATGAAATTTGCACGAGCGGTTTTTCTTCCGAAAGCGATTTTGCCGCCGCGCCTTCTTTCCGCAAAATCTCGACTTCTTTGACAAATTCTTCGACAATATCAACGCCCGCGACTTTTCGCATCGGAACGCCGTTTTTGAAAATCATCCCGACTTGCCGACCGAACGTCACCCCTAATTGCGAATCGTGCGCTTCGCCCGGACCATTGACGGCGCAGCCCATAATCGAAAGATGAAGCGGTTCTTCGACGTGCGCCAAACGTCTTTCAACTTCGGTCACGATTTCGACAAAATTATCAACGTCCAATCTTCCGCACGTCGGACAGGCGACAACCGTCACGCCGCGCTTTCTCAATTCCAAACTTTTCAAAATTTCCCAACCGACGCGCACTTCTTCGTGCGGTTCGGCGGCGAGTGAAACGCGAATCGTGTCGCCGATGCCTTCGTGCAGCAGAATTCCCAAACCCATCGCCGATTTTATCGTTCCGCCGAATGGCGTTCCAGCTTCAGTAACGCCTAAATGCAATGGATAATTGACTTTTTCCGCCATCAAACGATAAGCCTCGACCATTCGATTGACATCCGACGCTTTCAGAGAAATCACGATGTCGGAAAATCCTAAATCTTCAAGAATACGGACGTGGCGCATTCCCGATTCGACCATCGCTTCAGGTGTTGCCGTGCCGTATTTTTGCAGCAAATCCTTTTCCAGCGAACCGCCATTCACGCCGATTCTGATTGGAATGCCCTGCGCTTCGGTCGCGCGAACGACTTCGCGGACGCGGTCAATCGAGCCGATATTTCCCGGATTAAGGCGGAGTTTATCAATTCCGGCTTCGAGCGCCATTAAAGCTAATTTGTAATGAAAATGAATATCGGCGACGATTGGAACATTCGTGCGTTTTCGGATTTCCTTCATCGCCACCGCCGCATCTTTGTCGGGAACGGCAATGCGGACGATTTCGCAGCCTGCCGTCACCATCTCTTCGATTTGCCTGATTGTGCCGTCAACATCGGTCGTATCGGTTTTCGTCATTGACTGCACGGCAACCGGCGCGCCGCCGCCGATTTGAACGCCACGAACCTTAACCGCTTTTGTTTCTCTTCTCATTTATTATCAACTTCCAGAAAGTTCCAGAAAGTTCCAGATAGTTTTCAGAGTTGCAGGAAGTTGCAGATGGTTTTTTAGTTTTGCGAAAAGTTAGTAATATTTTTGTTTCAAAATCTTCCTGGAACTTTCTGGAACTTCCTGCAACTATCTGGAACTATCCGGAACTATTTTCCGAACAACCGCGATATATCAAAAAATATCGTCGTCACCATCAAAAGCAGAATCACGGCAAGACCGACGAGTTGAATTTTTTCCCTGATTGCCATTGAAAGAGTTTTGCCAAACCAGCTTAAAACTTTTTCGATACCTAAAACCATTATTTGTCCGCCGTCGAGCAGCGGAATCGGTAAAAGGTTGAAAACGCCGAGATTTAAACTAATGAGAGCTAAAATCGAAATCAATCCGGCAAATCCGGCTTCGCGGACGATTTGTGCAATAATCTGCACAATTCCGATTGGACCGGCTAATCCCGCATCTTTCGGTGAACGCTCGCCGGAAAACATCTGACCGAAAACCTTTCCGGTCATTCTGATAATTTCCAGATTATAGTTGACGGCAAAAGCGGCGGATTGTCCGATGGACGCTTTTTCCTTGTCTAAACTTTGATTGCTGATTTGCGCTCCGACTATCGCTTTACCGTCTTCGCCGACTTTTGCCTGAACGATAATTTCTTTTACTTCGTTATTGCGAACGATTGACATCCGCAGCGGATTGTCTTTGTTGGCTTGCACCAATTCTTTAAAGCTGTCCACACTGCTGACGGTCGTGCCGTTAATTGCAATCGCTTTGTCGCCCTTTTGAATTCCGGCTTGGGCGGCGGGCGAATCCGGCTGAGGAATCATAACGACCGTTTCCGTCGGTTCAAAATCTAAAGAACCGATAGTATTGCCCTTTATTTCTCCCTTTGACGGCGTAATATTTAACGGAATTCGCTGTCCGCCGCGCTCGACGACAATCGGAACTTGTTTTTCGGGTAAAACAATTGAATCGTTTCTGATTCTGTCCCAGGACGGATTTTCAATTCCTTCAAAAGCGACGATTCTATCGCCGACCTTGATTCCCGCCACTTCTGCCGCGCCGTCCGGTTTGACGTTTGCCACGACCGGCGAAGGCATCGTCGGAACTCCGTTCAGCAGCGCGCCGCCGAACGGAATCGCCAACGCGAGCATAATATTCATAAACGGTCCGCCAATCATCACTAAGAATTTTTGCCAGCGCGGACGCAGTTCGTAAAGTTCCGAATCGGGAACTTTTTCGCCTTCCGATTCGCCGCCTTCGAGCGCGGCGGTCGCTTCGTCGCCATAAAGTTTGACATACGCGCCGAGCGGAATCGCCGAAATGCGATAATCGGTGTGTCCGACCTTAAAACCCCAGATGCGCGGACCTAAACCGAAAAATGAGTAGGCTTCGACGCGCATTCCGAAAAGTTTGGCGACGATAAAATGTCCAAACTCGTGAATGTTGATGGCAATTCCGAGAACGAATATGACGGCTAAAATTACTAATAAAATATCGGGCATTTATTTTTAAGTCCTTTTTAATATAATTGTCTGCTTAGAAACAAAATTCGGCAGGCAGGTTGTCACTAAAAGTGTAAATCTCTCGCCGAAGATTCGCAACTACGGCAGAATATCGGCAACTCTGATTTTCGCGTCCGGCATCGCAAGCGGCGAAACTTCTTTCGTTTCATCAAAAGTCAATTTATCTTCATAAGCAAAACCGTAAACGGTATTTTCATCTTCAAACGGACGGCGATAAACTTCCAAAGTTCGATTTTTCAAATTCAAAATCCAGTAATCCTGAATTCCGAATTTTGCGTAAAGACCTGCTTTTCGGTTGCGGTCATAGCTCAAAGTGGTATCGGAGATTTCAATTATCAAATCCGCTGTTTTCGGATGTGCCTCTCGAAAATCGCGGGCGTTGCCTTTTATAACAAAAACGTCTGAAACGACTTCAAAATTTTCATCCAACTCAATCGGCGATTGACTTCGGACTGAAAAATCTTTCGCAAAAACATCTCGCAGAGCGTCATAAGTTACTTCTAAAGCCGTTGCGTGAGGACTGTTCATTGTCGGCATTACGATAATTTCTCCCTCTAAAAACTCTGTCCGTTTGCCTTCAAACATTCCGAGTTCCGCCAAATAATGATATTCCTTTTTCGTCCATCTGACGGGCAGAGGCTCTTCACGACTGATTTGTCTGACGGTTGTTTCGACAAGAATCGGGCTGTGGTGCGTAATTGTTTCGGAAATTGTCTGCTGCATAATTTTACCTCTGATTTGCCGAAGCAGTTTTTTCAAGTGTCATTATAGCGCGATTTCTTGCAAATTCATCAGCTTTTAGAATTTCTTCAAAACTCGATGCGCTTTGCATTTCGTGTTCGTTCATCACGCTTTCGATAATGCGCGGAATATCGTTTAAACGAATTTTTCCGTCCAGAAATGCTTGCACGGCGATTTCGTTGGCGGCGTTCAAAACCGCAGGCATCGTTCCGCCGGTTTTTAAGGCGCGATAAGCCAAAGCCAAACACGGGAATTTATCAAAATCAGGTTCTTCAAATGTTAAAGTGGAAAATTTTGCAAAATCCAAAGACGGCAGACAGCTTTCTTTTCTGTCGGGAAACGTCAGCGCGTATTGAATCGCGTGACGCATATCGGTAACGCCCAATTGCGCGATAATCGAGCCGTCAATCATCTCAATCATCGAATGAACGATTGACTGCGGATGCACGACAACCGAAATTTC
>Ga0136618_10001002_pt1 | contig 10560 bp, 10 predicted proteins | sample AntDrymUQ3302106_2_FD_104805 | JGI IMG/M metagenome (GOLD analysis project Ga0136618, IMG submission 104805) | Polar desert sand microbial communities from Dry Valleys, Antarctica - metaG UQ330 (21.06) | ecosystem: Environmental > Terrestrial > Soil > Desert | place: Antarctica: Dry Valley...
GATCTTGCCCTGCTGGATGCCGGTGATGAACTCGTTGGTGAACTTCTCGCTCGTGGCGTAGACGACGCGCTTGCGCGGGAAGCGGGCCAGCACCTGGTTGCCAATCGCGTGCATCAGGTGGGTCTTGCCGAGGCCCACGCCGCCGTACAGGAAGAGCGGGTTGTAGGCATGGCCGGGCCGCTCGGCGACTGACAGGCTGGCCGCGTGGGCGAGTCGGTTGGCGGATCCGACGATGAAGTTGCGGAACGTGTAGCGCGGGTTGAGGCTGGCACTGCCGCCTTCTGTGCCACCGACCCGTCCTGGCTCCAACCTGACCGGCGTGGGCATAGGCCGTGGGCTGTTTCCTGCGGCCGTGGCTACGACCTGCTCGCCGTCATCACCCTGGTTTGGCGCAAGTCCATCACGCACTTCGAAGTCGACCTGGACGCTGTAGCCGACGATGCGGGCCAGCGTCTGGCTGATCAGTGATCGGTAACGGGTTTCGAGCCAGTCCTTGGCGAAACCGTTTGGCACCGCGACACGGAAGCGGTTGTCATCGACAGCCACCAGGGCCGTCTCTTTGAGCCAGGTCTCGAAGTTGGCAGGGGAAAGCGACACCTGCAACTCGCCTAGCGCGGCGCGCCAGACCTGCTTCGCGTCCATCGATACCAGTCCCGACCTTAAGCTTCAGTTGATCCAGGGACAGCCCGATGCCGCACACGGTAGGGCAAGGCAGCCGCCCTCTCTTTGATACCTTGGGCCCCTCCGCGATGGGTTCCCGGACCAGCGGAACGACCCCGAAAGCCTCTCCTCGGACCCTCCCGGACCTTGGGGCGGCCAACAGTAACACTGGCGTCGGGACCCGGCAACCAGATTCGTGCATACCCCCCCGGAGTATCGGCCAAATCGGCTACTGGCTGGCTATTCAGCCGATGGGATCGCCCGGCGCGGCCCCTTCGTCGACGCCCAGAAGGGGGATCAGGCCACTTGCCGGCAGAGCGCCGAGGACCAGGACCTCGCTCTCGAAGCCGGCGATGTTGCGCGGCGCGAAGTTGACCACGGCGATGACCAGGCGGCCCACCAAGGCGGCCGGGTCTGGGTAGGTGAGCGGCAGCTGCGCGGACGATCGTTTGACCCCCATCGGTCCGAAATCGAGCGTCAGGCGGTAAGCCGGCTTGCGCGCGGCTGGAAAAGGTTCCACGGCCGTGATCCGGGCCACGCGCATGTCGATGCGCTGAAAGTCGTCGATCGTCGCGCTGCCCGGTTGCTGGAAGCTCGGCGGTGAATCAACCACTTGAGTTCTCCTCGGCAAAGCATGATGGCGCTGCTGCGCGCGAGCTCCCGACTCGCGACCTTGCAGCAGCGCGTCGTGAACTCGCTGTTGATGTTCTATCTCCGCAGGCGACTTCGTCGCTGCTGCGCGCGAGCTCCCGACTCGCGACCTTGCAGCAGCGCGTCGTGAACTCGCTTGCGGGCTATAATCCCGCCCACGTTGGCGCGCTGTGGCGCTTGTGTGTCAACCGGGGCCTGCACCAAGAGGGACCGCGGTTCCGTTTCTCTTAACAGATCGGCCGTAGTTCGACCGTCCTGACCGCCTGGCGCCAGGGAGCCTTTGGAGTAATGACCAAGCAGACATTCCAGCCCAAGAAACGGCATCGTGCCAAGGAGCACGGCTTCCGAGCGCGGATGAGCACCAAGGCGGGCCGGCAGGTGCTGGCATCGCGTCGCCAGAAGGGCCGCAAGAAGCTGACCGTCTGACCGGCGGAGATCCGCGCGCATGGGCGCACCAGAGATGCTCCGCTCCGTTGGCGACTTCAAGCAGATCCAGGGGCAGAGCCACTCTCGGGCTCATCCAACCCTTCTGATGCGCTATCGGAAGAACGAGCTCGACCGGACGCGCTACGGGATCTCGACCGGCCGGCGAGTGGGCAACGCGGTCGTTCGGAACACTGTTCGTCGGCGGCTGAGGACAATCCTGCGTCGACTCGGCGCACAGACGGAGCCAGGGTGGGACATCCTGCTGGTTGCGCGACCGGCGGCGGCGCAAGCCTCCCACGCGGAGCTCGACCAGGCGCTCGTTCGGCTGATGGGGTCAGCGGGCTTACTCAGGGCAGATACGACAGGGACCAATTGAAACGAATCGGGATCGGAGCCATTCACCTCTACCGAGCACTCTTCTTCTGGCTGCCGGCGAGCTGCCGCTACGAGCCGAGCTGCTCCCGATACACCGAACAGGCCATCGATCGATATGGGCTCATGAAGGGCAGCTGGATGGGCGCCAAGCGCATTGCCCGCTGCCATCCGGGACATCCAGGAGGGTACGACCCTGTCCGCTGACCTGATGCGTCCGACGAAACCTGGGCGCAGTGCCATGCAGCGTGTTGCAGCCATCGTCCTCTCCCTGATGGCGGTGATGCTGCTTCTGAGCGCTTTCCCCGCGCTGGGAGCCAGCCATGACCCTTCTGGGTCTCCGGCGCCCTCGGCGGCTCCGACGCCGGGAACGTCACCCGGCACGAGTCCGGCGCCAGCGTCCAGCACTGCGCCCTGCCCGATCCCGGCTCCCACTCCGACCACCCCAACGCCTTCGCCCGACCCCCAGATCACTCCGGATCCGAACGCGCCCGTCCCGACACCTGTGCCGGCCGTCGTCCATCCGCTGTGCCCGGCTCAGCTATCGGGCAACCCGGTCGATCTGCTGGCGTTCCTGTTCAACCCGATCTTCCAGACCATGTTCCTGTTGCTGGCGATCTTCTATTCGATTTTCGGCGACGTCGGCATCGCGATCATCCTGCTTACGCTGCTGATCAAGACGCTCCTGATCCCGCTCTTCAAGGCGCAGATCGTGTCGCAGCGCCGGATGCAGCTGATTCAGCCCGAGGTCCGGGCGATCCAGCAGAAATTCAAAGGCAACCGGGCCAAGATCAGCGAAGAGACGATGCGGCTTTACAAGGAGCGCGGCGTCAGCCTGGGCTCCGGATGTCTGCCCGCGTTTCTACAGCTGTTCCTGCTCATTCCGATCTACTCGGTGATCAGCCAGGGCCTGGCGGCGCCGGACATCAGCTCCGCTCTCCAGTTCCTGGGTCAGCCGGTGCTCGACATTGCCTGCCAGGCGCCGGGCACGCTGCAGCCGTGCATCGACCCAACAATCCCCTGGCTGCTGGGCCTGGATGCCCACGTGCCAGAGATCCTGTTCAAGATCCCAGTCATCGGCTTCGGCGTCAGCGGACTGGCCCTGATCGCGGCTGCCCTTCAGTTGATCCAGACGCGGATGATGACTCCGCCCACGACCGATCCACAGGCCCGCGCGCAGCAGCGAATCTTCATGATCCTGCCATTGTTCTCGATCATCTATGGTTCGTTCCTACCGGCAGGCTTGTTCCTGTACTGGATCATATTCACGGCGTACTCGATCGTTCAGCAATACCTGATCGTCGGCTGGGGATCTCTTTTCCCGCTCTTCGGCTGGACCCCGGGCTTTGCCAAAGATCACAAGCCACGATTCGCGGTGGAACCACCGGTATCCAAGCCACGCGCAACCAGCGGCGACAGTCGCCAGAACGAAGAGCCCAGTCGCAGCGCAACTGACCGAGCGGCGGGCACGATAAAGCCGGGTCGCCAGAGAGGGCGTACAAGCCGGCGAGGGAGACGGCGATGAGCGAGTACCAGGAGTTCACGGGCAAGTCTGTCGAAGAGGCGCTGCGTTTGGCGCGGGAATCCTTCGACGTGGGGCTTGACGACCTCGACTTCGAGATCCTCACCCCCGGTAGCCGCGGCGTGCTGGGCATGGGCGCTGAGCCGGCGCGGATCATCGCCGCGCCACGTTCGGCGCTCGGTGGTGCCGCACCTCGACGCGAGGCAGCTGCGCAGACACCGCTGCCGCCGCCACCGCCGCGCGAGAGCTTCGCCGATCGCGGCGATCGCGATCAGGGCGGCGACAGGGGCGGTCGTGACCGCGACCGCGGCGGATTCGGGCGCAGTGGCGGGCGTGACCGCGATCGCGGTCGAGGCGGAGACCGTGGCGCTCCGCGCGTTGATTTCCCCAGCTCAGCGCCAGGGGGCAACGAGCCATCATTTGCGGCCGAGGCCGGCGCAGCCGTTGAGGACGCTGCCGGCTTCGAGAGTGGCGACGTCGCCGCTCCGGCGCGCGAAGAGAGCGGCCGTGGCGACTTCAACCGTAGCAAGCGCGTGGAGCGCGGCGACCGCGGCGACCGCGGCGACCGCGACCGTGGCCGCGGCGACCGGGGACCCCGGCGCGACTTCGGCCGCGACCGCGAACGCGAACCAGCCCGCGATCGATCGGGCGCACAGCTTTCAGCAGGCGAGCAGGAAGAGGTACGTGCCAGTCGAGCTCGGCTGTCGGTCGAGCGCGAAGAGATCCAGGCGGCCGAAGCGAGCCCGGAGGCGCTTGCCGCCGGCCGCGAGATCCTGCAGGAGCTGCTCCAGCACATGGGCCTCGACGCTGAGGTCACCGTCGAGACCGGCGACACGTCCAAGCTTGACGTTCGCGGCCAGGAGCACGAGAAGGAATCGCTCGGCGCGCTCATCGGGCGCAAGGGCGAGCGACTCTCTGCCCTCCAGCACCTGGTCAACCTGATGCTTTCCCGTCGCCTCGGCGAGTGGACGCGCGTGCTCGTCGACGTCGAGGACTACCGCGGCCGTCGCGAGCGGCAGCTGCGCGAGATCGCGATGCGAGCGGCGGATCGGGTCAAGGAGAGCGGCAAGATGCTCCAGCTGGAGCCCATGCCGGCGCTCGAGCGACGCTGGATCCACCTCGCGCTCCGTGATCATGCGGACGTCGCGACCCAGTCCATCGGCGAGGAGCCGCACCGCCGCGTGGTGTTGCTGCGTCGGCAGACCTGACCGATCCGTGTCACGCTTTGGCCTGGTGATCCGTCTCTCCTAACGGGAATGGCGAACACGCCGACCTGCTGACAGTAATGCGCTGGGACACGACCTTCGGGCCACCAGCGCAGCGCTTCCCTACCGCTAGAATTCGAGGCCGATGACTACCCGAACTGATCCCTTTCCCGCGTCGTACGCGGCTGCCCCGCGGTTTGGCTGGAATCGGCTGGCCTTCTGGTTCACGCTGACCCTGGCTGGGATCATCGTCTTCAGCGCCGCGTTCGCCGTCGGCTACGCGCGCATGAACGAGGGACGTGTCCTCCCCGGCGTGGACGTCGCGGGCGTGGACCTTGCGGGCCTCAGCCGGAGCGCCGCAGCGGCCAAGCTGCGCACGAGCCTGCCGAGTCTTTCCAACGGCACCCTGACCGTGAACATCTCGGGCCAGGAAGAGTCGATCGCATATTCCGACTTCGGTCGTGACTACGACACCGAGTTCATGCTCACCCAGGCGTTCGGCCTCGGGCGCGGCAGCAACCTAATCGATCAGCTGCGCGAGCAGATGGCGATCCTGCTCAACGGCATCTCGGTCCAGCCTCAGATGATGTGGAACAGCGCCGAGCTGTCAGCCCGGGTCGCGGACCTCGTGTCGGCCGCGCAGGTCGCGTCAGTAGACGCCACGATTACCCGTGAGAACGGCCGCTACGTCGTCACTCCCTCGTCTACGGGCACGGCGATCGACGTCCAGCAGGTCGTGTCGGCGGCCATGGCCGCAGTCGACAACCTTTCGCCACAGAGCACAGAGATCACGATCCAGGGCACGCCGGTCGCACCCGCCGTGACCACGGAGGAGGCGCAGGCTGCTGCCGATCGCGCGGAGAGCGTCGTCGCGACACAGGTGCAGCTCTCCGGCGCCGAGCTCTCGACATCGATCGATCCCGACATCCTGCGTGGCTGGGTGTACCTCAACGAGGTTGCGCTCGGCGAGTGGCAGCTGTCGATCGCTTCAGACCCGATCGTCCAGCACCTCTCTTCCTACGCCCTGGAGACCGATGTCCCGGCGACCAACGCGACGTTCGGCTTCAGTGGCGGCGCCGTAACCGTCGTTCCGAGCGCGCCGGGCCGGGCGCTTGACGTCGCGGCAACCTCGGCCAACGTGCTCACCGCCCTCGAGGCGCGCGCAAATGGGGCTTCACCCGCGAGCGTGAGTCTTGCCCTGGTGCCGGTCGAGCCCGAGTTCACGACGGCCCAGGCGCAGGCCCTTGCCGGGCGCGTGACGATGCTCGGCACGTGGACGACGAATTACATCCCGGGGGTATCGAACGGCTTCGGCGTCAACATCCAGCTGCCGACCACAGCGGTGGATGGCCAGGTCGTCCAGCCCGGCGAGCAGTTCGACTACATCACCGCAATCGGTCCTGTCACGAGCCCGCCGTATGTCGAGGGCGGTGTCCTGATCCACGGTCAGATCCGCGAGGACGGCGCGATCGGCGGCGGCATGTGCTCGTCTTCGACCACGCTCTTCAACGCCGCGATGCGCGCCGGATTCCAGATTGACGCGCGCGGCAACCACAGCATCTACATCAGCCGCTATCCAGTCGGCCTCGACGCCACCGTGTGGGAATCGGGTGGCCAGCGCCGCACGATGGCCTTCTCCAACGATACCGGCTACCCCGTGCTGATCAAGGGCATAAACGCCCAGGGCAAGGTCACCTTCGAGGTGTGGGGCATCGATGATGGCCGCACCGTTGAGCTGTCAGATCCGGTAGTCGAGAACATCGTCGAGGGCGGCAACCTGCTCGAGTACTCAGATGACGTGGCCCCCGGCGTCCGCAAGAAGAAGCAGGACCGTTACGACGCGTTCGACTCGACGGTGACGCGGACGGTCCGCGACGCCCAGGGCAACATCCTCCACGAGAACACTTTCCAGTCGCACTACAAGAAGCTCGACGCGATCACGCTGGTCGGCCGCTTCCCGGGCGATCCGCCGGCCGGAACCCAGATCCTCCCCGAGCAGTACCCAGGTGCACCGCGCCCGGACCCGACTCCTGATCCGGATCCCACACCAGACCCGGACCCAGATCCGGGACCGGCCGCACCCAGTCCGCGATTCTCGGTCAATGGCTCGGGCGGCTCGTATACGTTCACCGCTACGGGATCTGGCGCTGCGGACTGGTCCTGGAACTTCGGTGACGGGTCGAACGGCAACGGTCAGACCGTTCCGCACGAGTACACGGTCATGGAGACTGACCAGACCTATACGGTGACCCTGACCGTGACTGGCCCCGGCGGCACGGCCCAGAAGTCGAGGACGGTGACGGTCCCAGGCTCCGGACCGCCTGCGCCCACCCCCTAGCAAACTCGCCGTTAACGAAAGAACCCGTGGCGGATGCCACGGGTCTTTTTTGAGCGAAGTCCTATATCGCGCGCATCCGATTGTTTTTGGCGTCATGAGTGACCTCGGCCAGGCCGAGTGCCTCCATCAATGGCGGCATATAGACCCCGAAGCGGCCACGCAGGCCCTTTTTGAGCCCGTACCAGCCGTCGACGGGGTTGTCTGTTGAGCGTCCCCAGGCCTCGACCGTCCCTTCAGCCGCTTCCTTCTGCTCGTCCGCGCCGCCGAGGGGCATCCAGTCGCCGTGCGTCTTGAGCATCGCGTGGAGATCGTCGATCGCCCGCTTGTCGTACTTCAGCTGGGTGCCGCCAACCTGGCACACGATCACGGGTGGGTCGGCCGCCTCGTCCAGGTACATCGTGTATTCGGACGTCCCCGGCGGCGTCTTGAGCTGCCAGGGGTCTTCCTTGGTTCCGCTACCTGCCATTGCTCATCCCTCTTATTGCGCATCGATTTCGGTACGCGCAAACGTACTCGCTTGCTGTGGCCACGCACAGTAGATGAGACGGTCTGTCGCCGAAAGACATGCCCCGAAGGACCCCGCTGCCTCGTCACCTGGCCGCGCGCAGCACCCAGACCTGCTCACGACCATATGCCGGAGGGCCGCCCTTGAAGTCGCCGTATTCGCCGACGACTTCGAGACCCACGAGCTCGAACATCAGACGAAGTTCGCTCCGGAGCGACCAGCGAAGGTTCAGTATCTCGGTCTCTGAGCGGATGACCTCACCCTCAGGCCCGAATTCCGCAAAGAGCCATGCCTCGTGGATCAACTGACGCGCAGGGTCGGGGGCGCGAGCGGCGACCTCGAACGTGACGCGGTTGCCGGTGACCGGATGGACGACCTCACCGCGGCGTCGATCAGGCGGCGATTCCGTTGCTACGCACCATTCGAGCCGCGGATCAAACAGATCCAACACGAGATGGCCGCTCGACCGGAGGTGGGATCGCATAGCTGAGAGCGCGGATCGTTGTGCCTCCTGCGTCAGCAGCGACTGAAATGATCGGAAGGGCGTAATGATCAGGGCGAACTTCCTGGCCAGGGAGAGCGTCGTCATGTCGGCCTGCGCCAGTTCAAGCCGCGCGGCAGCTTCGTGGGGCAGTTCCGCGCGGCGTCGCTCCGCGATTGCCAGCATCGCCGCTGAAAGGTCGACGCCCAACACAGCGTGTCCATCGCGCGCGAGCTCGATCGCTACACGCCCGGTCCCGCATCCGACGTCGAGGATCGGTCCACCAGCGCCGCGAGCGAGTTCGCGGTAGAACTCGACATCGCCGTCGACGGGGCTGCCGCTGATGTGGAGGCCGGCGCGCAGGTCATAGACGGCTGTGTTGAGACTCTCCGCTGCGTAGAAATCTCGGGCCTCTGCCTCCATCGGCCTGAGGTTGACGTTGAACCACGCCTGAGTCAAGGCAGGCATAGGACGGGGACAAAGCATCCCTGCTCAGATCACGGCCGTGAGTCACAGGAATATCACGCGTATGACTGACGGGGCTGCGGCAAGCGGATAAGCACTACCGAGTTAATGCTTCCTGACGCGCCGAGTGTGTATTTGGCCGGCCGCGATTGACGCAGACGCCCGACGCGACAAGACTCCGGACACGAAGAAGCCTCTGCCAACGACCGTTCGCCAAGTTGCGCGCGTGCTTCTCCTCGATGAGCAGGACCGTCTGTTGCTCCTCTTTGACCCGAATCCCGACCGAGGTGCGTATTGGTATCCGCCAGGGGGTCGCATCGAGGCCGGCGAGTCGCCTGAAGAAGCGGCCCGACGGGAGCTGGTCGAGGAACTCGGCCTCGACGTTGCCGACCTGGGCCCCGTCGTTCTGCGCCGGCGCCCGCGCTTTGTGCATGGAGGCCGCCCGTCTGACCAGGACGAATGGCATCTGCTTGGACGAGTCACATCCCCTGAGATTGGCGTGAGCCGCCCGAACGACAACGAGGCCGCGGCTGTCGCGGCCCATCGCTGGTGGTCGTTGCTGGATCTTCGCAACTCGACGGACCGCTTCTTTCCAGAGGGACTCGTCGAGATCTTCGAGCGCCTGCGCGATTCTGGGCCGCCTAGGTGTGATTCCCGAACACGTTGTTGACAACTGAGAGCCCCGCTGCATGGTGAGGGGTGTTGTTGAAACACCACACCGGCAGGAGGCTCTCATGGCTCATCGTAGTGCCCGACTCAGCGTGTTCGCGCGTCAGCTGTTGGTCGACCGGGTGACGGTTCTGGGCAAGCCGGTGGCGATGGTCGCCACCGAGCTTGGCGTGAGCAGGGCGACCGGCTACAAGTGGATCCGCAGATACCGCAGCGAGGGTAGCGCCGGCCTGGACGGGCGCAGCTCCCGGCCGCATCGCTCGCCGCGAGCTCTCGCACGCGAGAAGGTCGAGGCGATCCTCGCCGCGCGCGTCGCGCGACGCTATGGCCCGCACCGCCTGGCCTATCTGACCGGTCATCCGCGCTCGACCATCTCGGACGTCCTCGTCCGCGCCGGCATGAGCCGCCTCGACCACGCCGACAAGCTCACCGGTGCTCCGCTGCGTTATGTCGCCTGCCACCCTGGCGCGCTCCTCCACCAGGACCACAAGAAGCTCGGCCGGATCCCCGACGGTGGCGGCCACCGGGTGCTCGGCCGGAGCGGTGCACCCAATCGCCATGCAGGTGCGGGCTACGACCACTTCGAGGTGTTCATCGACGACGCCAGCAGGCTCGGCTTCGTGACCCTGGTCGAGGACGAGCGGCCAGCCAGCGGGGTCGCTGCCCTCCAGCGCGCGGCAGCCTTCTACGCCGCCCGGGGCGTGCGCATCGAGCGTGTGCTGACGGACAACGGCAGCGCCTATCGCAGCCGGGCCTATGGAGCGTTTCTCGACCAATTGAACATCCGCCACAAGCGCACCCGGCCCTACCGACCGCAGACCAACGGCAAGGTCGAACGGTTGATCAAGACGCTCCTCGCCGAGTGGGCCTACGCCCGACCCTATCGCTCCAACGACGACCGGCTTTTGGCCTTGCCAGACTGGCTCGAATTCTATAACCATGGACGCCCCCACACCGCGCTCGACGGACTCACGCCCCACCAGGCGCTTGTCAACAACGTATCCGGGAATCACAACTAGATGACCGGTTCCCTCCAGATGGCTCGCACTGCATTGGCGATGGCGTTCGACCCGTCGCGCACTACCCATCGTGCCTGACCCGACACGACGCGGTAGGCGTTCGACGAGGCCTGTTTCACCCAGGCCGGGAAGCGGGATTTGGTGGAGATGGGGGAGAGTCGAACTCCCCGTCCAGAGCGTTCAGCCGAGGACCACTACGAGCGTGTCCGATGTTTTGTCGTCATCCCCAGCAGCCGGCATCGGCACC
>Ga0136618_10001003_pt1 | contig 10557 bp, 9 predicted proteins | sample AntDrymUQ3302106_2_FD_104805 | JGI IMG/M metagenome (GOLD analysis project Ga0136618, IMG submission 104805) | Polar desert sand microbial communities from Dry Valleys, Antarctica - metaG UQ330 (21.06) | ecosystem: Environmental > Terrestrial > Soil > Desert | place: Antarctica: Dry Valley...
GACGACAATCGCACCGAAAGGAAGTGCGAGAATTATCGCCGTGAATGTTTTTTGCAGAGTTCCATTTTCAACCGCAACGTGCGCGGTAAAAACAATGCTCCACGCTGTCCAAGCCAAGAAAAAATAAAAAAGCCCGACGCTAACGGCGATAACTCGTTTCGAGATTCCTTGTAAATTAGTTCCGGAATTATCAACATCAGCCACGCCGCGCAAAACGTTCCACGCGCCGTGACCGAATGCGCCGGCAACAAAAATTATCAAAATTACTTTCCCGTAAGTCGCCTGTGCAATTCTCGATAAAGCTCCGGTCGGATCGGCTAATTGACCGCCTTTTTCACCAATCGCCACCATAATTGCCAGAATTCCAATGACGATAAAAAGAAAACCCTTTGTATAAAATCCTAATTGGGCAAGCGTTTTTATGTAAGGATGCCGAACAATTTCTTCCGCCGTTTCGACCGTCTGCTCGATTTTTTCGCTGACCAACTCCTTCGTGGCATCATTCATTTTGTTTTGTGAGAAAAGATAAAAACTCTTTTTATTTAAACTATTCTAAGTTTTCTTCTGCGCATTCGCCGCTTTTTTATTCAACCATTTCGCCCAGCGTTCCATATACGGGCGCAACGGTTTGAAAAGTTTTGCGCGGCGACTGTTTGCTGATTGTTTTTCACTCCAATCCTTCAAATTTTTCTGCGCGTATTGCCGGATTTGCGGTTCGAGACTTCCCTTTTTTACCGAATGCCGCAGCGTTAAATAATAATGCTGTCCGATGAGGGAAAAAATCAGTCCGGCGAGATTGCTTTTGAACGCGCTTTTAGCCATCCAACGTTTGCCGAAATTCTCGGTCGGCTGGAGCAGCGCGCCGACGGAAATCTCCAACCAGGCATTTTTGTTTTGCATTTTCGGATGATAAAGTCCGGGAAGGTCGCCTTTTATTGGCACGGGCGAATTTTTTAACTGCGGATTGTTGATAAAATCCACCAACCGAATTCGCTCCAATCCGCGCTGATGTTCGGAGGGCAGATGAGCGAAAATTTTGCGGATATTTTCTTCCGCGTCTTTCGGCAAAGCTATCGTTGATTGATTTTCTATTTTTAATTCAGAAGTTTTAACGCTTCTGATACCTGCTGTTTTGATTGCCATAACTTTTAATAAATTGTAAATCCTAAATCGTCTATAGTAAATTACGCCACAAAATTGTCGCTGAAACGCAACAGAATCAAAGTGTAACCCAGAAAATATAATGTTCTTCACTCAATTTTACAACAATTTACCAGTTCGGCGAATCCTGGCATAATTTTTGTTTGGAAAAACTTCGGATGGTCAGACAAAAAACTATTTCCCAACCAATTGCAACCCGCGGCATTGGTTTGCACACCGCCGTCGAGGTTAATCTTCGGCTCAAACCCGCGCCTGAAAACACCGGCTATATTTTCGTCCGTACTGATTTAGACGATTTTGAAATTCCCGCGTCCGCTGAATATATTTCACATTGCAGTTATGCAACAACGCTTTTGCGACGAGGCGTGATTTTGTCCACGACCGAACATTTACTTGCCGCTTTGCGCGGCGCGGGCGTGGACAATTGTTTTCTCGAAATTGATAATCTGGAAATTCCGATTATGGACGGTTCGTCGGAAAATTTTCTCGAATTGATTGAGCAAGCCGAAATCGTCGAACAAAATGCCACACGAAGGTTTTTGAAAATCAAGAAAACGGTTGAATTCGAGCAGGGCGATAGAAAAATCTCGGTCGAGCCGTGCGGAAATTATGAAATCGAATGCTCAATAGATTTTCCGCATCCGTTTATTAATCGGCAAAATTTCAATTTCATTTTGAGCAACGGTTCATTCGGGCGCGAAATTGCTTCGGCGCGGACGTTTGGTTTTACGGCGGAAATCGAAATGCTTCGCAAAGCAAATCTCGCGCTCGGCGGCTCGCTCGACAACGCGATTGTTCTCACGCCCGAAGGGATGCTCAACGAAAATCCGCTGCGTTTTCCAAATGAATTCGTCCGCCACAAAATTCTCGATATTGTCGGCGATTTTGCGCTGCTCGGAATGCCGATTCTCGGCAAAATCAAAGCCGAAAAAAGCGGGCATTCGGTTCACGCTTCCCTAATGTCGAAGCTGCTGAAAACCGAGTCGGCTTGGGAAATTGTCGAAAATGTTTAGAGTTTGACAAGCGTCAGCAGCTCGCGCGTTAGCAAGGGCTTTAGTTCTCGATTAAGTCCGTGCTAACGCGCTAGCTGCTGACACGCAGCATAAGACTAAAACTCCGAACTTTTTGCTATAATCGGTTTATGGCGCAGACCGTATCTAAATTGAAAAACGAAGAATTCGAAATTACTGTTCATCGTTTTACTGCCAATAATCTAATCAAAACTGAAACTGATACGCTCGCCGTCGAAGAACCGCTTGAGATTCGGCTCGGCTTCAGCGAAAACAACAAACAAAGTCACAAAGCTGTTTCGATAACAATGCGAACGCCGGGCGATGATTTTCAGCTTGCCGCCGGTTTTTTGTTTACCGAAGGAATTCTGCAATCGAAAAATCAAATCGCCGACATCAAACATTGCGGCAAATTTCCGGCGCAGCATAACACCGTCCGCATTGATTTACAGGAAAATACTGAAATAAATTTCAAACGACTCGAACGCAATTTCTATACGACTTCGAGTTGCGGCGTGTGCGGCAAAACCTCGCTCGAAGCATTAGCGACGGGCGCAAAAGCCATTCGGCGAAAAGATTTCCCGCAAGTTTCGGCGGAAACTATTTACCAATTACCTGAAAAACTACGCCAGGCACAAACAGTTTTTGATAAAACGGGCGGACTGCACGCCGCCGCGCTTTTTGAAACAAACGGGAGTTTGATTGACTTACGAGAAGATGTCGGGCGGCACAACGCAGTTGATAAACTTGTCGGAGCCAGATTTTTAGCCGACAAACTTCCGCTTGACGATAAAGTTTTATTCTTGAGCGGACGCGCGAGCTTCGAGCTTTTGCAAAAAGCGGTAATGGCGCAGATTCCAATCGTTTGCGCCGTCAGTGCGCCGTCAAGTTTGGCAGTTGCCGCGGCGAAAAATTTCAGTGTAACTTTGCTCGGCTTTGTCCGCGACGGGCGATTTAACATTTATAGCGGAATCGAACGACTTATAGTTCAAAGTTCAAGGTTTAAAGTTCATAGTCAGTAATAGTAACCATGAAGATTAAACTTTGAATTTTGAACTTTGAACTTATGAAACTACGTTTGCGAGAAAATTCAATTCGGCTGCGACTTTTGCGCGGCGAAATTCAGCGGTTTCGTGAAAGCGGGATTGTTTCTGAGAAAATTCAATTCAATCAATTTCAGATTTTGAGTTACACGCTTAAAGTTTCTGAAGAAGTTAAAGAGATTTCAGCCAGTTTTACAGACAAAGAAATCATCGTGGAAATTCCTTTTGCAGCGGCGCAAGATTGGACGGAAACCAATCTCATCGGTTTGGAAAATGAACAGAAAATTGACGATAAACAAACGATGAAAATTTTGATTGAGAAGGATTTTGCCTGTCCTAACAGACCGTTTGATGAAGACAACAAAGACGGTTTTGAACTGCACCCGAAAATAAAATCTTGCTAATTGGCAATATCCGAATTCGGATTGCTAAAAACCTATTTTGTCTAAAAAACCAGCGTTTTTAATTGAGCGAAAACTTGTCGCAAAGTATTTCCGAACACTACGTCAATACGAAACGCCGAATTACATGTTAACACCGACGTGGTTGATTAAAAATGCTGAAGATTTTGAAGATTCTTGATCAAAACTACATCGTTTAGTAGCACGCCGCGAGTCATAACTATTTGCCGTCCGTCGCGCGACCAATCAAACCAAAAGATTTGACTATCACTAAAGTTGGTAAGTTGAATTGGTTGCCCGCCATTAAGCGGCACAAAACTAAGATTTGATGCCCCATGGCGATGGTCGATAAAAGTTAAACCACTGCCATCCGGCATCCATCGGAGGAGCGTGTTTCCGCTTGAACGAAATGCTGATGACGGAAGCTCAAACGAGCGAATTCTGCGACGATTTTCGAGCGAGATAATTTCGTGATCAAAACGTTCTGGTTTCGCCGTTTCGTTCCAGAAGGAATAAGCCAGCATTTTACCGTCCGGCGAGATGGCGGGGTTATAGGAGCTTAAAGATGTTAATTGAACCGATTCACCGCCTTCAAGCGACATTTTCCATAAATTCTCTTTACCTCCTGCCGCCACCGTGGAGAAATAAATAAACCAATTACCAGTCGGCGAAGCGATTGGACCCCAACCTCCATTTTCATTTGTGAGCTGTTTTTGATTTTTTCCATCAATATCCATGCGCCAGGCATGGAACTTTCCGGTGCGATTGCTGGTAAAGAGAATATAAGAGCCGTCGCTCGAAACGGAAGGGGCATAATCTGATTCTTTATCATCGGTTAACTGCCGTTTATTGCTGCCGTCCTGATCCATAATCCAGGTATCGAGATTGCCATTTGACCTTGAGCTGTAAACAATTTTGTTATCAGGTGTCCAACTGAGGAAAACGCCTTCATATTTGCCTGAAGTTATTTTACTAATCTCGTTTAAATCAGTTGCCGGTGCCGTCCAAATATTGACATAAGCATCTTCTTGTGTAGCAATCATTGAGCTAGAATCGGCTGTAATGCTGATACCTCCATAATAACCGTTAGCCCCATTGGTTATTTTATGCACCTCGCCGCTCAAATAATCGAGTTTCCAGAGCTGAAACGGTTGCTGAATGTCCTCAGAACCGTTAACTATTAAGCTGCGTCCGTCTCTGAACCAAACCAGCCCGCTGAAGCCGAGCCATCTTTTGGATGTGATCTCTTTCTCCTGCAGGCTTTCAATCGAAATCTCACGAATGCTGACATAGCCTTGTTCTTGCGGAGGATCGACACCTACCGCGAAAGCTATTTTGTTTCCATCAGGCGACCAGGCTGGATACGCCCGCCACTGCGAACTTCGAGAAATAATCTGCTCGGAGCCGCCATTTGAATCAGCAATAATTAAAGCCTGCTCATTTTGGGCTGCGTAACCACGAACGAATGCAATTTTCCTTCCATCTGGTGAGATAGCCATTGTAGGCATACAGTCAGTGATGATTTTGGTGGAAACGCCGCCCAAGGTCGGAATTCGATGAATCGCCCCAACGCTTTTCCTATCCCACAGATTGAAATAAACGAAATTGCTGTCAGATGAAAATGACAAACCTTGATATGTAACTTCGGCTGAATCAGTTATCTGTACCGAGCTTCCGGTTGCTACTTGCTTGACCCATAAGGTCTGCTTGCCGATGTCATCCGTCACATAAACCACATATTTGCCGTCAGGAGAAATAGCCGCATCAACCGCTTTGCCAACATTGGTGAGCCTTGTAAAACTTAATTCTTGCTCAATATTGAAAGAGACGTTCGTTTGATTTAGTTCTGACGATTTTGGCAGGACGAAGAAAATGATAACGGGAGTAACAATCAGGAGGCTGAGTAACAAAAATAATTTGATTTTTTGAGATGTCGGTGATGGCTTAATTTGAGTTTCGTTTTGCGGCAAAACGGATTTTGCCTTAACTAAATCATTTCCCTCTTTGTCATTATGCTTAATTGTATTTTCGTTAGAATTTCGTGTGTACTTTTCTTCTGCTGGTCTAACTTTAATAAAATTATTGGTTGAAATATCTTCACCGTCCTCGTCTGAGATTTCTTTCACTCTAGCGACAAACCGATATCCGCGTCGAGGAATTGTTTCAATATATTTATTACTCGCAGGATCTTCGCCAAGAACTTTTCGCAAAGTAGAAATATTACGCGTCAAACTTCCTTCTTCGACAAAAGTATCTTGCCAGACTTGCCTGATAATTTCGTCTTTTTCAACAGTTCGTCCGTTATTTTCAACTAATACAGTAAGGGTTTGCAGAGCTTTATGGGTGAGGGGAACCGTTTTGCCTTGATGTAGCAACAGATTTCTTTCCAGATCCAGGCGGAACTCTCCAAATTCGTATAACTTCAATGATTTTGTCATTTCCATCTTCATTTCAGAGTTTGTCAGATTTCATTTCAGAGTTTGTCATCACATTTTTCAGGTATTGACAGGACTTTGCTGTCGCTTCGCCCATATTATTTGCGTAAGCGCGGCTGAAGAGTTGTTCCGATTTTGAAATTGCTGCTGAAAATCAATCTACAACTTATTGAACTGACGCGCAAGAGTTTACGAAAAAAGTATAAGGAGCTTAATTATGAAACGAAGTTTTCTCTCTGAGGTTCAGATTTTTATGGTATTTCTTTTGTTGGGGATGATTGTAGGACTTTCAATAACGTCTCGGGTACGAGGACAGGATTCGATAAATACATCGCCAAAGACTCTTTCAGGCGACGCTGTTGATTACTACCAAAAGGGTATTTCATTCCTAAAATCCGAGAAATACAACGAAGCCGCAGAGCAATTTGCGTTAGTAGTCAGGCTTCATCCTAATTACGCTGAAGCTCATAACGCGCTCGGAACAGCCTATTTCAACCTTGACCGCCATGAAGCAGCAATGGGGGCTTTCCGCGAGGCTATAAGGCTTAAACCCAATTTTGCTAATGCATATTACAATTTGGGGAATTTGTTCGACCGTTTAGGGGAGGCGAATTCTGCTATTGAAAATTTACAGTGGGCTATCAAGCACGCCCCCGACTACGCGTTGGCTTACAATTTGCTCGGAATTGTTTATCTCGGAGCAAACGATTATGATAACGCGATTTCCGCTTTTCAACAGGTGATTCGCCTGCAACCGAACAATGCTCGTCCTTATTATCATTTAGGATTCGCCTACAACAATCTTAACCAGCATGAAGCTGCACTTAAAACTTACCGCAAAGCACTTGTACTCAATCCGAGCGACCCGGAAGTGCATAACAATTTTGCCGTGACCCTTTACTACCTCAAGAATTTCGATCAAGCACTCGCAGAATACAGTAGATTAATCATCGAACATCCCAATCACGCTGCCGCCCGTTTTAATTTATCGGTGCTGTACATTGCGATGAAAAATAAAGATGCTGCTTTCAAAGAACTAAAAGTGTTGAGAAAGTTGCAGCCAAACTTAGCACGGGAATTGACGAACTTAATTTACGCTGACAAGATATTGCGAGTGGATTTTCAAAAGTAAGACTCGGTTGAATAACTTTTTTGTAGGGGTTGTAAGAAAATTTATGCAAATCGAAATATGTCGAGTAAGAAAATTTACACAAATTTCTTGCTTCTCAGAAAAAGCTTTTCTGTAATCTTTTTTCATCATCTCGCTGTTTGATTCGGCATAAATCTGCGTCGTCTCGATTTTGGAATGACCTGAGAATTTTTGGATCTGTTCGAGAATTAAACCCCAATAATCAATGATATTGCAATCCAATTTGTGTTATAAGTCATCTCATAATCAAAATCTCATAATTAAATTGATTTGCTGACTTATGAAACAATTACAAACTAATTTTTATAATCGTCAAAAAACAATTATTCTCCAGCAACTCAAATTAGGACACAACTTGCTAATTTAATTTAATGCAAAATACAAAATAATTGCGTCGTGATCGGAAAGCGGCAAATTGTCCGCGTCAACCAAATTGCCGACGGTTTGCGGTTTGCCTTTTATTTGAATTCCCCTGCCGGCAAACCAATCGAGCCGCGCCGAAACTCGTCCGCCGACGCGCCGCGCTGCCCAAAAGATAAACGGAAAACACCATTGCGGCACCCAATCGCCGAGATTTGTGTTATACGCGGAGTTTTCCATGTCGTAATGTAGAGTTCCCGCACCCGTTTCGTTAAGATTTTTATAATCGAAGCCGCGCTTTTCCAATTCTTCAAAAAGCCCGCGTTCAAAATATCGGTCAGGAAACGGATAATGATTTACAACCACATTTTTCACGCCCATCAAAACGCGCCGGAAATAACCGGCAATCGCGTGATTTGCCGTCTGCGCGTTGTAGGTCGTCGTATTCCAATCGCCGCCGATGACCGTCGGCAAAACGGTCAAAGTTTCCAGATGGTCAAGCACAATTTTCATTTGTAAGTGCCGATGTTTGCGAGATGAATGCGCGTCGAGATGTAAAGTTACGGCGCGAAAATCACCCGCTGCGTGTTCGATGTCCGCAATCAAAGCGCGTAAATAGCCAAGCCGTTTTTCCTTGCCGAACATTTTATCTTTCCCGTTTGGAAGCGGAACGGCGTGAGCATTTTTTATCGGATACGTTGAAAACATCGCCAATCCGTGAAGCGATTTTGTATTCTCGCCCTCGACATCGGATTCGACACCGCTTCCCTTTTGCAGAGCGATATAACACGGGGCGAAAGCATAATTTAATTTTAATTCTCTCGCTAAATCCTGAGCGACGAAACGATTCGCGCTTCGCGCCATTCCGTAATCGAGTTCGGTCAAAAGAAGCAAATCTTTATTTTTTAAATCTTCGTGATTTTTCAGCGCGCGGACAATTCCTTCAAAACGATTTCCGCGCTCGACGTTCCACGCCAAAGCGCGAACTGTGTCAGGTTTCTCAAAAATTTTCGGCGCAAAATTTTCCTGCACGACCGCGTTTAAGATTCTTTCCACTTCCGTCTTAACATTTTCATAAACGGCAGAGTTTTCCATCTCCTTGGTTGAATCGAATTTCAACAAATCGGTAAAATGTCGTTCTAATTGATGTTCCAGCACGGCGGGTGAATGCGTCTGTAAAGCGAATTCCGAAACCATAAAAACGTAAGAGGAAACTTTTGAAATATTTGATCGTCAAGTAATGTTAGCCGATTGAAAAAGGTCATTCAATTTACTTTTGACGACCGTTTGAACAAGTAAAACAGCAAATTTACAAGCGAGATGGCGCAGCACAGAGCGGCAACGGCAAACAGCAAAAGCATTAGAAATAACGAAACTACATCGCCTTCCTGAACTGCATTCGGCGGCGGTTTGTAACCGAGCATTGCGTTGTAGAGATAAACTCCCAAAAACGCAAACCAAATTGCCGCCGCAAAAAATATGGCGGCGGCGACGGCAAATCCTTTTCCCTTTTTCTTTACGTTTTTATCCGGTTCATTCATAAATCGTCGTAACGCTCTTTAGTCGGCACAACGGTGAGAAAATCATTTTCAAATTTTGAAGTATAAACTTGCAAAAGCTCGTCAACTCTTTCGCGCCGTTCCGAATAAAAAATCAAACCGACATGTCTCGGTTTCGTTACGCGATAGACAATTTCCGAATCAATATAGTGTGAAGTATCTGGATTTTCTTGATTTGCCAAGCACATTGCGATGCCCGCGTAATCTTTGCGAACTTTCGGCAGTTTATATGGATTTTCTTTCGTGGCGATTTCGAGCTTCGCCCATTCGCGCCACAGACTAAAACCGCTCGCCTGTTCCAAAACATCGGCGATATACGCGCCGCCGACGCGCGCCGCCACTTCAAGCAGATAAAATTTCCCGTCCGCTTCGCTTTGCAAAAACTCGGCGTGTGAAACGCCGCGCTCATAACCGAACGCTTTCAAAAGCTGCTTGTTCAATCGTTCCAATTCGCGCCGCTCCTTCGATTTATACGGCAGAATGGCGGTCGTAAAAACCCCACCCTGATGCGAAACTTTGAACGGCGTGGTTCCGTAGCCGCTCACGCCGTTGGCGATGACTTTGCCGTTTTCAACCACCGAATCAACGTGAAAAACTTTGCCCTCGATAAAGCGTTCAATCAAAAACTGCGACGGATGATCGCGCCAGGTGTTTCGCGCGTCCAAATCATTTAAAGTTTGCCACACCTCGTCTTTCGTCCGGCATTTTCTGATGCCGTGCGCGTTGACTTCCGTGCGCGGTTTGATAATCCACGGCGCGGGAACGGAATCTAAAAATTCGTTTATCTCTTCGGGGTTAAATGCGCCCGTAAATTCCGGGCAAGGCAAATTTGCTTTGCACGCCGTCTCTCTCATTCGCAATTTATCGCGAAAACGCAAGAGGTAAGAGCCGCTCAAGCCTTCGATTTGCAAATGCTCCCGCGCTTTGGCGGCGGTCAAAACGTCGAACTCGTCAACGCCGACGATGCGGTCAATCTTTTTCGTTCCGGCGATATTTGTCACGGTGCGGATGTAATCTTCCTGCGTCGCGCCGTCGCGCACAACTTTGACTTCGCTCAAACTCGTCCACGCCCATGCCTCGTCAAGCAAACCCTCGCGCGTTACAAGCGTGACGCGCCAACCTTGTTCGTGACATTCTTCAAAAAATTCATTGCCTTTAAAGAAACTGGCGATGCAGACGATATGATTCGTTTGATTTTGGATTTTAGATTTTGGATTTTGGATTATAAAACACCTCGCTTAATAATTTCTTTTCCGCAAAAATGCGTCAATGCTCCAATCGCTCGCGCCTTTGAGCAAAAAACAAAGCGCAATGAAAAAATACAAAAATGCTAATTCCTTTTTCTGAAAAGGATCGTTCAAATGCGTGCCGAAAATGGCGGTCAGCATCACACAAATTATAAAAAAACTCGAAACTCTCGTAAAAAGTCCGAGAGCTA
>Ga0136618_10001004_pt1 | contig 10557 bp, 10 predicted proteins | sample AntDrymUQ3302106_2_FD_104805 | JGI IMG/M metagenome (GOLD analysis project Ga0136618, IMG submission 104805) | Polar desert sand microbial communities from Dry Valleys, Antarctica - metaG UQ330 (21.06) | ecosystem: Environmental > Terrestrial > Soil > Desert | place: Antarctica: Dry Valley...
AACTGAGAAGCGGATCTGCTCAGGCGGCAAGGGGGTTACGTCGATCACCGACCTCTCGGGATCGAAAGCGGCCCGCGTCCCTTTAGCGAGCCCATCTGTCACCGCGAGCGCAACGATGCCCACACTTTCCACACCCCTACGCGCGCGCACGCGCGCGAGGTGTTGAATGTGTGGAATTCCACGATGCACATCTGTGTGCGCGGATCGAGTAGACCAGTTCGCCGGTGCTGTTCGGCGCGACCCGCGCGCTCCCCGCGTGCTCAGTTCACGCCCATGCGTCGGCTTCGTTGGCGAGGCACAGTTCCGCAGCCCAGGTCGGCGGCGCGCTGGGCGGTTCGGGCGCGGGTTGCGATCGCCTTCGCCCCCGATCCACACTTTCCACACCTACGCGCGCGCACGCGCGCGAGGGTGTTGAATCTGTGGAATCTCTCGCCGACGACACGCATGTTCCACCGCTCCACGAGAGTCGCCCGCTCGCAGCCAGCCACGTCATCGGCCGAGGCGGATGGTCAGCTCGCGACTCAGCAGGGGAGGCGAGAGCGGCAGCCGGCAGCCAATTCCTAATTGCTGACCGCACTAACGTATTGAACGGCAAGGCGGTTCATAGTCTCAATCTGCTCGGTGTGTCGGCTGGCGTGAGAGGGCAAGGGTGCGGTCTCCCACGACGAGCTCGGCGCGGTCGTCGGGCGCTCCTGTGCAACTACACGCGCTGGCTCAGCTCGGTCGCGCGACTGGGACAACCTTTCGAGGACGTTCTGTTGATCGTGACTGCGGCGGATGGCCTGCAGCAGGTCAAGCGCCACACGAGTGCCGGCTTCCTCCTCGGAGGCGTCGGCGATCTCCTTAAGTGCGTCCTCGGCGATGGCGAGCTCATTGTTCTCGAGCGCAGCTCGCGCGAGGAATCTCAGGCCATCGGGAACGGCAAGAACGTGCCGATTGCGACGTAGGATCGGAAAGGCCCGTTTGACCTCGTTGGAAACGAGAAGAGCGCTGGCGCAACGCACCTGATCGACAGGGTCGGCGCGGTGAAGCTTGTCGATCGTGAAGCCAATCGCCTCTACCGCACCCCGGAAGTCCCCTCGCCACGCACAAGCAACAGACCGGCGCTTGCGCACCTCCATGGCGTCTACGAGGCCCTCCTTTTCAACGATATCGAGCGCTTCATCGAACGAGTCGGCGTCTGGGACTCGCTCGAGGCAATCGATGACCAGCCGGGTAGCGGTCGACCGTTCGGCAGGCCGGTTTGTCCCGAGCGCGACCATCTGCGTGACCGCGCTGAACGCGTCGCGCCAACTGCCCAGCCGGGCTGCAGTCATTGCGCGTAACCGCCAGGACTCAGGAGCATCGTCCGGGAGGCGCCTGAAAAGATCCATAGCCAGCTCGTACGGCTCCGACCTTCCTGTCAGGTCGCCAATGTGCCCGAGGATCGCTCCATGAAGCGATATTCCGACGGGCTCGTTCGGCTCGGTGGCACGGTACGCCGTTACCTGTTCTAACGCCTTGTAGGGTCGGTTGGCGTGCCAGTAGGCTCGAGCCGCTGAATAGGTCGCCATTGCGAGCGAGCGATCGTCTGCCTCCTCGAGAAGTTGCTCGCCAGCCATGACGGCCTCTTCATATCGGGCCAGTTCGATCAGCGTTTCAACACGTGTTGCGAGGGCAACGTGGCCGGGCACTTCGGCCAGACAGTCGAGCGCCTCTTGGTACCGCTTGAGACCGAGGAGGGCCCGCCCCTCCACGACTCGGCCGACTTCGGCCGACCGATCGTTGAGCCCAAGCTCAAGTGCCGCACGGGCGCCCTCCAACGCCTTTTTGTATTCAGCGTGGTTGATCGCGTCGAGCGCCATGGCGAGCCTCCGCCGGGGCGTCGACGGATCGCGGGCAATGCGAAGGGCAACGCGGTGCGCGGATGAGGTATCTCCGGCTGTGTTCGCGGCGTTGAACTCGTCAAGCAAAGCGTCGCCCGACGATTCGACGGCGCGTGCCGCGGCTATGTGCGCATCTTCGACGCCAAACGACACCCTCCAGTCCGCTCCGAATGCGGTCGCAATTCGGTTCAGCAAGGAGACTTGGAAGCCGTGCCGACCGGATTCGAGTCGCGCGACGACGGACTGAGTCGTCCCAAACTTCACCGCGAACTCAGCCTGAGTCAGGCCAAAGGACGCCCGGAGCCGCGCGACCGCGAGGGCAATCGCGGCGTATGGGTACCGTCGCGCGTAGGCTGCGTCGATCTCGGGATTCGCTGCGAATTCAGGGATTAGCCGAGACGGACGCGGAGCATTCATCGAACGAGTCACCTTTGCTGAAGCGAGGGATTTGCCGCCAGCTCGACGACGAACGCATCCAGGCGACGATCGGCTGCGTCAAGGACGTGCTTAGGCAGGTCCGCTTGGTTCTTTTGGACTCCGTCAATGAAGACGGCGGCCCGGCGCCCGGCGATCCTCGTGAACCGGAAGAATTGGCGGAACGAAGTGACCGGATGGCGGACTCGAACTTCCCACAGGTTGTCGTAGCCCCGAAGCTTCCATATTGGCTTTCCAGTCAGCTTGGCGTATTCGGGTCCGAGCTCGCGGGTCATGAGGATCCGCTGGACGAGGTCAGCTGCCACGTCGGCTCGGACGTCGGGCTGGGGATGGCAGCGATACATCCACTCCTTGCCGGCTGGTGACAGGTACAAGTCATACGGATCGGCCATAGCCGGTTGCGTCGCCCTCAGACTATTGCTGTTCTGCTATGCGGGTCAACTGCCACAGACTGTATTTCGCTTCGGCCGCTACGCCGACTAGGGAGAACCCCCGGCCCTAGCCAAGGCCTACCCGGCGACGTTCGCCAGTCGGGCGGACATTTTTGATCATAGCAGTTCTGCTATATTGGGCCCGCGATTGGTCCCAGCTAGGAGAACCACCCTGTGAACGAGCACAAGAGAGAGCCAGGCGGCGCCGGACGCGACGTGACCATCACCGTCAACAAGAAGCCGGTCGTCGTGACCGGTCCCCGGCTCACGGGGCTGCAGATCAAGCAGACGGCGATTGAACAGGGCGTCGGCATCAAGCTGACCTTCATACTCAGCCAGGTCGAGCCGGGCGCGCGGCCGAAGATCATCGGCGACAACGAGCCCGTGACTGTCAACAAGAACTCGGCGTTTGTGGCCAACGACGACGACGACGATTCTTGATGGCGCTTACGCCAGAGGCAGCGGCGACGATCGCCGAACTCGAACAAGCGTATCCGCGGGGCGTGACCACGGCCGAAGATGGCGTGGGCGGTGCCCTAGTCGTAGTCGAGCCCGTGGCTCTCGGCGCCCCATACGCCCAGGACGCCACCTGGGTGGGTTTCCACGTGACCCACCTTCACCCCAACGCCGATATATACCCGCACCACGTGCGCGACGACCTTTCTCGGATCGATGCACAGCCCCTCGGTAGCGGGATCTCGCCGAGCTCCTTCCAGGGTCGGCCGTCCCAGCAGCTGTCGCGACGAAGCAACCGTCGCGATGCGACGACCGATACAGCGCTGCTCAAGCTCGAGCGCGTAATGAAGTGGCTGCTCGCCAAGTGACGGCGGCTTGGGACATCCGCTTGCCGGCCGCGGTCTTCGAGCGGATCGACAGGCACCTGTTTGGTGGTGCTGGTCCAGCCGCGGGTGTTCTGCTAGCGGGTGTAGTGGAGGCCAACGGATCTCGCCGCCTACTAGGTCGGGAGTTGATCGAGGCCGAGGAAGGCGTCGACTACATCCTCGGTCGCGGTCGAGGTCACCATCGCCTCACGGCAGGTTTCGTTCGCGATGCCGCGCTGCGCGCGTCCGAGGAAAGACTTGCGTATCTCGCCGTGCATGCGCACGGCGGCATGGACGATGTGTCCTTCTCGGGGGATGACATGGCCTCGCACGAGAACGGCTATCCGGCCTTGCTCGACATCGTCGGCGGCCCGCCGGTCGGAGCGTTGGTCTTCGCGCGCGGGGCGGTGGCGGGAGATATCTGGTCTCGAGGCGACCGCACGGAGGTGCATGAGGCCGTCGTTCTCGGGCCGAGCTTCAAGAGGCTGCGCCCGCAGCGGCTCACTCGTGCGCGCATCGATCCGCGCTACGACCGCCAGGCGAGACTATTCGGCGATGCTGGGCAAGCGATCTTGCGAGCCTCGAAGGTAGGCGTCATCGGCGCCGGCGGCATGGGCATGCTGCTGGTCGAATACCTATCCCGCCTGGGCGTGGGGCGCATCGTCGTGGTCGATCCGGATCGCGTCGAGGCGAGCAACCTTCCTCGTTTGCCGGGATCGCGCCGATCGGACGCGCTCGTATCGCTCGAACGACCGGGCATCCCGGGGTGGCTGCGCAGCGTCGCTCGCCGATGGGCACGACCGAAGGTCAAGATCGCCGAGCGTCTCGCTCGCGAGGCCGACCCCGGCGTGCGCGTCGACGGCGTTTTCGCTGATGTTCGCCAACCTGAGGTTGCTGCGCGGCTCCTTGACTGCGACTACCTGTTTCTAGCCGCCAACTCCGATCAGGCTCGCTTCCTATTCAACGCCATCGCACAGCAATACCTGATCCCGGGCGCGCAGGTAGGAGCCAAGGTGGGACTCGAACCGGCGACTGGGAGGGTAACCGCAGTCCACTCAGTGGTCCGGACTGTTTTCCCCGGGCAAGGCTGCTTGTGGTGCAACGGCGCAATCTCTCCAACCCGCATGGCGGAGGAAGCGGTCTCGCCAGCGCAGCGGCGGGCGCAGCGATACGTCGACGACCCGGACGTAATCGCGCCGAGCGTAATCACGTTGAACGCGACGGCTGCCGCCATGGCGGCAAATGACTTCCTGTTCACGGTGACCGGGCTCACCTCCGCCGACGCACCGTTGGACTGGGTCCGATTTCATCCGCTCGATCGTGACGTGCAGTTCGATCGCACAAGAAGAGATGAGGAGTGCCCGGAGTGCGTACGGCGCCTCGCGCGTGGATCGCTCGGCCCGCGCCTTCCAACCTTCTACCCACAAGCACAATAACGTCGTAGATGACGCTGCTGACCGAGATACAAGAGGCTGCCGTCGATCCCAGCCACCAGCTGAGCGATTTGCTGCGCAAGAGCCAGATCCTCGCCTTCCGACTCGCCCACGACCCGTTCAAGCAATGGGTCGGCCACGAGCTGAACGGTTATCCGACCGTAGATGCGTTGCCTCCCTACCGGGCGTCACTGCGAGGCGATCTGCGGGCCCATCTCAGCGGACCATTCGGGTCCTCGGTCTCGAGCAGCCGGGTCCCTATCAGCCTCTTCGCCAACGAGCACCGCGACGCGCTGACGCGGTTTGACTTCACGCACAGCGTCGCGTCCCTCGAGAGCATCGTCGAACAGGCGCGCGCGGCCCGCTCCGCTCGATCATCAGCAGCCGTAGTCAGTCGAACGACTCCTCCGAGCGCGTACCAGCTCAACACGTCCCTGTTCTACGAGCAAGTCGCCGAAATCCGCAAGCTCGTCCTGGTCAGCGACATCGAAACGTCAACGCGACAGATGCCCGCGCCAGTCTGAGCGAGCACGTTCGACCGCGCTTGACCGACACGCTCGACGCTTGATTGGACGCGTGGCGGACGTATTGAGCCGCTTCACGGCCCGCGGGTTATCGCCCAGGCGGCCAGCGGAGCCGACGGACCAAATGGAATACGCGTTGCGCGACAGGACGCGTGAGTTCCAGGCTTCCGCCGACCGCGACAAGCACGAGCGACACCACCCAAGACGAACGCTCGGCTGAATCGACAAGCGCCCAGGCCCACCATCGCGGCTCACCGGCTGCGTCGGCGCCGAAGAATGCCAGGAGCACGACGATGATGACCGGCACTGCCGTACCAGCATTGGGGCCAACTGCGGCACGGCCGATCAGAAGTAAGCCAACGAACCCGATGGCGTTCCGGCCTGCCTCAGCTCCGTACTCGGCGTACCCTGCCGCGTCGAGCATGCCGAGGGCCGCGGACACGGCCAACGCTGCCAGGACGACTGACGCGGTGTCGAGCGCCGCGATCGGGCGCACAGCGGTCGACTCGACAGCCGGATCACCGGTCGTTAGCGAATACCCCACCATTGTGCTCAAAGCGAGGGGCGCGATCAAAGCGAGCGGGAGGGCCAACCCGCGCGCCGAAGCGAGCGCCGGAATGGAAGCGGTAATTGCGCCCAACAACACCACCAGCACGACCACCACGGCGGACACGCCGATGGTGACGAGGACTCGTCGCGTGGCCGCCCACAGCGTCAAGAGTTGGGCGCGGAGAGGGACAGCTGCGGCTCCATTTCGCACGACTCTAGAGCCGCGACGTTCGCGGCCAGCCATCGCCGCTGTACGTCAAGCGGCTGCGCCAAAACCTGATCCACTAACTCGATGACCGGAGGGCGGTCGGGACCACTGCTGGCTTGGTACATGCTTCGGAGATCATCTTCGGGGAGCCCGCCGTGCGCGGCATACCAGGCGTGTACGTACTCGAAGGCTTCGAATCCGAGGTACGGGCCGAAGTCAGCGCACGCCGGCCATGGCGGCAACATGGCGTAAGCGAAGCCGCTCACGATCACTGAAGGACTCGACCGCATTGCGAAGCTGAACCTGAGCACGTCGGGCGGGACGCCGTCTTGGCCCTCGGTGAAGTGTGTCGGAGCAGATACGCCCGCTGCTCGCCAGCCAGCCCAAGCCTTCGCGGCGAGGCCCGCGACCTCTGCAAGCCGCGGCTCGTGCTCAGGCCACACGCAGACGCGTATCTGATCGCGATCGGAACATAGCAACTGTCGTTCGTCTCGGGGAACAGCCGGGTACGCGGAGAGTTCCGAGACGAGCATGCTGCCAATCACCAGGGCGACGAGAAGTGGGGCCAGCGCCAGCGCGCGTCGCTGCAGGCCGGCTCGCGTGGTTGCCAGCGTCAGGCCCGCGGCAGCGAGCAATCCGATCGCGACAACAAGCGGACCGGAGACCGCGCTTGGCGCAAGATCGGTCGAAATGTCGCAACACAGCTCGATTGCGCCGCCGTTGAGATAACGCAGCCACATTGGGTCCAATCCGCGCAAGAACACCATCCAGACGAACGAGGCAAGCAGGGAACCGGAGACTGCGAGCGCGGTCGGCACGAGAATTCCGAGGGCGAAGCCGGCTGCGGAATGGGCGAGTACGACCAGGAACGCCACTAGAACCGGACGCCAATCGGGAACGGCCACGCCGGACGCAAGCGTGCTCGTCAGGACGGCCGCCACCACGGACACACATCCCGCAGCGACGACCGGTCCGAGCGCCCACCCAGCTATGACGTACCGGCTGCGCACGGTAGGTAAATCCCAAGTGCCGCCGCGCCTAAGCCGCCCACCTTCCCATGCCCCGAGCGCCGCACAGATAGGGACGACAAACCCGAGCGCGGCGAGCCCCGCGGCGGTGACCGCAACCGGATATGGATCCGCCGAGCGGGTGAAATTGGCGATGTATGCAACGGCGAGTAGCGTTAGCGGAAGAGTCAGCCATACCCCGGCATTGGTTCGGAGGATCGTCCTGATCCGCATCTCACGACTCGCCCGAGATCAGCTGCGAGTAGGCCGCTTCCGCGCGGCGAATGCTGCCGTCGGGCGCGAGATCCATGAACGAAGTTACGTCACCGTCAAAAACCATTCGGCCTCGGTCGACGACGACAACACGGTCGAAGAGGTCGCCAAGATCGTCGACTTGGTGGGTCGAGACCACCAGCGTCGTGTCAGACGGCATCAGCGCCAATGTCTCTCGCAATTTGCCGCGTTGCGCCGGATCGAGGCCGGCAGTTGGTTCGTCGAGCAGGAGAACCTGAGCGTTGTGGACCAGGGTCTGAGCCAAGCCGACGCGCCGCAGCTGGCCTCCGGAGAGCTGACTGACAGATCTGTCAGCGTGATCAGCGAGGGCCACTTTCGACAGAGCGTCCAGCGCGTGGTTCCAGGCATCGGCTCGTGAAGCACCCTTCAGCCATCCGGCATACGCGACCTGCTCGCGACATGTGAGGCCCGGCAGGGGCTTGATCACCTGGGGCATCCAGCCGACAGCAGCACGATACGCCGCGCGATCGCGCCGTCGCGCTGGATCGAGCTCGCCTAGGCAGACGCGACCGCTAACAGGATTCAGTGCGTTCGAGCCGAGAGAGAGTAACGTCGTCTTCCCGGCTCCGTTCGGACCGAGCAGGACGGTGCGACCGGCGGGTACGTTCCACGAGAAAGAACGTAGGACGTCCGTTCGGGCTCGATAGGCGAAGCTGACGTCCTCGAATTTAAGCATCCCCTCGCGGTCCCTCTGAGGCGCTTGGTGGCGGCCGCATGAAACGACGGCCGCCAGACTACGCCTCGTTGCCTAGTACCAGACCTCGACCTTGGAAGCGTCGAACACGTTCCACGAGTCATTCCCACCGCTGTAGTCCTGAACGGTGAAGTGGAACCACTGAGACCCTGCTTGTTCTCCCCAGTTGCCTTGGGCGCTGGTATAGCAGAAGAGCTTTTTGTCACCCATGCTGTACGCGGGGAAGATGCCGGCATGCTTCCACAGCCGGATGGTCCCCCAGTCGCCGGGGTCGTTTCCAGGCACTTCGTCGCGGCAACCCTGCAGGCGGACGATCGTATGGGCAGCGTCGAGGTCAGTGTCGTTCCAGTCCCGCGACGGGAAGCCCCGCCTGACGTTGGTCAAGTATGAATTCCAATACCCCTCGGCAAAGGCGACGCCCGGTACCACCAGAGCCAGGAGCAAGCCAAACGCAATCCCTTTTCGCATCCTCACCAGCAACACCTCCTGGGCCCTGCGCTCACATGCTTGAGGTGAACTCCAATGGCCCGAGTCAGGGTCCTCGCTGTGCCGGCGACGGGTCAATTGGGGAGAACCCGGTATTGTCCAAGCCGACTCCTGATTAATTAGACCTCGCGCGTCGCGCGACCGAGCGTCTCACGTGGGTGTGCGCGGGGACCCGGGACGCGCGGGTAATGCAGTCGTTCAGCGCGGGCAGCTGGTCGGGGCCGGGGGCCACACTTTCCACACCCCTACGCGGGCGCACGCGCGCGAGGTGGTGAATCTGCGGAATTCCTCTTCGGCGACCTGGCCAAGCGCGCCGCGTCCTACGCGCGCGCACGCGCGCGAGGTGAATCTGTGGAATTGTTTGCTAATACGTCTGCGCCGTCGCCGCGGGCAGGCCGATCACGCGCGGGAACGAACTCCGCCGCGCCTGCCAGGCGATGCCCAGCGCAAGCACGTCGTCGTCGTGGTAGCCAGCCGGCGCCTCCGGTCGGCCGTCATCCGACCAGGCGAAGGCACTCAACTGGTCGATCGTCGCCGCGTCGTGCAGCTGCAGTGCCCCGGTCCTGAGAGCCGCCTCGAGCTGGTCGACCAGCACCGGCCGATTGGCACTGCTGGTCAGCCAGCCCTGACGCCCGTCCCTGGCGCGGTAGATGGCGTAGGGCGCACTGCCGCCATGCAGCTCGCGCAGTCGCAGCAGGACGGCATGGCCGTGGTTGTTGCGCTCGACGGCGACGATGACCTTGACCTCCCACGCGCCCTCGGTGTGCACGCCGAAGCGCCGCGCCAGTTGATCGAGCTTGGCGGCATAGATGTCGGGCGTCCAGCGCCCGCGCAGCTGGGCGACCTGCTCGCCTGAGTCGCGCTCGACCACCGCTGCGCTCGACCAGTCCGATGTGGCCAGGCCCTCGGCCACGTCGGCGCCGATGAGATAGACCTTGCCCGCCTCGGGCTCCCGGTAGAGGACCAGGCCGGGCGGGCCACCCACGCCGGGCTCGACCGGCTGGCGGGCGAGGTCCGCGGCGCCGAAGACCGGCCGGCCGGTGACCGCGATCGCCTCGAGATCGCTCTCGGGGTACTCCTGCGCGAACTCGGCATCGGACAGCTGGCTCAGAGCGGCCCGCTCGCGCACGCGCCACGCTGGATCTGTCCGGTCGGGATGGGCGCGCGCCGGGATGAACACCGCCTGCCAGCCGTTGCTGCCCGCTTTGGCCGCGACATAGAGCTGGCTGTGCAGCGCGCCCTGGCCGTTGGCCGAGCTGATCGACAGGACGCGGCCCTTCTCGGCGACGGCCATCACCGCCAGCAGGATCTTGCGCGCGAAGGGCTGGTGAGCGTGCTCGTCGAGCACGACCAGTGCCGCGGTGCGGCTGCGGCCGACGTTCTCGGTCGCCGGCAGCGCCTCGATCACCGAGCCCTGGGCCGTGAAGCGGATGGTGCGCATGTTGACCACCGCGTCAGGGCGCCAGGCGGGCAGGCGGGCGTAGAGGTAGGCCACCTTGTCGAGTAGCTTCGCCGCATCGGCCTGGTTGCGGCTGATGAGCAGCACCTCCTGGCCCGGCCGGCGCAGCGCCGTCCACAGCGCGAAGATGGCCGCCAGCCAGGACACGCCGAGCTGGCGCGCCTTCAACACGACCACCAGGCGGCGGCTGGCCCAGAGCTCGAGCAGCTGGCTCTGCCACGGCCAGCCCACGTCGGCGAAGCGCACCGGTTCGCCGTCCGCGGCGGCCATGACCGCGTGGCTGGCGAAGGCGCCGACGTCGGCGTAGGCGCGCGCGCGCTCGTCGTCGAGGCCATCGGCGCGTGCCCGTGC
>Ga0136618_10001006_pt1 | contig 10550 bp, 7 predicted proteins | sample AntDrymUQ3302106_2_FD_104805 | JGI IMG/M metagenome (GOLD analysis project Ga0136618, IMG submission 104805) | Polar desert sand microbial communities from Dry Valleys, Antarctica - metaG UQ330 (21.06) | ecosystem: Environmental > Terrestrial > Soil > Desert | place: Antarctica: Dry Valley...
GCAAAGCGAGTTGCCCCACCAGATACAACGCCACGGTGATGACGAGCAGCAACACGAGCGCCACCAGCCCAACGATGGAGATGAACAGGACGCGCAGCCCGACCGAATCCGTGGCGGAGACTATCCCGAGGATGCTCTCTTCTGTGCGACATGTTGGCGCTTGATTTCTTAGAACCACAGCATCTAGGGCCACCATCCGGATTTTGGCGCAACGCCCGTTTACAGTAAAGAAAAATAAGGTATAGTAAGGTATAAGTAGTAAAAGCAAGCTAGGCTAGGCCCGTTAGGTTTGGTGCAATGCTCGGAGGATTCGAGCCGAACTGCTAGCGAGAGGTTGGTTGGGAGGTAAGGCCCTGGTGAGCGAGGGTTCCAGGGACAAGGATCTGATAGGTGTCGAGGAAGTGGCTCGTCGCCTGGGTCTGGTGCCGGCCACGGTGTGGCGCTGGTGCCGGGAAGGGAGATTGCCTTGCATAAAAATGGGCAAGAGTTGGCGTATCCGGCCCGAGGCGCTGGAAGACTTCATCCGCCGCAGCGAGCGTCCGGCTACGCTGGAGGGGGAACTAGGGTCTTTCTTGCGGGTACCCGACAATGTGCTCGCCGTCGCCCAAAGCCCCGAACTCTCGCACCGGCTGGACGCGGCCTTTCTGAAAGTGGCCGAAGCCCGGGATGGACTACTGGTCAAGTTTTACGGCGACGAGGTAACGGACGAGGACGAACTGCGCGAGCGTCTAGAGAAGGGGGGTCTGGATGTCTGGCGCCTGGAGAGAGAAGGCCGCTTTTACCTCCTCAGAAAGGAGCGAGACGCTTCGGTGGAGCGGGTGGAGAGGCTACGCCGACTCCTCTCCGACGAAGCGGATGCGGGCCTTACCTTATGGGTCAGCTTCGACTGGGCCGAACGGGCAGATCCAGAGACGACGCTGCGCCAACAGCAGGCCCTGACGGAAGCAGTCAACTCCGGGCGGTTGGTAGTCAAGACGGCTCTCATGGAGGAGGTTGCTACCGGGTGGCCGTCGAACATGCTCCGCAAGGTACAGGCACGCCACTCGGGCACGATATGGCTCTCGGAGGATGGTCTGGTGCTGAGTCGGACAAAACCACTAACCGGAATCTGAGGATCCGAGAGTGACAAGTCCGCAAGCGACCCCCCAGGAAGGAAGAGGGTGAGAAAATCCGCGAACAGGCGTAACTCTGACTTATCCGAGGCCAGAACCGGAAAGCAAGGATTTGCGAGGAAGGAGAAAACGTGACCGAAGGAACGCAGGAGCAGCAGGCGCAGCAGCAGACGCAGCAGACGCAAGAGGAACAGTATCTGCAAGAGGCCCAGGACTTCTTCGGGCAGTCAATGGGCAGGATAAAAGGCCGGATGCAGAGCGACAGCGCCCAGCTCGAAAGCATGATGCAGCAGCTTCCAGAGGAGTCGCAGGCCCAGGTCCAGGAGATGACCGACTCCTACGCCCAGTTCGAGGGCATCATGGATCAGTCGGCCCAGGACGCGGGCATTCAAGACGCGATGGACGAGGCGGCCCAGGAGGCCAGGCAGACCGCTGACGAAGCCTCGGGCCAGGGCGAGGAACCCGCCGACCAGGTGCAAGAGATGGCCGGCGAGGCAGCCGGCCAGGCGCAAGATGCAGCCGGTCAGGCTACCGATCAGGTACAGGATACAGCCGGTCAGGCTACCGACCAGGCGCAAGAAGCGGCCGGCGAGGCTACTGACCAGGCCAGCGAAGTGGCGGAGAACCTGCCCGAGGACTTCGAGGCGGTGGGCGAGCCGACCACCGATGAGGAGGGCAACACCGTCCAGCGCGCCCAGGACGATCAGGGCAACATCATGGACTACACCTTCGACCCCGAGGGCAACCTGGTGGACGAGGTCGAAGTGGACGAAGAGGCCGAGGATGAGACCGAGGATGAGGCCAGCCAGATGGCGGAGAGTCTGCCCGAGGGCTTCGAGTCCATGGGCGAGACCACCACTGACGAGGAAGGCAACACCGTCCTGCAAGGCCAAGACGCTCAGGGCAACATCGCGACCGTCCAGCGCGCTCAGGACGATCAGGGCAACGTCGTGGACTCCACATATGATTCGCAGGGCAACCTGACGGACGAGACCGCGGTGGACAATCCCCTACCTCCTTCGCCCACGTCTTCTAGCACGACCCGGCCCTCCTCGGATGAGGATAGCTCCGAAGACTCTTCGTGGTCTGACAGTGACACGACGACGGTCGAGGAGCAAAAGGGCGGTGAGGGACTTCTGGGCGGGGGTCTCCTAAACTTGGAACTCCTCGCGCCCCCGGAGAGCACCACGACCACCATGGAGTCCTCCGACTCCGAGGATTACGATGAGTCCTCATCAGAGTCGTCATCACAAGGAGGGGAATCCCAGGGGGGAGAGGAAGCTCAGCAGGAAGGAGGCGGCGGCGAAGAAGGCGGCGGTGGTGGACCGGTGGATCAGGTTCAGGACACCGTGGGCGGCCTGACCGGCGGCCTTACCTGAGGTCGAGCGGCGGTGGAGATCTCGCTGGGTTTCCCGTGGCCCTGTGGTAATGGGGTAGGCGGGGTTGATACCTGTCGGCCACACCGCTCCGGCAGAGAGGCCGCGGGTCGTGCCCGCGGTCGAGGAAGGGGTGGCAGCCCGGATGGAGGCAAGCCGTCCGAGACGAACAGTCAGTAAGCGAAAGTCAATGAGAGGAAGGGAGACGAAGTGAGCGAAGGACAGAACCTCCAGCAGCAGATGCAGGACCAGTACCTGCAGACGGCCCAGAATTTCTACGGGAACTCTATGGGCAACATCAAGGGCAAGATCCAGAGCGACCGCGACCAACTCGAGCAACTGGCCCAGCAGATCCCGGAGGGCGACGCACAGGCACAGATCCAGGAGATGATCGACTCCTACGCGGAGATCGAGAGCCCGCTCGATCAGTCGGCCCAGGACGCGGGAGTGGAAGACGCGGTGAACGAGGCGGCCCAGCAAGCCCAGGGCACCGCCGAGGAGCAAGGGGAAGAGCAAGCCCAGGAAGGCGACGGACAGGGGCAAGAAGAGGCTGCGGGGCAGGTCGCCGACCAGGCTGGACAGGCTGCCCAGGGAGCGCAAGAGGCAGCGGGCGGAGCCGCCCAGCAAGCACAAGACACAGCCGGACAGGCTGCCGGGCAGGCTCAAGAAGCCGCCGGTCAGGCCGTTGACCAAGCCGGTCAGGCCGCGCAAGGGGTCCAGGACACCGCAGGTCAAGCCACCCAGCAGGCGCAAGACACCGCCGGACAGGCGACCGACCAGGCAGGACAGGCGGCGGGCCAGGCCCAGGAGGCAGCCGGAGGGGCGGCCCAGCAGGCGCAGGACACCGTGGGCGGCCTGACCGGCGGCGGTGGAGATGAAGAGGAGGAAGGAGGAGGAGGCGGCCCTCTGGGAGGGGTCACCGATCAGGTCGGGCAGGCCACGCAAGGTGTGCAGGACACCGCCGGTCAGGCCACTGACCAGGCCGGTCAGGTAGCGGATCAAGCCCAGGACACTGCGGGACAGGCAACTCAGCAGGCGCAGGACACCGCCGGACAGGCGACGGATCAGGCCGGACAGGTGGCCGGGCAGGCGACCGATCAAGCCGGACAGGTAGCGGGACAGGCTCAGGATGCCGCTGGAGGAGCGGCCCAGCAGGCGCAGGACACCGCGCCGGACAGGCACAGGAAGCTGCTGGACAAGCGGCAGGGCAGGCTCAGGAGACTGCGGGTCAGGCTGCTCAGCAGGGGCAGGAAGCCGCGGGGCAGCAACAGCAGGAAGGAGGAGGTCAGCAGGCCGAGCAGCAACAGCAGCAAGGCGAACAGCAGGAGGAGGAGCCGAACGCCACTAACGCCGCCACGCAGAAGGCCCAGGAGATGGGCGTGGATCTCTCCCAGATAGAGGGTTCCGGCGCTGGCGGGCGCGTCACCGTCAGGGACGTGATGGGCGCTGCGAACCAGGGATGATGGAGTAACAAAGAGTATCGGATGAACCGACCAACATTGATCTACTGATCCTTGAAAGCGCCGGATATGGAGTTCATTTGCCAGTGCCCTCCAGGGCCGCCTCCGTATCCGGCTGAAAGTACGGCACAGTCTATACGGGGAGGTATAGGTTATGTACGGGGAACGTGAGGATTCCGCCAAGGACGCAGGGAGGCGCTTTCGCGGGAACACCCGAAATGAGGATGCGATGGTCTACGGAGACCGCGCCGATCCGTTTGGAAAATTGAAGAGGGCCCACGAAACCTACAAGGCCTACAAGATTCTCGACGCGCACTACGAGAACATCGGCAAGGTAAACGATCTCTTTGAGGATGAGAGCGGTCGGCTGCGCTACATCGGCACCAGGGTGGGACTGTTGGCGATGAAGTCCGCCCTGATCCCAATAGAGATCGTCAGGGTAAACGACAAGCGCGGGACCGTACAGGTCTCGGAGTCCGAGGACCAGATCGGGCACGCGCCCAGCCTCGGAGATCACGAGGAACTGACGCCCGAACTGGAGGATCGAGTACGTAGCTATTTTGGTCTGAGAGACCTGCGAACCTACGACCGGGAACTCCCCGGCGCACCGCCTCGGGAACCCTTGATCACAGACAGATTCGCCCCCGACGGGAGAATCGATGTGGAGCCGGGGGAAAGAGAGCGTAGCAGGTATGAGGGACGCGGCATATTCAGCGAGCATCTGCCGGAGCTAGAGGAGTTCGACCAGCAAGGGAGTGATCTTGCGGACGAGGTGAGGATTCAACGCCCGGAGGAGCTTGGGGCCACCGTTCGCGAGCGGGAAGCCGGTAGCACGAAGGACCGACAGCGGGTCTGCACCGACCGCGAGCAGGTACAGGTCCCTAAACAGCGCGAAGAAGACGACGCTGAGGATACCGGGGACAGACCGGAAGCCACGGAGGCCGCCGAGCGCAGGGCTCGGGAGCTGGACGTGGACCTCTCTACCGTGGAGGGGACAGGCGCTGGTGGCCGCATCCTCGTCAAAGACGTGGACGCGGAATGGCAGGACAGGATAGAGGCTACGGAAGCCGCCGAGCGCAAGGCTCGAGAGCTGGGTGTGGACCTCTACGCCGTGGAGGGGACAGGCTCTGGCGGTCGCATCCTCGTTAAGGACGTAGAGGCGGAGTGGCAGAACAAACCGGAAGCCACGGAGGCCGCCGAGCATAGAGCTCGGAGGTTGGGCGTGGACCTCTCTACGGTGAAAGGAACGGGCTCCGGTGGCCGCCTCCTCGTCAGGGACGTGGAGGCGGAAGGACGAAAGTCCGCGCAAGGAGCGCAGGAAGCTGCGGGGCAGGCTTCCTGGCAAGCACAAGACGACGGCCAGCCGGCAGACGAAAGTGACAATGAGCTAGAGGATACTGGGGAGGGCGTGGGAGAAGCTGTCGAAGACGTTGGCTCGGGTGCTGAATCGGCGGTGGAGGACATTGGCAAGAGCGCTGGACGAGCCGTGCAACAGGCCGGCGAGGGTGCCGATCAAACCGCCAGGCAAATCGGCGAAGACGCAGGCCAGGCCGTTGGAGAAGCCGACAAGGGCCAGGCAACAGGCGAGGTCGGCCAGGGTACCGAACAAGACGCACAGCGAGCTGGCGAAGGGACCGGACAGGCCGCCAGTGAGGTTGGACAAGGCGCTGGTCAGGCTGCTCAAGGAGCCGGTGCGGCGGCGGGACAGGCCGTGGAGGGAGCGAGCGAAGTTGCCGGGCAAGCCGCCGAAGACGCGAGGCAGACAACTCAAGACGTAGGTGATGCTGTCAGGCGAACCACGAAACAGGACGGTGATGAGGAGGCTCAGGCGACAGACCAGGAGGCCGGTGACATGGCCGATCAGGCCGTAGGCCAAGCTGACCGCGCGGTTCAGCAGACGACCGGCCTAGCCGGGGAAGTGATGAAGGGCGTACAAGACACTGCAGGCCAGGTGGTGGACCAGGCCACCGGGACGACGGAGGATCTTGCCCCGAGCCCCCAGATGCCCGGCGAGCACACCACCAGTGAGGAGAGACAGACCGTGCGGCGTACCGTGGATAAGCCCGAATATATCATCCAGAGTACCCTGGATGAGTCCGGCAATGTGCTGGACGAGGAGATAATGGGCAACGCCGGCGACTTTCCGGCAGAGGAGGGCTACGAGGAGTACACCAACGAAGAGGGACAGACCGTGCGGCACACCGTGGACGAGTCCGGGGATGTCATCGAGAGCACCTTAGACGAGTCCGGTAACGTGCTGGGCGAGGAGATAGTGGAACGGTAGTAGGCTACCCGAAAGCGACGACCAAAGGAGAGGCGATGGAGGACAAGGCCAAAAGCGGTTTGTAAACCTCGGCGCCGATCCTCAGCCATACCGGGGATCGATACCGAGGCCGCGCCGCTCGCAACCGGTTCGTCGAACTGACTGCAAGGTCTCTGAGAGGTGTCTGGGAGAAGATCTACGGGCAAGAACGCCGCGCACGGCACGAAGAAACCATCGAGAAAGGGGCAAAAGGATGTCGGAAAGAAAGGCTTACCACGTAACGCCTCACCCAGAGGGAGGATGGAAGGTCGAAGCCGAGGGGGCCACTCGGGCTTCGAGCACCCACCAAACGAAGGAAGAGGCCGTGGATAACGCCAAGGAGTTGGCGAAGAGCCAGGAGCCCGTCCAGGTGATCATCCACAGGCGGGACGGAACCATCGAGGCGGAGCATACTTACGGGTAAGCCCTTCGTCCGGGTATCGGTTCTGATGTAACTATCGGTACAAAAAATAGAGCACCGCGCATCGTTCGTTCCGCAAACGGGCGTGGGTTAGCCAATCTACGCCCGGATTTTCCAGAAGGTGGGTGGACAAAGGCGCGAAAGCGTCGCACGAAAGCCCCGCGAAGCGAGGAAGGCCAGCGGAGAACGGTCGGGAGGCTGTCGCCGAAGCCAGATTTGGGCGATGAGGCTCACATGTTGGGGGTTCTGGGGCAACGTCACCCCAGAAGTTGTGCTGCGAGATACCGGAAAGGGTTAGTCGCTATACTATCAAACGTGGAGGGTGGCATTAAAGAAACCTATTACGATACCGCCCCGATTGCGAAGGTCCTAAAGCTTCCAGATCGAACGGCGGGAAACGCGCTCGAAGACCGGGCGCTGGAGTTCTTGCGCGCGGTGTACGAGACCGCCGAGGGCTCGGGCGCGAAACCCGTGGAGATGAAACGTCCTGCCCGGCGCCTGGGGCTGGAACGGAGAGTCGCCGAGAACCTCACCTTGCGCCTGCAGGCGCAAGGCCTGCTCAGGGTGGTGAGCATGGCCAATGGCCTGCTGCGGCTGACGCCCGAGGGCGTGCGCGCGATCGAGGATGCGGGGAGCGGCCTCCCGGACCCGGCGTCCCGCTCGGGAGACGGCTTCGCGGACGTGCAAACGCCTCCGGTCCTCGACCGGGCCGCCCGGCGGGAATCGGAGGAACTCTTCGGTCCTCTCAAAGAGGCCCTGGATCGCCTCGACCTCGCCGGCGCGCTCGACGGGGAGCGACGTTCGGAACTTGCGGCGGAGATTCACACGATCGAGGCCCAACTGGACTCCCCCAGGCCGAAGCGGCGGATCGTGGCGCTGGCCCTGGAATCCATCAAGAGCATCGTGGGATCCGAAACCGGTGGCGCGGTCGCCGAAAGGATCTCGTGCACCATCGAAGCGTTCCTCTCGGATGAAGCGGGGCGAACTGCTCGGGAGACCGGCCGGTCTGCCGGGCCACCCGATCGGGCAGATCAACGAGGCGCGGACGATGCCGCCAGGGAGCCTTCTACCAGAGGGGCGAGCCAGGCCATGCAAGGAGTGGCGGACCCGGCCGACGGAGCAGCGGGCCGAACGGGACAGGAGGCGCGGGGCACGGAGAACGTTCCGAGGTGGGCAGCAGGCCGAGCCACGGATCGAGACGATCGGGCCGAGCGGATCGTCGGCGGGGCTGGAGGGTTCGCCGGATCGGGTGGAATGTTCGGCAAGATCACCGACGAGGCGGGCCGGACGGTGTGGCGCAGCGTGGACGAGTCCGGCGACGTTGTGGAGACCGTCCTCAATGAGGATGAGGAGATCGTGGCCGAGGACGTGGTCGGCGACGTCGCCGACCTGCTGATGGAGGGATACGTGGACGAGGAGGGAGGGATCGTAAGCCGGGAGAGGGCCGAGCCGGAGGACGACTCCGAGACGCAGCCGGGCGAGGACGAGAGCCTTCACGACCCGCGGATTCTTCTCGGTACCCAAGAGACCGGGGAAATCTCGCAACGGAAGCAGCAAATCGGTGGAGAACAGCGGCAGGCCGAGGGCCAGGACTCACAGGACCTGGATCAGCGGGTCCGGTGGCAGACCGTAGATGGCGCCCGGGACTTCCACGGTGGGCCGATGAAGCAGATTGAGGGCCGGCTGCAAAGCGACCGCGCCCAACTGGAGAGCCTGGCGGGGCGGATCCAGGAGATGATCGCCGCTTACTCGACCGTGAAAAATTCGCGCGATGAGGCGGCCCAGGACCTGGGAGCGACGGACGCGGTGAGCCAAGCCGCCCAGCAATCACGAGAGGCTGCGGACGAGCAGCAGACCGCGCAGGGGGAGACCGAGCAGGCCGAACAGGACGCGCCGGAGACGCGGGAAACCGCTGACGAGTCTGGAGAGGTCATCGGGGCCACCCCCGATGACTCCGGCAATCCGGCGCAAGAGGACGCGGCGGGCGCGGTCGAAGGCGTCCGCCGGCAAGACCGCAGTGACCAGCGAGAAGCCCGGGAGCCGGACTCCTCCCGAGAGGGAGTGTCAGAATACGCGCCCGTCACGCGCACGGAAAACGCCGAAGACGAGGAAACGACGACGTCATCTGGGGGGGACGGATCTCGCGAGCGTCCCGACGATGCGCTTCCAGAGCGAGAGTACGGCGGCTACGCGGCGGATCGGAACGAGCAAACCGCCGGGGAAGAACCGGACGTGCTGCTGGACGTGCCGGTGCTCAACGTTGACGAGATCAACCTGGGTCTGGACGAGTTCAGGGCTCATGTGTCGCTCCGGACGGAGGGCCCCGGCGAGGGCGTCGGCCAGGCGGTCGAAAGCTCCGCTTCGGGCAGCCAGCTGCTCGGGAAGAGCATAAACGACGCGGGTCAGACCACGCGGCGCGCCGTGGACGAGTCCGGCGACATCGTGGAGTCTACCCTGAACGAATCGGGCGAGGTAGTGGCAGAAGAGATAACGACCAACGTGGCGTACCTTCCCACCGAGGAAGAATACGTAGACGATGAAGGACGAATCGTCAGCTGGGCGAGGGACGAATCGGGCAAGCTCGTGGAGCGTTTGCTCGACGACGAGGGAAGCCTGACCGGCGTCCGCGTCGTCGGAGAGGACTAGACGGACGCGGGACCGGACGGCATGAAGAGAGGAACCCGGCGACGGAGAGCAACCCAGGCAGGCGCCAGGCGCGGGCCGTGTCACGGTCAAGGACATGACCAGCGCCACGAACCAGTAATCAACTACAGCCGGGCCACCGGCAGCCTGAGATGCTCCACCAGCAGGCTCTCTTCCGGCACCCACACGGTCGAAATAGAGGCCACCGCGGATGGAGGGCGCAAGACGGCCAGGAAGAGTTGGACTTTCACCGTAAAGCGATAGGGGCCGGAAAAGAGAGGCCGGTTCGGGCGCGAGACGCGCTGGCAAAGACAAACGAGATGTCACCGGAGTCGCCGAGAGTTGGTGGCGCCGTCTCTCAGGAAACGGAGTCGGTATCGATCCCCCTGCGCGTCAACTCCCCTTCCAGGGAGAAGCATTCATCCAAAATCGTGTGCTGAAGTTTGTCTAGAGGAGGAACAGAAGCGATGTCGCCCAACTGCCACAACTTGCGGAACTGACCCAAGAGCATATCCTGCGCTTCCTGCCTGGAGGTCTTGTAGTTCCGTATCAATTCTTCATCACTCATATCTTTGTAATCGATCATGTCTCCATCTCCTCCCAACGCAAGAGTCACCTAAACTTCCCGCTAATATTAGACGCTCATCCTCGCGTACACCAAACTTCGGCAGTAGTGCGCGTACACAAAGGCATTGACCGTGGATTTCCCCTCTACCACCGCCGGTACCCTCGGTGATCTCGGAGTTGGAAGGACAAACATCCCCCTCTCTAGTCGAAGCTCCAGCCGGAGCCTGTCCAGCTCCCTGCTGACCTGTTTGGAAAAGGTTGAACGTGATGCCCACCCGTGCTGGCTGCTCCTCCCGAAGGAGATGGGACCTTCGCCGGCGGGAAAAGGCGAGTCTGGTTCCCGGTCTACCCCACCCGGCCCATGAGGCTCCGAGGAAATTCGTTCTACGCCGGAGGCTACGGGGTCCTCGCCCAGGATGGACCCCATGAGGTCTTCCGGCACTTTTTTCTCTTGCCCATGCCTTCGCTCACCCTTTTCGCGAGCCGCTGTGCCAGGCGGGCCCTTCACCGCCCTCTGGTCTTCGCGTGGTGGACAATGCGCCCGTCACCACCGCCACCTTGCCATCCAGCTTCGCCATGTTGGAACCTTCCTGTTAGCTCACGGCGCGTACTTACCCCGATGTGCTGGGAGAATATTCTCCTCGCGGCGGTTGTTCGACCGTTAATTGC
>Ga0136618_10001007_pt1 | contig 10548 bp, 12 predicted proteins | sample AntDrymUQ3302106_2_FD_104805 | JGI IMG/M metagenome (GOLD analysis project Ga0136618, IMG submission 104805) | Polar desert sand microbial communities from Dry Valleys, Antarctica - metaG UQ330 (21.06) | ecosystem: Environmental > Terrestrial > Soil > Desert | place: Antarctica: Dry Valley...
CTAGTAGGAGACGAGGGCGCCCAGCGGGCGACCCCACGTCTCGAGCGGGACGGGCGGTAGGATCCGGTAGCCGCTGGCGAGGTTGACCCCGAGGTCGTCCATCGCCCACTTCGAGAACGTGTCGGCGAAGCGCTCCTGCACCGAAGCGCATGCGCCGGTCGGCGGGCCGCCGCGCAAGCAGGATTCGCCGGTCGGGATGGCGCCGTCCAGCTCGTTGCGCAGCTTGTCGTTGACAAGCGCGACGTCGACGACATGCCCGAGTTCGTGCAGGACGATCGCGCTGGCCTCGCGCGCTCCGTATTGGGCCGTGACGGCCGCGAGGTCGATCGTAACGTCGTAGTCGGTGCCGTCGAACCGTGTCAATCCGATTGGACTGCCCGGCGGGTGCTCGAAATGGACCGTTACGAGCCCATCGACGATCGCGACGAGCCGCTGCGCCTCGGGACGCGCTGCGGCCACCGCCGCGAGGAACACGCTCTGCTCAGCGGCGCCGCTTTTCGCGGCGAATCGAAACGTCGCCGCAAGCTGCTGGGCGCCCACCGGTTGGCCACCCTTGGCGACCACGCCGTTCGCCGCGACAGGCGACATCACCTGGCGCCCGGCGAAGATCAGGCAGATGACGAAGAACGCACAGAGCGCGATACGGGCCTCGGAGGTCACGTCTGACCTAATCGGCAGCGCCGCCGGCCGACCGGAGTCACGCGCCCGCAGGAACCTCTTGCTCGCGCAGCACGCGACCGGCACCGGGGAGGTCGGTGGCGCGAGCGGCAAGAGGGTCGACCGCTGTTTGCAGAAGGGGCTAAAGGCCGCCGACGATTACGCCCTTGCCAGCGGACTGACTTGCGCGCGCGCAGTCAGGCGGGCCGAGTTTCGTGGCCGCGTTTGGTACCCGGCGTACACGAGAAACCCCGCCGGAGCGGGGTCTTCAAGTGGGCGATACTGGGCTCGAACCAGTGACCTCCGCCTTGTCGAGGCGGCGCTCTCCCAGCTGAGCTAATCGCCCTGGGAGCGGCGAGGATACCAATGCGGACGGGACCGTAGTCCAGCGGATGGCGGACGGAGGTAGGGTCCGATCACGATGCCCGCCACCCGCTCAGCACGTTGATGAGGATCACCCTCGCCCAGACCGACAGCGTGCTCGGTGAGGTCGATGAGAACCTCGAGCACGCGCACGAGATCATCCGGGCCGCCGGCAAGGAGAACAGCGACGTCGTCGTCTTTCCCGAGCTGTTTCTGAGCGGCTACGCGCTCGGGCGCGTCGACAAGGACGTCGCCGTGTCGACGGAGGACCCGCGACTGCTCGCGCTCGGCTCGATCGCGCCCGAAACCGATGTGCTGATCGGCCTCTACGAGGACGGGCTCGGCGTACACAACTACAACTCCGCGGCGTACTACGACACCGACAAGCTCGTCCACACGCACCGCAAGCTCTACCTGCCGACTTACGACATCTTCGAGGAACGCAAATTCTTCTCGCCTGGGCAGACGCTGCGCGCCTTCGACACGCGCCAGGGTCGTGTCGCGACGCTCATCTGCAACGACGCGTGGCAGCCGCATCTCGCCTTCCTCGCAGTGCAGGACGGAGCCCGCGTGCTGTTCGTCCCGACGAACTCCTCACAGAGTCGCTTTCCCGAGCAGTACGACTCGAGGACCTACTGGCGCGACATCACGGTCTTCTACGCGCGCATGTTCCAGTGCTTCGTCGTGTTCTGCAACCGCGTCGGCACGGAGGCCGAGACCCTGCGCTTCTGGGGCGGCTCGCACATCGTCGACCCGTGGGGTCGCGTGATCTGCGAGCTACCGGAGGGCGAGGAGGCGGTCCTCACCTACGAGATCGACCTGGCGATGGTGCGCAAGCGCCGGCGCGAGGTGCCGCTCGTGCGCGAGGCGCGGCTCGGGCTGCTCGCGCGCGAAGCCACGCGCCTGGCGGAGGAGGGCGGCGACGCCTGACCCCTACGATGTGCGCTGCCCCCGGCGCCGTGGCGGAGTGGCTACGCAGCGGCCTGCAAAGCCGTTTACTCCGGTTCGAGTCCGGACGGCGCCTTACTTCTCGCTGACTACCGCTGCTCGTCGACGCGGCGCGCGACCATCAGCAGCGCCTGCTCGAGCGCGTCCTGCTTGAGGATGATTCCGAGCAGGTCGTCGGCCGAGACCGCGACCTCTTCGCCGGAGATCAGGCCCTCGAAGAGCTTCGGATCAGTCCTGGTCTGCTTGGACAGCAGCTCGTGGATCTCGTCCTCCAAATTCACGCTTGCGATCCTGACACAGATCGGCGCGAACGCGGGAATCACATCGCGACGTTTGTCCGCATGCCGAATGCTCAGGGCCGACGCCGCATCTGCCCGACGCGACCGCTGACCCGGCGCGACAGGCGCCGGGCATCGGCGGACGCCAGGCCGTCGCGCTCGGCGCGCAGGCCGGCGGACTCGAGTGCCAGCAGCGCGACCTGGTGGCGCAGCGCGGCGAGCTCGCGCTCCTCGTCGGGGTCGACGCGCTCGAGCTCGGCGGCCGTGATCGTCCCCGGGCGCCGGCGCAGGACGACGAGCCCGTGCTCGCGCGGGGCGTTGCCCTCGTTCAGCGCGATGAACTCGAACGCGCGACCCCAGTGCTCGCGCAGCCACCACGGCGAGTGGAACACCGTCGGGCCCCCGAGCTCCCAGTCCTGGCCATGGTTGAGTACCGTCATGCCGATCCGGTTGGGGTCCCAGTCGTCCTGCGTCCAGACCTCGTACATCGCGCCCCCGAGAAACGAGATGATCGCCAGGCCACGCGGCGCAAGCACGCGATGCAGCTCCGCCAGCCAGCCGGCCCAGTGATCGGTGAGGTGCGTGAAGACCGAGACCGACCAGATCAGATCGAAGCGCCCGTCGGGCTGGTCCAGCGGCGGCGCCTCGTCGTTGCGAAAGACGTGCAGCGGCGGGCACATCTCGTGCTCGAGCCAGGCGATGCTCCGCTCGTCGATGTCGCAGCCCCATAGCTCCCCCTGCTGCGCCTCGGCCAGGAAGTGGCGCAGGACCTTGCCCGAGCCGCAGCCGAAGTCCAGCACGCGCTTGCCCTCGAAGGACCAGTCGGGGCCGAGCAGCTCGAGGATCGTCGCGCGCGAGTCGCGGCCGACCGCGCGGTACGAGGCGATCACGTCGCTGCTGTCAGGCACGCCGGCCCGCAATGCCAGCGGACGCGGGGGCAGCGGAGCTGCGCTTTCGAAGGAGGCGGCGTCGCTCACGCGCCCAACTATGACTCGCGCGGGCATCGCGACGCGCGTAGCGTTCGCACTCATGGCTCACATCACCCTGCACCGAGGCGACATCACGACCGACGCCGACGCCGACGCGATCGTCAACGCCGCCAACTCGAGCCTGCTGGGCGGCGGTGGCGTCGACGGCGCGATCCACGCCACCGCGGGACCGGAGTTGCTGGAGGAGTGCCGTCCGCTCGGCGGCTGCGAGACCGGCGACGCGAAGATCACCGGCGCCGGGCGGCTGCCCGCCCGGCACGTCATCCACGCCGTCGGCCCGGTATGGCATGGCGGCGAGCAGGGCGAGCCCGAGTTGCTGGCGTCCTGCTACCGGCGCGCGGTCGAGCTCGCGGCCGAGCATGGTTGCGAGCGCGTCGCGCTGCCGGCGATCTCGGCGGGCGTCTACGGCTATCCGCTCGCACAGGCCGCCACGGTCGCGATCGAGACCACGCGCGCCGCGCTCGACGACCACCCCGAGGTGCAGGAGGCTCGCTTCTGGCTGTTCGGCGATGAGGCGTTCCTTGCCTTCGCCGACGCCTTGGACGGCGGATGAGCGCGACCGCGGCGATCGTTCTCGCGGGCGGGGGATCGACGCGCATGGGCTCGCCGAAGGCCGGCCTGGACTGGCGCGGCTCGACGCTGCTGCGGCGCGCCGTCGGGATCGCCGGGCGCTCGGTCGACGGACCCGTCGTCGTCGTGCGCGCGCCGGGGCAGGAGCTGCCTGCCCTGCCGGCCGGCATCGAGTTCACGCAGGACGCGCGCGCCGGGCGCGGGCCGCTTCAGGGCATCGCCGCCGGGTTGCATGCGGTCGGCGAGCGCGCCGACCGAGCGTATGTCTGCGGCGTCGATTCCCCGCTGTCGCATCCCGCATTCATCCGCCACGTCGTGCGCTCGCTGGGTGCCGAGCACGACGTCGCGCTGCCGTCCGCACATGGCTTCGACCACCCGCTCGCGGCGGCCTACGCCATCGCGAGGGTGACGCCGTTGCTCGACGAGATCCTGGCCGGCGAGGAGCTCGGCACCGGCGCGCTGATGGCGCGCCTGCGCGTGCTGCGCCTGGAGGAGCGCGCGCTGCTCGCCGACCCCGCTGTCGCCGGGCTTGATCCGCGGCTGGACTCGCTCGTCAACGTCAACACGCCCGCGCAGTACGCCGCCGCCCGCGCGCGTCCCGCACCGTCGGTCACCGTGCGCTGCGGCGGAGCGCTGCGAGCACGCGGCCTGGATCCGATCACGCTGTGCGTCGCGACGGTCGGCGGGGCCGCGGGCATCCTCGGCATCGAGCTGGGTGGGGACGTCGTCGCGATGATCAACGGCGAGCGCGTCGTCGAGGACCCGCACGAGCCGCTGGCGAGCGGCGACCTGGTCATCTTCATGGCGCCTGAGGGCGCACGGAGGCCGTGGTAGTTTCAGACTCTTTTGGCGACGCAGATCGGAGCGCACCGGCATTCATGAGCACCACGCCAGCAACTGACCACGCCATTCTCGTGGGCGGGCCCTACTGGGAGGAGCTGTCCGTCGGCGACGTCTACGTCGAGTTCCCGGCGCTGACGCTCAACGAGGGCCATGCCGCGCTGCACCAGTCGATCGTCGGCGACCGCCTGCGGCTCCCGCTTGACGCAACGCTCTCCCAGCGCGTCGCCCATCGCCGGCTGGCCCATCCGATGCTCGTCTGCGACGTCTCGATCGGTCAGTCCACGCTGCCGACGCAGCGCGTCATCGGCAACCTCTTCTACCGCCGCCTGATGCTGCGCCGCCTGCCGGCGATCGGCGACACGCTGAGAAGCACGACCGAGATCGTCGCGCTCAAGCGCAACACCGTGAAGGAGGGCCGCAAGCCGACCGGCCTGGCCGTCCTGCACATCGTCACCTCAGACCAGGAGGGGCGGGCGATCCTCGACTACTGGCGCTGCGCGATGCTCCCCATCTCAGACCTCGACGCATCCCAGCCCCACGCGGACGACCTCAGCCAGTTCCCGGCCGATCTGCCCGCCGACCAGCTCACGGACTGCCTCGAGGGCATCAACCTCGAGGCCTACCGCGTCGAGGTTCCCGGCGCGCACTTCGCGGACCTCGCCGTGCCGACGACGTGGAAGCTCGATGGGGGCGACAGCGTCACCGGCGCGCCTGAGCTCGCGCGCCTGTCGCTGAACATCGCCAAGGCGCACACCGACCCGGGCTCACATCACTCCGGCCAGCGGCTCGTCTACGGCGGGCACACGATCGGTATCGCTGCGGCGCAGATCACCAAGGCGCTGCCGAACCTCGTGACGATCATCGGCTGGCATCACTGCAACCACCTCGCGCCGGTGTTCGAAGGCGACGTCCTGCGCAGCACGATCACGCTCGACGACAGCGAGGCGCTGCCGGCGGGAGGCGGCCTCGTGACGTTGCAGTGCAACGTGGACGCGCAGCGGGCGGACGGCTCGACTGACGCGGTGCTCGATTGGCGACTCGTAGGAGCGATGGCATGAGCGACGGGATCCTGAACGGCATCCGCGTGATCGAGGGCTCGGCATTCGTCGCCGCGCCGACGGCCGGCATGACGCTGGCGCAGCTCGGCGCGGACGTGATCCGTTTCGACGCCCCCGGCGGCGGTCTGGACTGCAAGCGCTGGCCGCTGACATCCGACGGCGACAGCCTCTTCTGGTCGGGCCTGCAGAAGGGCAAGCGCTCGATCGAGGTCGACCTGCGCTCCGAGGACGGCCGCGAGACGCTGACGCAACTGATCACGGCGCCGGGCGAGGGCAACGGCATCTTCCTGACGAACTTCCCCGCCCGCGGCTGGATGAGCTACGAAGCGCTCTCCGAGCGTCGCGAGGATCTGATCATGGTCGTCATGACGGGCAACCACGACGGTTCGTCGGAGGTCGACTACACCGTCAACCCGTCGGTCGGCTTTCCCGAGGCGATGGGTCCGCGCGACTCGGCCGTGCCGACGAACAGCCTGATGCCGGCATGGGACACGATCATGGGCGGCCTGGCGGTCGTCGGCCTGCTCGCCGCGCTGCGCCACCGCGACGCGACCGGCAAGGGCCAGCTCGTGCAGATCGCGCTGTCGGATGTCGCGATCGCGACGGTTGGCAACCTCGGCCGGATCGCCGAGGTCCAGCTCGAGGGCCGCGAGCAGCCACGCGACGGCAACTACCTCTACGGCGCGTTCGGCGGTGACTTCCCGACGGGCGACGGGCGCCGCGTGATGGTCGTCGCGCTGACCGGCCGCCAGTGGAAGGCGCTCAAGGAGGTGACCGGCACGGAGGAGCTCTTCAGCCAGGTAGAGCAGGCCACCGGCCACGACTTCCGCGACGAGGCCGGTCGTTACAAGGGTCGGGACCTGATCCGCGAGCTGCTCACGCCGTGGTTCGGGGCGCGCTCGCTCGCCGAGATCCGCGAGGCGTGTGCGGGCACCGGCGTCTCGTGGGGTCCCTATCAGACGTTCACACAGCTCGTCGAGGAGGACGCGCGCTGCTCGACGGACAACCCGATGCTGACGATGGTCGAGCACCCGGTCGGCACGTATCTCACGCCCGCCTCGCCGCTGACCTTCAGCGCGAGCGGACGGCTGCCCGCGGCGCCGTCGCCGCAACTCGGCCAGCACACCGACGAGGTCCTCGCCGAACTGCAGTCCTAGAAAGGCCTCTCTGCGCCGGAACTGCACCATCGGCCAGTAGCGCGGCGTGGGTGATTCGGAGAGCATCGTTATTGGCAGCGCGGATTCCGCTCTGGTTTCCAAACTGACCCGCGTGCCCCCCGCTCGTCGCCCCACGACGGCAGGGCGCGCGTCGCGTAGACGCGGGATCTGGATGATCCTTCGTCTACCGGGCAGGCGCCGGCCGGGGAAGACGTCTCCGGCCGGTTCCCGCCGCCAGTCGACGTTCAGCAGGCGATCGCCACGGGCGCGGACACGAGGTTGTTCATGTGCGCGTAGTGGCTGGCCTCGGTGCGGTTGGCGACGCCGAGCTTGCGATAGGTGTTCGAGAGATGGAACTTGACCGTCTGCTCGGTGACCCACAGCGAGCGGGCGATCTGGCCGTTCGTGCTGCCTTCGGCGGCGAGGCCGAGGATCTCGCGCTCACGCGTGGTCAACGGACAGTCCATCAGCGGCGCGACCGGCTTGGACTCGTAGCGGTGCACGACGTTGCCGCGCACGACCTCGCGCAGCATCGTGCCGAGGCTGACGGGGTGCATCGACTTCGACAGGATGGCGTTGGCACCGGCCTCGAAGGCGTCACCGATCCACTCTTCGTTCATGCGCAGGGTCAGCAACAGCCGCTGCGCGTCGGGGTCGTGCTCGGCGACCTCCCGCAGGCGTGCCAGCGCGTGATCGGGGTTCCGGGCGTCCGAGCGCGGGTCGTACATGTCGTCGACGAGCACGACATCGGGCTTGTGCTCAGCCAGCGCGTCATGCGCGGGCAGGCGGCCGTCGATGACGCCGAGGACCTGAAAGCCGGCGGTCTGCTTCAGCGCGAGACGAATCGAGTGGGCGACCAGCGAATGGTCGGCCACAATCAGGAGACGCTTCATAGTTCGCTTCCCTCCGTGGTTGCGTGTGTGGCCGGCCGCGCGCTCGTCGCGAGACCGAATTGGTTTCCGGATTGGAGGATCACATCGGCCGCTTCGTTGCGCGAGCGCACCCCCAACTTCGAGAACGCGGACGAGAGGTGACACTTGACCGTGCTTTCGGCGAGAAACAGCTCACCGGCGATCGCCTTGTTGCTCATTCCGGTCACGACCATCCCGAGCACCTGCTTCTCGCGACCCGACAGTGCGGGGCGGTCGACCTCGTGTCGACCGGCGGCCGGAACCGATGTCTGGCCCGCGAGCGCCGCACGCACCGTCGGCGCGAGCACCGTCTCGAGTGCCGATTCGAAGACGACGCCGTCGGCGCCGGCCTCGATCGCCCGGCGCACACCGCGGCGTGAGTCCTCGGCGATGACCGCGATCAGCTGAGCGTTCGGCATGCGCTTGCGCAACAGGCGGATCTGATGATCGCGCTCGGTGACGCCGCGGCCGTACGTGACGACGACGGCATCCGGCTCAGCGCCGTCGCTCTCGCCTCCCGCGTCGTACTGGGCCTGTGCTGCGACCTCCATGCCATCAGCGGTGAGGACGCTGTCGATCCGCCTGGCGGCGAGCTCGTCCTCGACATAGAACTCCACGAGCGGGACGCACGCAGTGCGCTCCGTGCTCATCGTTGTGCAATCCACGCTCATCATGCCCCTTGCTGACATTGGTCCGGCTCGGCCGTCCATGGCCTTCAACAATAGACAGAGTCCCACCCGATCACACTTTTCTCATCGTTGGTCCCCACGTGATCGGGTGCCGGAGTGCGCCTAGTGGGTGCGGCGGATACCTCCGCGGATTGCGTTAAGCCGCACCCTCCCAGGCCTCCAGCAGCTTGAGCCAGATCTCGCTGCATGTTGGGAACGCGCGGAACTGAGGCGCGCTGCGAATTCGAGCGCGCGGCGTCGATGACGCAGAACGGCCGCGAGCGGGAGCTGCTCCTCGCACGCGCGGCTCGGTGCACCGGGGTGAAGGCATGAGCCCGCTGGCCCGGGGAGAAGGCATGAGCCCGCTGGCTATACTCGCCCGCTCGCGCGGATGTAGCTCAGTTGGCTAGAGCGTCTGCTTGCCATGCAGAAGGTCGAGGGTTCGAGTCCCTTCATCCGCTTCGTCTGAAACGCCTGTCAATCGGCGCGAATCGCCTCGGTCCCGGTTGCGGATTCATCCACGATCTTTGGGGGATCCAGGCTAAGCTACGACTCGTGTCTATAACTCTCACGCAGTTGCGCAGCTTTCTGGCGGTGATGCGCGGGGGTTCGGTCACCGCGGCGGCCGACGAGCTCGTAGTGACACAGCCGTCCGTTTCGGCGGCCGTCGCCGCGCTATCGCGCGAGCTCGGCACGCCCGTCACCGAGCGCGAGGGCCGCGGCATCCGCCCGACGGCCGCCGGGACCGCATTCGCCCCTTTTGCCGCGGACGTCATCGGCCTGCTGGAAGAGGGTCGTCTCGCTGCGCGCGAGGCCGCGCACCTCGCCGATCGACGCCTGCGCCTGGCCGCGGTGACGACGGCCGCTGAGTCCTTCGTGCCGCCGCTGATGCGCGCGTTCGGGCTCGGCAACGCCGAGATCGGGCTGACGCTCGCCGTCGGCAACCGCGAGCAGGTGCTCGACCTCGTGCTCGATCACCGCGCCGACGTCGCGATCGGCGGCCGGCCGCCGCGCGACCCGCGCATCGAATCGACGGCGATCCTGCTCAACGAGTTCGTTCTGATCACCTCGCCCGACGACCCGCACGTGACGGGCGCCACGACCGACGCCTCCGAGCTCGAGCGCCGCGTCTGGCTGCTGCGCGAGCCGGGCTCGGGTACGCGCGTCGTCAACGAGGAGTTCCTCGCCGCGGCCGGCATGGAGCCGCAGACGCTGACGCTCGGCTCAAACGGCGCGATCAAGCAGGCCGCGCGTGCCGGCATCGGCGTCTCGTTCATCTCGCGCGCCGCGGTCGCGCTCGAGCTCGAAGCGGGAATGCTGGCCGCGCTGCCGGTCCGTCACCGTCCCGCCGCGCGGCGCTGGTATGCGATGTGCTCGACCGTCGGGCCCAAGCGCGCAGCCGTCGAGCGCTTCATGGCGTTCGCCGCGTCGCCGCAGGCGCGCGAGACGCTGAGCGACGCCGGCGGGCTGTCGACCGGCGCGCCCGTGCGCGCCGGCTCGTAGCTCCTACTGTCTAGCGCTGGACCAACTGCCACTCGTCGGGCTCGGCGCTCGTCCCGCCCTTGGTCCAGCAGCGCACGATGTCGCGCATCGACAGGATCCCGACGACCTCCGATCCGTCGAGCACGACTACGTGGCGGAAACGATTGCGCACCATCTCGTCTGCCGCGCGCTCAAGCGACGCATCGGCCGGCGCGTATGTCAGCCGCTGGGTCATGTGGTCACGCACGAGCTCTGCGTCGACGTCCTCGCCGCGGCCGCTGGAGACCAGAAGGTCGCGTTCGGTGAGGATGCTCGGGCCCATTCCCTCGGGATCGATGACGACGGCGGCGCCGACCTCGGCCGCCACCATCCGGCGCGCTGCCTCGCGGAGCGTGTGGTCCGGCCCAACCGTGACGATGACGCGGTTCATTCCGTCGCGTACCTGCATAGCTCAACCTCCTCGTATCAATTGATACGAGTGTAGTCCTTCGTGGAGCGCTACGAGGACTGCTGTGCGGGGGCGCGCGTCGAACCGGATGCTCGGTCGACCCGCGTGCCGTCACCGCCGAGCGCCACGGCGGCGCGCGCGGTCACGAGGTGGTAGAGCACGAGCACCTGGACGAC
>Ga0136618_10001008_pt1 | contig 10545 bp, 9 predicted proteins | sample AntDrymUQ3302106_2_FD_104805 | JGI IMG/M metagenome (GOLD analysis project Ga0136618, IMG submission 104805) | Polar desert sand microbial communities from Dry Valleys, Antarctica - metaG UQ330 (21.06) | ecosystem: Environmental > Terrestrial > Soil > Desert | place: Antarctica: Dry Valley...
TAGCGCGCGCTGGGGTGGCGGATGCGCTTGTACTTCGGGTCGTTGGAGATGAACTTCGTGTTGCCGCAGTAGCTGCAGTGGAAGGGGCAGCCGATCGACCACAGCGTCGTGTAGCTCAGGCCGTCGTTGTCGATGTAGTCCGAGCGCTTCATCGGGATGAAGCCCTCGCCCGCCTGGTAGATCAGCTCGCCCTCGCCATACTGCGGAAACGGCAGGCTCTCCATCTCGTCCTGGCTCATCAGCGGCAGGAAGTGGTTGCGGATGACCTCCTCGCCACCGTTTCCGTCCCGAAACCAGAAGTTCTTGATGTCCGTCGGCCGGCGCCCCGCCTCAAGCTCGTCGTAAAGCTGCTGGAAGGCGAACTCGCCCTCGCCGACGCAGATCGCGTCGACGTTGGACAGGATCGCGTCCTCCGGGTGGATGATCGGGTGGATCCCGCCCCAGATGACGTAGGTCGAGGGATCCAGCTCCTTGACGCGGGTAATGAGCTTGCGCGTCAGGTCGGCATAGCCGGTCATCGACGAGAAGCCGACGAGGTCGGACTTGATCAGGTCGCGCGCCGCGAGATCGATGTCCTCTGGCTCAAGCGACCCGGCGCTGCCCAGCGTGCCGCGCAGCCCGTTTCGGATGCTGCGATAGCGGTTCGTCGACACGTAGCAGGATTCCGTGTCCTGATTGATCCGTGCGACGAAGGCGGCCATCTTGCGAAAGCCGCACGACGTGATGCCGTCCTCAAGCGATACGAGCTTGACCCGCATGTGCTTCCCCCGCTCCGTCGGTTCGAAGGATGATCGTAGCGCCGGCACGTTCGCCATGCGCCCGGCGAGACGCGACCGGCTAGCGGACTTCGGCCGGCTCGTCCTTGCCCTGCAGGCGCTCGCGGCCGCGCTGAACGGCGGAGATGAACTTCGACAGGTTGACCTCGAGCGTGTTGAGGATCTCGTCGGCGTAGTCCTCGGCGCCGAGGCGAATCTCGCGCTCGCGTGCGCGAGCGTCCTCGACGATGTCCTCCGCGGAGCGCTCGGCCTGCTTGGTGACCTCTTCCTGGCCGACCAGCTGGTTCTGCTTCTCGCGCGCCTCCTTGACGATCCGCTCCGCCTCGCGCTTGGCCTCGGCGAGCATCTCCTGACGCTCCTTGACGATCCAGCGCGCCTGCTTGATCTCCTCGGGGATCGTCGCGCGCATCTGGTCGAGGATGTCGTAGATCTCGTCCTTGTCGACGCGAACCTGCCCCGTCATGGGGACGAGCTTGGCGTTGTGCACCAAGTCATCCAGCTTGTCAATCAGTACCAGGACGTCCATAGCAACCCCTCAGTTCGCTAGCGGCCTAACTCTTCCTTCAAGCGCGCAGCCACACGGTCGGGTACGAGACCATCGATCGCTCCGCCGAACATCGCCAGCTCCTTGATGCCGCTAGAACTCAGGAAACTGTACTGGGGGCTGGCCATGAGGTAGAGCGTGTCGACGTCGGGCGCCTGCAGCCGGTTGAGCTGGTGCATCTCGAACTCGTACTCGAAGTCCGAGATCGCGCGCAATCCCTTGACGATGACCTTGGACCCCTGTGCCCGCGCGAACTCCACGACAAGCGTCGAGAATGCGACCGCGCGGACTCCCGGCAGGTGGGCGGTCGCGTCGCTGATGAAAGCGAGGCGCTCCTCGACGCCGAACAGCGTGGACCCCTTGCGGATCGGCGTGTCAACGACGCCCACGACGACCTCGTCGAACAGCTCCGAGGCGCGCGAGATGACGTCGAGGTGCCCGTGCGTGATCGGGTCGTAGGAGCCCGGACAGACGGCGATGCGGTGGTCAGGTGTCATGGATGCGGATGACGGTATCGCCGTAACGGCGTTCATCGGAGATTCCGAACACGAGCTCCAGCGGCTCGCGGCGGTCGCTCTCGCTGACGACGCGCGCGCCGGGCGCGAGGACCGGGGCGAGCGCCTCTGAGAGCTCCCGCCCCAGCTCGGCGGAATGCTGGTAGGGAGGGTCGAGGAACACCAGATCGTATGCCTCCGACCGCTTTGACGCTGCGCGCAGGGCGCCGAGCGCCGGCATCCGGCGCACGTCGGCCTCGATGCCGAGCGTCCGCAGGTTGGCCCGGATCGCGTTGATCGCGGCCGGGGAACGGTCCACGAAGACCGCCGTCGCCGCCCCGCGCGACAGCGCCTCGATGCCCAGCGCGCCGCTGCCCGCGAACAGGTCGAGCACGCGGGCGCTTGCGACCGTCGTCCCGAGCACGCTGAACAGCGCCTCGCGGACGCGGTCGCTCGTCGGACGCGTCGCGTCGCCGGCGGGCGCGACGAGCCGTCGCCCGCCGTGGATCCCCGCCACGATCCTCATCTAAAAGCTCACGCCGGCAGCGGCCGCAGCTGCGCGTCGCCGTGAGCGGCGGCCAGCGCGTCGGCCAGCAGCACGTGCTCGGCGGCGTCCAGCGCGCCGTCGGCGTGTAGCAACCCCTCCGCGTGCGTCCGCGCGTCCTCGACCAGCGCCGCGTCGTCGGGCAGCCGCGCGAAGCGAAACTGCGCGAGACCGGACTGGCGCGTGCCGGCGATCTCGCCCTCGCCGCGCAGCTCGAGGTCGACCTGAGCGAGCTCGAAGCCGTCCGACGTGCGCTGCAGTGCCTGCAGGCGCGCCGACTGCTTGGGGCCGAACAGCAGGCAGATCGACGGGTGCTCGCCGCGGCCGATGCGCCCGCGCAGCTGGTGCAGCTGGCTGATGCCGAAGCGCTCGGCGCCCTCGACGAGCATGACGGTCGCGTTGGGTACGTCGACGCCGACCTCGACGACCGTCGTCGCGACGAGCACGTCGGCGTCGCCGGCCGCGAAGGATGCCATCGCCAGCTGCTTGTCGCGCGGGCGCATCTGGCCGTGCAGCAGCGCCACGCAGTAGTCGCTGAGCTCGCCGCGGCGCAGGCGGTCGTACTCGGCGGTCGCGGCCTTCGCCGCCAGCGCCTCGGACTCCTCGACGAGCGGACAGACGACGAACGCCTGGCGCCCGGCGTCGAGCTCCTCGCGGATGCGCTCGTAGGCCCGTGCCCGCTCGCCGTCGGTCGAGGCGAGGTGCGTCGTGATCGGGCGACGCCCGCGCGGCAGCTCGCGCAGCGCGGTGATGTCCAGGTCGCCGTAGCGCAGCAGGGCCATCGTGCGCGGGATCGGCGTGGCGGTCATGTGCAGCACGTGCGCCACGAAGCCGTCCTGCGCCTTGGTGTCCAGGGTTGCGCGCTGGGCCACTCCGAAGCGATGCTGCTCGTCGACGACGACGACGGCGAGGCGGTCGAACATGACGTCGGGCTCCAGCAGCGCGTGTGTGCCGACGGCGAAGGACAGCTCGCCGGATGCGAGCTTGCCGAGCGTGTCCGCGCGCCGCGCGGCGCTCGTCGAGCCGGTCAGCAGCGCGACGCGCACCGCCTCGCCGGGCATCAGCGCCTGCAGCGTGGCGAAGTGCTGCTCGGCGAGCACCTCCGTCGGCGCCATGAAGACCGCCTGCATGTCGTGCTCGACGGCACGCAGGATGGCGTGCAGCGCGACGACCGTCTTGCCGGAGCCGACCTCCCCCATCAGCAGCCGCTGCATCGGGCGCTCCTGGGCGAGCTCGTCATCCAGGACGGCGATCGCCGCGCGCTGATCACCGGTCAGCTCGAAGGGCAGCAGCTGCTCGCGCCAGCGCCGCGACAGCTCGGGCTCGCGATCCAGGGCCGCGGCGCGACCCGCGGCGCGTCGCCGCGCGCGGCGCTGCAGCAGCGAGAGCTGCGCGAGCAGCAGCTCGTCAAAGGCCAGCCGGCGGCGCCCGCCCTCGAGATCGCCGGCGTGCGCCGCGCGCAGGGCCGCGGCTCGATCGGGCAGCCGGCTCGCGCATCGCATCCGCGCTGGAAGCGGGTCGGTGGCATCATGCGCGGCGTCCAGGTGCTCGCGTACGAGCGCGAGGATCTGCGTCGAGGACAGTCCGATCGTCGCCGGATAGTGGGCCACCTCCTGGTCTGAGCCGATGCTCAGGGCGGTCGGCGCGTGACCCTCGACGCGAAAGGCGTTGCGGCCGGCGAGCTTGCCGTGCAGGACGAGGCGGGTGCCCTTCGGATACCTGCCGGCGAGCCACGGCTGGTTGAAGAACGTCGCCTTCACCATGCCGGTCTCGTCGGCGACCTGCGCCTCGACGAGCGGCTTCATCCCGCGCCGGCGCACCGGACGGCTGGCGATCGAGCGCACCTCGACGAGCACCGTCGCGCCCTCGCCCTCGATCAACGTCGACAGCGTGCGCGCCTGGCGGCGGTCGCGCGGCAGGTGCTCGAGCAGGTCGCCGATCGTGTGCAGCTCGAGCTGGCGGGCGGCCTCGGCGGCCTTCGGCGGCGTGACCTTCAGCTCGCGGGCCAGCGCCGAGGGCCGCGGCCAGCGCAGCGGAGCGCCGAGCAGCTGCTCGTGGCTGAGCTGCGTGGCGGTCGCGAAGGCCGTCGGCACGCGGCGAATGATGATGTGCCGGGCGGTCGGTCAGGTCTCGTGGGGCCACGCCTGCACGCAACGGTCCACGAATTCGAGCTTGCGCTGGACCCGGGCCGTGAGCACGAAGGGATAGACATCCGCGGCGCCCATGCTGCGGTTGATCGCGTTGAGCGCGTAGGTCAGGGGGAGCCATGCCGCGATCAGCGCGTGCAGGTCGCCAGCCGGCGCCTCCGGGTAGCAGTGCAGCGGCGCGGAGTCGGTCGTCGGGACACGCGGGCCGTCGACCCGCACCCCGTGCGCCTCGGCGGTCTGCAGCGTGTCGCGGATGTGCAGGTAGTGGGCGAAGGTCTCGGCCCAGTCCTCCCACGGGTGCATCGTCGCGTAGGCGCTGACATGGTCGGCCTCCCAGCCCGCGGGCGCACCGTGCTCGTAGTGATGCGCCATCGCCGCGGCATAGTCGGCGCGGTCGTCGCCGAAGAGTGCGCGGCATGCCTCGCGCCGTGCGGAGCCCTCCGGCGCGAGGATGTCCTGGTAGTAGTGCGCGATCTCGTGGCGCAGGTGCCCGAGGACCGTGCGGTAGGGCTCGCCGAGCTCGATGCGCCGCCGCTCGCGCTGCGCTGCGTCGGCCTCGCCGAGGTCCAGCGTGATGACGCCGCCGGCGTGCCCGGTGCTGACCGCCTCGCTGGAGTTCGAGAGCAGGTCGAACGCGATCGCACCGTCGCGCTCGCGCCACCCCACGACCGGCAGCCCGAGCTCGCCGAGCTCGAAGACCAGTCGCCGCTTGGCGGCCTCGGCGTGTGCGAAGCCTCGCAGGCCGGCGTGGTCGTCGTCGGCCGGTCGCCCGCGCGTCAGCGCGCAGCTCGCACACCAGGCGCCGTCCGCAGCAGCGATCGCGTTGCAGCGCGCGAGCTCGTGGCCGGCGCAGCGCGCGCGCTCGCCGAGCGCGACGATCTCGCGCGCGTCCCAGTCAAAGCCGAGATCGCAGCCGCATTGCAGGCAGTGCGAGCTCTCGAAGGTGACCAGGCGCCCGCAGGCCGGGCAGGAAAAGGCGCGCATCGCTCGCGAAGCATGGCGCACACGCCCGCTCGCCTCGCGGAGCGTGGGCGGTTTGCGCACCCTCGTCGTGCATATCTCGCCCAGTCAAGCGCGGTTCACCGCCGTCTACTCCGCGACGAGCAGCCACCAATAGCTCGGCTGGCCGCCGACCTCGTACTCCAGCTCGACGTCTGCCGGAGCGAGCGCCCGCACGTCGGACTCGCCCAGCGGCGCGTCCGCGCCGGCGATGCAGGTCAGCAGCTCGGCTCCGGCGCCGACGTCGTGCAGCACGGCTCGCAGCGTCGTGGCGGGGTCGCCCCACGCGATGATCGCTTCGTCGACGAAGCCGACGCCGTCGCCGGCTACGAAGCGCCCTTCAGCGTCCGCGCGCGCCGCGGGCGCGACCGCGCCCGTGCGCAGCCCCTCCAGCGCGGCGTCGATCGCGGCGAGGTTCTCCTCGGCCCCGCCCGCGGGGTCCAGCGCGATCGCGGCGCTGAGCCCCGCCTGCTGGGAGCGCGCCGCGCTGACGAGCACGAGCTTGTCCGACAGCCCGGCGGCATGCGCGGCGGCCATGACGACGTTCGGCGAGTTGGGCAGGACCACGACCTCCCGCGCCGGAACGTCGTCGATGCCCGCCAGCAGCTCCTGCGTCGACGGGTTCAGCGTCGGCCCTCCATCGAGCACATGGACGCCGAGGCTCTCGTAGAGGCCGCGCAGGCCGGCGCCGGAGACGACCGCGAGCGCCCCGCAGCGCTGCTCGGCGGCCTGCGAGGCCGCGGTCGCGAGCCGATCGGCACGTGCGAGGACCTGCTCATGCATGTCGGCGACGTCGAGATGGGAGATCTCGCCGCTGCCGCCGAAGAGCGCCGTCGCGATCGCGGGCTCGTCGGTGTGGACGTGGATCCTGAGCGTCGACTCGTCGCCGACGGCGAGCACGGAGTCGCCGATCGCCTCCAGCGGCGCCACCCATGCCGCCGCATCGAGATCCCTACCGCTCACGGCGAAGTTCGTGCAGTAGCGATACGTCGAGGACGTGTGCTGCCGGGGTCCGAGGCGCGCCGGCGCCTGGACGGCGACCGCGGGGATCTCGCCGCCGCGCAGCGCCGCGATCATGCCCGCGACGATCACCGTCAGCGCGTGGCCGCCGGCGTCCACGACGCCACTCTCACGCAGGATCTCCAGCAGCTGCGGCCCGCGGCGCACCGACTCCTCGCCGGCCCGCAGCGCACGCTCCAGGACGTCGGCGATCAGCGCGTTCTGGACCTCGGGGTCGCCCTCGGAGCCCAGGCGCATGTCGCCCATGTGCGCGAGGTCGGTGGCGACGCTCGTGGCCATGTCGCGCAAGACCGTGAGGATCGTGCCCTCGGCCGGCTGACGGACCGAGCTGTAGGCGCGCTGCGCGGCGCGCGCCATCGCCGAGCCGATCAGGACGGGGTCGACGAGCTCGCCCGGCCGGCTGATGAGCTCTTCGGCGGCGCCGCGGATCAGCTGGGAGAGGATCACGCCGCTGTTGCCGCGGGCCCCGAGCAGCGCAGCCCGCGCGACGGACTCGACGATCTCCTCACGGCCGATCTCGTCGATCAGTCGCCCCTCGCCGGCGGCCAGCCCCTCGAGCTCGACGCGCACGGCACGCAGCGTGAGCGCCATGTTGTCGCCGGTGTCCCCGTCGGCGACCGGGAAGACGTTGAGATCGTTGATCTCCTCGCGACGTGACTCGAGGTGCGCCAGGGCACCGTCGACGACGGTGCGAAAGCGAACGAGGCTGGGGTCCGGCACGGCGTGTGGTTCACCCGCGATCGCCGCTGGCGATCGCGCGAGGATGCCGCTCAGGCGGCCTTCGTGACCTTGCCGGCCTTCAGGCAGCGGGTGCAGACATAGACCCGCCGCGGCGCCGATCCGACGAGGACCCGCACCTTCTGCAGGTTCGGGTTGAAGCGGCGCTTCGTCGCGACCATCGAGTGGCTGCGGCTCTGGCCGAACGAGGGGCCCTTCCCGCAGCTGTGACAGACCTTGGCCATCGAGCGGTGCAGTGTAGACGGTCGGCCTGCGCGCAGCGCGGTGCGCGTCGGCCCGGCTCGCGGCGGGTAACGTCGGTCCACGATGCCTCCGGCCTCGAAGATCGACCTGCCTGAGCGCTATCGCGTCGCGCGGCACATCGCCAGCGGTGGCATGGCCACCGTCTGGGAGGCCGAGGACCAGCTGCTCTCCAGGGTGGTGGCCGTCAAGGTGCTGGCCTCCCAGTACGCGTCGGATGCCGGCGCCCGCGCACGCTTTCAGCGCGAGGCACGCACCGCCGCCCAGGTCTCAGGTCATGCGCACGTCGTGACGATCTACGACATCGGCGAGCATCACGACGAGGCGTTCATCGTCATGGAGTACTTCGCCGGCGGAACGGTCGCCGATCGCCTACGAGGCGCGCGCGAGGGCGGCGAGCCGATCGCGCGCGAGACGGCGCTGCGGTGGTTGCGCGAGGCCGCGACGGGACTCGACGTCGCGCACGACGCCGGGATCGTACACCGCGACGTCAAGCCGGCGAACCTGCTGCTCGACGCCCAGGATCGCCTCGCCGTCGCGGACTTCGGCATCGCCCGCCTGGCCGACGACACGCAGATGACCCAGACCGGCCAGGTGCTCGGAACGGCGGCCTACATCTCGCCCGAGCAGGCGCTGGGTCAGCCCGCCGCGGCGGCCAGCGACCGCTACGCGCTGGCGGTCGTCGCCTACGAGCTGCTGACGGGCGCGAGGCCGTTCACGGGAACCGCGCCGACGGCGCAGGCGCTGCAACACGCCCGCGACGAGCCGCCGCGCGCGTCGCAGGCGGCGCCCGGCCTGCCGCCGGCGATCGATCCGGTGCTCGCGCGCGGGCTGGCCAAAGACCCCGCCACGCGACCCGCGAGCGCGTGCGAGCTCGTCGACGCGATCGAACAGGCGCTCGGAGCGGGCGCAACACCGGAGCCGACGCGACCGACCGCCGCCACCGCCCCGACGAGGCAGGCGCCGGCACGGCCCGCGGTCGTGCCGATCGCCCCGTCGCCACCGCCCCCGGCGCAGGACGGCGCGTCGCCGCGGCGCGAGCAGACCGCGGCGCCCGCGGCGAGCCGACGCCGCTGGCGGCCGTCCCCGGGCCTGCTCGGGGCCATCGTCGTCGTCTGCGCGCTCGTGGCGCTCGTGTTCGCCCTGGCCGGCGGCAACGATCCCCAGTCAGACAGCGGCACGGCTTCCGGCGAGGGCTCGGCGACATCGGACAAGGCGCGCACGGCGACGACCCCGGCCGCCGCCGCCGAGCCGCAGGCCGACCAGGGTCAGCAGACGCAGACCCCGCAGGAGGCCGACAGCCCGGAGACGCTCAACGCCAGGGGCAAGGCGCTGTCGGACAACGGGCGCTACGCGGACGCCGTGGCGCCCCTGCGCGCCGCCGTCGACGCCTACAAGCAGGCCGGGCAGACCGATGGATTGCCCTACGCGTTCGCGCTCTACAACCTCGCCGTCGCTTTAAATCGCTCGGGGAGTCCCGAGCAGGCCGTTCCGCTGTTGCGCGAACGCCTGAAGTACGACAACCAGACGGAGACGGTGCAGCAGGAGCTCGACGACGCCATCGCCAACCTCGACGCGCCAGCCGGGGATGCAGAGGCCCAAAAGCCGGGCAAGAGCAACGGCAAGAAGAACAAGGGCGACTGAGGGCCGGCGCCGCCCGGCGACTGGACACGGAACGGCTGGGCTAGATTCGACCGTCCGATGAGGCCAAGGGGATCCGTCGGCGGATTGGGGCTGCTTGTCGCGATGGCGTTGCTGGTGCCAGCGCAGGCTGAGGCGCAGAGCACCGACGAGCGCCGCATGGTGCCGCAGGGCACAGCGGTGCGCCTCTCCGCGCTACGTGAGGACTCGCGCTACCGCGACACGTTCGTGCGCGAGTTCGGCTCGCTGACACCCGAGAACGAGATGAAGCTCGAAGCGCTGCAGCCGCGCCGCGGCCACTTCGCCTTCGGTGCCGCCGACGAGCTTGTGCGCTTCGCTCGCCGCAACGACAAGCAGATCCATGGCCACGCCCTGGTGTGGGGACTGTCCTTGCCGCTGTGGCTCATCGACCATGGCGCCACCGACAACCTCGGTCTGCGATTGCCGCCGATCGTCCTGCCGCGCCTGCCAGACGCGCTGGGCGAGACCGTCGGCACTGTGGCAACGACGCTCACGGGATGGCGTCGCGATGAACTGCTGTCGGTCATGCGCAACCACATCGACACCGTCGTGCGCCATTTCGCCGGCGATGTCCAGGAGTGGGACGTCGTCAACGAGCCGATGGCCGCGGACGGCACGCTGGCCCCCACCGTGTGGCGGCGCTTCATCGGCCCGGACTACATCGACGCGGCGCTGCGCGCCGCCCGAGCAGCCGACCCCACCGCAAAGCTCTTCATCAACGACTACTCGGTCGAAACACCCGGCCGCAAGCTCGATGGGCTCGTCGACCTCGCTCGCGACCTGCTCGCACGCGGCGTCCCACTGGACGGCGTCGGGTTGCAGATGCACACGCACATCGCTGCCTTTCCCGACGAGTCGGCCATCACGAACACGATGCGCCGCTTCGAGCGACTCGGCCTGGAGGTGCAGATCACCGAGATGGACGTCGGTACGTCGCTGCTGGACGTCGCGCTGCCCAAGCGCCTGCAGCGCCAGGCGCAGGCCTACGGCGCCGCGGCCCGCGCGTGCAACGCGGTCCGTGCGTGCACCCGCTTCACGACCTGGGGATTCACCGACCGGCTGTCATGGCTGGGCGCCGGGGAGTCGGGGCTGCTGTTCGACCATGGCTATGACCGCAAACCCGCATACGCCGCCGTACGCGGCGGGTTCGCACCGCTCGCCGCGAAGAAGGCTCAGACGTCATCGAAGAAGCGCTCCGCGCCGTCGTGGAAGAAGCTCACCGCCGCCAGACGCTACGGGTCCGGGCACTGAAGCTACCCGACCAGGTCCGCGTCCTAAGTGCTCCCCGCCGGAAGTAGTTCCAGACGAACGCTTTCGCGATCTCGTTGTAGTGGCGCTCGAAGTCATTCAGGGCGCGGGCGAGTTCGGCGGTGCTGTTGAA
>Ga0136618_10001009_pt1 | contig 10545 bp, 9 predicted proteins | sample AntDrymUQ3302106_2_FD_104805 | JGI IMG/M metagenome (GOLD analysis project Ga0136618, IMG submission 104805) | Polar desert sand microbial communities from Dry Valleys, Antarctica - metaG UQ330 (21.06) | ecosystem: Environmental > Terrestrial > Soil > Desert | place: Antarctica: Dry Valley...
ACGAGGGTGTAGGGGCCGGCGGATGCGACGGGGAAGGCGCCCGACTCGAGGAGGGTGGCCGGGTTGCCGATCACGCCGAGCTCGTTGCCGGCGGCGTCGTAGAGGACCAGGTCGAAGTCGTCGAGCACCGGGTTGCCGGCGGTGATGGCCACCTCCAGCTCGCCGGACCCGGTGGAGGGGTCCAGGACCAGGACGTAGGGGATGCAGGCGGGGTCGTCGGGGCCCGAGCAGGTGTGCTCGATGGTGTCGCCGGGCGGGCTGCCCGAGGCCTCGAAGGTGTCGTCGTCGCCGAGGGTGGCGTCGGCCGGGGGCGGCGGCGGCTGTTCGGGCGGCGGCGGGGGCGGCTCCGCAGGGGCTGGGCCGACCCCCACCACCAGGTCGCAGGCGGCCGCCGCGCCGTCATCGGCCGAGAAGGCGCTCACCAGCAGCGCGTCGGTGGTGGTGGAGCTGTTGAGGCCGATGGTCGACAGTCGCAAGCCGTCCACCAGATCGGGGAGGTTGGGGATGGGCGTCGCGCCGGGCTCGGCGTTGGCCTCGTCGATGGCGGCGTTGGCCTCGTCCACGTCGGCCTGGGTGAGTCGGATGGTGATCCGGTTGGCCTCGGCGTCGAAGCTGCCCTGCAGGGAGGCGAAGTTCTCGAGCAGGTTGCCGTCGCGCCGGCCGAGGTCGAAGCTCTCGCCGTCGGTTCCGGTGGGCGGCTGGGCGGGGTCGACGGGAAGCACCCCACCGAGCTGCGAGCGCCCGGCGCTCACGTAGAACCCTCCGCCGCCGACGGTGAAGGGCACGTCGTAGAAGGTGCCGTTGGCACCCTCGGGGTAGCCGTCCGTGAGGTCGTCGACGGCGATGGTGAAGGTCAGGCCCGCCGCCGCGTCGCCCTCGATCGACAGGGCGGTGAGGTCGGTGGAGGGGTCGCTGGCGTCGCCGGCCGGGTCGACGACCAACGGGTTGACGCACACGGGCTCGGTGGGGACGGTGCTCTCCCCCGGGAACCCGAGCAGGCGCCCGATGGCCCCCACCACGTCGACCAGACCGTGGCCCTTGTCGAACGACGACCCGTGGTCGGGATTCCGAGGGTCGGGGCTGTAGGCGGCGCCGACCGCGAATGGGTAGGCGGTGTCTTCGAGGGCGTCTTCGATCTCGGCGGGGGTGGCGTCGGGGGCGGCCTCGAACAGCTGGGCCACGATGCCGGCGATGTGGGGGGCAGCCATGGAGGTGCCCGACAGCGACCAGTAGTCGTCGTCGACGGGGCCCTCGCCGAGCTGGCAGATGGGCAGGGTGACCCGACAGGCGGAGGTGATGGCGGTGCCGGGGGCGGCGAGGTCGGGCCAGGTCTCGGGCCGGGAGGCGTCCCCGCGGGAGCTGCTCGGGTTGAGCGAGCCATCCCGGGTGCCGATGCCGCCGTCGTCGTAGTTGGCGACCATCAGGACGCCAGGCGTGGGGTCCTGACCCGGCGGGTTGGTCGTGTTGGTGCTGCCATCCCCGCCGTCGTTTCCGGCCGCCCACACCACGATCACACCGACGTCGACGAGGGCCTGCTGCAGCTTGGCGGTTACACCAGCGGGGTCGAACTCGCCGCCTCCGATTGGGCCGAGCGAGAGGTTGGCGACCCGGATGGGCGGACACTCGGCGGGGTCGGCGCCCTCCCCACAAGGGGCGGCGTGGTGCTCCAGCACCCAGTTCAGGGCGGCGTCGGACCCGTAGACGGCCAGCGTGAGGCCGACCGACAACCCGACCAACCGCGACCCCGGGGCGGCCCCGTGGATCGGTACGCCGGAGGCGGCGTCGTAGCCGCCGCCGGCGATGCCGGACACGTGGGTGCCGTGGCCCCCGGCCGAGGGGGTGTCGCTGTCGTTGGTGGGCACGTCCACGAACAGGTCGTTGTCCCGGTTGCCGCTGCAGGGCACCGGCAGAGAGTCCTCCACTAGGGCCACGGGGCAGAACTGCGTGAACTTCATGTTCCGCACCACCCGGCTGCCGCCGTCGGGCAGGGCGAAGGCGGGGTGGGTGCCGTCGATGCCCGAGTCGATGACCGCGATCGACACGCCGCTGCCGTCCACCCCCGGGGCGGTGTGGGTGGCGGTGCGCGTCCGGGAAGGGTGAGGACGGCCGTTTGGCATGAGGACCGGCTCGGTACTGGTCACGGTGAAGCCGGCCAGCGCCTCCTCGCCCCGGGTGGCGGTGTGCGAGCTGGTCTGCAGCAGCGCCCACGGCTCGGAGCCCTCCAGGTAGGTGACCCCGGGCTGGGTGCCGGCGGCCAGGACGTCAGCGGGGCGGCCGTCCGCCACCGCCACGCCCACCTGGTCGAAGGCGGTCAGAAGGACCAGGTCGGCAGCGTCTACAGCCGCGCTGGCGGCCTCGATCGAGGTCCCGTGCACGAACACGGTGAGTCGGTCCTTCGGCCCGGCGGCGGCGAGCTGCGCCTCCAGATCCGGGTCGAGCACCGCCCCGCCGGCCAATTGCGTGCCCTGCGGTGCGACGATGGCGGCGACGATGGCGGCCGAGCCAGCTTTGGGATCCGACCCGGCATGGTCGATCCACGCCGCCTGAGCCGCAGGTACGCCCGCTGCCACGAGGGCCACCGCCGCCCCCAGCGCCCATCTCCGTCGCATCATCGTTCCTCAGATCCTCAAGCCCGACCGCTCGGGCGAGACGGCCACCTGGAGGAGCATTCGGCGCGAACCCGCCGATTCCTGCTTCGCAGGTCGGGACATATCGCCCAGCACCCTCAGAGCCCGATGCCGCCGAGCACCAGCTCGAGCTCGGTGGCATCCAGGGGGCTGCCCTCCACCTCCGCCGGTGCTGGCAGCCCGGGCCGGACCGGGGTGTCGAGATCGAACAGCTCGAACTCGCTGACGAAACGACCGCCGACGCCGAGGGGGCCGCCGCCGGACAGCCGGGCCAGGTCGGCGTCGTAGCGGGCTCGCACGACGAACCCGTCCTCGTCGACCCACACCAGGCCGAACACCGGCACGAAGCCTTCCAGCGCAGCCGCGATGCTGGCGGCCGGGCGGTGGTCGCCATCGAGGCGGGCCGGATCGAGCCGCACCTCGTAGCGGGTGGTCTGCCTCCCCCGCACCAGGTCGGTGGCCTCCTCGGTGGCCTCTACCACTGCGGCAGCCATGAAGGAGAAGCCGGCCAGGGGATCGGTGCCCGCGATGAGGTCGACGCCGGTCCCGCCGGTCCGGCCGTCGGGTGCGATCGGCCGCCATGGGCCGTCGCCCTGGCGGACGAAGGCGTTCTCCCCGTCGTCGACCAGCTCCACCCGGCCCGGCTCGGCCCCGGTGAGCTCCGCCATGGCCTCGGTCACCTCCAGGGTGAGCGACGCGCCCTCCCCGTCGAAGGCGGCCCTTCCCTCGCCGGCGATCCCGAGGGCGCCCAGCTCGGGGGGTAGGTCCTCGATGCGCACGAGCAGGCCGACCCCCGTGCTGTCGCGCGCGCCGGTGGCGGCGAAGGCGGCCTCCACGATGGCCAGGGCCTCGGGCGGTTCGTCGCCGCCCCGTGTCGACACCAGCACGGCGATGCCGAGCACCAGCACGACCACGGCGGCGACGAACCGCCTCAACGCAGCACCTCGACCACCTCGAGCTGGTCGCCGAGCCGGCTTCCCAGCACGGTGACCTCCTCGGGGGTGTGACGGATAGCCTCGCCGGCGGCGCCGTCGGCGGGTGCGTAGGTGAACCGTGCCGGATCGAAGCTCACCAACGTGACGGTGGGCCCCACGCAGGCGGGCGGGTCGTCCCGGGTGCGACCGTCGCAGATCCGGGTCACGCCGAGCCCCGGGTCGAAGAACCCGAACCCGGTGACGACCGTGCGCTCGGTCGAACCGCCAGCCAGGGCATCGCGCACGGACAGCTCCTCGGCGCCGACCCGCGGCCGCTCCACCGACGCTCGACCACTCGAGATCACCGCCCGGGCGGCAAAGGTGGCCGCCACGATGACCAGGGCGGTCAGCACCGCCCAGCGCATTCGTGGCCAGGGCAGGTCAGGCACCCAACGACGGTACCCGGCGCGCCGCCCGGCGCGGGCGGCGTGGTCCTCAGATCGTGGCGGTGCGGCAAACGCCTTCGGCCACGGCCGCCTCGGCGACGTACTCGGCCACCAGCGGGCCGACCCGGGTGTCGAACACCGACGGGACGATGTAGTCGGGGCGCACGTCGTCGCCCACCACCTCGGCGATGGCCCGGGCGGCGGCCAGCTTCATGCCCTCGGTGATGGAGGTGGCGGCCACGTCGAGGGCGCCCCGGAAGATGCCGGGGAAGGCGAGCACGTTGTTGATCTGGTTCGGGTAGTCGCTGCGCCCGGTGGCGATCACCGCAGCCAGGCCGTCGGCCTCCTCGGGACGGATCTCCGGGTCCGGGTTGGCCATGGCGAACACGATGGGGTCAGCGGACATCTTGCGGAGGTCGGAGGCCGTGATGAGACCGGGCCCGGACACGCCGACGAAGACGTCGGCGCCGGGTAGCACCTCGCCCAGCACTCCCTCCTGGCGATCGGGGTTGGTGTGCTCGGCGAACCAGAGCTTGGCCACGTTGAGATCGTCCCGGCCCTCCCAGATGGCGCCCTTGCGGTCGACGCCGATGATCTCGGCTACGCCGGCCTCGAGCAGGATCTTGCTGATGGCCACGCCGGCCGCCCCGACGCCGGCGATCACGACCTTGAGCGAGCCCATCGGCTTGTCCACGATCCGCAGGGCGTTCTCCAGCGCCGCCAGGGCCACCACGGCGGTGCCGTGCTGGTCGTCGTGGAAGACGGGGATGTCGAGGAGCTCCTTGAGCCGGTCCTCGATCTCGAAGCAAGCCGGGGCGGCGATGTCCTCCAGGTTGATGCCGCCGAAGACCGGGGCGATGCGCACCACCGTCTCGATGATCTCCTCGGGCGTGGTGACGTCGAGGCAGATGGGAAAGGCGTCCACGCCGGCGAAGCTCTTGAACAGCAGCGCCTTGCCCTCCATCACCGGCAGGGCGCCGGCCGGCCCGATGTCGCCGAGGCCGAGCACCGCGGTGCCGTCGGTGACGATGGCGACCGTGTTCTTCTTGATGGTGAGGGAGTGGACCAGGGCCGGCTGCTCCTGGATGGCCGTGCACACCCGGGCCACCCCGGGCGTGTAGGCCATCGACAGGTCGTCGCGGTCGGCGACGGGCATCCGCGCCAGCACCTCGATCTTGCCGCCCTCGTGCATCTGGAAGGTGCGGTCGTGCACCTCGACGAGCTCGATGCCGTCCACCGCTCGCACCGCATCGGTCACCCGTTCGATGTGGTCCTCGGACGAGCAGTTGACGAGGACGTCCTCGTCGAGGTGGGAGCCCCGCACGTCGAAGCCGGCGATGGCGGTGATGTTGCCGCCCACCTCACCGATGGCGGTGGCCAGCCGACCGAGGGTGCCGGGTCGGTTGTCCAGCCGCACCCGGAGACGGATGGAGTAGGCAGCGGTGGGGGTGGCCATGCGGGTGGGGACGGTACCTGACCGCCCAGAAACCCGGGAAAACGCGCACGACGCCCGGGGCGGACCGGGCGTCGTGCGATCTGGGGGGTGCGGAGCCGGAGTGGCTCAGGCGTCGTGGGCGAGACCGGGCTCGTGCGACATCTCCTCGAGGCACCGCTTGATCTCGGAGGCCTTGAACCGACGGTGCCCGCCGAGGGTCCGGATGGCGGTGAGCTTGCCGGATCGCGCCCAGCGGGTCACCGTCTTGGGGTTGACCCGGAACAGAGCCGCCACCTCACTGGGGGTGAGCAGGGTCTCGGGAGCGTCGAAGTCGTGCTGCTGCGTCATGGTGTTGGTCCTCGTTTGGTGCGGTTCCGGTGGCCACGCTCGGAGGTGGCGGCTTGTCCGTTTCGTGAAGCAACGTACGTCTGCACCCAGGATCAGCCAATGGCCCGATCGGGTCATTTCTGCCCCCTTGGGTGACTAGTCACCGTTCAGGACGGGCGCTTGGCGGGGGTGGGTAGGTTCGACGGTGTGGACGGACCGCTCTCGCTCATGGCGCCCGAGGGGTTCGAGCAGGTGGCTTACGCCCACGACGGCCCCAGCGGGCTGCAGGCCATCGTGGCCATCCACTCCACCGTGCTCGGACCGAGCCTCGGCGGCACCCGCTTCTGGCCCTTTGCCTCCGAGGAGGAGGCGCTGGTCGACGTCTGCCGCCTGGCCAGGGGCATGACCTACAAGCACGCCCTCGCCGGGCTCGACCAGGGGGGCGGCAAGGCGGTGATCCTGGGCGACCCCGCCGCCCTGCGGTCCGACGAGCTCATCGTCGCCTACGCCCGCTTCGTGGACGGGCTGGGCGGGCGATACGTCACCGCCGAGGACGTGGGCACCACGCAGGCGGACATGGATCTCATCCGCACCGTCACCCCCCACGTGTCCGGGGTGAGCCAGCGGCTCGGGGGGTCGGGTGACCCATCGCCGGCCACCGCCGTCGGTGTGCTGTGCGCCATGCGGGCGGTGGCGGAGCGCCTGTGGGGGAGCCCCTCGCTGGCCGACCGGCACGTGTGCATCAGCGGGGTGGGCAAGGTCGGCGCCGCCCTGGCCGACCACCTGCACGCGGACGGGGCGCGCCTGTCGGTGGCCGATGTCCGGCCCGCCGCCACCCAGGCGGTGGCCGAGCGCACCGGCGCCCGGGTGGTGGCGGTCGACTCGGTCCACGCGGTGGCCTGCGACCTGTTCTCGCCCTGTGCGCTGGGGGCGGCCCTCTCCTCGACCACCATCGCCCAGCTCGGGGCGGCGGCGGTGGTCGGATCGGCCAACAACCAGCTCGCCACCCCGCAGGATGCCCAGCGGATCCACGATTCGGGTGTGCTGTACGCCCCGGATTACGTCGTGAACGCCGGCGGAGTGATCAACATCGCCCACGAGCAGGGTGGCTACGATCGGGCCCGTGCCGACCAGCAGATCCGGGGGATCGGGGCCACGGTGCACCGGGTCCTCGACCTCGCCGACGCGGAGGGGATCACCACCGCGGCGGCCGCCGACCTCCTGGCGGAGCGTCGGATCGAGGCAGCCAGGATGACCAGGAGCGCCACACCGACGTGACCGAGACCGAGACCGACACCGAGCCCGAGACCACCAGCCGGCGAACCGGGGGTCCCGTGCCGACCGCGGATGACCTGTCGGTGCTGCACCTGCACGACCGCCACACCGAGCTCGGGCTGTCGGCCGAGGACCTCGTCGGCATCTACCGCACGATCCTGACGGCCCGGGTGCTCGACAAGAAGATCTGGAGCCTCAACCGGATGGGCAAGGCGGCCTTCGTGGTCTCGGGCCAGGGCCACGAGGGCGTGCAGGTCGGCTCGGCGTGGGCGCTGAAGGCCGGCCACGACATCGTGCTGCCCTACTACCGCGACACCGGCGTGATGCTCACCGTCGGGATGACCGTGGAGGACATCCTCCTCGCGGTGCTGGCGCGCGCCGACGACCCCAACAGCGGAGCTCGCCAGATGCCGAACCACTGGGGTTGGGCGGCCGGCAACGTCATCACCGGCTCCTCCCCCATCGCCACCCAGCTGCCCCATGCCGCCGGGCTGGCCTACGCCACCAAGCTCCGCCACGAGGATCGCGTCGTCGTCAGCTACTTCGGCGAGGGCGCCACCTCCAAGGGCGACTTCCACGAGGCCCTCAACTTCGCCGGCATCCACCAGCTGCCGATGGTGTTCGTCTGCGAGAACAACGGCTACGCCATCTCGGTGCCGATGGCCTCGGAGTCGGCGGTCGACGACGTAGCTGACCGCGCCCACAGCTACGGCTTCGGCGGCGTCATCGTGGACGGCAACGACCCACTCGACGTGTACGCCGCCGTCCACAGCGCCGTCCGCCACGCCCGTCGCGGCGACGGGCCAACCCTCGTGGAAGCCAAGACCTACCGCTACCTGGCCCACACCTCCGACGACGACGACCGCACCTACCGCACCCCCCAGGAGGTGGAGGCGTGGCGCAAGAAGGACCCGCTGCGCCGCATCACCCAGTACCTCATCGAGCAGCGGCTGCTCTCGGAGGCCGACGAGGAGCGCATCGAGACCGAGGTGAAGACCGAGGTGGACCGGGCGGCCAAGGCGGCGGAGGCGGCGGCACCCCCCGACCCCAAGACGGCCTACGCCAGGGTGTTCGCCCAGCCGCTGCGACCGGTGCCGGGCGCTCCCGACGGCCTGAGCGACCCCGCCGAGGCGCCCGTCGCCGTGGTGGTGCCCGAGGGCGGCACCGAGCGCAACATCGTCGACACGGTCCGCTGGACGCAGCACCAGCTGATGGCGGGCGACGAGCGGGTCATCGTGCTGGGCGAGGACGTCGGCCCGCGCGGTGGCGTGTTCCGGGCCACCGACGGCCTGGCCGCCGAGTTCGGCAGCGACCGGGTGGTGGACACACCCTTGGCCGAGAGCTCCATCATCGGCATCGCCATCGGCTTGGCGCTGGCCGGCCTCCGCCCCATCGCCGAGATCCAGTTCGCCGACTTCATCCACTCCGGGTTCGACCAGCTGGTGTCGGAGGCGGCCCGCATCCACTATCGCTCCAACGGCGACTTCGCAGTGCCGATGGTGGTGCGGGCGCCGTGGGGCGGCGGCGTGCACGGCGCCCTCTACCACTCGCAGTCCATCGAGGCGACCTACGCCCACATCCCCGGCCTCAAGGTGGTGGTGCCCTCCACCCCGGCTGACGTGTGCGGGATGCTCCGCACGGCCGTGGACGACGCCGACCCGGTCCTCTTCCTCGAGCACAAGAAGACCTACCGCCTCATCTCCGGTCTGGTGCCTGACGACGAGGCGTGGCGGGTGCCGATCGGCCTGGCCGAGGTCGCCCGGCCCGGAGACGACCTCACCGTCGTCACCTACGGGCTCCACCGCCACCTGTGCCTGGAGGCGGCCCAGCTCCTCGAGGACGAGGACGGCGCCTCGGTGGAGGTTGTCGATCTGCGCACCATCAGCCCGCTCGACCGCGACACGGTGCTGGCCTCGGTCGCCCACACCGGACGCTGCCTGGTCGTCCACGAGGACAACATCAGCTTCGGCGTCGGCGCCGAGGTGGCCGCCATCGTCGCCGAGGAGGCGTTCTGGGACCTCGACGCCCCGGTCCGCCGCCTGGCCACCGCCGACGTGCCCAGCTACCCCTTCGCCGGCCCCCTCGAGGGCGAGCTCTTCATCGACACCGCCAAGATCACCGAAGCCATGAGGGTGAGCTTGCGGGACTGATGAGACCCAGGCCTCACCCGCGGCCGTCGAGACCGAGACGGGCGGCGACGGTCGACAACCGCTTGTCAGCGGACCAGAGCCATGCGTCGGGGGTGAGCCTCGTGGCGGCCAGGAGCTGCGCATCCACGTAGCCGACGCCTGTGCCGCTCAGGTGCTCCGCTGCGATGAAGCCCAGCAGCTCGTCGTCACTGGCCACCGTGGCTTGCGGGAGCCCCCCGAGCAGCTCGAGCACCTCGTCCCGGTTGGCCAGCCGGCCAAGCGCCAGCTCGCCGGTGACCCAGGGATGGCCGAGGACGGCCCCTTGGTTCAAACGGTCGGAGAGCTCGGCGCGGCCGTGGCGGAGGTGCTCGATCCAGACCGAGGTGTCGACCAGGATCACCGGGTCGGCGGCCGGCGACGGGGCACCTTGGCCAGCGCAGGTTCGCTCCCCCCCAGCCGCGCCAGTCGCCGGGCACTCTCTCGCTCGATCAAGGATCGAAGTGCTTCACGCACGAGCGCCGTCTTCTCGGTCATCCCTGTCAGCCGTTGCGCTTCGCCGACCAGGTCGTCGTCCAAGACCAGGGTTGTTCGCATGGATACCGTCCTTGTGCATCATCCAGATCATCAGATGATGTCACATTCCATGCCCCCCGTCAGCCCTCGTAGGGGAAGCCGAGGTCGAGGGCCGTCACCAAGGCTTTCAGGGGCAGGCCGTGCTCGGCGGCCATGGCCTCCACGGTGCCGCCGCGGTCCACCACCGGGAGGAGGAGCACCGGCTCGGCCCCGCCCTCCTCGCGGATGACCTGGGCGGCCTCCAGCATCGAGACGCCGCGGGTGACGGCGTCCTCGGTGATGACGACCTTGTCGCCCGGTTGCACGGCGCCGGCGATGCGCCCGCCACCGCCGTGGACCTTGACCTCCTTGCGGACGCTGAAGCTGCGCAGCTCCCGGCCGCGGGTGGCGGCGATCGCCGCGATGCCAAAGGCCACCGAGTCGGCGCCCATGGTGAGCCCGCCGATGGCGGTCACCTCATCAGGGATCACCTCGAGGGCGGCATCGGCCACCAGCAGGATCCCCTCCGCCCGACAGGTCGTCTGCTTGGCGTCGATGAACCAGGTGCTCGGCTTGCCGCTCTTCAGGGTGAAGGCGCCGGTGCGGACGCTGTGCTCGAGCAGGTGAGCGACGAGGGCGGCGTGGGCGACGGTCATCGGCGCTCCTTGGTCAGGTGATCGGTGAGGCCGAGGGCCAGGACCATGCCGAGGATCGGCACCGCCGCGACGGTGAGGGTGATGTTGCGGGCCAAGATCCGGTCGAGGGCCGGGTCCTCGACGTGCTCGGCCAGCGCGCCGTACTCGACCTCGGACAGCACGTACTGCTGGCCGCTGGCGGCGC
>Ga0136618_10001010_pt1 | contig 10545 bp, 11 predicted proteins | sample AntDrymUQ3302106_2_FD_104805 | JGI IMG/M metagenome (GOLD analysis project Ga0136618, IMG submission 104805) | Polar desert sand microbial communities from Dry Valleys, Antarctica - metaG UQ330 (21.06) | ecosystem: Environmental > Terrestrial > Soil > Desert | place: Antarctica: Dry Valley...
CCGCGTGCCGAGCTTGCCCTCGGGGTTGCGGTGGAAGGTCACGCCGCGGTGCTCGAGCCACAGCACCTCGCCCGGCGCCTCGCGGCACATGATCTCGATCGCGTCCTGGTCGCCGAGGTAGTCGGAGCCCTTGACGGTGTCGAATGCGTGCGACTCCCACGAGTCGTCCGGGTTCAGCGCCGCGTTGATGCCGCCCGCGGCGGCGTTCGAGTGCGAGCGCACCGGGTGGACCTTGGACATGATGGCCACGGTCGCCCCGGCTTCGGCGGCGGCCAAGGCGGCCCGCTGACCGGCCAGTCCGGCGCCGATGATCAGAACGTCGTATGCGGGCATCGCACCCGATCTTATTGGAACGAGTGGGCGATACTGCGCCCTGTCATGGCGACCGTGCGGACCCTGATCGTCGACGACCACTCCGACGTGCGGTTCCTGATCCGCATGATCGTCGCCGACGCCGGGCTCGACGTCGAGGTGGTGGGCGAGGCCGCCAGCGCCGAGGCGGCGCTCGCGCAGCTCGACGCGCTGGCGCCGGACGTCGTCGTGCTCGACGCGCGGATGCCGCGTGTGGACGGCTTCGAGGCCGCTCAGATGCTGCTGGCGCGCCAACCTGAGCTGGCGATCGTGCTCTGCAGCGCGTGGGTCGACGACGACGTGCGCGGCCGCGCGGCGGCCGCAGGCATCCGCGCGGTCCTGTCGAAGGACCGGTTCGAGGACATCCCCGCGCTGCTGGCCGAGCTGGGCCGCGGCTGACCCGGCGCTCAACCCCTCCGGGAACTCAGCCGATCATGTGAGGGGATGATCCTCGCCGAGTCCGCTCCGCGCAGTTCCGGACGCGTCCGCCGTCTCCTGAACTGGGACGCGATGCCGCTCGGCGTGCGCGTGCTCGTGGTCGTGCTGCTGGTCGCCACCGTCGAGGAGACGCTCCGCATCGCGACGCCGCTCCTGGACGGGACCGTCATCTGGCACGACGCGGCCTACAACGCCGTGCTCGTCGGGTCGGCGGCGCTCTGCGCGATCAAGGCGGCCCTCCACCGGACCGAGCGCGTCGCCTGGGCCATGATGGGGCTCGCACTCGCGCTCTGGGCCGGCGGCGAGATCTACCGGACGGAGGTCGTCGCGGATGCCGCCGAGGTGCCCTTCCCCTCGCTCGCCGACGCCCTCTGGCTCGGCTTCCTGCCCGCCGCCTACCTCGCGGTGGTGCTGCTCGTCCGGCGGCGCTTGCCCCACATCGACTCGCGGCTCTGGCTCGACGGCCTGATCGCGGCGCTCACGACCGGCGCGGTCAGCGCTGCGGTCGTCTTCAGCGCCGTGCAGGCGACCACGGGCGGCGACGCGGCAGCTGCGGCGACGAACCTCGCCTACCCGCTCGGCGACATGGTCCTGATCGCGATCGTCATCGGCGCGATGACCGCGGGACGTGGCCGGCTCGATCGCACCTGGCTCTTCTTCGGCGCCGGCGTCACGGTCTGGGCGGTGTCCGACTCGATCTACCTCAAGCAGGTGGCCGAGGGCACCTATGCGCTCAACGGCGTGCTCGATCTCGGCTGGCCCGTGGGTGCGCTGCTCATCGGGCTGTCGGCCTGGCAGCCGGCGGTGCACGAGCGCGTCCGCGGCGAGCGGCTGCCGAGCGTCGTGATGCCCGTGGCGCTCGCGCTCGTGAGCCTCGCGATCCTCGTGTACGACCACTTCGAGCGGACCAACCTGCTGACGCTGGGACTCGCCACGGCTTCGATCGTCGCGGTGGCCGTGCGCCTGGTTCTGACGCACCACGAAAGCCGCGATCACATCGTCACGAGCCGCCGGCAGGCCCGCACGGACTCGCTCACCGGGCTGGGCAACCGCTTCGCCCTGCTCGGCGCGATGGAGCTGCGGCTCGCGGAGCAGACGCCGTCCGTGCTGCTGCTCTTCGACCTCGACGGCTTCAAGAACTACAACGACTCCTACGGGCACCCGGCGGGCGACGCGCTGCTCACACGGCTCGGCACCGGGCTCGCGGCCGCCACCGCCGCCGACGGCGACGCCTACCGCATCGGCGGCGACGAATTCTGCGTGCTCGGCCCGTGGCGCGTGGGAGATCCGGTCGAGGCGCTGATCGCGCGCGGCCGCGCGGCGCTGTGCGAGGAAGGCGAGGGCTTCAACGTCGGCGCCTCGTGCGGTCACGCGCTGCTCTCGGTCGAGGCCCACGATGCGGCTGACGCGCTGCGCGTGGCCGACCGCCGGCTCTACGCCGAGAAGAACAGCGGCCGCGTCTCGGCGCGAGCCCAGAGCGCCCGCGTGCTGCGGCGCGCGCTGGAGGCCTGGGACGAGGAGCTGGGCGTGCACACCACCGACGTCGCCGAGCTGGCGGCGCAGGTCGCCCGGCTGCTCGGGCTCGACGACGACGAGGTCGAGCGCATCGCCACGGCGGCCGAGCTGCACGACGTCGGCAAGATCGCGATCCCGCGCTCGATCCTCGGCAAGCCGGCGGCACTGGATCCCGACGAGTGGGAGTTCATGCGACGCCATACGCTGATCGGCGAGCGGATCGCGCAGGGCGCACCCGCGCTGGTGGGCGTCGCCGGGATGATCCGCTCCAGCCACGAGCGCTGGGACGGCGGCGGGTACCCGGACGGGCTCGCGGGCGACGCGATCCCGCTCGGCTCCCAGATCCTCTTCGTCTGCGACTCCTTCTCGGCGATGACGACGGATCGCGTCTACAAGCGGGGCATGCCGGAGGCGGCGGCGATCGCCGAGCTGCGCCGGCACTCCGGGAGCCAGTTCGCGCCTGTCGTCGTGGCGGCATTCATCGCCGTTCGCGGCGCGGCCGAGGGCCTGCGCGCCGCCGCTGCACTCACGCCGACGGCGCGAGCCGCGTCCGCAGCGCGCGCGTGACCTGCTCGAACGTGACCACGCCGCGCAGCCGCCCGTCGGCGTCCACGGCCATCAGCGCCCCGAGGCGGCGCAGCGGCTCGGACGCCAGCAGCGCCTCCAGGGGAGCATCGGCTGCGACCTGCGCCTCCGCGGCGCCGGGCGCCGCGACGTCGCGCGCCGTCGCCGTCGCCTGCTCCTCGAGCGCCGCGTGCTCGACCGCGCGCCGGTGGGCGAGTCCGACGTAGCGCCCGTCGTCCTCGACGACGGCGAACCAGTCCCAGCCCTGATAGCGCAGGAAGTACTCCTCGTAGGCGCGCGCCGCAGACAGCCCGGCGGGGATCGTGACCGGCTCTGGGTCCATCACGTCGGCGACCGTGACGCCGTCGAGCTGCTCGGTGAAGGCGGTCTGCGCGAGCGTCGCGCGCGCAGCCGACGCCAGCAGCCAGCCGAGCGCCGCCAGCCAGATCGCGTTGATCGCGGCATCGGAGCCGAGCAGCACGAACAGCCCCAGGCCCAGCGCGATCAGCAGCCAGCCGAAGCCGACCCCGATGCGCGCCGCGAAGCGCGTGGCGCGATGGCGATCGCCGGTCAGCTTCCATGCTGCCGCGCGTGCGATCCGGCCGCCGTCGAGCGGGAACGCCGGCACGAGGTTGAACACGAGCAGCATCAGGTTCATCGACACGAGCAGCGAGATCACGACCTCCGCCGGCGAGGCGTCGGCCGATGCGGAGAGGCTGGCCGCGTCCCTGAAGGAGTCCACGCCGGCGATCACGATCGCCGCCCCGGACGCGATCGCCATCAGCACGAGCGTCACCAGCGGGCCGGCCGCGGCGACGCGGAACTCCGCACCCGGGGAGTCGGTGTCGCGGCTCATCTTCATCACGCCGCCGAACAGGAAGAGGTCGATGCCGTCGACCGCGATCCCCTCGCGCCGTGCCGCCAGCGCGTGCCCGAGCTCGTGCAGCACGATCGACGCGAAGAAGCTGGCCGCCGCCACGACGGCCACCAGGTAGACGGTCGTCTCGCTGGCGTCGAGCGTCTCGGACAGCGAATCCCAGAGCAGGAAGATGACCACGAACAGGATCAGGAACCACGACGGGTTCACACCGACGCGGATCCCGAACACGCGCACCAGCGGGAGTGAGCGGGAGCCCGTCATCGGACACCCATGGTCGCATAGCATCGCCGGTCCGAATTCACGAAAGGCCCACATGGCACACGAAGTCACCTTCATCGCGGGTGACGGCACCGGTCCTGAGCTGGCGGAGGCGACCCGCCGCGTGCTCGAGGCGACCGGCGTCGAGCTCTCCTGGGACGAGCATCCCGCCGGGGAGGACGTCTACAACGAGGAGGGCAATCCCTTCCCCGACCGCACGCTCGAGTCGATCAAGCGCAACGGCGTCGGCATCAAGGGCCCGACCACCACCCCCGTGGGGTCCGGCTTCCGCTCGGTCAACGTGCTGCTGCGCAAGGAGCTCGACCTCTACGCATGCATCCGTCCATGCAAGGCATATGAGGGCGTGCGCACGCGCTTCCCCGAGACGGACCTCGTGATCGTGCGCGAGAACACGGAGGACCTCTACGCGGGGATCGAGTTCGAGCGCGACTCCGAGCACGCCGAGCGGTTGCGCGAGTTCCTCGCGGAGCTCGACGGCTCCCAGATCCGCGAGCACTCCGGGATCTCGATCAAGCCGATCTCCGTCTTCGGCTCGGAGCGGATCGTGCGCGCCGCCTTCGAGTACGCACGCGAGAACGGGCGCCGCAAAGTCACGGCGGCGCACAAGGCGAACATCATGAAGCACTCCGACGGCCTGTTCCTCGAAGTCGCGCGCCAGGTCGCCGAGGACTACGACGATGTCGAGTTCGAGGACCGCATCATCGACAATCTGTGCAACCAGCTGGTGTCGCGCCCGGAGGAGTACGACGTGATCGTGCTGCCCAACCTCTACGGCGACATCGTCTCGGACCTCTGCGCGGGCCTGATCGGCGGGCTCGGCCTCGCGCCCGGGGGCAACATCGGTACCCAGGCGGCGATGTTCGAGGCGACGCATGGCTCGGCGCCCAAGTACAAGGGCCAGAACAAGGTCAACCCGACGGCGCTGATGCTCTCGGGCGTGCTGATGCTGCGCCACCTCGGTGAGCGCGACGCGGCCGACCGGCTCGAGCAGGCGATCGCAGCCGTGATCAAACAGGGCGAGAAGGTCACATACGACCTCAAGCCAGACCGTGACGACCCGTCGGCCGTCGGCACCTCGCAGTTCGCCGACGCCGTGATCGAGGAGATGAACGCATGAGCCAGCCCGTCAAGGTCACCGTCACCGGAGCCGCCGGCCAGATCGGATACGCGCTGCTGTTCCGGATCGCATCGGGGCAACTGCTCGGCGGCGACCGGCCGGTGCATCTGGCGCTGCTCGAGGTCCCGCAGGCAGTCAAGGCGGCGGAGGGCACTGCGCTCGAGCTGTTCGACTGCGCGTTCCCCGCGCTCGCCGCGATCGACATCTACGACGACGCTGTGCAGGCGTTCGACGGCGCTAGCATCGCGCTGCTGGTCGGCGCCCGCCCGCGCACCAAGGGCATGGAGCGCGCCGAGCTGCTGGAGGCCAACGGCGCGATCTTCAAGCCGCAGGGCGAGGCGATCGCCGCCGGCGCCGCCGATGACATCAAGGTGCTCGTCGTCGGCAACCCGGCGAACACGAATGCGCTGATCGCCCAGAGCAATGCCGACGGCGTGCCGCGCGAGCGCTTCACGGCGATGACGCGGCTCGACCACAACCGCGCCGTCGCGCAACTCGCCCAGAAGACCGGCGCGGCGGTGACGGAGATCACCAACATGGCCGTCTGGGGCAACCACTCGCCGACGATGTACCCCGACCTCTTCAACGCGCAAGTCGCGGGTCAGCGGGCGTGGGACGCAGTCGGCGACGAGACCTGGGTCGCGGAGGAGTACATCCCGCGGGTCGGCAAACGCGGCGCCGAGATCATCGAGGCCCGCGGCGCCTCGTCCGCCGCCTCGGCCGCGAACGCCGCGCTCGACCACGTGCACGACTGGGTGAACGGGACCGCGGCGGATGACTGGGTCTCGATGGCCGTTCCCTCTGACGGCTCCTACGGCGTCGAGGAGGGGATCATCTCCTCGTTCCCGTGCCGCTGCTCGGGCGGGGAGTACGAGATCGTGCAGGGGCTCGACGTGCCGGAGTTCTCACAGTCGCGGATCGACAAGACGGTCGAGGAGCTGGTCGGCGAGCGCGAGGCGGTGAGAGGGCTGGGATTGATCTGACCCCGCGCGGCGGGGCGCGTTACGTTTTCTCTCTCGTGTGCCAGCCACGCCCTGACTTGACGACCTGACCCTCCTCGGCGAGCGTCGGCATCACCCGGTACAGGTAGTTCTGCTTGATGCTCATCGCCTCGGCAAGCTCCGGAATCGTGATCCCCGGCCGTGCGCGCACCAGCTCGAGCGCCTGCAGCGCACGCGTGCCCGAGCCCTTGGGACGGCCGCGGCGGCCGTTGGAAGAGCCAGAGCGCGACCGTCGCGGGGTCGTCGCGGACGCGGGTTTCGACTCCACCCCGGCCAGCGCCCGTTCGGCGGCCTCCAGGCGGCGGAACTCGTCGACGAGCGGCCGGAGCTCCTTCAGTCGCGCCTGTATCTCTTTGCGTTTCTCATCCAGAAAGTCTGTCATGTGACCTACATTACCGTTAACACGTGATTTGTGACCGAGTTACTCCTTTCAGGAAGTGGAAGCGCCCATCGACGACCTGATCGAACACGTGGTGGCACTCCCCGATCGCGAGCTGCTGCTGCTCGCGCCGCGCGACGGCGAGGCACTGCTCACTGAGGAGGCGTTCGAACGCGACGAGTTCATGCCCTACTGGGCCGAGCTGTGGCCGAGCGCGCTCGCGCTTGCCCGCGTGATCGCCAGGCGACCCCTCACAGGGCGCCGCACGGTCGAGCTCGGCTGCGGTCTCGGGCTGCCGGCGATCGCCGCCGCGGCGGCCGGCGGCCGCGTGCTGGCGACCGACTGGGCGCCGGAATCCGTCGCGATGACAGCGCGCAACGCCGAGCGCAACGGCGTTGCACTCGCGACGCGGCTGTTCCGGTGGGCCTGCGCTCCCGAGCCGCTCGGCCCTCCATGGCCCCTGGTGCTCGCCGCCGACGTGCTCTACGAGGAGCGCAACGTCGCGCCGCTGATCGCGCTGCTGCCGCGCCTGACGGCCGCTGGGGGAGAGGTCTGGCTCGCCGATCCGGGCCGGGCGCCCGCAGCGGGCTTCCTCGAGGCGGCCGCCGCTCGCTGGCGCGTCGACGCGATGCCGCACGACGGCCCGGCGCACGTGACCGTGCACCGGCTTCGCCTAGGGACAGTCCCCATTCAGGTTCGCGACCGCTCCGGCGGCAGTCCGCGTCAGGTTCGCGACGTGCGTGACTCGAGGAAGCTCTTGAGCCGCGCCAGTGAGCGCGCGGCCTCGCGCTCGGCCGCGCCCGCCACGAGCACGCGTCCCGCGACGCGGCCGAAGATCCCGCCCGGATTGGCGTACTCGTTGAGGTAGTCGAAGCGGGTGCTCCTCCCGCCGTCCAGCGGCGCGAGCTCGTCGACGATGCGGGCGTGCGAGCCCGCCGGCCCCTTGCCTTCCCAGACCGCGCGGTGGGGCGGGTCGAGCTCCGCCAGCGACCACGCGACCTTGAAGTTGGCACGGTGCAGGCAGAGGGTCTGCTCGACGCGGAAGCCGGGGCGCAGATTGCCGCCGTCCACGCGCCCGAGCTTGCGGTGGATCGTGACCCAGTCGCCGAAGTGGCCGGGGTCCATGATCACGTCCCAGACCTGCTCGGGCGGCACGCCGATGTCGGTCGAGGCCTTCACGACCGTCATCGCGCAGCGAGGTCCTCGGTGCGCTCCCAGTCGCGCAGCGCGCGCTCGACAGCCGCTTCGAAGCCGTGCAGATGCACGCCGAACGCGGCCGCCGCGTGATCGTCACGCGGCAGCAGATCGTGCTCGAGCGATTCCATCAGGGGCTCGATCAGCGCCGGGTCCTCCCCGGCGATCGCCGCGGCGACGATCGAGGCGACCGGCGTGAGCGAGAGGCCGAGCTCCAACGCGGGCCGGCGGATCATCAACGCGTCGGCGATGCGGGCGACCATCGCCGCATAGGTCATCACGTCCGGGCCCGCGATGTCCCACGAGCGCCCGCACAGCTCCGCCGGAGCGGTTGCCGCGTGCGCGAGGTAGTCGAGCACATCGCGCCCGTCGATGGGCGCGGTGCGATTGGCGCGCCAGGCCGGCAGCGCCATCACCGGCATGCGCTCGATCAGCCGCACGAGAACGCGGAACGAGCGCGAGCGCGCGCCGACGACGATCGAGGCCCGCAGCGCGATCGCCTCGGGCACGGTGTCCTGCAGCGTTTGCTCGACTGCCAGCCGCGAGGCGAGGTGGCGCGAGGGCGGCACGCCGGCCGGGACCAGCCCGCCCAGGAACACGACGCGTCGCAGGCCGGAGTCTGCGGCCGCCCGGGCGAAGGCGGAGGCGGAACGCCGCTCGGCGTCCGCGAAGGTGCCGGCGGGCCCTTCCATCGAGTGCATCAGGTAGTACGCGACCTCGACGCCCGCGAGCGCGGGGCCGAGCCCGGCGCCGGTCGTGACGTCGCCGAGCAGCAGGTCGTCGAGCTCGACTCCCGCCGCAGCCACGCGCTCGCGCGAGCGTGCGAAGCCGCGCACCGCGTGGCCATCGCTCTGCAGACGCCCGGCGAGCGCCGCGCCGATGTAGCCGGACACGCCGGTGACGAGGATCTGCATGGGCCACCGAGGGTAGAAACGCGCGGACGTTGCGGCGTGCCTGTTTCGCTAGCAGGGGGAAATCGGGCGCTTTCTCGCCTGTTTGCGACAACGCCACCCGAAGCGTGCGATTTGCGGCTTCCGCCGTTGCGCGCCCGTGCCCAGATCAGGTTTGCTCCAGCCTGTCCTGTGACGGAGTGGTGAACGGGGGAGCGAGCGGGTGCCGGTGAAGAAGGTGGCGAAGGTCAGCTGCGAGGACTGCTACTTCAAGCGCAACATGCTGTGCGCGCTCAGCTGCGACGCGCCGTGCCCGACGTTCCGCCCCGACCATCCGGACGGGTTGCGCCCACCCCAGCAGCTGCGCTTCGTCTTCCGGCAGGAGCGCCGCCGCCAGGTCGCCTGGGCGCTGCCCAGCGCACAGGATCAGGCTGCGCTGCACGCCTAGGGCAGGCACTAGCCCCGAACGGCGCGCCTGGCGATCCAGCCGACGGCGGGGGTGTCGCTGAGCCCGTGGGCGAGGATCGAGACGAACACGCACAGCGCGGCGATGTTGAAGAGGCGCTCGCCCGCCGGAATCGCATCGGCGAGCACGAGCAGCGAGAAGGTCATCGTGGCCACGCCCTTGGGGCCGAACCAGGCCATGAAGGCGACCCAGCTCGCCGGCAGGCCGGTCCCCGCCAGCGCCACGCAGATCGCGACCGGCCGCGCGACAAGCAGCGTGACGGCCACGATCGCCACTGCGCCGAGGCCGTCCCCGAACAGCCCGCCGAGCGTCAGCAGCGCGCCGAACACGACGAACACTCCGAGCTTGACGATCTCGACCACATCGTCGGCCCGCTCCTCGAACGTTGCGCGCAGGTCGTGGCGCCGGATCCCGAGCGTGATCGCGCATACGAAGACGGCGATCACCCCGTTGCCCTGCGGCGGCAGCCCGACGGCGATGCCGTACGTGGCGAACGCCGTGCCGAGCGCGTATAGCGACACCTGGTGATCCGGGATCGAGCCGCCGCGCGGCAGCAGCCGGCTGGCGATGTAGCCCGCGGCGATCCCGAACGCGAAGCCGAGCGTGACGTCGCGCAGCACGAACTCCCACCAGACGAAGTCGTCCTCGCCGATCCGCAGCGCGGCCGAGAAGGCGAGCACGGCGGGTAGTGCGAGGCCATCATTGAGGCCGGACTCGAGGTTGAGCGAGTGGCGCACGAGACGCGGCACCCGCGGGTTGGTGACCACGCTCGAGGAGAGCACGGGATCGGTCGGGGCGAGCAGGGCGCCGAGCAGCAGGCACTCGCCCCAGCCGAGATCGGTCAGCACGTGCGCTGCGCCGGCGACGATCGCGGCCGTGATCGGCATCGCCAGCACGAGCTTGCGCAGCGGCAGGCGCCACTCGGTCTGCAGCATCTCGGCCTCGACCTCGAGCCCGTCGCGGAACAGGATCACGACAAGCGCGACGATCGCGAGCGCCTGCACGAACCCGCCGCCGGGATCGAGCTCGAGCACTTCGAGCCCACCCTGGCCGAGCGCGAATCCGCAGAGCACGAACAGGGCCGTCAGTGACAGAAAGGAGCGCCGCGCGAGGCCGGAGAGCAGCGCCCCACCCATCAGCAGCACGCCGAAGACGAGCACGGCGGTGTCGAACGTCGCGCTGCTGCCGCTCGCCGCGAGGACGGTCACCGGGCTAGAGTCTCACGAGGTGAAGCTCACCGTCCTGGGCAAGTCGCCCTCATGGCAGGACGTCGACGGCGCCTGCTCCGGGTATCTCGTCGAACACGCGGGCTTCCGCCTGCTGCTCGACTGCGGCAACGGCGTCTTCGCGAAGCTGCGCCGGTTCGCCGCCTACGCCGATGTGGACGCGGTCGTGATCTCGCACCTGCACGCCGATCACTTCCTCGATCTGGTCCCGTTCTCCTACGCGCTCACCTACGGACCGCGCTCGC
>Ga0136618_10001011_pt1 | contig 10535 bp, 9 predicted proteins | sample AntDrymUQ3302106_2_FD_104805 | JGI IMG/M metagenome (GOLD analysis project Ga0136618, IMG submission 104805) | Polar desert sand microbial communities from Dry Valleys, Antarctica - metaG UQ330 (21.06) | ecosystem: Environmental > Terrestrial > Soil > Desert | place: Antarctica: Dry Valley...
GGTTCGATGGCCCGCCAGATCTGCAGGCAGTGGCGCTGCTCCGAGCGCTCGATGATCAGCTCGTGGAACCGGATATCGGCATCGGCGAGTCGGTCGGCCAGTCCCTGTGCTGCGGCGACCTTCATCTCTTCGACGAGGGCTTGCAACTGATCGAAGTCCTGCGGGCTCAATCGTCCGCGGGCCCTGGAGTACGCGAAACGTTCGAGGGTGGCCCGGATGGGGACCAGCATCTCCTCCACCTCGTCCTGGGAGACCCCGAGAACTTCGCTCCCGCGATAGGGGTAGGAGGCCACCAGGCCCTGCTCCTCCAGTTGTCGGAGCGCCTCGCGTACCGGGGCACGGCTGGTGCCGAGCTCAGCGGCCAGGTCGGTCTCGATCAGCCGATCGCCGGGCTTGAGCCGGCCCTCGGTGATGGCATCACGCAGGATGTCGGCCACCTGCTCCCGGCGGGAGAGGCCGGGAATCCGACGCAGCCCCAGCAGGTCTGTCATCGACCCGGCCAGAATCGACCCGGCCAGAGCGTCTTGGGTGCTCGATGCATGGGCAGAGACTAGCGGAGGTGTCGATTGTCGACAATCGACCACTCTGCTGTTATGGTTTCGGCCGGCCTGCGGCACCGGGCCGCTGACCTCGGGAGAAGTGACATGCAGAAGACGCGTTCGACATCGGCCATGTTCGGCACCGCGGTACTACTCCTGGCGGGCTGCGGTGGCTCTGGATCAGACAGCGACGCCCAGGCCACCGATCCAGCCAGCAACGCCGCCCGCGAGGCTGCGCTCGAAGCGGCGGGCGGCGAGGAGTTGGGCGGCTCGGTCTCCATGCTCGGACTGCTCGGAGGTGAGGAACTCGACGCCTTCCTGTCGGTGCTCAAACCCTTCGAGGAAGCCACCGGCATCGAGGTCCAGTACGAGGGCACCCGCGACTTTGCCGCCGTACTACAGACCCGCGTCGAGGGCGGCAACCCGCCGGATGTGGTCGAGACTCCGGCGATTGGCGAGATGTCCGCATTCGCCGAGGAAGGCACTCTGGTCGACCTGCGAGAGGTTCTTGGGAACGATGTGCTCGATGCCAACTTCTCGCCGAGCCTGATCGAGACCGCATCCGTCGACGGCGAGGTGTTCGGCATCTTCAGCACAGTCAACCTCGGTGGTCTGATCTGGTACGACCCCTCGACCTACGAGGGGCCCACGGACCCGGCGAGTTGGGACGAGTTGCAGGCCTGGGCCGAACAGGCCGCGGGTGACGGCAGCACACCCTGGTGTGTCGCCCTGGAGAGCGGAGCCGCCAGTGGCTGGCCGGCCGCCGACTTCATCGACGAGATCCTGCTTCGTCAGGCCGGGCCGGAGTTCCACAAGCGCTGGTCGGACGGGCTCGAGCCGTGGACCTCCCCCGAGGTCCGCGCAGCCTTCGAGACCTACGGCGAGACTGTCGCCGAGGGCTTGGTCTACGGCGGCACGACCACCGCACTGAGCACGAACTTCGCCGAGGCCGCCACGCCGATCTACGCCGATCCCCCAGGCTGCTCGATCCTCCAGCAGGCCACGTTCATGGGTGGCATCATCACCGACAGCCTCCCCGACCTGGAGCCTGGTGAGACCCTTGACTTCTTCCCGGTGCCCGACTTCGACCCGGCATTTCCCGGAATTCGATCCATCTCCGGCGAGATCGTCGGCATGATCAATGAGACGGAGCAGTCGGTAGCCCTGGTGAAGTACCTCGCCTCTCCGGAGGCTGGAACGCTGCTCGCCGGCACAGGTCGGTGGCTGTCCCCGAACCTCAACGTCGAGGACTCGGTATACGAGGATCCCTTCCTTCGCCGGGCCAGCGAGGTGCTGGTCGAGGCTGAGGGCACCTACTCCCTCGGCAACTCGCTCATGCCGCAGACCACCGTCGACGCGTTCTGGAAGGCCGGTCTCGACTACACCCAGAACCCCGGTGACCTCGACGAGATCCTCGCCACGATCGAGGAGACGAGATGAGGAATGGCTCGAGCCCCATGGGGTAGGCCAGCATGATTGCTGACCGCGTAGGGCTGATCGCCATCGCAGTTGTCCTGACTGTCGTGGTCGCGGTGGCCTACCTACGGCTCGGCGACCGAGCCCTGGCGAAGCTGCCCTGGGCCTGGAACCGGCGGCTGGTCCCCTGGCTCTTCCTGGGTCCCGCCGCGCTCATCGCCGGGCTGGCCCTGGTGTTCCCGGGTGTCTCGACCATCATCCTGAGCTTCTTCGACGCCAAGGGCACGACCTTCATCGGCTTTGACAACTACTCCTCAGCCCTGTCGGATCCGGTCACCCTGATCGCGCTGCGCAACACCGCGCTGTGGGTTGCGCTGCTGCCGACGCTGGCCGCACTGGTCGGCCTCGTGATCGCGGTCCTGGCCGATCGGGTCGCCTACGGCGGTCTGGTGAAGGCGGCCCTCTTCCTACCGATCGCTGTGTCCGCGGTCGCGGCCGGGGTGATCTGGACCTTCATGTACGACTACCAGCCACCGGTGGCTGCCCAAACCGGCACGGTCAATGCGTTGCTCACCGTGCTCACGAACACCGATCCGATCGCCTGGATCATCGATGCGGCGACCAACAACTACGCGCTGATCGCGGCCACTCTGTGGACCCAGGCCGGATTCGCCATGGTGATCTTCTCGGCCGCGCTGCGCTCGGTGCCCGACGAGTTGCTGGAGGCCGCTCGGCTGGACGGGGCCTCCGAGTGGCAGGCATTCCGGCACATCACGCTGCCTATCCTGGTGCCCACCGTCGTGGTGGTGACCACAACCATCACGGTGATCGCGCTCAAAGCCTTCGACATCATCTACGTGATGACCAACGGGGCCTACGGCACCGATGTGCTGTCGACACTGATGTACCGGGAGCTCTTCACGGCCAGGGACAGCGGCGGTGCCGGTGCGATCGCCACGATGCTGATGATCGCCGTGCTGCCGATCATGATCTACAACCTCCGTCAGTTCCGCCACTCGGGTCGCGAGGCCTGAGATGGTCCTGAGCGCGGAAGAGCTCGCGCCCCCCGCGGTGCAGGCGCAGACCCAGCCTCCGGTGAGATCGGCAAAGCCTGCGTTCCGGGGCCGGCCGCGGTTGCGCCGCATACCCGTACACGTTGTGGTCATCGTCATCGCCGCGATCTGGCTCATCCCCCTGGTGGGCCTGCTGGTCAGCTCCTTCCGGCCCTCGACCGACGTACTGTCAACTGGCTGGTGGCAGTCCTTCGCCGACCCCGCCAGCTACACACTGGCCAACTACAGCCGGGTGCTCGATCGCGAAGGCATGCTGCTCAGTTTCTTCAACAGCCTCGCGATCGTCGTGCCGGCCACCCTGCTCACCGTCGTCGTCAGCGCCGCGGCCGCCTATGGACTTGCGTGCATGCGCTTCCGGTTCCGCAGGGGCGTGCTGCTCACGATGGTGGCGCTGCTCATCGTCCCGGTCCAGATCACGCTGGTGCCGCTGCTCAAAATGTTCAACAGCCTCGACCTCACCGGCAGTTTCCTCGGGTTGTGGCTGGTGCACCTCGGGTACGGCGTTCCCTTTGCGATCTACCTGCTCCACAATTTCTTCGCGGCCGTACCTCGCGAACTGTTCGAAGCCGCAGAGATCGACGGGGCCTCGCACAGCCAGATCTTCTTCGCGATCGTGCTGCCGATCTCCCGCCCGGCCCTGGCCTCGCTCGCGATCTTCGAGTTCGTGTGGACCTGGAACGACCTGCTCACGGCGCTGATCTTCCTCGGCGGTTTCCGTGAGGTGGCTCCGATGACCGTGGCGGTCAGCGGACTGGTGGCCTCTCGCGGAAACGGTTGGGAGGTGCTCACATCCGCAGCAATGTTGTCGATGCTCGTGCCCATGATCGTCTTCGTCGCCATGCAGAAACACTTCGTCCGGGGCATGCTGGCCGGGATCTCGAAGGGATGAGTACCGCGTGGTGGCACGGGGCGGTGATCTATGAGAACCACCTGCCCAGCCTCAGGGACGGGAACGGCGACGGCATCGGTGATCTCGAGGGCTTGATCAGCTCGCTCGACTACCTGGCAACCACCCTGGGTGTCGATGCTGTGTGGGTCGGACCGTTCTATCGGACGCCGATGCTCGACCATGGCTTCGATGTGAGCGACCACATCCAGGTCGACCCGTTGTTCGGCACTTTGGCAACCTTCGACCGACTCGTCGCCGAGGCTCATGAACGAGGCCTGCGGATCGTCGTCGACTACATCCCCAACCACACCTCCGACCAGCACCGGTGGTTCATCGAGTCGCGTTCGTTCCGTACCAGCCCCAAGCGCGACTGGTACGTCTGGCGCGATGCCAAGCCGGACGGGAGCCCGCCCAACAACTGGACGAGCGAGGCCGGTGGCTCGGTCTGGGAGTGGGACGAACCCAGTGGTCAGTTCTACCTGCACTCCCACCTCGTGGAACAGCCCGATCTGAACTGGCGCAACCCCGAGGTCGTCGCGGCGATGCTCGACGTGCTCCGGTTCTGGCTCGATCGGGGTGTCGACGGCGTCCGGATCGACGTCGCGCACATGCTGATGAAGGACCCGCAGTTCAGGGACAACCCAGAGGCACCCGCGGGCAATGCCAACCCCTACGACCTGCAACACGCCGACTTCGGCACCCAGCTGCACGTCCACGATCGACGCCACCCCGACACCGCGGCTGCGCTGGCACAGATCCGGGCGGTGATCGACGACTATCCCGGCGCGGTCACCATCGCCGAGATCGAGGCCATGCCGTGGGAGGACTGGGCCGCCTACTACGGCACCAACGTCAACGGCACCAACGTCAACGGCATGCATCTCCCGTTCCCCTTCCGGTTGTTGGAGACACCGTGGCGGGCAGACCTGCTGCGAACCGAACTCGAGTCCCTCTACGCCGCGATGCCGACCGGTGCCTGGCCGATCGTTGCGCTCGGCAACCACGACCGGGTGCGTCTGGGCATCCGCCTGGGGACGGCGCAGGCGCGGGTGGCGGCCGTGCTGTTGTTGACCGTGTCCGCCACTGCGTGCCTGCTGTACGGCGACGAGCTCGGCCTGGTCGATCAGCCCGTTCCGCGCGAGCGTCAGCGCGACTACTTCGCTCGGGCCTCGGGCGGGGTGAGTCGCGACCCGACCCGTACGCCCATGCCGTGGGACAGCAGCCGCAACTTCGGTTTCTCGGCCGCTCCCGAGGAGCAGCTGTGGCTGCCGGTTGCTGTCAACGGTCGTGAGCTCAACGTCGAAGCTCAATTGCAGGACCCGGCATCTCTGCTCAACCTCTATCGCCAGCTCCTGCAACTCCGCTCACAGCACCTGTGCCTGCGGTTCGGCGACATCGATTTTCTCGGGAACCCAGGCGACCGCGACACGCTCGTCTACCGGCGTCGGTGGGGTGACCAGCACGTGCTGGTCGCCCTCAACTTGGACGCCGAGCGCCGCCCTGTCGACATCGGGGTGACCGGTCGCGTCCTGGTCAGCACGACCGGAGTCGAGAAAGAGTCGCTGGGTCCGTACCTCACCTTTGAGCCGAACCAGGCTGTCGTTCTCGACGTTAGTGGGCAGGCATCATGAAGATCACTGACATCCGGGCAGCCGGACTGCGGGGAGCCACACCCAAAGGTGGTTGGACGCTCGAACTCGGCGCGGACGATGTGGTCCACACGCTCGTGACCGTGCACACCGACGCGGGTGTGGTGGGCGTGGGCAGCGTCTTCTCCAGTGCTGTCCTCGTCCAGGCCGCACTAGACACGCTCACGCCGATCTGCCTGGGGGCCAATCCACTCGAACCGGACCGGGTCAGCCAGCTGCTGCACGAGAACACGTTCTGGCTGGGCCGCGGCGGCGCACTGACCCACGCGATCAGCGGAATCGACATCGCGCTGTGGGACATCCTCGGCCAGGTCACCGGGTTGCCCGTGGGCTCGCTGCTCGGCGGGCGCTACCGGGATCGGGTTCGGCCATACGCCTCGGTCCTGATCGACGAAGACCCGGTCCTGGCCGATGCCCTGGGCAAGCTGGTAACGCAAGGATTCACCGCCTTCAAGATCGGTTGGGGTGGTTTCGGCCGCCGAAGCGCGGCCGACGACGAACGTTGCGTACGTACCGCCCGTGACGCCGTGGGTCCCGACGCGATGTTGGCTGTCGACGCAGGCGGCTCGGACGCCTTCTGGCCGAACGGGCTCGCCTGGGCCGTACGAACCGCGGACATGCTCGCGCAGTACGACGTCGCCTGGTTCGAGGAGGCGCTGCGTCCCGACGATCTCGACGGCCATGTCGCACTGCGCCTTCGGTCGAGGGTGCCGATCGCGGGGGGTGAGGTGCTCACCCGCCGTCAGGACTTCTTCCGGTTCCTGTCCGCGGGTGCGTTCGACATCGTCCAACCCGACACGACCAAGGGGGGCGGGCTGAGCGAGTCGCGGCGGGTGGCCTGGTTGGCCGAGGCGTTCGGCGCAAAGTTCATCCCGCACGGCTGGAACACCGGCATCGGGTTGGCCGCTGACCTGCAACTGGCCTCGGCTCTGCCGGGCACCGACCTGGTCGAGTACAAGACCGGTTCGCACTACATCGACGATCTGGTGGTCGGCGGGTTCACCCTCGACGCCGAGGGCATGCTCGCGGTGCCGGACGGCCCTGGCCTGGGCGTCCAACTCGATCCAGACGTGCTCGAGCGGTACTCCCCGGGGCATGGCCTGTTCGGTGACTGAGCTCGACGTCGTCACGATCGGCGAGCTCCTCGTCGTCGTCGAACCCCACGACGTCGGGTCAGACCTTGCCGCGTCGCCGATCCTTCGCAAGTCGGTCGGCGGTGCCGAGGCCAACGTGGCTCTCACTCTCGGGCGACTGGGCCATCGGGTCGGATGGGCGGGTGCCGTTGGCGATGACCCCTTCGGGTACGAGGGACTTCGTACCCTGCGCGGAGCGGGTGTCGACGTGTCGCGCGTCGTCGTGGATCCATCTGCACCGACCGGGATGTACTTCAAGGAGGTGCTTCCCCTCGACGGCCTTCGCAACCATCCCTATCGCGCAGGCTCTGCGGCCAGTCGCCTCACCGAACGCGACCTCGATGTGGACTATCTCGTCTCCGGCCGTGTGCTGCACCTGACCGGGATCACCGCGCTGATCTCGGCTGCGGGTCACGAGCTGATCCGCCACCTGGTGGACGAGGCGCGCCAGCGCGGCGTTCATCTGTCCGTCGACGCGAACGTCCGGCGGGGACTGCTCCGCGGCCGCGATGCGCGGGAGGTGTTGGCGTTCCTCGTCTACGGCGCCGACACCCTCTTCCTGTCGACGTCGGAGGCGATGCTGCTGCTCGGTACCGACGATCCGAACAGGATCAGGGAACAACTCCCGTCGCTTCCCGCCACAACGGTGGTGTTGCACGACCAACTGGGAGCCAGTGCCGTCACCGCTGATGGAATCTGCGGCGTACGAGCCCGGGAGGTCGACGTGGTCGATCCCACCGGTGCCGGGGACGCGTTCGTCGCCGGCTACCTCTCCGGCTGGCTCGACGGGTCCCCGATCGCTGAGCGTCTTCAGCGGGCCGAGCAGTGTGCGGCCTGCACCGTTGCCTCGCGGGGGGACAATCCGGCGTACCTGCCACGGTCGGTCCGCGGTTCAGATCTGGAAGAAGAAGGCGACTCCCGGTGACCCGTCCTGACCGGGTCGAGGGTCCCGATGCGGTGCTCGCTCGGATTGCGCGGTCCCGTCTCGTCGTTGTGATCCGTTCTCCCACCGGTGCCGATGCCCTCGAGGTGGGGCTGGTCCTCCTCGGGGCCGGCGTCGAGGTGCTGGAGGTCACCGGCACCACGCCGGACGCCTGCGGGGTGCTGGCCGGTCTCCGCCGCGAGGCCTCGCCCCATGTACTCCTCGGGGTCGGCTCCATCCGCAGTGTCGAGGAAGCGCAGCGAGCAGAGGGAGTCGGCGCCGACTTCCTGGTCTCGCCTGGAAGCCCCGGCCCGCTCATCGACGCCATGCTGGCGACCGGCCGACTCGTCCTGCCGGGAGTGTTCACCGCAACAGAGGTGATGCGGGCCAGGGCAGCCGGCGCCCGCGCCATGAAGCTGTTTCCCGCCAGCCTGCTGGGACCGAATGGCCTTAGAGCCCTGCTCGGCCCGTTCCCTGACGTCGCGTTTGTCCCGACCGGAGGGCTGGCCCCCGACCAGGTGAAAGGATGGCTGGAGGCGGGAGCGCTCGCCGTGGGTGTGGGTGGCCAACTGGCTCCGCCTACACTCCACGGAGATATCGATGCCAGTGCGCTCACAGTGCGTGTCCAGGAGGTTCTCGCCGAACTCTCGCGTCCGGCTGTTCTCTGATCGAGTCCGGGCGAGGCGCACTGCTCAGATCGGGCGGTAGACCAGGGTCCCGTTGTGTCCCCCGAAGGCAAACGAGTTGGACACAGCGGGGGCCGGATCCCAGGACCGCGACTCGAGCACGACATCGATGTCGAGTGCCGGGTCGAGTTCGGTCACGTGCATGGTGGGCGGAATCTCGCGGTGTCGGTAGCTGAGTGCGAGCGTGGCTGCCTCCACCGCGCCGGCCGCTCCGAGCGAGTGACCGGTCACGCCCTTGATCGAGGTGACCGCTGGGCGATTGGAGCCGAAGACTTCCTTGACGGCGACGGCTTCGGCCGCGTCGTTAAGTGGCGTCGACGTCCCGTGGGCGTTGACGTGGGTTACGTCGTCGGCGCTGATTCCCGCGTCGTCCAGCGCGGCCTTCATGCAGGCGATCGCGCCGCTTCCGGTGGGCGAGGGTGCCGTGATGTGGTGCGCATCTGCGGTCGAGCCGGTACCGGCGATCTCGGCATAGATAGTGGCCCCGCGCGCCTTGGCTGCCTGGTACTCCTCGAGCACCAGAACGGCTGCGGCCTCGGAGCAGCAGAATCCGTCCCGCGCAACATCGAAGGGCCGCGAGACCCCGCTGGGTGAGAGCGCCTTCATGTTCCTGAATCCGTTGTTCATGACCGGGGTCTGGCAGGACTCGCTGCCACCGGCGAGGACCACATCTGCCCTTCCGGAGGCGACCAGCCGAGCTCCGTGGCTGACCGCGTGGGTCCCTGCTGCACACGCCGTGGTGATCGTTTCGACCGGACCCTTGAATCCACTGCGCATGGAGACGTTTGCCGCGGCCGCGTTGGGCATCACCATCGGGACAACCAGGGGCGACACGTGATTGGCACCCTTGGTCATCAGCGCCTCGGCATTGGCCTCCCAGGCGAAGGCCCCGCCAATGCCCGTCCCCATCATCACGCCGCAGCGATACGGATCGTACGGGAAGTCCTCGTCGATACCGGCATCCCGGCGGGCGAGTGCGGAGGCGGCAATCGCGAGTTGGGCGAAGCGGTCGATCCGGCGTACCTCGACGTGCTTGAGTCCCCATCCAGCCGCATCGAAGTCAGAGACGTTTCTGTGGGTTGCCGGCTCGGCCGGTTTCGACAGGCCCGCCCAGAACGCATCATTCCCGACTCCGCAGGGCGCCAGAACGCCCACGCCGGTGATGACGACTCGGCGGCCATCTCGTGCCTCGATCATGTCGTACTCCCTGTTCGCCTAGCTGGGGCCAGCCGATCTCGCCTGACCCGTACGTCGATCCTGTCACGGTTCAGGCGGGCCACCGGCCCGGTGCGGCCGCGGACACCTACGCTCCGACGCATGACGATCGAAGCTGGACTGGAAGCGTCGGGTTCCTTCACGGTCGCAGACGTCGACACCGCTGCGGCCCTGGGCAGCGGCGACGTACCCGTCCTGGCGACACCCCGTCTGATCGCCTGGTCGGAGGCGGTCACCGTACGGGCACTCGGCGGCCATATCGCTGACGACGCCACGACGGTTGGCACCCGGGTGGAATTCGACCACGTCAACGCGACCGCGGTCGGAGTCGACGTCACCGTCGACGTCGTGCTGTCCGCGGTGGACGGGCGAAACCTGCACTTCGACATCCATGCCTGGCAGGACGACAGCATCACCGTCGGGCGCGGCACCGTGTCCCGGGTTCTTGTCGACCGGCAGCGCTTCCTCGGGCGCTTGCGCGGAGCCGGTTGAGGCCGACCTCGGATCGGTACGCTTCCCAGGTCCATCAGCGCCCGTAGCTCAGTGGATAGAGCAGGTGCCTTCTAAGCACTTGGTCGAGGGTTCGACCCCCTCCGGGCGCGCCGATTCCAAGGTTGCCGCGTGCCTCGCGTGGCCCGTCCTTCGGGTAGCGGCGGACCGACCACCTCCAGACCGTGCTCGACGGCAGCCGCGCGCCAGCGGGCGAGTTCTTCGTCGGCGGGGTAGTAATCCGGTTCCTGCGTTCGCTGGCCGGAACACCTACCGTGGTGTACAGACCGTCGAGGCCGCCTGGAATGCCGAGCGCGAGGATCTCGGCCGGTGAGTCACCGCGGATCCGGAGAAACTGCGCATCTACGCGGCCGCGCTGCGCCGGCTACAGCCTCGGTTGGCTCCACTCGTAGCCGTCCTGCAGCAGGCCTCTAGCAGTGATGCCGATCTGGCTGATCTCTGGCGGGAGATCGCCACTCGCCGCGCACGAAACATGCGACTGCTTGCCGCTGACCTGATCGCCA
>Ga0136618_10001012_pt1 | contig 10533 bp, 9 predicted proteins | sample AntDrymUQ3302106_2_FD_104805 | JGI IMG/M metagenome (GOLD analysis project Ga0136618, IMG submission 104805) | Polar desert sand microbial communities from Dry Valleys, Antarctica - metaG UQ330 (21.06) | ecosystem: Environmental > Terrestrial > Soil > Desert | place: Antarctica: Dry Valley...
AGCTACTCGAGCGATGGCTTCGCCGACGGTGCCGGCTCCTATCAGCAGTACCTTCACGTCGGGGTCAGCTGATCTTGGCCATCACATGCTTGACGATCGTGTAGTCCTCGATCGAGTACGAGCTCATGTCCTTGCCGTACCCGGAGCGGCCGAAACCGCCGTGCGGCATCTCCGAAGCGATCGTCAGGTGGTCGTTGATCCAGACCGTGCCGTAGCGCAGGGCGCGTGCGGCGTTCAGGGCGCGCTTGACGTCGCGTGTCCAGACCGATGACGCGAGGCCATAGGGAACGCCGTTTGCCCACGCGATAGCCTCCTCATCGCTGGTGAAACGCTGGATGGTAACGACCGGTCCGAAGACCTCCTCCTGGATGATCTCGGAATCCTGGCCCACGTCGGCGACGATGGTCGGGTCGTAGAAGAATCCGCGGCCGTTGCCGTGCCCGTTGGAGCTGCCGCCGGTCAACACCGTTGCGCCGCTGCTGGTAGCGCGATCGACGTAGCCGGTCACGCGGTCCCGCTGGCCTGAATTCACGAGCGGGCCCATGTCGAGGTCGTCGGCGTCGGCCGGATTGCCTACCTTGAGCGACTGGACCGCGGGGATCAGCTCGGCGAGCAGGTTTTCGTACACCTTGCTGCCGGCAATGATGCGTGTCGCTGCCGTGCAGTCCTGGCCCGAGTTGAAGAAGCCGGCCAGCTTTACGGCCTCGCTGACGGCCGAGAGATCCGCGTCGTCGAAGACCACGACCGGTGCCTTGCCGCCCAGCTCGAGATGCATGCGCTTGACAGTTTGCGCGGCTGCTGCGGCAATCTCGACGCCAGTAGCCGTGTCGCCGGTCAGCGAGATCATGTCGACGTCGGGGTGCGTGACCAGTCGCAGGCCGGAGGTCTTGCCCGGTCCTGTGATCACGTTCAGCACGCCCTTGGGGAATATGTCCGCGGCGAGCTCCGCCAGCGCGAGCGCCGTCAGCGGAGTGGAGGACGCGGGCTTGAGCACGACCGTGTTGCCCGCCGCGAGCGCCGGGCCGAGCTTCCAGATGGCCATCATCAGCGGGTAGTTCCACGGCGCCACCTGGCCGACGACGCCGACCGGCTCGCGACGGACCATGCTCGTGTAGCCCTTGGCGTACTCGCCCGCGGCCTTGCCCTCGACGACGCGCGCCGCGCCGGCGAAGAAGCGCAGATTGTCGACCGCGAACTCGATGTCGAAGTCGGCCACGCTCTTGGGCTTGCCGACATTTGCCGACTCGAGCTTCGACAGCTCGGGCGCGGCTTCCTCGATCTTGGCCGCCCACTTCCAGAGCATCGCGCTGCGCTCGCCGGGCGTGGTCTGTGACCAGTCGTTGAACGCCTCGCGGGCGGCGGCCACGGCACGATCGACGTCCGCCTCGGTGCCCTTGGGCACGGCTGCGATCGACTCCTCGGTGGCCGGGTTGATGACAGGCGTGGTCTCACCGTTCTCAGCGTCGCTCCAGTCGCCATTGATGAACATGCGGCTGCGCGTGGCGGTGAGCGTCATGACGGGCCACCTCTGCTGACGGCTGGGTGTTTCCTGGGCAGTGCTGGGTCTGCGTATCGTAACCAGCCAGCGCCGGGCGGGCGCCAGGTACGCAACGGGGCCCCGGCCGCTCACTCAAGGAGTGGGTTCGCGCGCCCAGAGGTCGCGGGTCAAACAGCCACGTTGACGTCGTGCGCTGCAGCATTGAGCATGGGCCGAGTGCCGGCCCGAGAGGCGGCAGTCCGTAATCGAGGGGCAGTCAACTTGCTATTAGCCCGTCGGCGCCGGCTCAGCTGGCTGCTCGCCGTCCACATCGTCGGAGCTTCCTTCGCAATCGGTCCCACCGTTGCGGCGGCGGCCGGCGCGGGCGGGAACCCACTGCCCGATTGCCGTTACGACGACATCCTGACCGCTCGTTACTCGTACGACGCGTGGGACAAGTCGGTGCTCGATTCGATCTTCAGGTTGCCCAAGGGCTACGTACCGCAGGATCTCGTAAATGTTTCGACTGCCGCCCTTTCGGGCGGGGGCAAGATCCGCCGGATCGCGCTCGCCGATCTGCGCGAGATGACCGCCGCGGCCAGATCAGCAGGCAAGCCAGTCAGCGCCCAAAGCGCATACCGCTCCTACTCGGCCCAGAGCGCGATCTTCAGCAGCAACGTCAAGCGCAGCGGGTTCAGCGCTGCCGCCCTCGTCAGCGCGCGCCCGGGACACTCGGAGCACCAGCTGGCGACGACGATCGACTTCAAGTCGAAGGGCGGAGGTGCGCCGTGGTACGGCGACTGGGCCAAGACTTCGGCGGGCAATTGGATGAAAGAGAACGCCTGGAAGTTCGGCTGGGTAATGAGCTATACCAAGGACCGAAGCCCGCGCTACACCTGCTACAAGTACGAACCCTGGCACTACCGCTATGTCGGCCGCAGCTCCGCGGCGGCGATCAACAAGTCGGGGCTCAGCCCGCGCGAATGGCTCTGGGCCCAGGGATACGGCGAGGCGCCGTAGTCGGCGGCGGTGCCGCGCTACCTAGCGATCGGTTCCCGGAACGACCTTCAGAAGCGCGAAGTTGGCGCCCTGGGGGTCCATCAGGATCGCGAAGCGGCCGCCCGGGAAATCCTGCGGTGGAACCATCGCCGTCGCGCCGAGCCTCATCGCGTTCGCAAAAGTCGCATCCACATCTTCGACCTGGAAGTAGATTTGCCAGTAGTTCGGGACTTGCGCCGGCATCTCGGGACTCATCTCGATGGCTCCGAGCACGCTCTCCCCGTCCAGGATGAACTCGTTGTACGGCGGCTCGGGCGGGTTGTAGTCGCTCGTCTGCGTCTTCCAGCCGAATACCTTTTCGTAGAAGGGGAGCGCATCCTGGACGCCGCGAGCGGTGAGCTCTGCCCATCCAAAGGAGTTGTTGGCGTCGTACAGGAAATCGGCCGCCCCGACACCCTGCCAGGCGGAGATGAAAGCGCCGCTTGGGTCCTGGAAGACGGCCATCTTGCCCTGATCGCCGACATCGAAAGGTGGCGCGATGACCGTCCCGCCGGCGTCCGTGATTTTTGCCGCCAGCCCGTCGATGTCGTCAGTTCCGATGTACAGCGACCAGGCGTCGGGCATGTTCGGGTCCTGCTTGGCGCCGATGCCAGCCGTGGGACGCTCACCGAGCATCGCCATCGCATAAGCGCCGTACTGCGGGTCTTCGCTCACGTCCATGCGCCAGCCAAAGAGCTGCGAGTAGAACTCCTGCGCCTTCTCTGGATCGGAGGTGGCAAGCTCGATCCATCGAGTTCGGTTGTTCAATGAGGCGCCAGCATCAGTCACGGTGTTCCCTCCCGTATGGTAGATCGACGCCAGCCTAGATCGGCGCACAAAATCGCGCCTCAAAGGCCTCGCTCATGGCCGCCGGACCTCCTGGACGAACTCGCGTTGTAGAACCGGCAAGTCGGCAGCGCTCTCTCGCTAGTCTGGCCGCGTGACTGAGGAGTGGCACAGGGGCGAGTTCAAGATCTCGACCGACCCGGCGCGGGTCGACCTACCCGTCGTCCACGCCTTCCTGCGCACAGAGGCCTATTGGTCGCCGGGCGTTCCGATGGATGTCGTGCGGCGGTCGATCGGGGGGTCGATCGTCTTCGGCGTCTACCGCGGTGAGGAGCAGGTCGGTTTCACCCGTGTCGTGTCAGACAAGGCGACGTTCGCGTGGATCTGCGACGTCTTCGTCCTTGATGCGTACCGCGGGCAGGGTCTCGGCAAGTGGCTGATGGAGTGCGTCGTCGCGCACCCGGAACTCCAGGGACTGCGCCGTTGGATGCTCGCCACACGCGACGCTCACGGGCTTTACACGCAGTCCGGGTTCACCGAGCTCCACGACCCGGCGCGCCTCATGGAGCGCTGGGATCCCGAGATCTATCGGCGTGGCGACACCTAACGCTCGCCTGATTGGCCGGCGCGCGGGTCAGCAGCTGTCGCTGGTCATCACTGCCGGCGACGAAGGCACCTTGTGCGCGGCGAGTCTGTGACGCGAAAAACGGCTTGACCTTACGTCTAGAGTGGTCTAGACCAGTCTGACCACAAGCTTTTGGAGACCATTTGGGGATCCTCGAAGAAGCCGCGGCACTCGATCGCCAGGGTCCAACACCGATCTTCGAGCAGGTCAAGGCGCTGCTCGATGCGGCTATTGCCGGGGGTGAGCTCGCGCCTCACCAGCGCATCCCTTCTGAGCGTGAGCTGAGCGTGGCCCTCGGCGCCAGTCGGATGACGATTCGGCAGGCGCTGACCGAGATGACCACCGACGGGTCGCTGTACACGCGTTCCGGCAAGGGGACATACGTCGCCGAACGAAAGATCGAGCAACCGCTCCAGCGGCTGACCAGCTTTACCGAGGACATCCGGTCTCGGGGCTTCCGACCCGCCAGCCGTGTCCTCGAGCAGCAGTTGTTGCCTGCCTCGCTCGAGATGGCCGAAGCCCTGGCCATGCGGCCGGGCGCAGAGATTGTTCGCCTGCGGCGACTTCGGTTGGCCGATGACCGGCCGCTGGCCATCGAGACTGCACATCTGCCGCACGCCATCTGCCCTGGCCTGCTCGGATTGGACCTGTCGTCGGCGTCGCTGTACGACCTACTGGCAACGCACTACGGCATTCGGCTGCGCTCGGCGAAACAGACGATTGAGGCCTCGCAGCCAGATGCAGAGGAGCGCCGACTGCTCGAGCTGCCGCCCGCCGTGCCAGTGTTGCGCATCCATCGGCTGACGTCGACGGACCAGGGCCGGCCGGCAGAGTTCGTCCGCGCCGTCTATCGCGGCGACCGCTTCCAGCTGCACGTGGAGCTCCGGTGAACGTAACCGTCGACCGAACGCCGATCCACCCATCGGCAGCCGAGTCGGCCGCGGCAAGACTGGTGTGGATACGCCTGAACGGGACGGAAGTCGACGATGAAGCAGCCGCCCTGCTCGAAAGCGGCGTGAGCGGTGTTGTTCTGTTCACCGCCAACATCACCGGCGTCGACCAGCTGAGGCGTCTCACCGCCGAGCTGAAGGCGCGCAGTCGAGGTTCGCTGCGCATCGCGATCGATCACGAGGGCGGACACGTGGCGCGTATCGGCGCACCGCTGGCTCGTTTCCCGAGCGCCATGGCCATCGCGGCCGCCGGATCCGGGCGGTTCGCCCACGCGGTGGCGCTGGCGGCCGGACAAGAGCTCGCTGCGCTCGGCATCGACGTCAACCTGGCGCCGGTACTTGACGTCGCACTCGACCCGCGCAACCCGTCCGTCGGCGTGCGTTCATTCGGCTCATCTCCCGATCTCGTGGCCCGCTTCGGTGCGGCGACCGTGCGCGGCTACAAGGAAGCGGGCATCGCGGCCACGGCCAAGCACTTCCCCGGCCACGGGCGCACGCCGATTGACTCGCATCTTGACCTGCCGGTCGTCTCAGGCGGCCTCGCGGAGCTGCGTGCGAGCGACCTGCCGCCGTTCCGGGTGGCCATCGATGCGGGTGTCGAGATCGTGATGGCCTCGCACGTGGCGTACGAGGGTCTGACCGATGGACTGCCCTCCACGCTGTCCGCGCCGGTTATGCGCACGTTGCTACGCGACGAGCTCGGCTTCAACGGCCTAACCGTTACCGACGCGATGTCCATGCGCGCGCTCGCCGAGGGCCACCCGATTCCCGCCGCGTGCGTTCGAGCAGTCTCGGCCGGCGCCGACATCGTCATGCCCCTCGAACGCCAGCGCGAGACGGTAACGGCCCTCGCCGGAGCGATCGCCGACGGCGCCCTGTCCGCCGCGCGCGTGGACGACGCACTACGCCGACAGGCGGAGCTAAATGGGCGCATCATGGCCGGCGCGGGTGCCACCGGCCGGACGCGCTCGCCGCTGCCCAACACCGAGCACCTGGAACTGGCTCGGGGGGTGGCCCGTCGGTCGCTCACGCTCATCCGCGGCGCGGAGCTGCTCCCGCTGCGTGCGTCGACCTCTGTGATCGTGATCGAGTTCGCCAGCCGCCGGCCCAGTCCGGTGGAGGAGGGCCTGAGCAGCGCACCTACCCTGGCTTCGTCTCTGCGGCAATACCTGCCCCGGCTGCGCGAGGTCATCGTCGACAGCAGCACCGACGCGACAGTCGCGGCACGGGCGGCGGTGGAGGCCGCCGTCGCGGCAGAGTTTGTCATTCTCGCCACCCGCGACGCCTATCTCTGGCCTGAGGAGCACGCGCTCGTTGCACAGATAGCGGTCGTCGGGAAGCCGACGATGCTCATCTCTCTGCGCAACCCGTACGACCTGGCGGCGTTGCCATCTACGACCGGCGCGGCCGCCGCGTACGCCGACGTTCCGGCAACGCTCGACGCGCTCGCCGACGCTCTGACCGGCCGCGCCGGTTGGCCGGGCTCGCTGCCCATGGACATCGAACGGCAGCTTCCGGCGTGAACACGGTGCCGGCGACCGAGCGCGTGAATGAGGCGATCGGCGCCCTCGACGAAATGAGCGCGCTCGAGATGCTCGAGCTGATGAACCACGAGGACGCCGGGGTGCCGGTCGCCGTCGGGCGCGAGATTCCCGCCATCGCACAGGCCGTGGATGCACTCACCGAGCGACTCCGTGCCAGTGGCCGGCTGATCCTCGTTGGTGCCGGGACCAGCGGCCGGCTGGCCCTGATGCAGACCGCCGAGGCGCGACCGACGTTCGGCATAGCGGTGGGCACCGTCGTCGGCATAATGGCTGGCGGGGCCGACGCGATGGTCCGCCCCGCGGAGGCCGCGGAGGACGACTTCGCGGCTGGTGAGGAGGAGCTTCGGCGCGTCGCAGTCGATGCTCGCGACGGCGTAATCGGCATCTCGGCCAGCGGCCGGACGCATTTCGTGGTCGGTGCCCTGACCCAGGCGCGGCGATCGGGCGCGTTGACGGTTGGACTGAGTTGCGACCACCCGTCGCCGCTGGCCGAAGCCGCCGACATTGCCATTCATCCGCTGGTCGGGCCGGAGGTGATCGCGGGGTCGACGCGGCTCAAGGCCGGGACGGCCCAGAAGCTCGTCCTCGACATGATCACCACAGCGGTCATGGTCCGCCTGGGCATGGTCCATGGTGGCCTGATGGTCGGCGTGCAGGGCACGAACCAGAAGCTGCGTCAACGGGCTGGCCGGATTGTCGAGCAGGTCACGGGACAGTCCGGGCAGCCGGTCGAGGATGCGCTGTCGGCCGCTGAATGGTCAGCCCGGCAGGCGATCGTGATGCTCGTCCGTGGCGTCGATGCCGCGGAGGCACGCCGGCTCATTGACAGCGGGCGGCCGCTGTCCGAGCTGATCGGCGGCAGTGGGCAGGGTCGGACCGGTGGCTGACGAGCTGTACCTCGGCATCGACGGCGGGGGCAGCAAGACGGTGTGTCTGCTTGGTGATCGCAAGACGACGCTCGGCCGCGGCGAGGCTGGGCCGGCCAACCCCAGCATGGGCGGTCTCGACGCCTTTCGCATTGCGCTGGCGGACGCTGCGCACCAGGCTCTGCGCGCAAGTGACGACAGGCGTGTGGTGCGAGCGTGGATCGGCGTCGCGGGCGGGGATGCCCCCCGCGTGCGCACGGCGCTGCGCACAGTTGCCCTCGAGCTGCTGCCGGTTACCGATGTTGTGATCTCGCACGACGCGCGCCTCCTCCTCGCCGCGGCCGGCTTGGCCAGCGGCATCGCCGTTGTCTCCGGAACCGGCTCGTCGGTCTATGGCCTGGCCGCGGACGGCCGTGAGGTGATCGTCGGCGGCTGGGGTCACCTGCTGGGCGACGAGGGCAGCGGCTATGACATCGCTCGCCAGGCGCTGCGGGCGGTCACCCAGGCGGCCGACGGGCGGGGACCCACCACGCGACTGTCGGCGACGATCGGCGCAGCGCTCGGCGCGGCCACGCCAACCGAGCTTCGCGAGCGCTGCTATCCCTCTCCACCGGTGCCGGACCTCGCCCGCCTGGCGCAGATCGTGGTCGAGCTAGCGGCGAACGACGATGTCGCCGCCGCGATCATCGAGCGAGCAGCGATCGACCTCGCCGACGCCGTCGAGGCCTGCCGCCGGAGGTTGCTGCCGGTCAGCGACTCTGAGACGCGCGTCGTTGCCGCCGGCGGCCTGCTACACGATGGCTCGCCCCTGCTGCGGCGCCTGGCGGAGGCGCTCACGGCAAGCGGCGGATATCAGCTGACGGCACTCGACGCCGAACCTGCCGCGGGCGCTCTCGCGCTCGCCCGCGACGGACCGGCCCCGGACCGCGAGAACAGCGAGGAGGAGCGAACGTTGAACGACAAGCACATCACCCAGCAGCACAAGGAGGCACGCACATGAACAGACGACGAAGCAAGCTGATCACCATTGCCATGGCATTGGCGCTGGTGCTCGCCGCCTGCGCCGGTCCCGGCGCGACGCGAGGGCCGGCGACGGGACCGTTAGCCACCGCGCCGGCGGCCACTGGTCCAACGCTGACTGCCCCGGTCACGAGCGAGCCTACCGGCACAGAGCCCGCCGGGACCGCCGGTCCGGCCTACCAGGGGCCGATCGAGTGGTGGCACCTGGGCTACGCGCCGGGCGGCGAGACGGCCACTTCGAAGCTCGTCGACGATGCAGTCGCCGCCTACGAGGCCAGGTATCCCGGCATCGACATCACCGTTACCGGCATCGCCTTCTCGGACGAGGGCTTGGCGCAGCTCGGAACGGCGCTCGCGACTCCAACCGGACCCGACATCTTCCGCATCGCTTCCGACCGCCTGCCGGGCTACGCGGCGCAGGGCGTCCTTTCACCCATCGACGACTACCTGACCGATGAAGACACGGCGGACATAATCCCCAACCTCCTCGCAGGCGTGGAGTTCGAGGGCCAGCATTTCGCCTGGCCACAGTGGGTACCGCCTATCGGTTATTACGTCAACAACCAGCTGTTCACCGACGCCGAATTGGACGTTCCGACCAGCGACTGGACCGTCGAGGAGTTCAGCCAACTGGCGCAGGATGTGACCGGTGAGGGCGTCTTCGGCTTTGCGACGTACATGGGCAGTGCCAGCGTCAACGAGCTGACTTTGCTGTACAACCAGGGAGCCACGGTCCTCAACGAGGGTAGCACCGAGTACACGCTCAACAGCGAGGCCGGCGTCAACGGCCTGCAAACGCTGGTTGATCTGTTCGCCGCGGGAGCGATGCCGCCCGACAGCACCACGCTGGCCCTGGCCGACATCGAGCAGGGCTTCATCGACGGCCGCTTCGCGATCATGACGGCCGGTAGCGGCAGCATCACCAACCTCAAGGCGAACGAGGTCGAGTTCACCATCCTGCCGCCGCCCATCGGCGCAACAGGAGAGCCGGTCACGGTCGGCGGCATGGGCACGTACGCGGTGCCCATGAAAGATGATCCCGAGCGAATGGCGGCGGCCCACCATCTGGCCCGCTACCTGACGAGCGCGGACGTGGCCGAGGACGTACCCGGTTGGTATCTCGCCCCAGGCACCCGCCAGTCGATCACTGTCTCCGAGCAGACGCCCGAGATGGCGGCATTCGAGGAGATGCTTCCGTTCGTCAGGTTCATGCCGCTCGTCGAAAACTGGTCGCAGATCGACGCGGCCATTCACCCGGAGATCCAACTTGCCGTTTCCGGCCAGAAGAGTGCTCAGCAGGCGCTCGACGACGCCGGCGCGGTCATCACCCCGCTGCTGGGGGAGTAACTGGATGGCGGCCGGGGTCGGTGACCCGCCCCGGCCGCCCCTCATCCGATGACGGCTATTGCCAATTCGCAGCCTGCCCGCACGCCCGGTCGGCTGCGTCGCTTCTGGCGGCACAACGGCGCCGGCTACCTGTTCGTCGCGCCCAGCCTCGCCTTCTTCATCATCTTCATCTTCATTCCGCTGGGCTGGTCGTTCCTGCTCTCGTTCCAGGACTTCGGCTTCCGGGAGAGCGTGTTCATCGGCCTCGACAACTACGTCGCCCTTTTGCGCGACCCCATCTTCCACCAGGCAGCCCTCAACACGGTCATCTACTCGATCTTCACGGTTGCTGTCTGGGTGCTCGTGGCAATGATCCTGGCAACCCTCATCCACCCGCTACCACCGAGGCTGCGGACCTTCTTCCGAGCTGCCTACTACCTACCCGCGGTCACCTCGGCGGTGTTCATTGCCCTTGTCTGGAAGTGGGTGCTGAACGCCAACCCGTGGGGGCTGGCGAACTACCTGCTCAGCCTCTTCGGCGCCGGTCCGGTCGGCTTCATCTCTGATCCGTCTCCGTTCCTTGGCGCGAACGTCGCGTTGTGGTCGGTCATCCTGTCGTCGGTCCTGACCATCCCGGCGGTGGGCGTGGTGCTCTACTCGGCGGCGCTGGCGGCGATTCCGCGGGAGTTGTACGAGGCGGCTGAATCGGAGGGCGCCGGCGCATTGGCCAAGTTCCGATACATCACCGTGCCGCTACTCAAGCCGGTCACGCTGTACGTGGCCGTCATCTACACGATCGCCGCCTTCGAAGTCTTCGAGCGCGTCTACGTCATGACCGGCGGCGGGCCGGGATACGCCACGCACACGATCGTCTACCTCATCTGGCGCACCGGCTTCAGAT
>Ga0136618_10001014_pt1 | contig 10526 bp, 15 predicted proteins | sample AntDrymUQ3302106_2_FD_104805 | JGI IMG/M metagenome (GOLD analysis project Ga0136618, IMG submission 104805) | Polar desert sand microbial communities from Dry Valleys, Antarctica - metaG UQ330 (21.06) | ecosystem: Environmental > Terrestrial > Soil > Desert | place: Antarctica: Dry Valley...
ATCTCGTCGACAGGCATCTCGTTGGCGACGTAGATCGGCGAGTCTCGGTAGCTTTCGGCTGGTGCGCTGATCCGCTCCACTGTCTCGCAAAGTGAGACGGCAGCAGGAGCGGTGGGCGAGTTGGCGGCGGCTGCGGCGGTCGGGCTCGACCCTGCCTGTTGCCCCCTGCCGGCGCCACAGGCAGTAGTCGCCAGCGCGATCATGCACATCACCACGACGCCGGACTGGCGCATCGCAGCTCTCCTCGAGGGGATGGTCCTGGGGACGGGCCAACCTGTGTCGGACGTTCTGCGGCCGCGTCGAGTTCCATGAATGGGACCGGACACAGATCGTGGCCGAGTCCCAACCCTCCTAGCAGGCCCGGACCTCAGCGAAGAAGTCGCGGGTGCCGCCGGCGACATGGCGGGTACCGATGGTAGCCAGCGCAGCGCCGGGTCTTAAGGCCTCAGCCGCCTTCGTGACGCGCACCGACGGGTCGATCCAGTGCAAGGCGGTGGCCGACACGACCGTGTCGAAGGGACGCGCCGGCAGCGGCCAGTCCTCGAACGCCGCGACGACGAGGCCCCCGTCTGGGTAAGGGCACCTCTTGCGCGGTGCGACCGTCGCCAGGCCGGTGCCGGGCGATCACTCTCCTATGGCGATTTGGAACGATGTACGCTGTCTGACGAGGGACGAGTTCGTGCAGCTCGCAATCGTTCATGATCGCGCGTTCATGATCGCGCCGGCACGCCGACGACCGTCATCCCTCCAGAGGAGGTCCTTTGCCTTCGATCACCGGGATCGCCCATGTCGAGCTTAGCGTGCGGGACCTCGATGCCAGCGAAGCGTGGTATGCCGCCGTGCTCGGCTGGCGTCGCATCCACGACGGCCGCGATGATGAGCGGGGGCTTGCCGACCGCGTGCTCTTCGACCCGAAGAGTGGAGTCGTGCTTGCCTTTACCCAACACAAGGCGAATCCGGGTGAGCCGTTCCTCGCCAGCCGGACGGGACTCGACCACCTGGCCTTCGCCGTCGCCGATCGTGACGAACTTCGAGCATGGGAGCGGCGCCTCGTCGAACTAAAGGTCGATCACACCGCTGTCGAAAAGCGTCCGGGCGGCGCTGCGCTGACGGCGCACGACTCGGACGGTATCGCGATCGAGTTCTATGTCCGTGACTCCGCTGAACTCTAGTGTGTCCTTTGACCGGGCCGACGTGGCGCTGGGCTAGTCCTTCGCGTCACGCGTCCTGGCGACCACCTGCTGGGTAGCGTGATGTCGCTGGGTCGGAGGTGCCGCGGGGCCTGAAGGAAGTCGTCCGCGACCTCCGGAGCCACGGTGCCGAGGGAATCGAAGCGGTGATCGACCCGCGCGATCTGCCCCCGAAGCTGAGCGATCTCCTGACGCGGCGCCCATGTCGCCTCGTCGCTGCGTCGGCTTCGGGCCGTAGCTTCGGGCGCCTTCACCGCTAGCTGCACCTCAGCCTGAGCCCCGGCGGCGGCGGCGTTGCACATGTTGTGGTCGCGGTGATCTTGGTCACGAATGCTTCGCGTTCGGGCTCGTCGAGCACGATCGCCAGCAGGGCGGAGCTGTCGAGGATCACACGCCGTCGTCGCCCAGACCAAGGATCGCCTCTTCCTGCTCCTTGTTGAGCGTGCTCCCACGGACACCCGCCGGCAGACGCGGCCACAGCCGCTGCTCTAGCACGGCGACCATTCGGACGCCCCCAGCCATCCCGCCGCGAGCCGGCTGCAACTGTAGGCATGGCGCTGAGTCATTGGGGGCACGGTCAGACACCCTGGGACCGACGCCCTGATCTACCCTTGTCGTCGTGAGGTACGACTCGGACCGTATGGCCGCGTTCTTCGACGAGTACGGCGATCGCGAGTGGACCCGCTTCGAGGATGGGCGCACCAGCCCGATCAGCCCCGCAGTGCATTCCCACTACCTTCGGCGCTTCGTCCAGAGAGGCGATCGGGTGCTCGACGCCGGTGCCGGCCCTGGCCGCTTCACGCTCGAGCTGGCACGGCTGGGCGCCACCATCACGGTGGCCGACGTCTCGCCCCGACAGCTCGAGCTCAACCAGCGAACCCTCGTCGCGGCTGGCCACGAGGATCGCATCGCGAAGCGCGTGCCGGCTGACATCCTGGACCTGGGCGCGTTCGACGCGGATGAATTCGACGTAACGGTCTGCTACGGCGGTCCGCTGAGCTACGTCCTTGACCGTGCGGACCAAGCGCTCGACGAGCTCCTCCGCGTCACGCGTCCGGGCGGGCATCTGCTGGTGAGCGTAATGTCGCTGGTCGGGGCTGCTGCGGGTGGCCTGGCGGAAGTCATCGACGACCTTCGGAATCACGGTCCGGAGGTGGTCGAAGCGGTCATCGACACCGGGGATCTTCCCCCGATGCTCAGCGGCCATGCGCCCATGCACATGTACCGCTGGAGCGAGCTCCGCGATCTGCTGAAGCGCCACCCGTGCCGGATCGTCGCCGCCTCAGCGTCCGGCCTCAGCTTCGGGCGCGTCCATCGGGAGCTGCACCGAGGCCTGACCGATGAGGAGCGTGAACGACTGACGGCGTGGGAGATCGACCTGGCCGCGGAACCAGGCGCGATCAGCATGGGCGAGCACATCATCGCCGTCGTCCAGAAGACGAGACCGACCTCATGAGCTCGCGACACGTACGTGCCGACGACGAAACGACGGCCGATGATGTCGAGGCTGTTGATGCGTGGTACCGGTCATTGCCTGCAAAGCGGATCGGAGCAGCCACTTGTGGAAGCGAACGAAGCGCCGCACGAGGCCGTGGACACGATAGATCGCCGAGGAACTTGGCGTTGACCAGGTAGCGGGTCGCCTCTTGGCTATCGACTGGATCCTGGTACGTCATCCGACCGCGAGCGGGCGGCCTCAGTCCGGTACCAGGCGGAGGGCGCCGACGTGCCGCGGCCGCAGCATTCCGAAGTGGCGGTGATCGAGAGTCGCGAGCTTCGGCTCCCCGAGCCGCTCCGTGACGGCCAGTACCGCCCCGTCGACGTAGCCGATGTCCGCATCGGCGTATCTGTCGCATAGCTCAGCGATCCGTTGATGGTCGGCCGCGGTCACGTTGACCACCTCATACGCTCCGCTGACGATGTCGTCCAGCAGAGCGACGAGCACGCCGGGATTCAGGCTGCGGTGGATCAGGTAGTCCACCTCAACGAGCACCGGTGCCGGGATCAGGAGGGTCTCGTTCGCTTCCTCGATGAGGCGCCGGCATCGAGAGTGATCGTCGTCGCTGCGATCCAGCGACGCGTACAGGGGCCCGGTGTCGAGGATCAGCGCCACGGGCGCGGCTCGGGCCGTTCATCGGCCGCGCGGCGCGCGACGTCCCGCGTGCCCGAGGCGCCTATGCCAAGACTGCGGGGAAGCGGACGAGCCTCAGCAAGCTTCTCATCGATCGCTTCGCGCACGATGGTCGCCATGGACACACCGCGTTCCGCGGCCAGGTGCCGAAGGCGGGTGCGGAGCTCGGCCGGGAGGGTCAGAGTGGTGCGTTCCATGATGCGATGATAGCACCGCAAGCATCACAATCGGCGGGCAGTCAGTGAGTGTCAGCCCGATGACCGCTGCGCCAGGATCGCCGCCAGGGAGCACCGGTGTTACTGCAGCCATGGCTGGCCTACCCTCGGGTCATGGAGATCCACTACGCGTGGCGTGCCGAGTTCGAGAACGCCGAGGTCAACGCCCTGCACGCCGAGGGCTTCGGCCATCGCCTACTTGATGACGACTGGAAGGGCAAGCTCGATCGGCACAGCCTGGGGTGGGTGGGTGCTCGGGACGGCGAGGAGCTCGTCGGCTTCGTCAACGTGGCTTGGGACGGCGCGACCCACGCCTTCATCATCGACACGCTCGTCGCGGAGCGGGTCCGACGCCAGGGGATCGCCCTCAGTCGTTGCGCTCCCGGACCGTCTGGCGGGTCGGCTCCGAAGCGCCTACCGGACGAGGATGACGGGCGGGCCGCCTGCCATGTCACGCCATGAGGAATCGGCCGTCGCCACCTCCAGCCCGAGACGCAGACCCAGGGCGAGGCAGAGCCGGTCGGCCAGCGAAAGTCCTGAGCCGATGCGCCACAGCTGGGCGGCCCGTTCGGCGTCGTCGGCCGTGACGTTCTCGACGCGCAGCCCGAAGGAGGCCAGCAGCCGCGCCACCAGCCCGGGCTGAGCGCCATGCTGGCGGGACTTCTGGAGCACCTCGGACCAGTTTGCCGCGCCGATGAGGCCTTCCATCAGGAGCGGCTCCGCCTCCTCCGCTCCGGGCTCATCCTGCAGCCATGCGAGCACCAGTGAGTCATCCACGACGACCGCCATCAGCCATCGGACTCTTCTGTCGCGCCCGCTCGCCGCTCCGCGATGAGCTCCTCGCTCATGCTCGCCGTCACCCCGGAGAACATGGATCGAAGACGATCCTTGACCGCCGCGCGAGGCAGGAGCACGACTGCGTCCCCTTCGACGATGGCAACCAACTCACTTCCCTCGCGGATCCCCAATGACCGACGGATCTCCACCGGGATCACCACGCGGCCTTTCGGTCCCACCCAAACGGATGACGTGTCACTCATAGGCGGATGGTGACACGATCGTCCCTACTGGTCGATCGCCTGCTGTACCCCCACGCCTGTGCCTACATCTGCTGATCCAGGCCAGTCAGGCGCTGACCGTCGCCTCCAGACTTCGGGCGCGCGACGAAGGCGGCCAAGGCTGAGGCGACCCGATGGAGCGCGTCGAGCGTGCCAGCCAAGTTGCCGGGGATCTGGAGGAGATGATCGGCGTCGCTGATCTCGAGCACCTCGGCTCTGGGGACCGATCGCGCGATCCTCGCGTCCCAGGTCGGATCGGCGGTCCCGCCCACCAGCAGGCAGGGCGCCGATGCCGCAGCCAAGCCGTCGAGCACGAGTTGGGACACCGATGTTCCGGCCGCATTGATGAGCGGCGTCAGCCACACCGCCGGAAGCCCGAGCCGAGCGGCGAGCGGAGCCGCCAGTGAGGTCAGCGACTTGGCGATGAGCAGCGGCGGGGCGGGGCCATCGATGTGCCGGATCGCTGCCTCCGCGCGCTCCTCGACCCAGCGCAGCGGGTCATCGGTGCGGTTGAAGGCGTCCGACACGGCGAGCACGTTCCAGCCGCCGGCCAGGGCAGCCTCGCGCGCGAACCACAGCAGCGGTGCCGTGGGGGGTAGTTGGCCCCGGGCAAGAGGACGACCCATCGATCGGCCCCGGCATCGAAGGCGCGCCCACGACAGATGCCGAGGTCCACCTCGGTCGGTCGTGGCTGCGCCGGAGCTCCGGATGTCATCGGCTTCCTCCCTCTCCTGCCGCGCGTTCCAAGGTTGCCAGGCAGAGCTTCTGCACCTGCCGCTCGACCAAGTCGATATCCATCGCGCCCGCCACGAGCTGACCATAGAGCTCCCAGGCCACGATGCCGATCATCAAGGCTGCGTCGAGCACGGGAAGAACATGTTCCTCCTCTGCGGCAAGCGGCCACTGGAGCCTCGCCGATTCAGCGCGATATGCGTCAAGCAGCTCGGGGCTTCGGGCCGCCCTGGCCATCGCGAGGTCAGCCGTCCGTGTGTCGAGGTGCGTGAGGTCGAAGTCAAGAACGCCCGTCAGGCGGCCGCCTCGAAACCGAAGGTTCCAACGAGTGAAGTCCCCGTGAATCACGGTGACCGGAAGTGCCCCCGCGGGCACCGCATCCAGCCGATGCTTGACAACCCCGATGCCCGCCCGCAGCGCCAGAACGAGATCTGGGCGAATACGGCCCAGGACAGCCACGCCGTCCTCCCAGCGCAGAGCCTGCTGCGTCGTCTCCACGTCGTGCATGGGGTGCCAGCCGGGTCGTTGTCCGAGGCGCGGGGCGAGCGGGCGCAGGTCGGCGTGAAGCCGGGCGAGGAGGGCGCCTCGCTCGCGAAGCTGCGCGGCATTCTCGGTGCGATGGCTCGTGCCCGGTACGTAGGTGCACACGCTCACTAAGCGATCGCCGTTGGGCACCGGCGCTCCCAACGGGACGGGGACGCGCCAGCCGACCGCCGCCACGTGACGCATGACCTGCGCCTCGTACTCGAGCTCCTCGGGGGTACGTCCATATCCGTGTCGGCGCACGACGAAGCGTTCGCCCGCGCGGGTCCACACGTGCCAGTTCTCGTTGCCCAAGGCTGCCGGCCGGTCCACGGTCACGCGCCGGACCCGGGTCGGCTCGATCCCGAACTCGGCGAGAATCGAACGTATGCCCAGGACCGGTATGCGCGGAGGCGAATCCTCTGCGCTCCGCGACGCGTTACCCATGGGTCATCATGAGCGCATCGGAATCGACGCTCGTCCGCTCGGCTCAGGCGGAGGGTGCGATCAGTGCGAGCTTGGGGAAATAGGTGCGATAGCGCGTCGCATCGCGGGTGAGGAGCCGGTAGCCGGAGACCGCAGCGTGGGCCCCGATGTAGAAGTCGGGCAGCGGTGAGCGCTTCGTACCTCCGCGCTGCCGATACGTGAGGAACGCCTTCCCGGCCAGGAAGGCGGCCTCATAGGGCAGACCCTCGCGCCGAAAGAGGTCGGCCGGCAGTGCGTCCTCGAGCACCTCGATGGCGGCAAAGCCGATCGACACCTCGGCATAGACGAGCGCATTGATGACCAGGACCGCCTCGTCAGCTGTGCGCGCGAGCGTGGCGCCGGACCAGCTGCCCCAAATTGGGTCGTCGGTGACAACGTCCAGCAGGACATTGCTGTCGACCAATACTGGCGTCACGATTCCCCGCGGGTCAACGCCATGATCGCGTCTGTGCTCATCGAGACGCGTCCCGCGCCACGACGCAGGCGATCGACCACCATGGCACCACGGGTCGGCCGCCGCCCTTGGCGCGCCTTCACGATCCGAACACCGTCGGGCTCGATGACGAACTCGACCTCGGTGTGGGGCAGCAGCCCGACCTCATCCCGGACGTCCTGGGGAATCGTCACCTGGCCCTTCGATGTTATACGCATGCCGCACCTCCTCTTCTTACCGGTAAGAGTACTACCGTCGACGCGCGCGCACAAGCCGATCGCCGGTGGCGCCGAGCCGACACGGTCGCCGATCCGGGTCGCAGCCCCACAACCGATCCTGTCAACCGCAGGCGCGCCGCGACCAGCTCGAGACGCTCACGGCGCATCACCGCCATGCCCGCGTTGGGCAGCAAGGGTCCATCCGACCCGCCTCGCCCAGGCATCGGCCGCGTCCAGCGTGTCGAGGATGAAGACCGACTTGGCATCGGTGTAGGCCAAGCGGTCGTCCGGGTATCGGTCTGCGAGCTCGATCTTCAGCCGGCCGTAGGCATCGCGCGCGGCGGGGGTGGCGCGCAGGTAGTCACGGAACAGTAGGTGGTCGCGCTCCCAGGTCGAGCCGGCGTCGCACACGTGGATCTGCACTTCGCGCGGGCGATCGCCGGCGGGGCGGAAGTATCGGTGGCCCGGCTCGCCGGCGCGCAGCGCCACGCCTGACCGCTCGATGCCCGGCACGTACGCCGCCTCGCGCTCGACGTCGCGCACACTGATCTGGATGTCGATGATCGGCTTGGCGGCTAGCCCGGGAACGGCGGTCGAGCCGACGTGCTCGATCCTCAGCGCTGCGGGTCCCAGTGCGTCGGCGAGCTGGCGCCGCCACTCCTCGAAGCGTTGCGGCCAGCGCTCGTCATGCGCAACGACCTCGATCGCGTCGCTCACGGATCGCGCCGAACCCTGGGCGAACTCAAGCCCTGAGAACTGAACGCGAAGCACTTCGGCACCAAGCTGTGCGCGGACGTCTGCTGGCAGTTGTTCCACCCGAAGCCCGCGGTGCGCGGCCTCAAGCGCGTACCGATCGATCAACGTCGCGCGCGGTCCAAACCGCTCGCGGAGGCGCCGCCATCTCTCAGCCGGGTCGCTGACGTCATCGGTGGCCAGGCCGATCTCGACAAGCCGGGCTCGCAGGTCGGGGTCAATGCTCAACCGTCGAGCCACAGCACGCGGTACTCCATGCCCGGCTTGTTGCGGTTCGCGCGCTCACTGCGGCCGGCGATGGCGTGCCCCCAGGATCGCAGGAGTTCCTCGGTCGGGCGCGCATGGGCCTCCTCGTTGAAGACGCCGATGGCCAGCCGATCGCACCAGCCGAGCAGCCGCTCGACCAGCTCGCGCCGCCGATGGCGCGGCACGTACTCCAGGCCGGTCCGTACGTAGGTGAACCGCTGCGGCGGCGACCAGTCCAGCGTGTTGCCGGCCCACAGGCGATCCGCCAGCTCCGGCATGCGCTCGCGGGCCAGGTCCACCAGCTCGGGCGCGATGTCGAGGCCGTATCGGTCGATGGCGTGTGGGATCCAGTGTGGCAGGCACTCGAGCAGGTAGCCGTTGGCGCAGCCGATGTCCAGGAAGGAGCCGTCGCGGTCGATGGCGTGCGCGATGTGGCTGCGCGCATACTCCCAACCCTCGGCGCTGCCGCTCTTGCCCGATCCCTCCCACGGCGTCTCCGCAGCCGAGTAGACCGGCACGATCAGGCGGGCCATCGCGGCGTGCCATCCCGCCTCGTCGATCTCGCCGCGCTCCAGGCGAGCGTCGATCTCCGAGGTCTCGCGCCAGGCGTTGTCCTTGAGCGGCGCGTACTCATCTGCCGGCAACGCCATCTGGCGGATCCATCTCAGAACGGCATGGGTCGTCTCGGCGGGATCCGCGGAACCGGTATCGACCGTGAGATGTGGAACGTCGACCACGAAGGGGTCCGCCGCGCTGCGGGCGAAGAAGTCGCAGGCGCCCTGCCAGTCGATGGTGTGGTGGCTCGCCAACCCCTTGGATCGGCGGGCCTCGATTCGGTGCCGCCACACCGCCTCGTCGGAGCAGATGCACTCCACCACGGTCACGAGGGCCGCGGCTTCTACCGCGATGCGTAGAGCCTCGCGGTAGCCTCGGGCGTAGCCGAGCGGACTGTCCGCGATCACGCTGATGCCCAGCAACAGCTGGCGGCGGGCGATGGCCAGCATCGCCTCGTACGAGACTCCGCCGATCTCGTCCGGCAGGAGGTCGCGCACGTCGTCCTTGTCGATCACGGGCCACCCGAGTGTACGACCGAGCTCATGCGCGATCGTGCTCTTGCCACTCCCGGGCGGTCCTTTCATGAGCACTAGGACGGGCGGCGATGCTGTCATTCGTGCATTGTCGACGCTATGACGGAACTCGGGCCTGGCACGCCGGGTGTGCCAAGCGACGGAGGACATCCCGGCGTTCGGTCGGTAAGGCCGCTCCAGACGCCATACGGCACGCGGGCGGTACCGATCTGCGGAGGAAGGCCCGTCGCGGTTGGATGATGACGCCGTCCGGCCGGTGTGCCGCCTTCCTCCGGTCCTTGGCACATCGGGCGCACCAGGGCAATCGAATCCCGACGGGACTGGTCCGTCGCATCGATGGCCAGCCAGCAGGGCCGGCCCAGGCGCGTCCGCATCGGCCATACTCGGCTGAGGATCTGACCCCGAGCGGGCGATCGTGTCACCAGCGATGGCGTTCGCCGTCGTCAGTCAGGCGTGGGAGGGGCCCGATGATCGCCATCGACATCGCCAATACGATCTTCCTCGGCAGCCTTGCCGTGGGCGGCATCCTGCTCCTCGTCAGCGTGCTGCTGGGCGACGTGCTGGGTGGCGTCTTCGACACGCTCAACATCGACCTGGATCTGGGCGGCGTCTCACTGCTACCCATCCTGCTGGGGTTCGTGGCCATGTTCGGCGTGGGCGGGCTCTTCGGCACAGAGGGGCTGGAGATGGAGGCGGCACCGGCCAGCATCCTCGGCGCCGCGACGGGCGCCCTGGGTTCGCTGGTCGTCTTCATCGTGTTCCGAGGCCTTCGCTCGGCGGAAGCGCCGGGAGCAACCCAGAGCGAGAGCCTGATCGGAGAGACCGGGCAGCTCACCGTGGGCATCGTCCCCGGCGGGTACGGGACCGTCGTGGTCCGCTTCGATGGTGCGCCCATGCAACGCCGGGCCACGGCCGATCAGGCCATCCCCTCCGGGCGGCGCGTCCGCATCGTGGGCCTGGTGGGCGGCGACCTGGTCGTCGCTCCCGTGGAAGAGATCTAGCACTCCATATCACAGGCCCATCAAACAAGGAGCGTCATGTTCGACTTCATCGGGGCCGGCCCGCTACTCATTGTCGTGGGCGTGGTCGTCCTAGCGCTCCTCGCCTCCTTCGCCGCCAGCCGCTACAAGGTGGCGGGCGCCAACGAGGCGCTCATCGTGGCCGGGTCACGCGGCGCAAAGGTGCGCACGGAGAGCGGCGACCAGGCGGCGGCCCCCGGCGCTGACCGCGGCATCCGCGTGGTGGTCGGCGGCGGGACGTTCGTCATGCCGCTCATCCACAAGGCCGGCCGGCTCAAGCTGGTCGCGCGGCAGATCCCGGTGAGCCTGCCCGACGCGGTCACCAGCCAGGGCCTCAAGGTCAGGGTCGAGGGCGTGGCCACCTTCAAGATCGGGCGTGACGTCGAATCCATCCGCCTTGCCGCCGAGCGCTTCCTGGACGCCAGCGACACGGAG
>Ga0136618_10001015_pt1 | contig 10526 bp, 12 predicted proteins | sample AntDrymUQ3302106_2_FD_104805 | JGI IMG/M metagenome (GOLD analysis project Ga0136618, IMG submission 104805) | Polar desert sand microbial communities from Dry Valleys, Antarctica - metaG UQ330 (21.06) | ecosystem: Environmental > Terrestrial > Soil > Desert | place: Antarctica: Dry Valley...
AACACCGATGTAGATGCCGTCTTCGGCGACGCGCAGCAACGGCAAGGCCGAACGGTTCAACGGAACCGTCAACCTCGAATGGGCCTACGCGCGGCCCTACACCAGCAACCACGAACGCCTCGACGACCTGCCCGCCTGGCTGCACCGCTACAACCACCACCGACGCCATACTGCCCCGAAGGGAAGGACCCTCATGGACCGGCTAGTCGTGCACAACGTCCCCGGGAAGCACACCTAGTGCTGTCGCGTCCCACAGGGGTATGACAGGCGGTGACTAGTAGGTGCTCGGGGGGCGCGTAGCCCAACCGCGCCGTAATGGTCGGAGGGACAGCGACATGGACGTCCAGCCCGGTGTCGAGGTCGACGGGATCGAACCCGCTGTCCGAACGGTGGAGCAGTTGTACGAAGACTTCGTCGCCAGCCTTCCGATGGTGGGCTTCGCCATCGTCATCCTCATCGTGGGCGCGACGGCCGCGTTCGTCGTTGGTCGCGGTGTGCGGCGGGCTCTTCGACGCGTCACCGCCGATGCCGGTGTGGTGGACTTCACTGTCCGTTTGGTGCGGCTGGCGGCCATCATCGCGGCGGCACTGCTGGCTCTGGCGGTCGCGGGGGTACGTGTCGGTCCGGCCCTGGCCGGTTTGGGACTGGCTGGACTGGCGGTGGCCCTTGCGGTTCAGTCGATCCTCGAGAACTTTATCGCCGGGGTGGTCCTTCTCATCCGCCGGCCCTTCCGATCTGGCGATCAGATCCGCACGAACGATTTTGAAGGCACCGTGCTGAACATGGACATGCGGGTCACTCGGCTGCTGGACTACAACGGCGAGTTGATCCTGATTCCGAACTTTGAGGTTCGCTACTGGACGGCACCAGACATCCGCTCCGTGACCTACACCCGTGACCTCGTTCTGGCAGCCATTAAGACCGCGATCGCGCGTGCGGGCATGACGATCCCCTGGCCGATCCGGACGCTGGTCCTTGACGGACCGTTGGAGGTGACCGGTGGCTCCGGCCTACGGCTCGACGGGACGAGTCGACCGGGCACGCCAATCCCGGATCGCTGATCCCAGGAGCGGGCGGACCTTTGTCGTGTCGTCTGCGACGCCGCCGGGCATGACGTTGCCGGGAGCGACAGGAAGGCCTCGCCCATGACTGAGCTGTGGCTGGGCACGAGTTGGGCGCAAACCTGGCTGGTGCTGGTCTCCACCAGCCGCTGCTGCTCATGGTCGGTGACCAAGTGTTGGATGACAACTTGAAGCGTTGCCGTCTGGCCCGACGCGACCTCCGCGCGAAGCTGCGGTCCGTAACGTCACCGACTACAGCAAAATCCTGGCCGTCATCTTCGAGACGACCGGCGCCGTGAGCGTGCTCCACGGTGCCGGGCCGCTGGAGTGTGACCTGCTCGAAGGCGTGAAGGGGGCACACTGGCTGGACTCTGTCCAGGCGCCGCTTCATGACCCGAGCGGCCAATGACGCTCGACGCGTGGCTGGTGACACTCGGCGCGCTGGGCGCCGCGGTGGTCCTCGGCTCGCAGGCATTACGGCAAATTCCGCTCACCGGACCGCTCCTGGCCTTGGGCGTGGGTGCGGCGCTAGGCCCGGAGGGACTGGCAGTCTTCCGCATCCCGGACGGACACGCGGTGCTGAACACCGTCAGCGAGATCGCCATGGCCATCGCCCTCATGGCCGTCGCGCTGCGGTATCCGTTTTCAGATGTGGCCAAGCTGGCGAGACCACTGACGCTGTTGCTCACGGTGGGCATGGTTGGCATGGCGGCGACAGTGGCGCTTCTCGCATGGGGCCTTCTCGGTTTGGAGCCGGCGCACGCGTGGCTTCTGGGCGCCGTGCTGGCGCCCACCGACCCGGTCCTGTCTTCCAGCATCGTCACGGGAGATCCGGCTGAGAAGGACATCCCGTACCGCTTGCGGCGGCTCCTGTCGGCCGAATCCGGCGCCAACGACGGCCTGGCATTCCCACTGGTGGTCCTCGGTGTCGTGTTGATGCGGGAGGAAGGGCTCGGGCGCTTTATCACGGAGGGCCTCATCGGCGTGGCCATCGCGGTTGTGGCGGGCATCGCGATCGGATGGGCGGCCGGAGCGCTCATGCTCCGCAGCGAGGAGCACCAGGACATCGAGGACTCCGGCTTCTTCGTGTTCACCCTTGTCCTGGCGCTGCTGGCCCTAGGCGTAGTCAACATGCTGAAGGGCGACGGCATCCTCGGAGTGTTCGTCACCGGCCTGGCGTACAACCGCACCGTCGGAGCGATGACCTACGACAAAGAACGAGAGGTCGAAGAAGGAATCAACCGCGTGCTGGTCCTACCCGTCTTCATCTTGCTGGGAAGCCTGCTCCCGTGGCTGGAATGGACGGAAGCAGGCCTGCCACTGGTCGGTTTCGGAGTCGCCGTGCTGTTCCTCCGCCGACTGCCCGTCATCGCGGCGTTGCGGCGGCCTCTCAAGCTGGACGCCGCCGACACCCTGTTCTACGGATGGTTCGGCCCCATCGGCGTGGCCGCGCTGTTCCTGGTCACGTTCGCCATCGAGGAAGCCGTCGATGACACCGTCATCTGGCCGGCCACGGCGCTGGTAGTGGCCTTGAGCACGGTGGTGCATGGTCTGACCGGCACACCGGGGCGCGCCGCATACGCACGGACACGGCAGCCCAACTCCTCATGAACTGCTCGGTCAAAGGGCCACGGACACACCCGTTACATGGGTGTGGACGTGCGGACCACGCAGGCGCAGACTCCCCGGCGTGATCGAAGCTTTGTTGCTGGGGATCGTCGGCTCCAGCGCGCTGGTGCTCGGGGGGGTGCTCGGCGCTTACTGGGCCGCCCCCACGAGGTTCAGCGGGGTGCTGCTGGCGTTCGCCAGCGGCACCTTGCTGTCCGCGCTGGCGTTCGAACTGTTTCCCGAGGCGGTCGAGCTAGGCGGGCTGGGAGCGGCCGGGGCGGGGCTGCTGGCCGGCGGCGCCACGTTCGTCGTCGTCAACACCTGGTTGGATAGCCGGGTGGCGGCGCAGGCCGGCGACCCAACCGAGGTTCCGGCACCCGACGAGCTATCCGAAGCCTTGTCTGGCGCCGAAGCCAACCAGCAGGAGAAGGTAAAAGTTGCCGCGAGCGGCGTCGGTCCGGCCGTCGGGTTCGCCCTGCTGGCTGCGGTCACACTCGACGGAGTCCCGGAGAATCTGGCGCTGGGGGTGTCCCTGCTGGGCAGTCAGCAGGCTGGTGAGGGCTCCGGCGGTACCCTCGCGTTACTCGTCGCCATCTTCACCAGCAACTTTCCCGAAGCACTGGTCGGCGCGGTGGCGATGCGAGCGGCCAACCGTTCCGTCGGCTTCGCGGTCGGGGTGTGGTCGGCGACGGCGGTGCTGTTGACCGTCGCGGTCGTCGTTGGCTACGGCGCGCTGGCCGGACTGGCTGAGGCGTCGCTGGCCTTCCCCCTATCCTTCGCCGGCGGGGCCGTGCTGGCCAGTCTCGCCGACACGCTGATGCCCGAGGCGTTTGAGCACGGCCGCCCGTTGAACTCCTTGGCCACCGCCGTGGGCTTCTTCGTGTCATTCATCCTTGCGGGCGGCTGACCGGGGGGCCGGACGCCTCAATCACTATCCGGACGTGAACATCGCGGCGCCCGGCGGTTCGCGAGCCAACCTGGTGGTGCCAGCGGCGCTCCTGACGCTGGCGGCGGCCTCGGCAATAGTGCTGGTGTGGAGCATGCGGCGGCGCCCGTTGGGCCGGTTCGACACCGCCGGCGCCATTCCGTCCCTGGCTGTTGCAGATCGTGGCCAACGAGGGACGCAACATCTGCCGGTCCGGGGCCGGTACAGCCAGCTCGTCCTGCCGGCGCAGGACCGCTCATCCCGACGACCCGCAAGGGGCTGCGCTGGCCACCGACGCCCGTGCACAACTGCTCGATGCGCTGCGCAGGTTGGGTCGCGGCTACTGGATCGCCGGCGGCCCCCACGCCCTCGTGTACCTCGACGGGAGTGGCGAGATGGGCTGGGAGATCTTCCGGCTAGCTGGCGACGCGCTGGTGTTCACCCTGAGCCATCTGGTCGACAGCACTGTCCCCCTGCGCCCGCGGCAATTGGCGAACTCTGCCTGCGTGCCGACCCTGCTCAACCGTAGGCCACGTCGTGGAACGGCACCTCTGCCCGCAAGGTTTGTTGAAAGGCCGCCAGTACGCGCAGCTGATCGGGGTCGGTGAGTTGCGGCTCCATCAGGTCCAGTTCGGCCCGCAACCACGCCACGTGGCCGACGAACGCCGGCGATGTATGCAGCTGTATCCATTCGCGCAGTTCGGAGTGGCCGATCTCCTGTCGGCTCGCCTCGTCGCACCATGTCGCGTACAGCCACTCGGCGCCGAGCATGCAGCCGAGCAGCACGGGATAGCTCCCATCTGCCGCCACAACAAGAAAGTGCTCGTGCAGCGCCTTCGCCCCCTCCGGCACCGGCGCGTCGACCGCAGGCAGTTCGAGCCCGAGCCGACTGGCGACCTGCTGGAAGTAGTCGAACTGGTCGGTGGTCAGGTCGTGTAGCCCAGCCGCCAGCCGGCGGCGCGCCGCGAACGATGGCGCAACGTGCACGGTGCGACCGAGCACACGCGCGGCGGTGTCGACGAAGCGAAACTCGATCCCCAGATAGCGCTGGAACACCTCATCCGGCAGCCGGCCAGCCACGACGTCGCGAACGAAGCGCTGCCCCAGCGCCTGTTCCCACGCCGAGGCGGCGCCGGCACGCAGCCAGTCACTCAGGCTCACGGGCCCCAGTCCACTCGACCAGACCGTTCCACAAGGTCGTGTAGCCGTCCCACTGCTCGCAGAAGCCCGGGGGCGCCCAGTGCGGGCCGCAGTCGGACGTGAACACCGCACTGCGGCCGCGTCCCGCCCGCCCGACCACCACCAGCGGGTCTCCGGCGATGGTTGCCAGCACCGTCGCTTCGGGCCGCGGGTGGACGCGGTTCCAACCGAGCAGATGCGGCCACGTGCCCGACAATCCGCCCAGTGCGGGATGCGCGTCGCCGACGACCTGCGGCTCCTCGCCCTGCGGCGCCTCGACCCGGTCATCGCCGATCAGGCAGGACACAGGCAACACGTCCTCAACCGGGGTGCCGTGAAACGCGGCCTTCGCCTCGAACCCCGTGAACGACAGGTAGCCACCGACCATCACCAACCCACCGCCTCCACGTACCCAGTCCGCCAGCGCCTGCAGCCGGTTGGGGCGCCGCTGACTCTGCTCGGTCACGGCGCGTGGCAACAGGATCGAGTTTGCGCCGATGTCGCTGAGCACCACCACGTCGAACGCTGCCAGCGCGTCGGCGTCGGCTGGGAACTTGTCGGGTACCAGGTGCGCAGGCAGGTGGGTGACCTCGTGACCGCCGTTGTGCAGCACGTTGCGCAGGGGGCCGACGCCCTCGACGTAGGACGATAGCGTGAAGCTGTCCACGCCCTTGACATGGGTGGCGTGCGTGACCCAGGACTCCCCGGCGATGAGTACGTGCATCGGCTGCTACTCCTCTTCCAGTGCGACGCCAGCAACGGTGCGGGCGGCGGCGGTGAAGACCTCGCGCGGGTTGTCGATCAGTAGCGATTCGGCCGTGGCCTGATCCACGCCCAGGCGTTGCAACCGCGGCAGGAACAGCCGCTGGATGAACGAGAATCCGTTGCCGCCGTGACGGGTCCACATGATCTTGACGAACACGTCGTGGCTGAGCAGCACCCGCCCCGCGTGACCGCGCTCCACGAGCCGGGCGACGGCACGGGCATCATCATCGGGACTCGGCGACTGGCCGTCCTGGTCGGCGTAGTAAAAGCCCATCCCGGTCATGTCGAACTCCAGCCACGCGCCCCGTTCGGCGAGCGCTCGCTGGTAGTACGTATCCCCGCCGGACGGGTTCATGTGGCACAGGATCACCGCATTGGGATCGACGCCCTCCGCCTCGGCGACGTCGAGTACCCGGTGCCCGTAGCGGTCCCAGCCGGGCAAGTGGACCATCAGCGGCAGACCGGTGCTCGCCTGTGCCCGCGCGGCGCCGCGCAGGCAGCGCTGCTCGGCGTCGGTGAAGTCGGCCGAGACGCCGAGCTCGCCCAGGATCCCCGGACGCACACCTGTGCCGTCGACGCCCTCGGTGAGCTCCCGCAGCAGGTGCTCGGTCAACTGCTGGACCGACGCCGCCCGTACCTCGTCGCTGTGCGTCCGGCCGATGTACCAGCCCGCGCCCATCACGACGTGCAACCCGGTCCGCTCACTCACGTCCACGAGCACGTCGGGCCGCCGTCCCATACCCTCGCAGGTCGGGTCGACGATCGTCCGCCCGTCGTCAGCGAGGAAGGTCCGCAGCTCTTCGACCACGGCATCGACGTCGTCGAGCAGGCAGTTGTCCACCGAGCAAAACGGGTCCTCGCGAAGCATCCATGCGATGTGCGGTGTGACGGGCGCGTCGCGCAGCGGCGTCTTCCACGGCTCCGGCGGGTCCCACACATAGGCGGTGGCGTCGACGGTGAGGTGTTCGTGCATGAGCGTCGTGCCCAGCTCCGTTACGGAGACCGGCCCGAGCACCGTGGTGACGGTCGTCACCGACGCTTCCTCCCCGAGGACCGCGAGAACACCCGCTGATTCACCCACACCGCACCGAGGAGGATCAACCCCGTGATGATCGGGGTCAGGAACGGCGACACTCCCAACAGGACCAACCCGTTTGCCAGGATCGTGATGAGAAACGCCCCGACGACCGTGCCGAGAATCGTGCCGCGGCCGCCGAACAGGTCGGTGCCACCCAGTACCACCGCGGCGATCACCGTCAACTCGAAGGCCACCCCCGCATTCGCCGACCCGGAGCCGAGCCGGCCCGCGATCATCATGCCGGCCAGGGCAGCCGACATCCCCGAGATCACCATCACCGCGAGCTTGATGCGTCGGGTTGGTACGCCCGCCCGCCGCACGGACTCCTCGTTGGCGCCGATGCCGGTGACGTACTGCCCGAAGCGCATCCTTGACAGAACCACAGCGCCGAGCAGGGCCGCTCCGATCGACAGGATCCCCGGCACGGACACACCGAGCAGCTGGCCCCGGCCGACCGTGAGGAAGAACAGCGCTGGGTCGATCGGGATCGAAAAGCCGCCGGTCAGCAGCAGTGCGACGCCACGCACGTAGGACAATGCGGCCAGCGTCACGATGAACGACGGGATCCCCTGGTAGGCGGAGAACCAGCCGTTGACCGCGCCAATCACCGCGCCGGCTGCGAGCGCCACGACGACGACGATCGACGAGTCGTATCCGGCGCGCAGCAGCACGGCGCTAGAGGCACTAACGAACGCCAGGACCGAACCGACCGACAGGTCGATCTGGCCGGTGGTGATCACGTAGGTCATCGCCACCGAAACCACCAGCAGAGGAGCCAGCTGGCGGAGCACGTTGAGAATGTTGTTGAGCGTGAAGAACGCATCGGTGGTGACCCCGAAGAACACTGTGACGGCCAGCGTGACCGCGACCATCGACGCGGTGGCGACGTTGCGGCGCAGGACGTCGGCCGGCGACTCGCGGGTCGACGGTGCGCCTTCTTGGGGAGCATGCCTCACGGTGTCGGGGGCGGTCACCTCGCGCCTCCGGCCAGCGCCCCGCCACCGGTTATGAGCTCCACGAGCTGTTCCAGGTCGAGCTCGTCGGTGCGGCGCACGTCGACGGTTCTGCCCTCGTACATCACCTGGATGCGATCGCACACCCTGAACAGGTCGTGCAGCCGGTGGGTGATAAGGATCACGCCGACGCCACGCTCGGCGACACGACGGATTAGTTCCAGCACCGACTCCACCTCGGCCACCGCTAGCGCCGCCGTCGGCTCGTCCATGATGAGCACGTCCGGGTCGAACGAGACCGCCCGCGCGATGGCGACGCTTTGGCGTTGTCCGCCGGACATATTGGCAATGGGCTGACGGGTAGAGGGCACCTTGACGTGCAGTCGTGCGAGCACGTCTCGGGCCATGCCGTGCATCCGTGCACGGTCGATGAACGGGCCGCGCCTCGGCTCACGACCGAGGAACAGGTTGCCGGCGACGTCCAGCGTGTCGCACAACGCGAGGTCTTGGTAAACCATGTCGATGTGCCGCGCCCGGGCGGCCGCGGGGGAGGAGAACGACACCGGCTCGCCGTTGAGGCGAATGACGCCACTGTCCGGTTGCTCGGCGCCGGCCAGCACCTTCATCAGTGTGCTCTTGCCGGCGCCGTTGTCACCGACGACGCCCAGCACCTCGGCCTTTTCCAGCGTCAGGTCGACGCCGTTGAGTGAATGGACGGGGCCGTAGGACTTGGCGATGTCCTGAAGTTCGACGAGTGCGGCCACTGTCAGTCCTCCAGGTAGAACTCGAAGTCCTCGAGGTTGTCCGGGGTGACGATGGACACGTCGATGGGGATCTCGTCGTCGACCTCCTCTCCCTGGGCCAGCGAGATCGCGGCGCGCATCCCCTCTTCGCCGAACTCGAAGGTGGACTGCTGCACGACGCCGATGACCCAGCCCTCCCGCATCGCGTCGGCCACCGACTCCGTCAGGTCCCAGCCGACCACCTGCACGCGGTCCTGTGCGCCCTGGCTTTGCACGGCGGAGACGAGACCGACCAGGGCGGGTTCTCCGGTGGCGTAGGCGTAGGCCATGTTCGGGTTGCCCGTCAGCAGGTTCTCGGAGGCGGCCAGTGCTTCCTCCTGGATGTTGCGCCCGTCGACGACGTTCGCGATCTCGAAGCCAGCCTCGGTCACGACGTCCTCGAAGCCCTTCTGGCGCACGTTCTGGATGGTGCTGTTGAGCGCCCCGACGACGCCGACCGGGGCTGGCTCTCCCGCCTGCTCGACGAGGTACTCGCCGATCTGGCGTCCGGCTTCCTCGTTGTCGGTGCCGACCTGCGTGGCGACCGCGTCCGACTCGACAATCGCGTCCACTGCAACGACGGGCACGCCGGCATCGTCGGCGGCCTCGATGGCCGGCACGATCCCCTGAGTGTCGATCGCCAGGACGATGATCGCGTCCTTGTCCTGGGCGACGAAGTTCTCCATCGCGTCGTTCTGGGCGACGGGGTCGTTGTTGGCGTTGAAGACATCAAGGTCGGCGCCGGTCTCATCGGCCACCGTCTGCGCGCCCTCGTTGACCTGGTTGAAGAACCGCGCCTGCAGATTGATCGTGATCAGCCCGACCGAAAGATCCCCTCCCCCCGTCGCGCCGCCCTCCGCGCCCTCTGTAGCGGTGGCTTCGCTCGGCTCGGTGGCGCTCGCTTCCTCAGTGGCGCCCTCGTCCTCGGTGGGTCCCGCCGCCTGCCGCGCGCCGCTGTCACACGCGGCGGCGAACAGGCTCAGCGCGGCGAACAGGATCAGCAGCTGTCGGGCCGTCTTCGTCATGGCGCTATCCCTTTCGGTTCTCGGGTGGTGGCTCGCCCGCCGGGGTCGTGGCGGCGGCCAGGAGGGCTTCTGCGTCATCGCGGGTCGCCAACGCGCTGCGGGCTCCGCGTGCGGTCGTCGAGATCGCGGCCGCGGCGGCGGCCAGCTCCGCCGCTTTCGTTGGGTCCGCGCCGGCATCAAGGGCCGCGGTGTAGACGCCGCAGAACGCGTCGCCCGCTCCAGTCGTGTCCACAGTCGCTGCCGGGAGTGCAGGTCCGTGGCTGGTCGAGGTGCCGTCGGTCAGCCACCAGCCGCGCGTGCCGTCGGTCAGCACCACCGTCACATCGTGCGTGCCGGCGAGCAGCCTCGCGACGGCCTCGGGATCCTTGCCGCGCAGCAGGCCGGCAAGGTGGGCCCGGCTCGCCATGAGATGCGCGGCGACCTTGGCGACGCGGGGCAGCGCGGCGGCGTCGGCAAGTCCGTCGAGGTCGACCACCACCTGCACGCCGGGAGGCAGCTCGGCGAGGTGATCGGCCGCCCACGGCCAGCGGTAGCCGTCGAGATACAGGAAACCGCCGCCCGGAACCAGGCGCTCGAGCGCGCGGCGGAGCTCCGAGGGACCGACGGCGTCGTCTTGGGAGATGATCGCGCGCTGGCCGTCGGGGGCGACCAGGATGACGGCCGTGGATGTCCATCGATTGGTCACCGTGGCGCCAACGTCGACGCCGCATGCGGACAGGTCATCCAGCAGCATGCGACCGTCGGCGTCAAGGCCGACGGCGCCAACGAACGCGACGCGCGCGCCGAACCGGCCAGCGGCGGCTGCGGCGTTCGCGGCCATCCCACCGGGACGCCGTTCGATGCTGGAGGCATGCACGCGCTCACCGGGCTCGGGCAGACCGGGGACCGACACGAGCAGGTCGAGGTTGGCGTAGCCCACCGCGACGATCATGGCGACTCGTAGCCGACGCCGCGGGCGCGCTCGGCGAAGGCCTTGACCTTGGTGGCGTCAACCCTGCCCCACCAGCGCTCGTTGTCTTTCAACGAGGAGGAGACGATGGCACCGTCGCAGGCCGAGCGCAAACCGGAGGCGTTAACCTCGGTCATGCCCGAGCGGATGCCGAAGGGATCCTGAGTCATCTCCTCGATGCCGCGCCCCTCATCCCGTGGG
>Ga0136618_10001017_pt1 | contig 10524 bp, 11 predicted proteins | sample AntDrymUQ3302106_2_FD_104805 | JGI IMG/M metagenome (GOLD analysis project Ga0136618, IMG submission 104805) | Polar desert sand microbial communities from Dry Valleys, Antarctica - metaG UQ330 (21.06) | ecosystem: Environmental > Terrestrial > Soil > Desert | place: Antarctica: Dry Valley...
TCCGAATGGGTGGTGATGACCATGTCCGGCTCGATCTGCGTGCCGCAGCTGATCGGAGTGTCCTCGCTGCCGGCGACCTCGACCACGCAGATGCGGCAGGCGCCGTACGGGGCCAGCTTCGGCTCATAGCAGAGGGTCGGCACGTCGATGCCGAGCACCCGGCAGGCCTGGAGGATCGTCTGGCCCTCCTCGACCTGGAGCTCCTTCCCGTTGATCGTGACGCCGATCTCGCGGGTGCCGGGCACCATGGGCCAGAGCGGGGCGTAGTCGGCCCCGAGCGTGGCGTCGCCCTGTCCGTTGCCGTTGCCGTTGGAGTGGCCGTTGGAGTGGCCGTTCGTCGTTCCGAAACTCATCGTTTCCTACTCTAGCCGGGCCGCGGGCTCGACGCCGGAGAGCGGCTCGATGAGGGGCATCAGCTCGCTCGTGCGGCAGGCGCCGGCAATGCAGACTCCGCGCTCGGCATGGGCCCGGTACTCGTCACCGAAGCGATCGAGCGTCGTCAGGATCGGGCCGGATGCGAGCCGTTCCAGCTTGCAGAGTGCGGTGTCGCTCACCTTGCGCGAGAGCTCGCGCAGCAGCGTGAAGTCGTTCGGGCGCGGGGTGGCGGCCAGGATCCGGTCGAGCGTCTCGACCAGGCGCTTGGTGCCGATGCGGCACGGGACCGCCTTGCCGCACGCCTCGCGCGCGTTGAAGTCGATGAAGAATCGCGCCGTGTCGACCATGCACGTGGCGCGATCGGTGACGAGCACGGATCCGGAGCCGATGATGGCGCCCGCGCCCTCGAGATCGTCGAAGTCGTACGGCAGGTTGAGTGAGCCGGCGTCGATGGCGCCGCCGCCGGGTCCACCGACGAACAGCGCCTTCGTGGTTCCCGTGCCGCCGCCGGCTATCCCGAGCAGGTCGAGCAGCGACGTGCCGAGCGGGACCTCGAGGAGCCCCGGCTCGCCGACGCGGCCCATGACGGTCACGAGCTTCGTGCCGCGACTGGACTCCGAGCCGACCGAAGCGAAGGCTTCCGGTGAATGGGCCAGGATCCAGGCGACGTGCGCGAGGGTCTCTCCGTTCTGCACGATCGTCGGCGCGCCCCAGAGGCCCCTCTCCGCCGGGTACGGCGGACGGATCAGCGGCATGCCTCGGTCGCCGGAGAGGGCGCTGATGAGGGCGGTCTCCTCGCCGGCGACGTAGGCTCCGGATCCTTCCCAGACGCTCAGCTGGACGCTGGTATCGGTACCCAGGACGAGGTACCCGCCGAGGTGCGACTCGGTTGCCTCGCGGATCGCCACCTGGAGCCGCTCGATGGCGTCCGGCCAATCGCGCCGAACGGCGATGATCGCCTCACTCGCCCCGACCGCGTAGGCAGCGATGATGAGGCCCTCGACCACGAGATGCGGGTTGCCCTCGGCAAGCGCTCGGTCTCCGAGCGCGCTCGGGTCGGCGGCCATGAGGTTGGCGACCACGATCTTGCGGTCGGCGCTCAGCTCGCGGGTCACTCGCCACTTGGCGGCGGTCGGGAATCCGGAGCCCCCGCGTCCGCGCAGGCCGGCCGCATCGATCTCGCCGATCACGTCGGCAGGCGTGAGCTTCGTGACCGCGCGCTCGAGGCCGGCATACCCACCGTGGTCGCGGTAGCTGGCCAGGCTGGTTGGATCGACCCGGCCGATATCGGTCAGCAGGCGGTGCTCGCCTCCGTCGAGGATTCGAATCTGGGGTGAGAGCGCACTCGCCATCTCAGGCGCGACCTCGGGAGCCGGTGGCTGCCGCCCGACGCTCGTTGACGATGTGCAGCGCCTTCTCCTCGTCCAACGGGCCATAGACCAGGGTGTCGATGCGCATGGCCGGGCTGATCGCGCCCGCCCCCACGTCGCTGCGCGTCTCCAGCGTGAAGCGGCCGTCCGCGGTCGTCTCGCCGGCACGGAGGCCGAGCTCCGCCTCCAGCGCCCCGAGCAGGCGGTCCCCACCGCTGAACCGGCATGAGGCGCAGTCGCAGACGGTGATGACATGGCCCTCCGCGGGGAGCAGTCGAAAGCCGCCGAGACCCGCCGCCCCGAAGACCTGAGCCCAATGGATGCTCATCCGATCGCTCACCCGGCGCAGCGCCTGCTCCGGCAGGTAGCCATAGCGTTCCTCGATGGGTCGGAAGATGGCGACCAGCGCCTCCGGTCGGCCGCCGAAGCCATCGATCACGCCATCGACGAAGGGCGTGTCGATCTCCTCGTCCCAGCGCGCCGCGTTGCGCATCGGCCGTGCCGCCAGTCCGGCGCGACGATAGGCGTTGGGATCCCTGCGCTCGTCGTAGATCTCCGGCATGCCGTATCGGATCCGATTGCCCTGCGAGTCGAAGCCGCTCATGTCGATCGCCTCGACCGGGCAGACCTGCGCGCACTGGAAGCAGACCTCGCACTTGTGCTCGCCGAACGGGTCGTAGATCAGGTCCAGGCGACCGCGCCACCGGTCGGGTATCTCGGGACGCTGCTCGGGGTACTGGCGGGTCACCTTCGGCGCGAAGAAGTTGCGGAACGTGGTCGCCATGCCCCTGGCGATGCCGGATCCGGGGAAAGCCATCAGTCGATCCTCACAGGTCGAAGACCACGACCGCGATGGCGGTGACGAAGAGGTTGACCAGGGCGAGCGGCAGGAGGACCTTCCAGGCCATCCCCATCAATTGATCCACTCGCACGCGCGGCAACGTGGCGCGCAGCCAGACTGCGATGAAGACGAACGTGTATGTCTTGAGGAAGAACCAGAAGATGCCGTACAGGGTCCCGCCGAAGCCGTCGAGCTGCGCCGGGAACGGCCATGGCGCCAGCCAGCCGCCAAAGAAGAGGCTGGCCAGGATGCCGCTCATGATGAAGAGCGCGACGTACTCGGCGAAGAAGAAGAAGCCGAAGCGCATGCCGGAGTACTCGGTGAAGGGCCCGGCGACGAGCTCCGAGTCCGCCTCGACCATGTCGAACGGCGTGCGATTGACCTCCGCGAGGGAGCTGATGTAGAAGATGCCGAGGCCGATCGGCTGCCAGAAGAGCAGCCAGCCATGCTCACGCTGCCACACGATCAGCTCGCTGAAGCTGAGCGTACCCGCCAGGACGACCGCCCCCACGATCGAGAGCGTGAGCGGGATCTCGTAGCTCACCATCTGCGCCGCGGCGCGCAGCCCGCCGAGCAGCGAGTACTTGTTGTAACTCGCCCAGCCGGCGACGAGCAGGCCGACCACGGAGAGCCCGAGCACAGCAAAGAAGTAGACGATGCCGATGTTGAAATCGGCGGCGATGGCGCCGGGAGCGAACGGGATGACGAGCATGCTCATCGCCGCTGCCATGTACACCATCCATGGCGCCAGGGTGAAGGTCCCGCGATCCGCCTGGTCGGGGACGGTGTCCTCCTTGGCGAGCACCTTGAAGCCGTGAATCGTGCTCTGGAACATTCCGCCCGGGCCGATCCGGTTCGGCCCCAGCCGCAGGTTCATGCTGGCGATCACCTTCAGCTCCATCTGGATGATGACGAACGCGGTCGGCACCGTGAGGAGCAGCAGGAGCGTGGTGGCCAGCAGGAAGCGCCCGAGGCCGAGAAGCAGCTCAAGATCCATCGGCTACTTGTCCACGCCGCCCATGACCGGGTCGAAGCTCGCCATGACCGCCATGGTATCGGCCACGAGGCGGCCGGGCATCAACTTGGGGAGCGCCTGGAGGCTGATGAAGCTGGGGTCGCGCATTCGGAACCGATACGGATTGGGCCCACCGTCGCTGATGGCGTAGACGCTGTACAGGCCGCGCGGCGACTCGACGGCCGCGTACGCGCGCCCCGGCTTCGGCCGGATGATCCCCGGCACCTGCGCCTGGACGGGGCCGTGCGGCATCTTGTCGATGATCTGGTCGATGAGGTGAATGCTCTGCTTGATCTCGGCGATCCGCTGGAGGTACCGCGCGTACGAGTCGCCGCCCTCCTGGGTGATGACGTCGAACTCGAGCTCGTTGTAGATCGAGTACGGCTGTGCCTTGCGGATGTCGAACGGCACGCCCGACGCACGCAGGTTCGGCCCCGTGACGCCGAGGCTGATCGCGTCCTGTCCGCTCAGTGTTCCCATGTTGATGGTTCGAGAGCGGAAGATCTCGTTGCCCGTGATCAGCCCCTCGTTCATCTCGATGTTCTTGAGCACCCGGCCGCGCCATGTCCCGAGCCGGCTGAGGAACTCGTCGTTCATGTCGAAGTTCACGCCACCGACCCGGAAGAAGTTGAAGAGCATGCGCTGGCCGCTGATGGCGCTGAGCATGTCCACGATCTCGTCGCGGTTGATGAAGGCATACAGGATCGGCGTGATGCCGCCCATGTCGAGCGCGAGGAAGCCCATCATCAGGCCGTGGCTGAAGATGCGGTTCAGCTCGACCACCAGGGCCCGGATGTACTCGGCGCGTTTCGGTGCCCTGATCCCGTACAGCTTCTCGAATGCGATCGCCGGCGCGTGCTCGTTGTGCATGGTCGACAGGTAATCCATCGGATCCACGTAGGTGAGCACCGTGGTGTAGGTGGCGTTCTCGCACAGCTTCTCGATCCCGCGGTGCAGGTACCCGAGGACGGGGTCGATGTCGACGATGATCTCGCCGCGTACCTTCACGACCAGTCGCATGACACCGTGCGTCGAGGGGTGCTGGGGACCCATGTTGACGAGCATCTCGCCTTCACCAAGGCTGTACACGTCGCGCTCCCGATCGGTCTGTGGAGGGCGATCCGGGATCCCGACCTGGTCGAAGCCGGCGTACTCGCCGCTCTCGGTGCGCAACGGCGCCAGGCCCGCCACCGTCCTGAGCCGATCCTCTTCGAGCCGATCGAGCTCGATCGGATCCGGAATGCGCGTCTCGGCGTCGATCCGGGTCATCGCGGGCGGCTCTGGTCGGCCAGAGTCTTCCCGTCCTCGACCGCCTCGGCCGGCGCACCGGGGCGCAGCTCGCTGGTCGGGAACGTGACGGCGGGTGCCCGGTTGAAGCGGGTCAGGTCCCAGGTCTCGGGTCGTTCGAGGGGGTTGACGCCGGCCGCCGATGAGTCGGCCGCGTCGTCGGGCAGGACGAAGTCCCTGCGTTGCGGGAAGGAGCGATAGTCGGGGCTCATGTAGATCCGTCGAAGATCGCGATTGCCCTCGAAGACGATGCCCATCATGTCGTACATCTCGCGCTCGTGGAACATCGCGCCCTCCCACAGGTCGGTGATGCTCGCGATGCGTGGGTCGGCGCGATCGACATGTGCGCGGATCCGGAGCCAGCCGGGGTGCTTCCAGCTGAAAAGGTGGTAGACGACCTCGAACCGCTCGCCGCTGCCGTAGTCCACTGCGGCGGCATCGGCCAGCATGAAGAAGGAGAGCTCCTCGTCGTCGCGCAGGGTGCGCAGCACGTCGTGGGCGCGCGCGGCGTCGACCTGGAACTCGACGGTGTCCTCATCGGTCCAGAGCTCGCGCAGACCGGAATCGACGCGTTCGGTCAACAGCCGCACGAGTCCGCCGGCGGCGACGGGAGCGGTCAGCGCACGTCTCCTTCCCAGCGGGTGCGCTGCGGGCCGCGGTCAACATACGTGCTCCACTGGCCGCGACGCTGCTTCACCAGCTCGTGGAGCTTCATCATCCCGTAGATGAGACCCTCGGGGCGCGGGGGGCAGCCAGGAACGTAGACGTCCACCGGCATCACCCGATCGACCCCCTGTACCACGCTGTAGCTGCGCTTGAAGCGCCCGCCGGACGTGGTGCAGGTGCCCATGGCGACGCACCACTTCGGCTCCGGCATCTGCTCCCAGAGGCGCACCAGTGGCCCGGCCATCTTGGTGGTCAGCGTGCCGGCCACGATCAGCACGTCCGCCTGCCGCGGGCTGGCGCGAAACGGGAACATGCCGAATCGATCGATGTCGTTGACGCTGGTGGCCGTGCTCATCATCTCGATGGCGCAGCAGGACAGGCCGGAGAGCAACGGCCAGAGCGAGTTGGCGCGGATGAGGTCGAGGATGTAGTCGGCCTTGGTCGGGATCACCTCGAGCAGGCCGTGGAAGCCGCCCTGCGGATGCTCCTCCATCCCGAACTGGCGCAGCAGGCCGTCGCTCCCCGCCTGGTCGGCGATGACGATCGGCGGATCCTGCGCGGCTGGCGTCGGCGGGGGGGTGGACTTCGGCCGGTCTACTGCCATCGGAGGTCTCCCTTTTTCCATGCGTACAGCTCGCCGAACATCAGGATCCCCAGGAAGATGCCGATCAGGACGATCCCCTGGAACTCGAGCGCCCGTACCGTGATGGCCCACAGGTACACGAAGATGATCTCGACGTCGAAGGCGACGAAGAGCAGGGCGTACAGGTAGAAGGCCAGTCCGAATCGGCTCCAGGTGTCGCCGATGGTGTCGACCCCGGATTCATACGGCAGCCCCTTCTGAGGCCTGCGTCGCCGATGCGTGATCAGCCAGCTGAACAGGATCGTGCCAAAGACGAAGATCGTCGCGGCGACGGCGAATCCGATGACGTAGAGCAGTCCGGTGTGATCCATCTCCACTCCGGTTGCACGCTGGTGCATGGTGGATCGGGCACGCCGCCCGACGCGTGAGTTCGTGATTCAGAAGGAGCGGACCACGAGGTGCTCACCGCTCGATTCACAGTCTAGCAGGGGCGCTCGCTCACGTTGGTTAGCGGCCCTGCCAGGCGGCGGCGATGATGAGACGCAACCCATCGCTGACCAGCGCGTGGCCTCCGAACAGGATCGGGATCGGTGCGTTCGCAGCGGCCGCGGTCAACTCGCGCAGCCATGGCGTCTTGATGCGCGCGTGGTCGCCGAAGTCCGAGAGGAATCGTTCCTCCTCGGGAGGCCACGAAGACGCCTCTGACGACCTGGCCACCGACGCCATGAGCACCCGGGTATCGAGCACCACGGCGTCCCCCAGGCGGGTCAGCTCACCGATCAGCTCCGCTGGCGACGAACGTGCCATGAGCGCGGCGAGGATCGAGCGCGGAGGGCTGTCTGGATCGCGCGCCGAACGCATCCCCCGTTCCTCGACGAGGCATCGGACGCGGCACGCGGTCTCGGTCTCGAGTTGCTGCCAGGTACTGACCGGGACCCTTCCGGCCACGACGAGCTCTGCGCCCTGATCGCGCATCACCCCGCCGACGCGGTCGAGGTGCGGAACCTCCAGCGTTCCGTCTCCGGGCAGGCGCGCCATTTCCAGGTGGGCACGCACGGATCCATCGAGCGTCCGGATACCCGTTTCCGGCAGGTGCGTCGCCAGCCGCAGCAGGGCGAGGTCGAGCGTGGTGTCGACGTCGAAGCGGCTCCACGCCGTCGCGCCGAGGTCCCGACACGCGAAGCCGGCATCGTTCAGGCGGCGCGCTGCGGCGTTGTCCGTCTCGCACGGTTCGAGGGCAGCGAGTGCCCGGTCGAGGTCCCCGGCGACGACGAAGGCATCGGCGCTGAAGCGGTTGTTTGCGACGATCTCGCCCGGGATCGGCGACAAGAGGGTGTCGAGCGCATCGTCCGCCAGGAGGCAGAGCGCTCCACCACCCGCATATCCGATCGTGTCGACCGGGCCGCTTGCCGTCGCGAGCGCCGATCGCGCCGCCGCGGTGAACCATCGGCCCCAGTGAAATGGTTCATCCGCCGCCGGTGCGCTCGAAGGGAGGGGCGCGACCGCAGCACCCAGACGGCCGAGGCGGTGCGACAGGCTGGTTGCCAGAAGTCGCTTGCCGTCGGCCGCGATGGCGGCATGGCTGCCGAAGGGCTGTCCCTCAGGCGGCGTCGTGACGAGGATGAGCGGGGCCGGCCGCTCAGGCATCGGCGATGGCGGCATCGGTCTCGCGAAGCCGATCCAGCTGCTCCAGATGCATGAGATCGTGGATGCCGATGAAGAGGAGCCATTCTCCGCAGCGCAGATGCCCGATGAGTGGATGCTCCACGTGGCACCGCTTCAGCTCGCTGCCCTCGATACGGCGCGCAGCCGTCCGGATCGCGCGGCGCGACTTGTCCATGTAGGTCAGAAGCAGATCGATGGTGGCATCCGGCGGTCCCGGAATCGACGGAACCACGACCGGCGGTTGATCCTCCGACCATGCGTCCGCAGCGTCGAGCGACGCCCAGGTGGCCAGGAAGCGCCGCGCGGCGGTCGTGTGCGCGAACGCCTGTGCCACGTTCCAGTCCTCCTCGCCGCCGGGTGCGCGGAGCAGTCGCTCCGGCAGGGCGCGGAGCACTCGTTCGAGCTCGTCCCCAACGGCCTCCTGCTGGACGAGGATCCGGGGCGCGTCGCCCTCAGGCACCCGCCCGTGCAGCTCGCGCCGCAGCGCCTTCAACCCGGACAGCCTCCAGTCGAAGGCGCGCCAGCAAGCCACCACGTCGGGTGCATCGGTCTCGAGTCGCGTGAGCCATGCGGGGCTGGTCGACATGGACAAATTATCGCCGCGTCACTAGAGGCGCTCGAAACGCTCGACCTGCTGCACGAAGACCGTCGCACCACCGACCTCCACCTCGACCGGGTACGGCATGTAGAACTCGCCGGGCTCCATGATCGGCGGCATCGGGTTCACGAACTGCTTCCGGCTGTGGCAGTTGGAGCTGATGAGGGCGAGCACGTCATCCACCTGGTCGTCCTCGACGCCGACGAGAATGGTGGCATTGCCCTGCTTGAGGAATCCGCCGGAGGAGTTGAAGCGCGTTGCGCGGTACTCCTTCTCCAGGAGCGCGTCGACGAGCGTCGCGGCATCCTCGTTGTGCACGATGGCGGTGACGAGCTTCATCGGTGGGCGGCTCCTTCGTTCAGCGCGGGCACGGCGGGCGATGGCCTGTCCTGATTATGGCGCAGGGGAGCACCCGAGGGCCACCCGCCACGCATCCCGAGGGCCGCATCAGGCAAGCAGGCGGCGCGCGACCACGTCACGGACTGCCGCATCAGCGTCCTCGACGGAGCCCGCGCCGTCCACGACCTCGAACCGGTCGGGCTCCTCGGCCGCGAGGCGCAGATATGCGCCCCGGACCTGCTCGAAGAAGGCGAGCTCTTCGGTGTCCTCGAAGCGATTCCACTCAGCCCGGCGTCGCGTCCGTTCCAGACCCACGTCCACCGGCACGTCGATCAACAGCGTCAAATCTGGACGGAGGCCGCCGGTCGCGAATTCCTGGAGCTGGCGCATGGCGCTCATGTCATTGCCGTAACCGGCGCCCTGGTAGGCGAGCGACGAATCGGCGTAGCGGGCGCAGACGACCCAATCACCCCGCTCGAGGGCCGGCCGGATCACGCGCGCCACGTGCTGTGCCCGTCCGGCCGCGTAGAGCAGCGCGTCGGCGCGCGGATCGAGGTCGTCGCTCATGCCCCGCATGTGAAGGACGATGCGTCGGACCTCGTCGCCCAGTGGCGTTCCGCCCGGCTCCTTGGTCAGGATCGTCGCCACGGCCCGGCCGCGAAGCCAGTCGGTCAGATGTCGGGCTGCCGTCGTCTTGCCGCTGCCCTCCGGACCCTCGAGGGTGATGAAGCGGCCGCGCTCCGTCACGCGGGCGGCAGCACGCTGGTGGCGATGAGCGCGAGCATCACCAGTCCGAGGATGGCGACGAGGATGATTCTGCTGACGCGGCCGTTCACCGCCAGCCCTTCTGTTCCTCTGGGATCAGCTCGACCCGTCGGTTCGGTTCGGAGCCGCGTGATCGCGACATGAGGGCATTCTTCTCGGCCAGCTGGTGCTGGAGCCGCCGCACGTACGCGTTCTGCGGTGCCAGCTCGACCGGATGGCCGGACCCCTGCACCAGGCCGATCGCCTCGGCGGTCTCGCGCAGCGCTGCCTCCTGCGGATCGGCCTCCAGGTCGAACAGCGATGCCAGCATGTTCTCCATCTGCATGATCGTGTTCGTCTTCAGGACATAGATCGGTACGCCATGCGATTCGGCGTCCCGCAGCGCAGCGGGCTTGCGGCGGTAATAGTTGCGCAGCGTGACGACCGCGTCCGCCTCGTCGAGATCGCGGGCGACCGTGACGGGCAGCCCGAGCTCACGCACCGCCTGCTCCAGGCGCTTGCGACTCACCCCGAAGGCAAACACGCTCATGGCCCGATGTCCTCGCGCGCGCTCGGCCATCGGTCGCTGGGCGCCGATCCGGCGGTCGACCGATGTGCCCGCATCCATCTCGACCAGCGCCTGCTCCAGCTCCCGGCGTGCGTTCGGGAGCGGGGTCAGTTCCCCAACCACGCCACCGCTGAGTCGCTCGCCGGGAAGAGTCCGCTGTCCGCGCGCCGCATCGCCGCCACCGGGCAGTGGCCGCAGGCCGCTGCGCTCGTATCGGCCGCCGGCCGATCCGCCGCCGCGTCCGCCACGGCCGAATGCGCCGAAGCCGCCGGTCGGCTCGAGCGGCGCGAAGGTCGGACTGCCGGCCGGCGTCTCGGTGATGCGGTAGTCGTACTTTGTCATCGCCTTGAGCTCGCCCGACTGGTCGCGGTACCTCGACTCCGGCGGCACCATGTGGCCTCGCAGGATGGCGTCGACCGTCTCGGCCACGTTGCGATGCACGATGACGTTGTCGCGCTCCACGATCTCGACCA
>Ga0136618_10001018_pt1 | contig 10522 bp, 9 predicted proteins | sample AntDrymUQ3302106_2_FD_104805 | JGI IMG/M metagenome (GOLD analysis project Ga0136618, IMG submission 104805) | Polar desert sand microbial communities from Dry Valleys, Antarctica - metaG UQ330 (21.06) | ecosystem: Environmental > Terrestrial > Soil > Desert | place: Antarctica: Dry Valley...
CAAGGCGCGCGAGAAGCTCGGCTGGGAACCGCGCACGAGCTTCGAGGAGCTGGTGCGGCTCATGGTCGACGCCGACCTCGAGCTGCTGGCCAGCGGGACGCCGCGCAAGCAGGCCGGCTAGCTCGGCCGGTACCAGTCCACGTAGCGGCCGCAGGCCTGCGCGACCGGCAGCGTGCGGGGGCGGGTGCCGGCACGTACGGCGGCCAGGCCGCTGAACGAGGCGCCCTGCACTGCGCGGACGGCGAGTGGCGCGTCATCGACCGACAACCTGACTTGCACCGGCCCCCCCGCGCTCCGGACCCGCCCCGCCGCGACGAAGGGCCCGGGCCGGTCGAGCCGTGCCGGCAGGCTCGCGCTCGCCCGGCCTCCACTCAGGTCGACCGGCTGGGGGCTCGTGTACTGGAGCGAGAGGTCCCACGTCCCGGCCGGGAGGGGCAGCTTCACGGTCCTGCTCTGTCCGGGCAGCGCGGCTCCGAGGCCGCGCCGCACCACGGGCGGGGCGGTCCACACCCCGGCCTCGCCGCCCCGGCCGACCACGCGCCGGCCCAAGCGCGATGAGCAGTCGAGCACGCCGCCAGGCTCATCGCCGTCCTCGATGGTCCGCCGCGGCGGGATCGGCCCGGTGCGCTCGTAAAGGGAGAAGGACGCGGTCTGGCGCACGAGGCGCAAACTCGGCGGCGGCGCGCTCTGGAAGCTCGTTCGCGAGGTGATCACCCACCGAAAGCGGGCGAGATCGGCCGCCTCGACGTTGTCGACGTCGAAGGGCTGTCCGTAGGCCCACCGCTTGCCTTTGCGCAGCTCGACGTCGCCGGGTGGCGGCAGGCTGGTCGAGGCGAAGTGCGCGGCTCGCAGCGGGCGCAGCTTCCAGCCCACGAAGTCGTCGTGACCGAGGAAGAGCACGCTGCCTGCACCGATCGTCGAGCGCAGCGACCCAAGCTCCTGGCGCGAGTCCGCTGGGGCGACGAACGAGCCGCGCAGCGTCAGGGTGCTGGAGAGGAGCGCAAGAGCCACGAACGCCGCTGCGGCCACCATGCGCACGAGGGCAGGCTCCGAGCCCCGGCGCTCGGCCGGCTCGCGCGCCAGCAGGGCGCGGGCGGAGAGCAGCGCGACGAGCGGGGCGAGGATCACGAGCGCCTTGGCGCTCACGTAGGGCGATTGGGTCTCGCGTGAATAGAGGAAGATCAAGCCCGCGGCGACGGCCATGGCCGGCACGGCGACATCGCGGCGACGCAGCCACCACAGCAACCCGAGGAGAGCGGCCGCCACGCCCAGCGCGGCGAGCAGGCCGGCGCCGAACATGTCGGCCGGCGGGAAGCGGAAGTCCGCGCTGCGCCAGATTCCGAAGGCCGAGTAGGGCGAGAGCGGCCCGGCGAGGTTGCCGACGTCGCCGGTCTTGATGGCGCCCGACTGCGCGGGGTTGGCCCCCACCACGTCGAAGTACTTGACCACACGGTCGAGGGTGGGCGAAATGGCCACGAGCGTGACCACTCCCGCCGCGGCGCCCACCGCGGCCAGCCGGAGCACGGGACGGGGGTCGCGGTGGCGGGCGATCGTCTCGAAGACGAGCCACAGGCCGGCGCCGGCAACGAACCAGACCAGGCCCGTGTAGCTGTATGTGAGGACGCTGCCGGCAGCGAGCAGGCCCAGGGGCAGCCCCGCGCGCAGGACCGTCAGGGGGCGCAAGTCCGGCGGCGGCGTGCGGCCGAGGTCACGCAGGCAAAGCGCGAAGGCCACCACGAACAGCGCCTGCATCGTCTCCTTGAAGGCGCCCTCGCCGAAGTAGGCGGCGGCCAGGTACGCGAGGCCCACCACCAGGCCGGTCAGGACGCGCCGCGAGGGCGACAGGTCGCGTCCCGCCCCCAGGGCGGCCAGCCCCAGCAGCACCGAAGACGCAAGGAGCAGGCCGGTGAGCACGTGGTCCATGGCGATGCCAGTGCCGTCGGCCACGGATGCCATGAGGCTGTGGGGACCGAGCGGGTAGCTCGGAGGCAACTGGTAGCTCGCCCGTACCGCGTCCGAGCGCAGGCTTTCCGACCACAGCAGGTGGACCGTGGTGTCGTTGTTGAGGCTCACGCCCGGCAGGCCAACCCGGCCGCTGGCCAGGAAGGGCAGGGAGAGGGCGAGAGCGAGCAGGAGCCCCAGCACCACGGCCTCGCGCGGGACCCGCGGCCTACCCTGGCGGCGCAGCAGCAGCGCCGCCCCAAGCAGCACGAGCAGGACCAGCACGGCGGCGGTCACCCCGTCGCCGGGGAGCTTGACCAGCAGCGAGGCCACCACCAGCAGCGCCGCCAGCCCGACCGCGCAGTCGTGCCCGCGCGGGCGCTTACGGCCCGCGAGCACGGCCAGTCCCGCACCGGCCAGAATGGAGGCAGCGACGATCAGCGCCGCGGCCAGATAGGTTCCGTACACGCGGGGAGAATAGGCGCCGCGACCCGGGAAGTGCGCTTGAATGGCCCACTTGAAGCTGCTCGTGATCGCCCAGTTCTCGCCTCCCTCCTCCGAGGTGGCGGCCCGCCGGGTAGGCGGCTTGACCAAGTACCTCGGGCGTCTCGGGCACGAGGTGACGGTGCTCACCTCGATGGCCTCGGGAAGCGGACCCGTCGAGGGCGCGGCCCGGACGGTCCGCACACGCGACCTCCTCACGAGCAGGATCAACTGGCGCAGGGGGCAGATCGAGTCGCTCAAGGGACAGAGCGCCGACACCTACGGCGGCGCCAGCCCGCTTGCCTCGTTGGTGGTGCCCGACCTCTCGCTGGTGGGGTGGCTGCCCTTCGCGGTGGCCAGGGCGCTTGCCCTCGAGCGCGACGACCGGCCTGACGCCGTGCTCACCACCTCCCCGCCCGAGTCGGTGCACCTCGCGGGGTTCGCGCTGTCCTCGCGCGGGCTGCCGTGGATCGCGGACTTCCGGGACGGCTGGAACTTCGAGCGCGCGGCGATGCGGCGCTGGCCCCATCCCGTCCAGCAGCGAATCGACGACGCCCTCGAGGCGGCGGTGGCCCGCCGAGCGAGTCTGGCGGTGGGCGTCACCGATCCGATCGCCACCGATCTGCGCGACCGGCTGGGCACGACCGCGGTCACGGTGACCAACGGCTTCGACCCGGAGCTGGCCGGTGACTGGAGGGAGGAGCACCCACTCGTATCGCCCGACCGTCACACGCTGGTGCACACCGGCCGCATGGCGGTGATGGGCCGTTCCCCCCGTCCGCTGCTCGATGCCGTGCTCGGCGCCGAGGATCTGCACGACCGGCTGGAGGTGGTCTTCGCGGGGGCGCTGACCGCGGAGGAGCGTGAGCTGATCGAAGCTCCTGCGCTCGAGGGGATCGTCAGGTGGGCAGGCTCGGTCGAGCCCGAGGAGTCGCTGCGCCTGCAGCGCGCGGCCGACAGCCTCCTGCTCTTCCCCGAGGCTGCTCGCCAGGGCCACGTGCCGGGCAAGCTCTACGAGTACCTGGCCACCGGCAAGCCCATCCTCGCTGTGGGCACCGGCGTCTCGGCCGACATGGCCGCCGAGGCGGGAGTGGGCGCGTCCGCGCCGGCCGACGACCGCGCCGGCATCGCGGTTGCGCTGCGCGAGCTGGTCGAGCGCCCTCGTGGGAACGGGCGACGCCCAGAGTCGGTCGAGCGCTTCGCCTACCCGCGGCTGGCCGAGCGCTACGCGGAGCAGATCGAGCTGGTCGTGGCGCGTGGGCGCTGACCCACGCGTGGCCGTGATCGTCCCCTGCTTCGACGACGGGGCGACGGTGCGAGAGACCGTCGACTCGGTGCGCGCCCAGGGGGAGCCGCACGAGCTGGTGCTGGTCGACGACGGCTCGTCGGACCCGCACACGCTGCGTGTCTTCGACGAGCTCGAGCGCGAGGGAGTGCGCATGGTCCACCAGGAGAACCGCGGCCTCGCGGCGGCTCGCATGGCGGGCGTGACAGCCACCTCCGCGCCCTTCGTGCTGGCCGTGGACGCCGACGACCGGCTGGCGCCCGAAGCTCTGCGCGAGCTGGCCGACACGCTGGACTCCGAGCCCGGGCTGGCCTTGGTATGGGGCGACTACCGCGCCTTTGGCGACCGCTCGTACCGCCAGCGCACCGCTGACACGCTCGACGGCTGGCAGCTGAGCTTTCAGAACGACCTGCCCGTGGTGGTGCTGGTGCGCCGCGAGTCGCTGCTCGCCGCCGGAGGCTGGCAGCTGCGCGGGGGCTACGAGGACTGGGACCTGTGGCTCGCGCTGGCCGAGCGCGGCCACCGCGGCCGGCGGGTGCCCGTCATCGCCTTCGAGTACCGCCAGCACGGCCCGCGCATGCTCAGCGAGTCCGCGAAGCGCCACGGCGAGACCTACCGCGTGCTGCGCGAGCGCCATCCCGAGCTGTTCGGCCGGCGGGGGAAGCTGTGGCGCCGCTCACCCGCTCCGCTGAGCCTGCGGCTGGCCCTGCCTCTGCTCGAGCTGCTCCCCCTCTCGCGCCACCGCAAGCGGCTGGCCGGCGGCCTGGCCTGCCACCTGGCCCACCGCCGCGGGATCGCCGACCTCTGGTGGCGACTGCGCCCGCTGCCGTGACCCCGCCGCTTCGCGTCCTCGCGGTGGTGCCCTACTACCCGCCTCACGTGGGCGGGGTCGAGCGCTACGCCTTCGCGCTGCACGACCGGCTGCTGCGCAGGCCCGAGGTGGACCACGTGACGGTCGTGGCGCCGCGACTCCCCCCCGACGCCCCGGTCCGCGACGGCGATCGCCGCCACCGCGTTCTGCGCTACCCCGCCGTCGAGGCCGTGCCCAACTATCCGCTCCCCCGTGGCCTCCCGCGCGCGATCGGCCGTGCCCTGCGGGGCCCGCACGACGTGGTGGTCTCGCATACCCGCTTCTTCCTGACCTCCTTCGTGGCACTGGGCGTGGCGCGCGCCATCGGCGCGCCGCTGTTCCACGTCGAGCACGGCTCGGCCTTCGTGCAGCTGGGCGGGGCGACCGGCCGAGTGGCGCTCGGCTACGACCGCACCCTCGGCCGTGCGCTGCTGCGCCGCGCGGACGTGCTCACCGCCGTCTCGCGAGCCGCAGCGGGCTTCGTGGAGCGCGTATCGGGGCGCCGCGCCGACGTGCTCTACACCGGCGTGGCCGAGGAGGAGGTGGACGGGGTGGAGCCGAACACCGAGCTGGCCGCGCGCTTCGGCGAGCGCCCGCTGCTTGCCTTCGCGGGTCGCCTGCTCACCAGCAAGGGCGTGGACGACCTGGTCGAGGCTCTCGGGCGGCTGAAGCGCTCCGATGCCGTGCTCGTGGTGGTGGGGGACGGACCCGAGCGCTCACGGCTCGAGGCGGTAGCCGCACCGCTGGGAGACCGCGTGGCCTTCCTCGGCGCGTTGCCCCACCGCGAGACGGTGGCGGTGCTGAAGGCCGCCGACCTGGTGGTCAACCCCAGCCTCACCGAGGGCCTCCCCACCGCGGTGGTGGAGGCGGCGCTCTGTCGCCGCGCGGTGGTGGCCACCGACGTGGGCGGCACAGCCGAGGCGCTGGCCGAGGGCGAGGGCGGCGTGCTGGTGGCGCCGCGCGACCCCGCCGCGCTCAGCGAGGCGCTCGACCGCCTGCTGGAAGACCCGGAGGAGCGGAGACGGCTCGGTGAGCGCGCGCGGGAGGGGGCCCTGCGCCGCTTCTCATGGGACCGGACCGTGGAGCGGTTCCTCGAGCTCGTCCCCTGAGGCCTCGGCAGGCGTGGTGGCTTCGGGGTCAGGGAGCGGTCGGCCGGCGAGGCCGAGCAGCCCCAGCTCCTGGACGAGCGAGGTGATGCGCCGCTCAAGCGCGCTGATGCGAACCGAGAAGTGCAGCAGCATCAGCACCACGAACATCAGCCCGAAGAAGAACAGCGTGCTCTGCGGCGCCGCCGCGCCGATGAGGTCGGACACGTTGTTGAGCAGGCCGTCCCAGATCGAGAGCAGCACCAGCCCGATGGCGGTGAGCACCCACAGCAGGGAGTACTCCTCCTTGAGCTGACGGCGGCGCACCAGCTCGACTACGAAGGCGAGCACGAGCACGCTGCCGGCCACGGCGATGACCCTCAGCTTGGGATCCACGGGCTACCTCTCGTCGGCGACGCGCGGGCGCAGCAGCGTCACGAGGATGGAGAGCGTCATCTTGTAGACGTAGTAGAGGCTGCGGTGTCCGGAATGCATCGACTTGCTGTCGGACTCCCTCATCTGCACCGGCACCTCGCGCACACGAAAGCCCGAGCGGTGAAGCAGGATGAGGATGTCCGCGTCGGGGTAGTCGCTCGGGTAGACCTCCGAGCAGAAGAAGCGGGCCACCGGCACCTTGAGCACCTGGTAGCCGGAGGTGGGGTCAGACACGTGCTGGCGCGTGTAGTAGCTGGCCAGCCGCGCGAACAGAGCAATGCCCACCTTGCGGGCGCGCGAGGGGCGGTAGTGGCCGTCCTTGTCGAGGAAGCGCGAGCCGATCACCACATCGGCGTCGGGGTCCTCCAGGCGCTCGAGCAGCCGCGGCAGGTCGGAGGCGTGGTGCTGGCCGTCGGCGTCGAGCTGCCCCACGATCTCGTACCCGCCACGCACGGCAGCCTTGTAGCCGGCCTGCAGCGCGGCCCCGTAGCCCAGGTTCACCGGCAGGCTGAGCACGCGGGCCCCGGCGGCCCTGGCGACGTCCTCGGTGTGGTCGGCCGAGCCATCGTTGACTACGAGCACGTCGGCACTCGGGAGCCACTCGCGCACGTCGCGGACGACCTTGCCCACGCGCGAGGCCTCGTTGAATGCGGGAATGACGATGAGGGTGCGCTCTGGGTTCATGGCTCGGACGCTGCAGGCTGCCGCGCAGCTGCCGCGCAGAGCGTACAACCCGCCCGAGCCGCGGAGGTTTCGTGCGGGGCTAAGGTCCGCGCCCATGCCCGAGCGCACGCTGATGGCCTGGCCCGCCCGCAGCGACAACCCATACTTCGAGCTCCTATACCGCCCGCTCGCCCGCCGCGGCTGGGCGATATCCGAGTTCACCCCGCGGCGTGCCCTGCGCCGCGCCCCCGACGTCCTGCACATCCACTGGCCCGACCTCGTGCTGCTCGAGCCCCGGGCGCGGCTGCGCTTCGCCAAGACCGCCGCGATCCTCCTCGTGCTGGCCCTCGCCCGGCTCCGAGGGAGCGCGTTGGTGTGGACGGTGCACAACACCGTGGCTCGTGCAGAACAGACGACGCCCTGGGGCGTGCTCTACCTGCGCGCCGTCCGGGCTCTGGCGAACGGGCTGATCTACCTCTCCGAGGGCCAGGTGCCCCGACCCCGCCCGCGGGCTGAGGTCGCCGTGGTCTCCCAGCCCCACTACCGCGGGGCATACGGGGCGTCCCGCGACCGTGCGGAGTCGCGGCGGCGCCTGGGGATCGGTGAAGAAGAGCGGGTGCTCGGCTTCTTCGGCGCCGTGCGGCCCTACAAGGAGCTAGGGGCGCTTGTCGACGCCTTCGAGGGACTCGAGGACGCACGGCTGCTGGTGGCCGGCCGCTTCTTTCCCGAATGCGCCGGCCTTGCCGAACGGCTGGGGGCGGACTCCCGGGCGATCGTCCGCGACGAGCACGTGCCCGACCACGAGGTGGCCGGGCTGCTCGCGGCCATGGACGTCGTCGTGTTGCCCTACCGGGAGCTGGGGAACTCGGGGGTGGCCCTCACCGCGCTCTCCTACGACCGGCCCGTGCTCGGGCCTGCCGGAGCGGTGGCGCTCGAAGAGCTGCGGCGCTCGGCGGGGCCCGGCTGGGTGCGGCTGTTCGAGGGGCCTCTCGACGCGTCTGCCCTGCGGGGGGCGCTCAATGCGGGTGTTCCCACCGGGCGACCGGCGCTCGGCGACTTCGCGCCCGACCGCGTCGTCGCGGCGACGGACGAGTTCCTCTCCCTGCTGGCGCCTGACAGCGAGCGCCCGTGTTGACCAGTCCGTAAGCCGTCGGCGGGCGCACACCGCCCGTTCCCGGCCGGCACGTCGGCGATGCGCTCGGTCGGCTCTGCAACTAAGACGCGCGGCGGCGCCCGAGCAGTTCGGTCACCAGCGAGCGCTCGGCGGGACTCAGGAACAGCGCAAGATAGGCGAGCCAGTAGAGCGCCAGACCTGCCCCCGCCGCCACCAGCACCGCCGCCGGCGAGTCGAGACCGAGCGCCACCCGCGCGGCTGTGAGCGCGGCACCCAGAGCGGCGCCAAGCGCGTAGGCGGGCAGCCAGGCGCGCCGGGCCAGCTCGGCCAGACCGAGCCCGGCGGGGGCCAGCACGTTTCGCAGCAGTGCCGGGAAGACCACGACGAAGGGCAGCGCGGTGCCGATGGCCACCCCCTCCAGGCCCAGCGAGGGCGTGAGCGCCAGCGACAGCGCGATGTTCGCCGCGGCCGCCGCCCAGATCAACCGCGCGTACTGACGCGAGCGCCCCACTCCCACCAGTGCCGCGGTCACGAAGCCGAGCGCCGGAGCCAGCAGCCAGTAGGAGAGCAGGATGGTCATGGCCGGGGCGGCCTCGCGGAAGCGCGGCCCCAGCCACACGTCGAGTATGGGCGCGGCCAGGACCATAAGCGTGATCACCAGCGGCGTCACCAGAGCGGCCACGTAGCGCGAGCCGCGCACCAGCAGCTCGCGCAGGCGCTCTGTCTCTCCCGCGGCGCGCAGCCGGGAGGCGGCCGGCACGACCGTCACGGCCACCGACAGGTTCAGCGCGCGCACCAGGTTGTGAGCCCGGATGGGGCCCTCGTAGAGCCCTACGGCGGTAGCCGAGCGCAGCACTCCCAAGATCACGCGGTCGAAGGCATAGATGAAGAGGTTGGCCAGCTCGACCGCGAACAGGTCGCCCGCGGTGGGAAGCAGGTCGCTGACCCGGGCGCGGGCCCCGCGAGCCGAGGGCCGGCCGGGGAGAACCGCTGCGGCCCCGGCCACCGGCAGCGCGATCAGGCCGCCGATCAGGGGGAGGAGCCCGCTGGCGCCGATGAGCACCGACAGCGCGGCGTCGCTCAGCACCAGCGCGAGCATCACCGCCGCGTAGACCGCGACCGCAGCTATCTCGGTGGCGGCCGCTCGCGAGTACAGGCCGGCTGCCCGCATGGCGTCACGGGCGACGGTCACGGGCAGCCCCACGGCCGTGATCACCGCGAGCGCCAGAGCCCCGCGGCGGGCCTCGGCGGCCAGTGCCGGTCCGAGGTCGACCAGGGCCGCCATGAGCACGCCGATCGCGACGATCAGCACGCCCGTGGCCAGCCCCGCAGCGAGGTAGAGAAGGAACGCCGCGCCGAACAGATCGGAACGCTCGTCGCCGGCGGCGGCCAGCCGCGCGGTGGCGGCCACAGACACGCTGTTGTGCAGCACCAGGAGGTAGCCCGCGAGGGTCGACACCAGCCCGTAGACGCCCAGCTCCGCCAGCGACAGTCGCCGCGCCAGCACGGTCACGATGGCCAGCAGCGCCAGCAGCCCGAGCGCCTGCGCGAGGGCCTGGGTGGCGGAGCCGGCGGCCAGCGCGCGCCCCTCGCCCTGCTGCTGGCGCCGAGAGTCCACGGGCCTGGCGTGTTTAGCAGCCGAGCCGGTTGCGTCGACGCGCCCCGGCTACGCTCTAGAGGTCGCTTGGCAGCACGGGCCACTGACCGGAACCAGCGAAGCCATGCTCAAACCAGCCACATGACCGCCGCCAGGGTGCAAGCCCTCCACGAGGGGCAGGCCGCCTCGCCGTCGGGACCCCAGGCCATCGCCCGCCGCGACATCCTCGGCCTGCCCGTCGCGATGACCGACTACGAGCGCGCGATGGACGCGATGGACAGCATGATCGCCACCCGCTCGCCCGGCTACGTGTGCGCCCTCGCAACGCACGCCGTGAGCCTGTCCCGCGACGACACGGAGCTGCGTGAAGCCATCCTGACCTCCGCTCTTGCCCTTCCGGATGGCGTACCGGTCGTGTGGGCGGCGAACATGCTCGGCGAGCACTTGCCCCACCGCGTATACGGCCCCGAGCTGATGCGCCGCTACAACGACCGCTGCACCGAGCAGGGGCACCGGGTCTGGCTCTACGGAGGCCGCGACCAGGGCTCGCTCGTGCAGCTCGCGCTGAACCTCCGGCGCATGCACCCGCGCCTGCGCATCGTGGGCGGCTACTCGCCCCCCTTCCGCTCCCTCTCGGACGAGGAGGATGACGCGATCATCCAGCAGATCAACGAGGCCAAGCCCGACGTCCTGTGGGTGGGGATCGGCGCCCCCAAGCAGGAGAAGTGGATGGCCCGTATGCGCGACCGCCTCGACGTCCCGGTCATGGTCGGCGTGGGCGCGGCCTTCGATTTCCACGCCGGACGCATCTCTCAGGCGCCGCACTGGATGCAGGAGCGTGGAATCGAGTGGATCTACCGCATCGCCCAGGAGCCCCGCCGGCTGCTGCCGCGCTACCTCTTTCACAACCCGCGCTTCATGGCCGCGTTCGTGGGGCAGCTCGCCAAAGAGCGCGCCGCCGGCTCGTAGACTGCGCGCTGTGACCTCCGTTGCCGTCATCGGCCTCGGCCGGGTCGGCCTTCCACTGGCGCTCTCGTTCGCCGACCGCGGCGTCGAGGTGGTCGGCGTC
>Ga0136618_10001019_pt1 | contig 10521 bp, 10 predicted proteins | sample AntDrymUQ3302106_2_FD_104805 | JGI IMG/M metagenome (GOLD analysis project Ga0136618, IMG submission 104805) | Polar desert sand microbial communities from Dry Valleys, Antarctica - metaG UQ330 (21.06) | ecosystem: Environmental > Terrestrial > Soil > Desert | place: Antarctica: Dry Valley...
CGTCCACCTCCGGGTCGTCGAGGAGCGGCTCGAGGGGGCCGAGACCGGCCGCCAGCCGGTCGACCCGGTGAATCAGCTCCTCGCGACCCTCGGCGTCGAGCGCGGAGGCCTCGCGCTCGACCAAGGTCCGGACGTCGTGGTCGAGGCCGGCGTCCCCGGCCGCGCCCGCGCGCGCCGAGTCGATCAGGCGGCCTCGAAGCGCCTCCGCGAGCTCGGAGAGTGCGTCCATGGGAGGGGAAGGATGCGGCGGCGAGAACTCGCCCCCGGAGAGCGCTTCCCTTCACGTCGTTGGTACCGTTGATTGTGTGCGCAACGTAGTCGAGCCATCGTGTCCCTGACCGTCTCCCCCCCGCTCACCGCCGTCCCCCTCGGCACCGCCGAGCTCGGCGCCTGGCGGGGGATGCTTCGCGTCCATGCCGCGCTGATTCGCGATCTCGACGCGGAGCTCGAGCGCGAGCACGGGCTGCCCCTCAGCTCCTACGAAGTGCTGCTCAACCTTGCCGGGCGCCCCGATGCGCGCATGCGAATGTCCGAGCTCGCCGACTCCGTGCTGCTCTCACGCTCCGGGTGCACCCGGCTCGTCGATCGCCTCCAGCGCGAGGGCCTCGTGACACGGGACGAGTGCCCTCGCGACGCCCGTGGGGCCTACGCGGTGATCACCGAAGCCGGCCTGGAGCGCTTTCGCGCGGCGCAGGTGACCCATCTCGAGGGCGTGCGCGAGCGGTTCACGTCTCGATTCTCCGAGGAGGAGCTCGAGCAGCTGGGCACGCTCTGGGACCGGATCGTGCCTGGCGCCTCCGGTAGAGAGCCTGCCTGCGGCGGCTGAAGCAGTGGACCGGCACGCCCTGGGCAAAGTCCGGCCCCGCACGCGCTCTCGCCTCACAGACCGCCCTCCTCGACCGTGGCCCGGCCGGCCCTCCCGCGGTCGCCGGGTGCACGGGCCAGCAGGCGGATCTCGCGCGCGAAGTTCTGCGCGGCGGTGAGGAAGACCGCCTGACGGAGGGTCACGCGCAGGGTGGCGATGGTGCTCCCACCGGCACCCGCCGCAGCGGCCGCCGACCCCTCGCCCGACGCGCCTCCGGCCGAAGGATCCCCCGTCCTCATACCGAGAAGCTCGGCGTTCTCGAGGGCCACGTACGTCCGCCCCGCCCCGGCCTCCGACTCGGTGGTCACGAGCACGTCGACCCGAGCCCCGGGTCCGCCGGCCTGGGCGGCCAGGGCCTCTCCTCCGGCCACGGCGAGCTCGAGCGCACGCTCCCCGCGGGCGAGCGTGCCCGGCCCATCCTCCTCTCCGGAGGCACCCACCCCGAGCTGCCCAGTAGTCACGTAGCCGCCGGGCGAGATGGCCACGGCGGTTCGGAGCCCGGCCGCCTCGGCCGGCGAGGCGACGGCATCGGCCGGGGCGTAGCGGGCCGGCACCTGGGTGGTGGTCAGCGCCTCCGGTGAGAGCCTGGCGCCCTGCTTGACCCCCTCTCGGGCCACCAGCACGGGAACGAGCGGCCCCACCCGCGCCTCGACGTCGCTCACCCGGCCGCTCACCTCGGAGGCCGCGAGCCCGCCCGCCGCCAGGGCGAGGAGGAGCAGGACCGCCCCTCGACGCCGGCGAGCACTCCTGCTCACGGCGAGCCGCCGCCGTCCGCCACCGGGAGCTCGATGGCCACCGAGGCGCCGATGCCCGCCCCCGGGGCCAGCGTGAGCCGGCCCCCGGCCTCCCGGGCGGCTGCCCTCGCCACCTCCAGGCCGCGGCCGTGCCCGGCCGAGCGGTCGGGGCCCGGCGCGGCGGCGAAGCCCGGACCCTCGTCAGCCACCTCGAGGCGCACGAAACCCCCCGCCTTGAGTGCTCGCACCTCGACGCGCCCTCCGCCGTGCTCGACCGCGTTGTCGAGGAGGTTGCCGAGGGCCTGCCAGACGCGCACCGAATCGGCGCGCACCGCCACATCCCCCGCGGACCAGTGGAGGCGGACCCCTCCCCCGGCTCGCCGTGCCGATGCCTCCCACGCTCCGGTCGCCGAACGGACGATGCCCTCGAGGCCCACGAGCTCCACCCGCCGCTTGGCGCGCCGGCCGGCACGAGCCTCGCGGAGATCGTCGAGGCCCAGCGCGGCCCGTTGCGTCTGGCCTCTGAGCACGGCGAGCCTCGCGCGGTCGGCTTCGGCGCGCTCGAGCCCCTCGACCGCCAGGGAGATGGCGGCGACCGGGTTGCGCAGCTCGTGCTCGGCACGGGCCACGAGCTCGAGCCGGCGCCGAAGCTCGAGGGCGAAGCCCGACGCCACGAGAGCGGCGAGCCAGCCGGTCAGGACCCAGCCCAACGCCGGACCCTCAGCTGGGGTCGGTGAGCCGGTAGCCCACGCCGCGAACGTTGAGGATGTACGGGCGGGCCGCGCCCGAGAGCTTCTTGCGCAGCCGGCACGCGTGCGCGTCGACGGTCCGGGTGGCGCCCATCGACATGTAGCCCCAGACATCGCGCAACAGGTCCGACTTCAGGTACACGCGAGCCGGGTCGGAGGCGAGCGCCTGAAGCAGGGCGAACTCCTTCACGGTCAGGTGCAGCGGCTCGCCGGCCAGGCGAGCCGCCCGGGTGACGGGATCGATGGTGAGCTCGCCGACCCGGATGACGCCACGGTGCGGGCGCCCGGCGGCGCGGCGGAGCAGGGCGCGGACGCGGGCCAGGAGCTCCGCGTAGACAAATGGCTTGGTCACGTAGTCGTCAGCGCCCCGGGCGAACCCCCGCACGCGGTCGGCCTCGCCGGTCCGGCCGGTGACGACGATCACCGGCAGGGCCGGGTCGATCCGTGAGGCGAGGCCGTCGGCGCCGCGGATGCGGTCGAGGAGCGCCAGGCCGCTGCCGTCCTCGAGCATGAGGTCGAGTACGACGAGGTCGGGCTTTCTCACCTCGATGGCCCGCAGCCCCTCCCCCGCCGCGCTGGCGCCCGCGACGCGGAAGCCGTCGGCGGCGAGGTTCTCCGCGAGGAACGCGCGGGTGGCATCATCGTCCTCGACCACGAGGAGGGTGTGACGGTCGGCGTCCATGCCCGGGTAAGCCGTTCGCGAGGACTTCTCGCCCCCCGGCGGCGGACGTCGTGCAAGGGGTCTTGCAGCCCTGGGGCGCGGGAAGGGATCGGTCGTAACATCCCGACGCCCGCTGGTCCGGCTTCGAGGCACCGGCGGGCATCTCCCCCATGGACACCACGAGACGCGGAAACTACGAGTCGGGCGCCGACTATGTGCTCGAGTACGGCGAGCTGCGCTTCACCTTCAACGAGCGCGACTTCACCGAGCGCGTGGAGCAGGCGGCCACCAAGCTCGGCTTCGTCGGGGGCTCGCTCACACTCGACGAGCGCGACGACCTCGTGACCCTCGCGGTCAACGGAGAGGTCAGCGACCCGGCCTCCGGACTCGGGCATCACGTGAACCTGTGCTGGTTCGAGCTCACCGGCCGGCCCGATCGCTCACTCGTGCACTGGCTACGCCGGCTCGTGTTTCGGGGGGCCTGGCTCGACCAGCGCGTGAAGGAGGGCGAGCTCGACGTGATCTTCGACGAGGACACCCACACCTTCGGCTACGCCCAGCCCGACCGCGAGCTCGAGCCCATCGAGCTCTCCCGCGAGCCCTCGTGGGAGCGCGTGCGCTACGCACGCTGACCGGCTCGCCGGGTGACCAGCCGGTCGAGTCCGATGTGCTGGTCCTCGCGACGCTGCGCGGGACCGAGAAGTCCCTTCTAGACCGCCGCTCCGAGGAGCTCCGGGCGCAACGTGCCCGAGGACTTCGACACCGAGAATCCCGAGCCGGCGGCGTGCTCGAGCACGATGCGGGTGGTGGCGTAGCGCTCCAGGTCCGGGCCGGCCCCTGAGGCGATCACCGTGAGCGAACCGCCCTGCTCGGTGTTCCGGGCCGCGCCGAAGAGCTGGCGGCCGGCGCCGGTGGAGAGCGTCTCGAGACCGTCGACGACCAGCACCGCGTGCTCTCCGCGCTCGGTGGCCCGCTTGGCCTGAGCGAGGGCCACCTCGGCCGTCTGGGCGCGCTCGTCGGGCGGCGCGTCGAACGCCCCACCCGCCACCTTCGCGCTCCCCGCGCCCCGGCGCCACTCGGTGACCTCCTCGGGGCGCACCCCGGCGAGCAGGACGGTGAGCGAGAGGTCGGGGTGGCGCTCGGACAGGGTGGATACGACGCCCCGCAGCAGCGTGGTGGCGCCTGCGCCCGGCGCGCCGAGCACGGCGACGCGCGAGCCCTTGCCGAAGGGAACGTCCTCGAGGCCCTCCGGCGCGGCCAGGCGCTCGGCGGCGAAGATCGGTGTGAGCTCCTCGAACTGGGGGCGCTCGGCCGGGGGATCCGCCGGGGCGCCGTTGACGGTGTCCACACGGACGAGCGAGGGGTGGCGCTCGGAGCGCCGCGGCGAGCGCACGGGGCCCGACACCGCGTCACCCGAGCGAAGCTCGCAGCGACGGATCTGCGCCGGCGCCACGTACACGTCGTCGGGGCCCTGGCGAAAGGCGTCCGGCCGCAGGAAGCCGGAGCCGTTGGGCAGCACGTCGAGGGTTCCGATGCGGACCTCCTCCTCTCCGGTGGGCTCCTCGGCCTCCTCCGCGGGTGCCGGGCGCTCCCGGCCGCGGTCCTCATCGCGCTGTGCGGACTCGGCCCGCTCGGCCGGAGATCGACGCTGCCGGGGACGGCGCGTGCGGCGCGCGGGCCGCGCGCCTTCGTCGTCGTCGGCGGCGGGCTCGGGCTTCGACGCGGGCGCCGATTCGTTGGCGGAGCGTCCGCGGCCAGAGGAGCGCCCCCGGCCGGCCGAGGAGCCGGCGGGCTCCCCGGAGAGAACCTCGACGAGCTCCTCGCGCCGCAGACGCCGGAACCCCTCGATCCCCACCTCGGCGGCGAGGGCGTGAAGGTCGGCGAGCGGGCTCTGCTCGAGCTCGGTGCGCTGCAGGACGGCCACGGGCCCGGTCAGCGGTCCGGCGCCCGGTGCTCGGCGCGAGAGCCGCACGGCAAGACGACGGGGCCCACTCCCGCGAGGGAGCTTTCCGAAACGGTCATACGGTTCCTTGCGGCGCTCACGCGGCGATCATGGCACACGGCCGCGCGACAGCCGCGGAGGCGGCGTGCGCGGCAATCGGCCGTGGAGAAGGTCGTGCTCATTCCACGATCATGGCGAGCGCACCCGACGGATCGGAGCGCACATCGGTCGAGAGCCCACACAGGCGGGTTCCCGCTCGACTCACGCGGCAGTTCCGGTTATGGTCGCCACTCAGCTGTGTTCCTTGAGGGAGGAGCGCGAACGACCGTCCCCGGCCTGGCCGGAGGCGCATGTCTCCGCGCATGCTCGGGCGGCTCCGCGGGCTCCCTCGCCGCCCGAAGAGGAGAGCGTTTCGATGGACATCGCAAGGACCTCGGAGTTCCCGGTACTCGTGCACTGGCAGCAGCCGAAGTGCCTGATCGGCATGGGCGCCGCGGAGCTCGCCGCGCCCTCTGCGGCGGGCATGGGCCTCAAGCACGTCCTCTTCGTGACCTCGGGCCTCAGGGGCACCGGCATCGTGGACGATCTGAAGGGCCAGTTCGAGGCCGCGGGCGTGGCCGTCACGATCTACGACAAGGTCGAGTCCAACCCCAAGGACTACAACGTCATGGACGCCTACCAGCTCTTCACCGACGAGAAGTGCGACGGCTTCGTGTCCATCGGCGGCGGCTCCTCGACGGACTGCACCAAGGGCGCGCGCGTGGTGGCCGCCCACGACGGCCGCAACACCAACGAGTTCCAGGGCACCAACGTGTCCGAGAAGCTGGCCAACCCCCCGCACATCGCCATCAACACCACGGTGGGCACGGGCTCCGAGACCACGCCGTTCTACGTGATCACCGACACCACGTCGGAGAACGCGCCGCACAAGTGGGTCGGCTTCGACCAGGCCACCACCACCACGCTGGCCATCAACGACCCCGTCCTCATGATGACCCAGCCGCCCCAGCTCGTGGCCTACACCGGCTTCGACACCCTCGCGCACGCCACCGAGAGCTACACCAACCGCGTGGCCATGCCCTCGATCATGCCCGAGGCGCTGCGCACAGCCCAGATGGTGGAGGAGAACCTCCGCGAGGCGGCGGCCAACCCGCACAACGCCAAGGCCATGACCGCCATGTGCTGGGCGCAGTACATGGGCGCCCAGGCCTTCTCCTCGGGACTGCTCGGCATCCTGCACTCGCTCTCGCACGCGATGTGCGCCTACTACGACATCCACCACGGCCTGAACAACGGCGTCGCCATATCCCGGGTGTGGACCTACAACCAGCCCGCGGCCATGGACCGCTACGCGGACATCGGGCGCGCCATGCACGCGGCCACTCCCCAGATGACGGATCTCCAGGCCTCGGACGCGGCCATCGAGAACGTGATCCGCCTGGCCCGAGACCTCGGGATCCCCGAGAACTTCTCGAGCGCCGGGCCGTACCCGAAGTCGCGGATCGGGGAGGGCTTCTACTCCGACCGGCCCACCGAGATCAAGCCGGGCGAGGACGACCTGCGCTGGATGGGCCAGCACCTGGTCGAGGACCTGTGCACCCCGGCCAACCCGCGCTACATCACCCTCGACGCGGCCTCCGAGATCCTGCGCGACTGCGTCTACGACTCGATGGACTCGAAGGCGGGCGCGCCGCTCAACGGCCGAGGCGCCCTGTTCACCGGCCCCGACACCATGCCGACGATCGAGGACCCCCAGTCGTACTCGGCCATCATCCGCTCGGTCGTCGAGGCGCAGCCGGTCGGGTAGGGCGTGAGCACCGACACAGTGCCCGCCCTCGGGGCGGACGGTCACGAGCGGGCGTTCGCGGACATCGAGGACGTCCGCGTTCGCCTGGGCGCCGAGAGCTACGTGTGCGACCGGCGCGTGGCCACGGTGGTGTTCCTCGCCACCCGGATCGACAAGCCGGTGCTCGTCGAGGGGCCTGCCGGCGTGGGCAAGACCGAGCTGGCCAAGGCCCTCGCGGCGACCCTGGGCCGCAAGCTCATCCGGCTGCAGTGCTACGAGGGCCTCGACGAGTCCAAGGCGCTCTACGAGTGGGAGTACGGCAAGCAGCTCCTCTACACCCAGGTGCTGCGCGAGAAGATCGGTGACCTCATCGGGCCCACCAAGGACCTGCACGAGGCCGCGGCGGCGCTGCGCGACCAGGAGGACGTGTTCTTCTCGGACAACTTCCTGGTCGAGCGGCCGATCCTCGAGGCCGTGCGCGCGGAGAGCCCGCCGGTGCTCCTCCTCGACGAGATCGACCGCGCCGACGAGGAGTTCGAGGCCTTCCTGCTCGAGTTCCTGAGCGAGTACCAGGTCACGGTCCCGGAGATCGGGACGATGCGCGCCGCGCACCCGCCGCTCGTGGTGCTCACGAGCAACCGCTCGCGCGAGCTCTCCGAGGCGCTCAAGCGCCGCTGTCTGCATCTCGAGCTCGACTACCCCGAGGCCGGCATGGAGCTCGAGATCGTGCGGCTGAAGGCGCCGGGCATCGGCGAGGCGCTGGCCGCCGAGCTGGTGGAGGAGATCCAGCGCATCCGCGGGCTCGACCTGCGGAAGGCCCCGAGCATCGGGGAGACCCTCGACTGGGCCCAGGCGCTCGTCGTGCTCGGGGCACCGTCCCTCTCGCGGGAGCTGGTCGAGGAGACGCTGAGCGTGATCGTCAAGTACGACCGCGACGCACAGAAGGTCAGGCGTGCGCTGGCCGGCGACGAGGGAGAATCGGCCGGGGCCCACGGGCACGCGCACTCTCACGCCCACGCTCACTGATAGGTCCGCGGCGTGGAGCGGGTGATCACCGAGTTCGTGCGCCTCCTGCGCGCCCATCACCTGCGCGTGTCGCCGGCCGAGGGACTGGACGCGCTGAGCGCGCTCCAACACGTCGGGCTCGGCGAGCGGGCCGTCGTGCGCGACGCCCTTCGCTCCACCCTGGTCAAGAGCCCGGAGGACGTCGAGGGCTTCGACCGGCTCTTCGACCTCTACTTCGGCCTGGCCGCCGCCGCCCGCCCAGCGCAGGCCCGCGTCGCCGGGCACAGCCACGGCGAGGGCGGAAGCCCCACCGAGCTGCGCTTCGGCGAGGACCTCGAGGGCGACCCGCTCGACGAGGAGGGCCACTCGCACGAGGAGCCGAGCGCGACCGACCTGCGCCGGTTCCTAGAGGAGGAGGACATACGCCCCTCTTCGGACACGCACGGCGAGCCCGAGCGCCTGCGGCTCTCGGTGTTCGGCTCCGAGCTGATGCTCTCGCGCAGCCAGGACGCCCTCGAGCAGGCCATGAAGCGGATGACCCACCAGCTCCGGGTACGACGTGCGCGCTCCTTCTCCCCGGGGAGCATCGCCCCAGAGAGCGACGCCGAGGAGCTGCCCGTGGACCTCACGAGCTCGGAGTTCGAGGAACTGGTCGAGGAGCTGCGCGAGATGGAGGTCGACGAGGGGCTCATCCAGGCCATCGAGGCGAGCTCGGAGGAGATCATGGCCGGGCTACCGGAGCTCCTGCGCTCGCTGATCGAGCGTCAGGAACGGATGAAGGCGGCGGCCGGCGCGGAGCCGCTCTCGAACGGGGGATCTCTGCGACGCATGCTCGAGCGCTCGCCGGCCGACCAGCGCGAGCTCGAGGCGGCCATCCGGCGCCTCGGGCGCCAGCTCCACGGAGCGAAGACCCGCCGGCTGCGCCGCCACCGCTCGGGCAGGGTCGACGTGGCCCACACGCTGCGGCGCAACATGGCCTACGAGGGCGTGCCCTTCGATCCGGTCTTCCGGCGCCGGCGCGAGCAGCGCCCGCGCCTCGTGGTGCTGTGCGACGTCTCTCTCTCCACCCGCAACCTGGCCCGCTTCTGGCTCCAGCTCGTGTTCGAGCTCCAGAGCCTCTTCTCCCGGGTCCGGACCTTCGCCTTCGTGGCCGACATCGTCGAGGTCACCCAGCTCTTCGAGGAGAGAGGGCTCGCAGGCGGGGTGGAGAGCCTGTTCGCCGGCGACCTGATCGACGTGGACGAGAACTCGGACTTCGGGCGCGCCGCCGAGGAGGTCCGGACCGGCTTCCTCGGCGCCATCAACCGCCGGACCACCGTGGTGGTGCTCGGCGACGGGCGCAACAACGGCCGCCCCCCGAACGAGGCCGCCCTCGAGGAGATCGGCCGCCACGCCCGGCGCCTCTTGTGGATGACCCCCGAGCCGCGCTGGGGGTGGGGGCTCGGGAGCTGCGACATGCCGCGCTACGAGCCGCTCTGCGACGCGGTGGAGGTGGTCCGGTCGGTGGAGGACCTCGCCGGCTTCGCCGAACGGCTCGTGACCGACTCGCCCCGCGGAGGCGCCCGCGGAAAGGCGCCCCCGCGTGAGTCGATCGTGAGCTAGCTCGAGGCGCCCGTCCTGGCGCGCGAGCCCGAGGACGAGCCGCCGGAGGAGCGCCGCGCCGAGGAGCCGGACTTCGAGGACGATCCGCTTGCCGTCGTGGAGCGCTTGGCCGTCGTCGATCGCTTGGCCGCCGAGGAGCGCTTGGCCGCCGCGGAGCGCTTGGCCGTAGTCGAGCGCTTGGCCGCCGTGGAGGCCTTGGACGCCGTGGAGCGCTTGGCTGAGGAGCCGCCGGACGAGGCCGAGGAGTTCGAGCGGCCACGGCCGCCGGAGGACCCCGACCGAGCGCCGGAGGAGCCCGAGCCGCCGTCCGAGGCCGGCGCGCCGCCTTCCTCGCCGCCGTTGCCCTCGGCCTTGGCCGAGGCGGACTCCACTCTCACCACCGCCTTCGAGAGCTTCGGGATGAGCTTGGCCACGAACTCGGACATGTCGGCGTGCTCGTCGTGGTGGCCCTTGGCCATCTTCGCGGTCTGCTTGTCCCCGGCGGCCTGGGCCAGGGCTCGCACCACCGTGTAGTTGGCCATCTGCTCGGCCGCGGCCGCGGACTCGTTGCGGGCGTTGTCGAGCAGGCGGGACGCCTCCTCGTCGCGCCGGAGCACGTCGATCGGCCCGCGGGCCAGCGCGATGGCGCGGTCGGCCACCGTCCTCGCGGCGTCCTTGACCTCGCTCATGGCCTCCGACCCGAGCGCGGAGACGCCGCTCGCCTTCCCTCCCAGCTTCTCCATCCGCCTCTCGAGGCGCTCGGCGCGCTGCTTGGTGTCGATCAGATGACGCTCGAGGCGCTCGTGGTACGCCGGCCGCGAGGTCATGACCATGTGGGCCGCGAGCGCGGACTCGATCTCGCGCTCCTTGCCGGCCGTGCGCTCGAGGTACTCGACGAGCTTGCGGTGCTGGGTTCCGTCGCGAGCCATAGGGCTCCTCCCCGGTTGTGAAAAAGTTGTTAACGCGAGGCGCGCATTCTACCTCGACCGAGGGCGATTGACTCGGGCGTAACAACAGTCAAGGCGAGCGCGAGGTGCTCTCGCGGGGGAGTGCCGCCCCGCTACCGCCCGTAGACAAGGCGGATCACGCGCCCGGCCGCGCGGGTGCGGCCGCGGCGGTACGGCAGCCGGTTCGGTGCGCGCCGCGGCGGGGCGCGCCGGACGAAGAGCGACTGCTGGGCGCAGAACCTGCGGATGCC
>Ga0136618_10001020_pt1 | contig 10508 bp, 9 predicted proteins | sample AntDrymUQ3302106_2_FD_104805 | JGI IMG/M metagenome (GOLD analysis project Ga0136618, IMG submission 104805) | Polar desert sand microbial communities from Dry Valleys, Antarctica - metaG UQ330 (21.06) | ecosystem: Environmental > Terrestrial > Soil > Desert | place: Antarctica: Dry Valley...
GAGGTGGTCGATGAGCAGGCGGCCGCCCTGCTCATGGCGATCCTGTTCCGGGGCCTCGATCCCGACGAGCTGGCTCGCTGGACCGCCCAGATGATCGCCACCGGCACCCGGGCCGACCTGTCGTCGCTGGAGCGTCCGACCGTCGACAAGCACTCCACCGGTGGGGTGGGCGACAAGATCTCGTTGGTGCTGGTACCGCTGGTGGCGGCCTGCGGGGCGGCCGTGCCCCAGACGGCCGGCCGCGGTCTCGGCCACACCGGCGGCACCATCGACAAGATGGAGACGATCCCGGGCTGGAGGTCGGCCCTCAGCCCTGACGACGTCGTCCGCATCCTCGGCGAGGTCGGGGCCGTGATCGGCGCCGCCGGCCCCTATCTGGCCCCAGCCGACGGCAAGCTCTACGCCCTGCGGGACATCACCGGCACGGTCGAGTCGATCCCGCTCATCGCCAGCTCGATCATGTCGAAGAAGATCGCCGAGGGCACCGGGGCCCTCGTGCTCGACGTGAAGGTGGGCACCGGGGCCTTCATGAAGGACACCACCCGCGCCCGCGAGCTGTCCGAGGTGATGGTGGGGCTCGGCGCCGCCCACGGCGTGCGCACCACCGCCCTGCTCACGCAGATGGACGTGCCCCTCGGCCGCACCGCCGGCAACGCCCTCGAGGTGACCGAGGCGGTGGAGGTGCTGGCCGGCGGCGGTCCGGCCGACGTCGTGGAGCTCACCCTCGCCCTGGCCCGCGAGATGCTGGCCCTCGTCGATCTCGATGCCGACCCGGCCGCCGCCCTCGCCGACGGGAGGGCCATGGACGCCTGGCGGGCCATGGTGAGGGCCCAGGGCGGCGACCCGACCGCCGTGCTCCCAGTGGCTACCGAGGTGGAGGTCGTGGCGGCCCCGGCCACCGGCACCCTGGCCCGGCTCGATGCCCTCGCCATCGGCGTGGCCGCCTGGCGCCTGGGCGCCGGTCGGGCCCGCAAGGAGGACGGCGTGTCGGCCACCGCCGGAGTCGTGTGGCACGCCACGGTCGGCGACCAGGTGACGGCCGGCCAACCCCTCCTCGAGCTCCACCTCGACGACCCCAACCGCCTCGACGCGGCCCGAGCTGCCCTCCACGACGCCATCGAGATCACCTCCGATCCGGTCCCGCCGCCCCAGCTCATCCTCGACCGGATCCAATGACGGGATCTGTGTGCGCTGGCAACCGCCATGCGGTTGCCAGCGCACACAGAAGTCGTCGGGGTCAGAGGTTGTCGACCTGGATCGGGGTGATGCGCTCGGCGTCGGGGAGGGGGAAGCCGAGGACCTGGGCGTAGAAGCTGAGCTCGCCGTCGAGGGAGGCCCGGATGTTCTGGGCCTGGCGGAACCCATGCTGCTCGCCCTCGAAGGCCAGGTAGGCGACCGGGACGCCCTTGGCCCGCAAGGCGTCGACGATCATCTCGGCCTGGTTGGGCGGCACGATCGGGTCGTCGAGGCCTTGGAACACGGCGAGGGGCCGGTCGATCTGGTCGGTGTGGTGGATCGGCGAGCGCGCCTCGTAGGTCGCCCGGGCCTCCGGCCACGGGCCGACCAGGCCGTCCAGGTAGCGGCTCTCGAACTTGTGGGTCTCGGTGGCCAGCACGCCGAGGTCGGCCACGCCGTAGTGGCTGGCGCCGGCCGCGAACACGTCGTGGAACGTCAGCGCGGCGAGCGTCGTGAACCCGCCGGCGGAGCCACCCCGGATGCAGAGCCGGGCCGGGTCGGCATCGCCGCGGGCCACGAGGAACTGGCAGACCGCCACGCAGTCCTCTACGTCGGCCACGCCCCAGGCACCCTGCAGGAGATCGCGATAGGCGCGTCCGTAGCCGGTGGAGCCGCGGTAGTTCACGTCGACGACGGCGAAGCCTCGGCTGGTCCAGTACGCACGGGAGAGCTGGAGCACGGGCCGAGCGGCGGCGGTCGGGCCACCGTGGATCATGACCAGGAGAGGTGGACGCTCCCCCTCGGGCGCGACGACCTCGGGGTTGGCCGGCCGGTAGAGGAGGGCGTGGGCAGTCGACCCGCCGGCGGTGGGGAACTCGACGGCCTCAGGGGTGGAGAACCATCCGGGATCGAGGCCGAGGTCGCGCGGAGGGACGAGGACCTGCACGGCACCGGAGTCCACGTCCACCGACGCGACGTGCACCTCCTGGGTCGGGCTGGCGGCGAGGTAGACGGCTTCGTGACCCCGAGCATGGAGCTGGTCGACCGAGGTGTGGGGAGCGTCGACCGCCGCCACCTGCCCGGAGGCCGGGTCCCACACCGACAGGTGCTCCAGCCCGCCGTTGCTGTAGGCGAAGACGACACGACCGTCGTCGAGGAAGGCGAAGCAGGACTGGCCGAAGACCCACTGCGGGAAGCCGATGTCCCTGCCCAGGTCGACCATCGGCTCGATCCCGGCTTCCGGTGTCCAGCGGTAGAGGCTCCAGAACCCGGTGCGGTCCCCGAAGAACCACAGCGAGCCGTCCGGGGCCCACGTGGGCTGGCCGATCGACTCACGCCCGTCGCCTCCGGCCACCACCGTGCGGGTGCCGCCCTCGTCGACGACGAGGCGAGTGGCGTCCCAGGGCATGTCGGGGTGGTCCCACTCCAGCCAGCAGAAGGCGGCCCCGTCGGGACGCCACCGGGGGTCGGCCACGAAGTCCGGGCCCGACACGACGACCTCCGGGGTGGACGGTGCGTGGGCGACCAGGCGGACGACGGTGTTGGTGCACTCGCGCTCGTCGGCATGGTGCTCCTCCTGGACGCACAACAGCGTGGTGCCGTCCGGGCTGAGGTCGCCGTCGGCGTACCGGAGCCCTCGGGGCACGGACGGCTCCGGGGTCAGGGGCTGGGGGGCGCCCCCGTCCGCCACCCGGTGGAGGCGCTGGGTGGCCCAGTCGACGAACCAGAGCACGCCGCCGTCCACCCACCACGCCCCACCGCCGTACTCGTGCACCCCGCTGCGGGCGCTGTGCGGCGCCCCCACCACCTCGGTGGTGGTGCCATCTGATGCCCGCCGTAGCACGGCCATGCGCCCGGCCTCCTCGGGTCGCCCCTCGGACCACCAGAGATCGTCGCCGTCCAGGGCGAGACCGTTGGGCAGCCGGGCCGAGCGCACCACCAGCTCGCTGGTGATGGGTGTCGGCCAGGACCCGTGGGGCGCGTCTGCGGTCACGTCGCGTCGGCGAGCAGATCGGCGATGCGACCGAGACCCTCGCCGAGGTCGTCGTCGCCCAGCGCGAAGCTCAGCCGCGCGTAGCCGGGCGCCTCGAACGCCTCGCCGGGCACGATGGCCACCTTGGCCTCGTCGAGGATCACCGCCGCCAGCTCGGTGGTGGTGGCCGAGGTGCGACCACGGATGCTCCGGCCGAGGTAGTGGGTGAGGTTCGGGAACCCGTAGAAGGCGCCCTGGGGCTCGATGCAGGTGACGCCCTCGATGCCGGTGAGCAGCTGGTGCATCGTCCGCCCGCGGCGAGCGAAGGCGTCGCGCATCTCACCCACCGCGGTGAGGTCCCCGGACACCGCGGCCAGCGCGGCCCGCTGGCTCACGTTGGCCACGTTGGACGTCTGGTGCGACTGGAGGTTGGCGGCCGCCTTGATGATGTCGTCAGGGCCGATCATCCACCCGACCCGCCAGCCAGTCATGGCGTAGGTCTTGGCCACGCCGTTGAGCACGACGCACCGCTCCTGCAGCTCCGGGACCAGCTCGGGCATGGACGAGAAGCGATGGTCGTCGTAGGTCAGGTGCTCGTAGATCTCGTCCGTCACCACCCAGATGCCGCGCTCCACCGCCCACCGACCGATCGCCTCCACCTCGTCGATCGGGTACACGGCCCCGGTGGGGTTGGACGGCGAGACGAACATCAGGACCTTGGTGTGGTCGGTGACGGCCGCCTCGAGCTGGTCCACGGTCACCCGGAACCCGGTGGTCTCATCGGTGGGCAGCACCACCGGTACACCACCGGCCAGGCCGATCGGCTCGGGGTAGGTGGTCCAGTAGGGGGCCGGTAGGAGCACCTCGTCGCCCGGGTCGAGCAACGTGGCGAACGTGTTGTAGACGGCGTGCTTGCCCCCGTTGGTCACGAGCACCTGGCTGGCGGCGACGGCCAGGCCGGAGTCGCGGAGCGTCTTGGTGGCGATGGCCTCCTTGAGCTCGGGCAGCCCGCCGGCCGGCGAGTACTTGTGGTTCTTCGGGTCCCGGGCGGCCAGGACGGCTGCCTCCACGATGTGAGGCGGTGTGGGGAAGTCTGGTTCGCCCGCGCCGAAGCCGATCACCGGCTCGCCGGCCGCCTTGAGGGCCTTGGCCTTCGCGTCCACCGCCAGGGTGGCGGACTCGGCGATGGCCGCAATGCGACGGGACACACGGGCGTCGGTTCGGGGGGTCGCCAACGGTCTCGCTCCTCGCTTCGTCGGTCCGCGATCATGTCACGGTGACCCCTCCCGACACGCCTGACATCAAGATCCCCGTCGACCTGCTGCCCGAGGACGGGCGCTTCGGGTGCGGACCGTCCAAGGTGCGGCCGGAGGCGGTCGCGGCGCTGGCGGCCGTCGGTCGCGACTACCTCGGGACCTCCCACCGTCAGGCTCGGGTGCAGTTCGAGGTGGGGGCGCTGCGCAACGGACTGGCCGAGCTGTTCGCCCTGCCGGACGGCTACGAGATCATCCTGGGCAACGGGGGCACGACCTGCTTCTGGGACGCCGCCACCTTCGGTCTCATCGACGCCCGCAGCCAGCACCTGCGCTTCGGAGAGTTCTCCTCCAAGTTTGCCGACGCCGCCGCCGCCGCGCCGCACCTGGGCGAGCCGGTCAACCTCTTCGCCGAGCCGGGCAGCCACCCCCTGCCGGTGCCCGACGCGGAGATCGACGCCTACTGCCTCACCCACAACGAGACCTCCACCGGTGTGGCCATGCCCCTCGATCGCCCTGCCGGCGCCGACGGATTGATGCTGGTCGACGCCACCTCCGCGGCCGGAGGCCTGCGCTTCGACCCCTCCGAGGTCGACGTGTACTACTTCGCCCCCCAGAAGTGTCTCGCCTCCGACGGGGATCTGTGGCTGGCGGCGGTGTCGCCGGCAGCCATCGAGCGGATCGAACGCATCGCCGCCTCCGATCGGTGGGTGCCCGCCTCGCTCGACCTCGGCATCGCGCTGGCCAACAGCCGCAAGGACCAGACCTACAACACCCCGGCGCTGGCCACCCTCTTCCTGGCCGGCCAGCAGGTGGACTGGATCAACCAGAACGGCGGCCTGGAGTGGGCGGCGTCACGCTGCGACCGCTCCGCGGCCGCCATCTACGACTGGGCCGATGCGTCGACCTACGCCACGCCGTTCGTGGCTGCACCCGATCAGCGCAGTCACGTCGTCGCCACCATCGACCTCGACGATGCGGTGGTCGATGCCAACGTGGTGTCAGCGGTGCTGCGCGACAACGGGATCGTCGACACCGAGAGCTACCGCAAGCTCGGCCGCAACCAGCTGCGGGTGGCCCTCTTCCCCGCCATCGACCCCGACGACGTCGCCGCCCTCACCCGCTGCGTCGACCACCTAGTGGATGCGCTGGCGAGCTGAGGAGCAGATGGTCAGCGAGAGAACAGGGCGGCGAGAGCGATCGTCCAGCCCGGGATGAGCGGGGTGGTCAGCGTGTCCTGGGCGGTGAGCTCGAGGGCCACGTCAAACTCCGGGACCCCCAGCTTTTGAGCGCCGGTAGACGAGGACCACGTCGGCCGCGGTGTCGATCATCCAGACCTCGGTCACGCCGGCCGCCTCGTAGTGACGGAGCTTGGTGCCGATGTCGTACCGCCAGGTGGACGGCGATCGAACCTCGACGACCAGCGGCGGTGGCTCGGTGAAGCGGGACTCGGCACCGTCGGGGCGGCGCTCGTTCGGCACCCACCAGAGGTCGGGCTTGTAGACGCTGTGCTCGTCGATGAGCGTGTCGGTGTTGGCGCCCACCTCCCCGGCATGGGGATGGGACTCGACGAAGCTGAGGTGGAGGTACGAGAGCCAGTGGATGATCCGGTCGTGGCGGAAGGCCGGGCTGTCCATGACGAGCTCCCCGTCGATGAGCTGCGTTCGTGCGGGCAGCTCGTCGGTGATGGCGAAGTACTCGTCGGCCGTCATCCTCTGCGGCTGGGCTGCGATGGCCACGGGCCCACGGTAGCGGCGGGGTGCGGCGGCGTCGCCGGCTCGTAGGGTGCGGCCATGCGCTTCTCCATCTGGCCGACGCTGGCCCAGCCGTGGGACGACGTCCTCGAGATCAGCCGGCACGCCGAGGCCACCGGCTGGGACGGGGTGTACGTGATGGACCACTTCATGGGCAACGAGGGCGGGGTGGTCGAGACCCCCACCCTCGAGGGCACCGCCGCCCTGGCGGCGCTGGCCGTCGCCACCGATCGCGTGCGGCTCGGGAACCTCGTGCTCGGAAACACGTACCGCCACCCCGCGGTGCTGGCCAACTGGGCCGCCACCGTCGACCACGTCAGCAACGGGCGGGTCGTCCTCGGCGTGGGGGCCGGGTGGCAGGAGAACGAGCACGCCCAGTACGGCATCGACCTCCCGCCCCCCGGCGAGCGCATCAGCCGCTTCGAGGAAGCCTGCCAGATCTGGCACGGGTTGCTGCGGGAGCCCTCCGCCACGGTCGACGGCCGCTTCTATCGGCTCACCGACGCCATCTGCGAGCCCAAGCCCGTCCAGTCACCGCTGCCGCTGCTCATCGGCGGCAAGGGCGACCGCATGATGGGCATCGTGGCCCGCTACGCCGACGAGTGGAACATGTGGGGCCTGGCCGACGACATCGCCGAGCGCTCCGCCGTGCTCGACCGCCGCTGCGAGGCCGTCGATCGCGATCCCAAGACCATTCAGCGCTCCGCCCAGGCTCTCGTGCTCCTCACCGACGACCCGGCCAAGGCCGAGACCTTCCGCACGGACGCCGGCCGCGCCGCCATCGCCGGCACCACCGACGACGTCGCCGAGGCGGTCGCCGCCTGGCAGGCGGTCGGCCTCGACGAGGTCATCGTGCCCGACTTCACCCTCGGCCGCGGCAGCCGCAAGCTCGACCGCATGGACGCCATCATCGAGCAGGTGGCCCCGAGCTTTCGTTGACCTCACTCGTTCTGTGTGCGCTCACCACCGGTATCCGGTGTTGAGCGCACACAGAAGCAGGACAACCCTGCCGAACACTGCCCGTCACGCGGGGTCCGGATCCGTCGGGGCAGCGATGGCCAGGACGGCGGCCACGACCGCCATGCTGAGGGAGACGACGAGGGCGACGGCGTCGCCCGTGTCGTAGGGGTCGAGGTGGGCGGCGTGGTAGGCGAGGTGGGGGACGCCGTAGATCAGCGCCGCCCCACCGGCGGCCCGGGCCAGCAGCAGGCTGCCGGTCACCAGCGCCAAGACGGCCACGAAGGCGAGGCCGAGGTTGAGGCCACCGACGTCGCGCACGAGGTGCTCGTTGAAGGGCCCGTCCACCGCCACCCAGACCCGACCCATGCCCGGGAAGTCGTCGTAGAAGCCACGCGGGAACGCCTGGGCCCAGATGCCCACCACACCGGAGGCACCGGCCAGGACCACCAGCGCGAGGCGGCGGAGCACCGTCATGACGACGTCTCCGTCGGCCACGAGCCACGTAACGACGGGTGGACCGGTAGCCAGTCCGTGGCGGCCTTGAAGCGGCCGTTCGAGACCCGCAGCGACTTCATCAGGAGCTTGGCGCTGGACGGGCTGACTGCCCGCACCACCTTGGGGAGGGCGTGCGGCGGCTTCACCCCGAGCGCCTGCGCCACGATCTTCCCGGCCTCGGCACGCGTCAGGGGTTCGTCGTCCACCACGTTGTAGGTGCCCGACGGCGCTCGGAGGGCGGCCACCACCGCCGAGCCGGCGTCCTCGGCGTGGATGAAGGAGGCGTAGCCGCCGGGGTCGCCGACGAACGGGTTGATCCGCCACCGAACGGTGGCGTTGGCGGCCTTCGTGTGCGTGCTGTCGGAGGCGTAGAACTGGGCGTAGCGGAGCACCACGCCGGCCCCGCTGCGGTCGGCGAAGCGAGCCGCCGCCGCCTCCGCGTCCCGGGCGCCGGCGAAGGGGCCCGTGTGGTCCACCGGGTGGTCCTCGTCGATCCACTGGTCCCCGTGATCGAGGTAGGGAAACGCGATCGACTCCTGGACGTACCGGCCGGCGCCGGCCGCCAGCGCGCCGTCCACGAGGTGGTTCGACGCCTCACTTCGCAGCCGCTCGTTGGTCGTCCAGGCCGATCCCCGTGCCGCCTTCGCGATCGGCGGGATGCTCGTCGCTAGGTTGATCACCACCTCGTGGCCGACGACCGCCGCCCGCACGGCGTCGGCGTCGAACAGGTCGACCGTCACCGGCGCACCGCCGAGCGATCGCACCAGTTCGGCCTTGACCTCGGTGCGGGCCACCGCAGTGACGTCGTGGCCGGCGGCCACCAGTGCCGGCAAGGCCCGGGTGCCGACGACACCCGTGCCCCCGGCCAGAAAGGTCTTCATGTTCGGTTCCTCCTCGTGATCTCGACGGACTGGATCCATTCGGCCCCCTTCATGAGCTGGGCGGGGGCGACCGTGGCCAGGAGCTCAGCGACCAGGTCACCGACCGTGGCGGCGGCCAGCTCCGCCCGCCAGGCGTCCTCGGCCCGCCACATGGCCCGGGCGATGCCGCACGGGCGTCGGTAGGCCGTGGAGTCTGAGGTGGCCGCCGGACCCCGCTGACGGATCTCGTCGCACTGGAAGGCGGTGGCGTCCCCATCCACCGCCAGGACGATCTCGAGGAGGGTGACGTCGGTGGCCGCCCGAGCCAGCCGGTACCCGCCACGCGGCCCCGACCTCGACTCGGTGATGCCGGCCGACGTCATCGCCTGGAGCGCCTTGGCCAGGTAAGCCGGCGGCACCTCATGGAACTCGGCCAGCCGGGCAGCCGGGAGCGCCTGGTCGGCGGGCAGGGTCGCCAGCACCGTGCAGCAGTGCAGGGCCCACTCCACCGAGTCGCTCATCCTCACATCTCAGAGAGTAGCAATCCAGGATATTGATTGTCCATGATCTTCCCCACTACGGTCCGCCTCCATGCCGACGAGTGCCGAGGTGCGGGCTCAGCTCACCGGTCCCGGAGGGATGTTCGAGGTCGTCACCGAGGAGGTGCTCGGCCGGCCCACGCAGGTGTATGCCAGCCGGATGCCCTCCCTGCGGTCGGTGGCGGAGGTGGGGTTGCTGCGAGGCGACGACCAGACCTTCCTCGTCTACGGCGAGCGCACGTACGGCTTCGCCGAGTTCGTGCAGGCGTCCAACGGGGTGGCGCACGTCCTCCGGGACCGGTTCGGGCTGGCCAAGGGCGATCGGGTGGCCGTGCTCGCCCAGAACAACCCCGAGTGGTGCCTCACCTTCTGGGCCGCCGCGCAGCAGGGGGCGGTGCTGGTGGGCCTCAACGGGTGGTGGACCACCGACGAGATCGAGTACGGCCTGCAGGACTCGGGCGCCAAGGTGCTGGTGGCCGACCGCAAGCGCTTCGAGCGCATCGCCGGCTCACTTGACGACGCTCCCGACCTCGAGCACGTCTTCCTCATCGACTGCTCCCCCGCCGACCTCGGCGTGGCCGACGACCCGCGCGTCCACGCGTTCTCGGACCTCACGCGGGCGCCCGCGGCCAGCTTCGTGGAGGAGGACGTCGCCGAGGACGACGCCGCGGTGATCTTCTACACCTCGGGCACGACTGGTCGGCCCAAGGGGGCCATCTCCACTCACCGGAGCATGATCGCCAACCTCCAGAACACGATGTACAACGCGGTGGCGGGCTCGATGGCCGGCGGCGGCGCCCTTCCCGACGCGGGAGCGGGTCAGAACGTCTCGCTGTTCACGTCTCCGCTGTTCCACGTGTCGGGCTGCCACTCGACGCTGGTCGTCGGCCTGCTGGCCGGGCTCAAGCTCGTGATGCCGGAGGGTCGCTTCACGCCGGAAACAGCGCTCGAGCTGATCCAGGAGCACGCCGTCACCATCTGGGCCACGGTGCCGACCATGGTGTGGCGGGTCTGCGAGCACCCCGACCGTCGCGACTACGACACGTCCTCCGTGCGATCCGTCGCCTTCGGCGGCTCGCCGTCGGCCGACGAGCTCCAGCGCATGATTCGCGAGACGTTCCCGAACGTGTCCAGCACCTCCAACGCCTACGGGCTCACCGAGACGTCGTCGGTGGCGACGGTCATCTCCGGTCAGGACGCGGTGGAGCGCCCCACCTCCGTGGGCCCTCCGGTGCCCACGGTGTCGGTCAAGATCGTCGATGACGGCGGCGCCGAGGTGGCCCCTCACCAGACCGGGGAGGTGTGCATCACCGGGCCGATCCTGATGGCGGGCTACTGGAACAAGCCGGAGGCCACCGCGGAGGCCATCGACGGCGACGGTTGGCTCCACACGGGCGACCTCGGCCACGTGGACGAGGACGGCTTCGTGTACATCACCGACCGCAAGAAGGACATGATCATCCGCGGTGGCGAGAACATCTACTGCGTGGAGATCGAGC
>Ga0136618_10001022_pt1 | contig 10501 bp, 10 predicted proteins | sample AntDrymUQ3302106_2_FD_104805 | JGI IMG/M metagenome (GOLD analysis project Ga0136618, IMG submission 104805) | Polar desert sand microbial communities from Dry Valleys, Antarctica - metaG UQ330 (21.06) | ecosystem: Environmental > Terrestrial > Soil > Desert | place: Antarctica: Dry Valley...
AGTGCCTGCACGAGGCGGGGCTGCCAGCCGGCGTCTTCAACTACGTTGCCGGGTCTGGCGAGACGGTGGGCGCCGAGCTCCAGGAGAACCCGGACGTCGACGGCATTGTCTTCACCGGCTCGTTCGAAGTCGGCTTCGAGCTCTACAGGTCATTCGCGGGCGACTTCCCGAAGCCGGTGATCGTCGAGATGGGCGGCAAGAACCCGTCGATCATCAGCCGTAAGGCGGACCTCGAGGAGGCGGCCGAGGGCGTCATGCGTGCAGCGTTCGGCTTCGGCGGCCAGAAGTGCTCGGCCAACAGCCGGGTCTACGTGGAGCGCCCGGTCCACGACGAGTTCGTGCGGCTGCTGGTGGAGAAGACCGAGCAGATCCGTATCGGCGACCCGCTGCAGCGGGAGAACTGGCTGGGTCCGATCATCAACCAGAGTGCTTTCGCTCGTTACGAGACCGCCGTCGCCGATGCTCGCGACGACGGGACCATCGCGACCGGCGGCGAGCGGCTGATCGATGACGAGCTGGAACGAGGCTGGTTCGTGCAACCGACCGTCGTGACCGGACTGCCGACCAACCACCGCCTGTTCCGTGACGAGCTGTTCGTGCCGTTCATTGCCGCCGCACCGGTCGACTCGGTCGACGAGGCCTTCACGCTGGCGAACGACAGCAGCTACGGCCTGACGGCGGGCTTCTTCAGCGAGGACAAGGCCGAGGTGCGCCAGTTCCTTGACACGATCGAGGCGGGCGTGGTCTACGTGAACCGGCGCGTCGGCGCGACTACCGGTGCCTGGCCGGGCATCCAGCCGTTCGGCGGCTGGAAGGCGTCGGGCTCGACGGGCAAGGCCGGTGGCGGCCCTTACTACGTCCAGCAGTTCATGCGCGAGCAGTCTCAGACCGTCGTCGACTAGACACGACGCCCCGCAGCATGAGATAACGGCCGCCGCCAATGAAACGCGGCGCACTGGCCATATTCCTCAGCCTCGTGGTCGTTGCGTGCGCGTCTGCCGCACCGACTAGCCCGTCTGCCGCGTCGGCCGCCGACCAGCCGAAACCTGCGCCGGCAACGACGCCCACTCAGTCTCAAGTCGCGACGCCCAGCGCAGCGCAGCCGAATAAGCCCAGCTCGACTCCAGCCACCACACCCAGGCTGCCAGCGGCAACGCCTACCCCGACCGCAACTCGAGCGCCGACCCCGACGCCGACAACACCCGCGACACCCGGAGGCCCGCCGGCGCGCTCGGTCCGCCTGATGGCGGTCGGCGACGTCATGCTCGGCTGGCAGGTAGGTCGGAAAATCGTTCGGAAGGGACCCGCGGCGCCGTGGGTGCATATCAAGCGCTACTTCGATCAGGCCGACATCGTGGTGGCCAACCTCGAGTGCGTGATCTCCGATCGCGGCGAGCCGTGGCGGAGCAAGCTCATCCACCTGCGCACACCCCTGGCCGCGGCGGACTCACTCGTCGCCGGCGGCGTGGACGTCGTGTCGGTGGCCAACAATCACGCGCTGGACTTCGGTCCGGACGCGTTCGAGGACACCCTCGACCGGCTGGAGGACCGGGGCATCGGCTACGCCGGTGGCGGCTCCGACGCTGCCGCGGCGCACGGCCCTTACATCGTCGAGGAGAGCGGCGTGCGCATCGCCTTTCTCGGCTACGTTCTGCCCTTCTCGAGCCGCACGACGTTCAACACACGCGAGTGGGCTGCGGGTGCCAATCGCGCGGGCGTGGCGATCGGCACCCCGCAGGTGGTGACCGAGGACGTGATCGCGGCCCGCTCAGTGGCGGATGTGGTCGTGGTAATGGTTCACGGAGGCACGGAGTACCGCGCCCGACCCGTTGCCAGCCAGCGTGCGTTCGCCGCCGCGGCCGTGGATGCCGGCGCCGCGCTCGTGCTCGGCCACCACCCGCACGTGCTCCAGGGCTACGCCCGGCGTGAGGGCACGCTGGTCGCATTCAGTTTGGGCAACTTCCTCTTCGCACGTTTTGACGGCGCCGCCAATGACACGGCGATCCTTGACGTCACCTTGACCGCGGATGGAGTGACTTCCCTCGACTGGATCCCACTGGTGATCGAGGGCGGCGTTCCGCGACCGGCTGTCGGTCCAGAGATCCCCCGCGTGATGGGCAGGCTGCCCGCGCTCTAGCCTCGCTCCTTGATCGCCGCCATGACCCGCGCGCGCAGAGCGGCCGGCGGCTGTATTGGTTCGACGAGCAGGGCCAGCGCTGGGAGGACGCTGCCCAGCTCGTCAAACTCGAGGTGCGCGTCGGGACACGCGCCGAGGTGTTCCTGGACCGCCGCGCGGAGCGACGGTAGAAGGGCGTCGAGCACGTACAGCCCGGCGAGCTCTATTGCCTCGGCATGGTCCACCGAGGGCAACTGGCTCATTGCCTGTCGACCGATCGAAGCGCGTCGCGCAACGCGACGAGACCGAGCCGGACCCGGCTCTTCACGGTTCCCAGCGGAACGTCGGTTCGCGCGGCAATCTCCTGCTGGGTCAGGCCACCGAAGTAGGCGAGCTCGATTGCCTCGCGCTGCGCCGCGGGCAGGCCGTTCAGCGCACCGCGGACCGCTTCCGCGTCCAATGCCCGGCTGACTGCTGGCCACACGTCGACAGAGACCAGCTGCACCGGCGGTGGGAGCTCGGGGTCCGGCAAGGGCGAGGAAGGGCGTCGGCGGCGCAGGACATCGACCGCCCGGTGATGGCAGATGGCGATGATCCAGGTGCGCGCGCTCGCCCGGCCCTCAGAGAAGCGTCCGGCTGCTCGCCAGACCCCGATGAATGTCTCCTGGACCACATCCTCGGCGACCGTACGATCTCCGGTGATCCGGGCAGCCAGCCCAAGGGTCAGTGACTGGTAGCGGTCATAGAGCTCTGCCAGCGATCCCTGGTCCCCGTTCGCCACGCGCTCGACGAGCGTCTCGTCCGTCGCCGCCACCCCCGCCACTGTGCTCAGGTCTGCGGCGAGGCGACGGGCTCGTCTGGCCGGCAATCGCGTGGCATCGGCTCCGGCGCCGCCTCGGCTGGATCGACGGCTGTCTCTGACTCGAGCGCCGCGATCACCTGGAGCTTCTCGATCGTTCCGTACGGGCCCTCGCTCGTCTGAAGGATGAGCAACTGCTCGTCCAACGGGAGCTCAGCCAGCACTGCGTAGTCAACGGCATGACGGACGACGCGCTCAATCACGTAGTCGAAGCGACGCCCATCGCTGACGAAGACCTGGACGTTCATGCCGATCAGCTCGGCACCATCCGCGCGCTCCGAGGCCGCCAGCAACGGCGCGAACATGCCGCGCTGGGCGTGGGCGGAGATGTAGGTGACACCGGCCTCATATGGCTGACCGAAGCGCGTCACGTAAGCGGCGACATCGCACAGCGGATAGTTCGGCGGTGGCTGTAGGTCGCCGGAGACGATGGGCAGGTCGATGTCCAGGTCGCTGACGACCACGCGGCTCGCGTACGCCGGCGGCTGGAGGGGCGCAACGCGAGGAAGGGTCGGTCCCGGAGTGGCGGGCTCCGTCGATGCCGCAGCCGTCGGGCTGCCTAAGTTGGCCGGTGGACTGCCCGTGGCCGGCACACCTGAGCCGGGTGCGGAGCCGGGTGAGGCGGCAGGCACCTGGGAGCTAGGGCCTGCGACCGTGCCCGCGCATGCGGAGAACACGACAGGGCTGCAAGCAGGAGAAGAGCCGACGCGGCGGCGGGGTGTCGGGCAGGACGGCGCGCGGACCATGACAAAGACATGAGGTCGGATCTCCGATCGCTGAGAAAGTTGTTCGGTGTATGCACCAGATTGTTCGCTGGCCCAGGTCAGTTGGATCACTCAGGGCGATCAGTCCTGATCGGCGGCGAGGAAAGTGATCCAGCCGGCCAGCTGTCGCGAAGACGTCCTTACAGCCGACTGCGGAACGCCCACTTCTAAGACATCACATGTCCGCGCACAGGGGCAAAGGAGAGAGCACGAGCGACCAAGACAGCCCTTCGCGACCAGCGCATCTGCCGGACTCGATGGGTTGTTAGCTGAGACCCTTGTCATGAATTGCCGCCAGCTGGCTAGCCGAGGAAGAGAGACGTGACGTCGCGCATCTCCGCTGTTGTACTGACTCTGAATGAGGAACACAACATCGAATACTGCCTTCGTAGCGTCCGCCCGTGGTGCGACGAACTTGTACTAGTTGACATGTTCAGTGACGACCGTACGGTTGAACTAGCCAGACCCTACGTGGACGTCGTTCTAGCCCATGAGCGCGTTCTTGCGTTCGACATCGGACGGCAACGCGGCATTGACGCCGCGACCGGCGATTGGATATTTTCGATCGACGCCGACGAGATCGTGCCCCCGCAACTTGGGCGGTGGATTCGCGCCTTCGTCGACGCCGATCCAGAATACGACCTGACACAGATTCCTCGGATCAATGTCTTCCTCGGGCGCAGGCTGCATAGCACGCCGTGGTGGCCTGGCAAGCCGCGCCTGTTCAAGCGCGGCGCGGTTCTAGTGACAGCTGACCTACATCACGGCCTCGTTCCACGTGCGGGAACGAGGGTCGCTCAGGTGCCAAGGAACCCGCAGTTGTCGCTTTGGCACTTCACTCGGCTGCGCATCGATGCACTGACGCAGAAGATGAACCACTACACGACAATCGAGGCACGTCAGGAAAATGCAAGGGGACGGGGTGACCCCCCCGGACACACGTGGTTCGTCGGCGCGTTTCGAGAGGTGGCCGTGTACGTGTATAAGCGCGGCTACAGGGATGGCTTTGCCGGGCTGGCCTATATGGCTAACCGCGCCTATTACAAGTTCCTGCGCCAAGCGAAACGATGGGACGAGGCTCGCTCCGGACTTCGACAGGCGCGATACGATCTGATGCGCGAGAAGATTCTCAGTGGTTACCCGCTCCCCAGACCGCGGGCGGCCGGCACGATTATCGCGCCTACGATGATCGATGCGGACTTGTCGGACGGGGTTACCGTTGGGCGTATGGGAGAGCGCTCGGACGAAGGCATCGCATCAGTCGATGAGACAGGATAGGTAGCGAGATGCGGTCGGTTGGCCAGTATGGTTGTAGCGGCTCTCATCCGCAGATAGGGGAGAGAATGTCCGCAGCCATGTGCTTTCTCAGTCGCCGCCCGATCTGGAGAGTTTCGTGACACGGCTGCCAAATCTGTTCATCGTGGGCGCGCCGAAGTCGGGAACGACATCGGTCTATGAGTACTTGCGCGATCACCCAGACGTGTACATGGCAGACGTCAAGGAGCCGTCGTATTTCTCGCCCGATGTTGTGGTCGGCCTACGCAAGCGGCTTCGATTCGGAGAGGATCAAGATGAGTACATTGCGCTGTTCTCACGCGCACGTGACGAAAAGCTGATCGGTGAGGCCTCGGCGACCTACCTGACGTCACATGTCGCCGCGTCTCATATCCTGAAGTTCCAGCCAGCTGCCCGTTTAATCGTGATGCTCCGCAATCCCGTTGAGATGATGTATGCGCTCCACAACGAGCGTGTCTCACATGGTGTGGAGACACTGACCGATTTCGCAGAGGCTCTCGCGGCTGACGACTCGCGCCGCGCCGGAGACAGGCTTCCCGCAGGATGCACACCGCTCGGTGCCGTGTATCGCGATAAGAGTCGATACGGGGAGCAGCTCGCGCGTCTATTCGAGACGGTCCCCCGAGAGCGTGTGCACGTCATCATTTTCGAAGACTTCGTCGCGGACCCGCGCATGTCATTTCGCGGCCTTCTCGAGTTTCTTGACGTTGATCCTGCCTACGAGCCCGGCACGTTCGCCGTCCATAACCCGAGTCATCGCCTGCGAGGGGGACCGGTTCGAGGCGTCGTCGAGAGCCGTCCCGTGCGATGGATCGTAGGCCGGTTCATGCCGATCATTGTCGGCCAGGGCAGGACATCACGTTTGACACGCCGTTTCCGGCACAGTCGTCTGCGGCGACGGACGAGTACCCGTCCGGATCTACCAGGCGAGCTGCGACGAATGCTGGAACAGGAAGCCATTCCGGACGTCGAGCGCCTGGGAGAACTGCTCGGGCGTGACCTCCGCGGGCTGTGGTTCGGACGGTCGCCAGATCAAGTGTGACGGATCAATGGTCGCCGCCGACCACGGCAGCGATAGAGCCGAAATCCATAAGCGCGTCACGCGGGGCCTCACGTGCACGCTGACCGAATACGGGCGAGTCAGATCCTCGGCCTGGCGTGTCCTGGCGCCGGGCGCTCGGGAAGCATGCCCGGCTGCTCAAGAAGCACCCCGGCAGGTACATGCTCGTCCGCTTCGACCTGTCGGCCGCCTGTGGATCGATGCCTTCGCCCGATGAGCGCATGCCGTGTTTCTGCGGAACCTCGACGTCCGCTGAGGACGTGGTGAAGAAGCCGAACGAGACGCTGCCTGACGTGTTCGGCTTCCTTGGCGTGGCGATGCCGGAGTCGGTAGACGGCGCGAGCGAATCAAGTCGCCGGCGCGTCGATTCCTAGAGCTGACCCTGCGCGGGCCCATGCGTCGGTTCGGCTACACGGACTAAACCGGCTACCCACGTCTGGGCGCGGCGGCGCGACGTCATCAACGGGCTAGTGCCCGAGTAGCGTCAGTTCGCCGGAACAAACCCCAGACGCTCCCCTAGCGCCTTGGACAGGATCCTGGTGAAGGTCGCCGTCAGGTGCGCCGAGTCGCGATAGACGATGTAGTCGCCGAACGCCAGCGGACAAGCATCGCCCGGGCAGACCCGGTCGTTCATGGAGATGTAGGCAGCGCCACTCTGCCCGGCGGCGCGGCTTTCGGCAACGGTGTACTCGTATTCGATGGCGAGATCGGTGGCCAGCTCGCAGTCCTCGAACCGCGCGCTGAGCGATAGGCAGTCGATCGGGCTCGCGTCGTTGCGCGGCGTGTCGGCAAGCAGGACGACATTCGGGCTCACCGCGCGTAGCCGGCCCAGGATGGTGGCCAACGCAGCTGTCCATTGATCGGAATGAGCCGCGAATCGATACCGACCGCCGCTGTCCACGAGCTGATAGTGGCGGGCGCCAGCGACGACGATCAGGTCCGGTGGGTCGGCCGCGATCTGGGCGATCGCCTTGTCCAGCCAGATCGCGCATTCGTCGTAGGTCCGATGGAGCGCCTCGCTCCAGACCGACGTGCCCAGCGGAGGACAGGCCGACTTGAGATGCGACACGAGGCGCCAGCCGTTCTGCGACGCCAGGTCGGCCATCGCCGACAGCCACTGCCCCGCGTGAGAGTCGCCCAGCAGGACGACGGACGTGTCGGAGGTCTCTGAGCCGTAGAGGCACGGAAGCGGCTCAGTGCGCAGGCGGTCGACCTGGCAGTCGTCGCGGCGGCTGGGTGGCACGTCCTTCGCTGCCCATGCGAGGCCGTTGCGGATCTCAGGCGGAATCGGCCCTCCGAGGCGCGGGCTCGCCAGAACGGGCTCCGGGTTCTGCACGTCGGCGGCAATCTGCTCTGGGGTCACCGGCGGCTGGGACCGCGGACGGAGGACTGCGCCCGCGCCTAGCGCCGCACCCGCCACCAGGATTGAGGCGATCCCGGTGGCGACGATCGGCACGATCGGTCGTCTCTTCGGCTCGCCGTGAAGTCGGAACGGCTGCTCGATGAAACGCGTGCTGAGATGGGCGACAGCAACGGCAGCCAGCGCCAGCGGAATTCGCACAGCCAGCCCATCCATCCCTATCGCGATCGGTATCAGGATCAGGATCGGCCAGTGCCACAGGTAGAGCGAGTACGAGATCCGGCCCAGCCAGCGTGGGATCGGCGTATCCAGCCACCGTGCCGCTCCGCCGCCCATCACTCCGGCACCGATCATCAACGCGGCTCCCAGCACCGGGACGGCGGCCACGAGGTCGGGGTAGCCGAGCTCCGGATCGACCAGCACCGCGCTGGCGATGATCAGGCCGAGGCCGGCCCAGCCCGCGACTCGGTATCCCCACTGAGGGATGCGCCGTGACAACGGCTCCGGAGCGACTGCGAGCAGCGCGCCGACGGCCAGCTCCCATGCGCGCGTCGGCAGCGAGTAGAACGCGAGGGGCGCGGCGACGTGGGTCAACGCGACCGAGAGGACGAACGACGCGATGCCGATGCCACAGATCACCCAGCCGATCCGGCGCATCGTCAGCAGTTTCGCGCTGACCAGGATGAGCACCGGCCAGAACAGGTAGAACTGCTCTTCGACGCCGAGCGACCAGTAATGCAGCAGCGGCGAGATCGTCGTGTCGGTGAGGTAGTCGAGTCCCTCGAGCGCGAACCGGTAGTTGGCCACGTAGAGCGCAGCCGCGGCGCCGTCGGTGGCCACCTCTGCGAAGCGGATGCGCGACAGGACCAGCGCTGAAACGGCAACCGTCACCGCGATCACGACCAGCGCCGCCGGGAGGAGTCGCCGCGCACGACGCGAGTAGAAGGAGATGAGGTCGATGCCGCCCGTTCGCCGCAGCTCGCGCCTGAGCAAGCCTGTAATCAGGAAACCCGAGATGACGTAGAAAACGTCGACGCCGATAAACCCGCCACGGAAGCCCGGCACGCCGATGTGAAAGAGGAGCACCGCCAGCACCGCGATGGCGCGCAGGCCTTCGATGTCAGGGCGAAAGTGGCCGCGCTCGCTGGGCGTGCCTACCCAGCCGGAAATCGGCTCGGCGTCGTCGCCGTTGGGCGGTGTCACGGCAGAAGCCGAGCCCGGATCTCTTGCAGCCACCCCGCTAAATGGTCAAACGGGCCGCTACATCATCACCAGGCCGCCGTCGACGGCGAGAACCTGGCCAGTGATGTAGGCCGCCTCGTCGGAGGCGAGGAAGGCGACCGCGTATGCGATCTCCTCGGTCGTGCCGAAGCGGCCGAGCGGAGTGCGGTCCGTGATCTGCTGCTGGAGGTCGGCCGGAAGATCCTGCGTGAGCTCGGTCAGCACGAAGCCGGGAGCGACCGCGTTGACCGTGATGCCGCGGCTCCCCAGCTCGCGTGCTGCTGCCTTGGTCAGGCCGATCAGGCCGGCCTTGGCGGCCGAGTAGTTGGCCTGGCCCATCTGGCCGGCCTGGCCTGAGACGGAGGTGATGTTGATGATCCGGCCGGCCTTGGCGCGGAGCATCGGCCGGGTGACCGCCTTGAGCGTGTAGAAGGCGCCGAAGAGGTTGGTCTCGAGGACGTCGCGCCAGGCGTCGGGGCTCATGCGCATGATCAGGTCGTCACGGGTGATGCCAGCATTGTTGACCAGGATGTCGACCTTGCCCAAAGCCTCGAGAGCGGCCTTGACCAGGGCCTCGGCCGCTTCGGGCCTGGTCACGTCGGCCTGGACTGAGAGCACCTTCCGGCCCAGCGCCTCGATCTCCGCAACTGTGGTCGCCGCAGCGTCAGCGTTGCCTCGGAACGAGAAGCAGATGTCGGCACCCTGCTCCGCCAGTCGCAGGGCGATGGCTTTGCCGATACCTCGCGATCCGCCAGTGATGACGGCCGACTTGCCGGATAGGTCGATCATGGTCCGAGTGTAGGACGCCGCCACGGCCGTTGCGCCGCACGCGCACTGTTGCGAATCAATCGAGCGTGAACCCGTGGTGAAGCGGGCGCGGGCCTAGCGTCCACCCGGCATCTGTTCAGGATTTCAACGCTGACCGGATCAGATGAGGCGCGAGTGGCCGTCGACACTGGATGCCACGCTTGGCGGTTGGCTTGTGACCGGAGATGGCCAGGGCAATTCCACGGAATGTCCGGCGTAGCGTTGACTACGCGACCAGCTGCCGGGTCGCGGCCGCAACGGCGACATAAGTCGGCGCGAAGTGGCGGATGAGCGTCCTACGCCACTATCGGATCGTGGACGGCTACCGGCTCGGTCGACTTCATCGCATCCTGCGCCATCGGGCTCGCCTCACGCAGGAGGCGCTTGCTCTCAAGTGTGGAGTTGGCCGCTGGAAGATCGTCAAGCTCGAGGCTGGTGGGCTCGATGGCCTGCGCATCGGCGACGTCGAACGCAGCCTGGGCGCGCTCGACGCCCTTCTCGACGTGCGCGCCTGGTACCACGGCGCGGCCGGCGACAGGTTGCTCGACCAACGTCACGCTGCGCTCGTCGGTGCGGCCGTCGAATTGCTCCGTGCCTACGGCTGGACAGCCCACGTCGAGGTCTCGTTCTCCGACTATGGCGATCGCGGCTCGATCGACGTGTTCGGCTGGCACGCGCCGTCGCGCGCCTTGGTCGTCGAGGAGATCAAGTCAGAGCTCGGATCGATCGAGGGGACGCTGCGGCCGTTCGACGTCAAGTGCCGGCTGGCCCCGAGGATCGCGCGCGAACGATTTGGATGGGATCCGCGCGTGATCGGTCGCTTCCTCGTCCTGCCCGAGGAACGAACCGCCCGTCGCGCTGTGGAGCACCACGCTGCGGTGCTCGACGCATCGTTGCCGGCACGGTCACGGGCGCTGCGCTCGTGGCTGCGACGGCCGGTTGGCAGCATCGCCGGCATCTGGTTTCTGACAGAAGTCGGCCCTGCCAACGGTATGCGGAATCCGTCAGCAGTCCGCCG
>Ga0136618_10001024_pt1 | contig 10490 bp, 7 predicted proteins | sample AntDrymUQ3302106_2_FD_104805 | JGI IMG/M metagenome (GOLD analysis project Ga0136618, IMG submission 104805) | Polar desert sand microbial communities from Dry Valleys, Antarctica - metaG UQ330 (21.06) | ecosystem: Environmental > Terrestrial > Soil > Desert | place: Antarctica: Dry Valley...
CTAAAGACAAAGTTCGGATGGTGTTGATGCAAAGTTGGTCTAAATCAATTCTCTTTTTCGCGGTTATCATAATTTTTCTTAGAATCTTGATTAAATTGCTCCACTAATTACATATTTTTCAGTCAAGCCCTTTCGATTGAATAAATCTTCTTGTTTTTGTGCGGAAACGAGCAAGCTGTCAATTTCACCTTCGGGTTCGTCCCACAAAGGATGTGAAAACAACCTATGTAAGCATTGCTTCATTATTTGTTTTTGCCTTTCATCTATCAATTCCCGATACAACAATTTTTCACGCTCATCATTTGTCATAAATTGTAAGGCAAAAAATAAAATACTTTTTAGGTATGGTGTCCAAGTTAATACAGAACCTTTGTGCCAAATTCTTCGTGCTTTTAATTGAGCATTTGTTAGAGTTTTATTTTTTGACGAAACTACCCAATCATTTAAACAACCTTCCTCAACTAATAAATTTCCTATTACTTTGAAATTTTCGACTTCCGAATTTCTGTAGTCTTCCGGTGAAGTAAATTTTGCATTTGAAGGCTCAAGATATAATGTGGCGGGAAAAATCGTTTTGTTCAAAAGGTCAATGGTTATCGGAAAATTAGCATCCTTCGATGCTTCGGCAACAAACTGTTTCAAATCTGAACTTTCAAGGGCGGCAATTTTAATTCCACCTCGCAACATTTCTTTGCCATCTGTTTTTGATTTCTGTTTCTGAATAACCAAAAAATCAATAAAGTTGCTTTCCGTATGCTGTTCCACAGGTTTTGTTTCTATAAATTCTTCCAACAAATCCTTGAAAATAACCGAAAGCCTATCGAGTAAAGTAGAAGTATAAAAAGGAACCTGCTTTAACTTTGAGTGAGCATCGAGATTTGTAATCATCAAATCATCGAACAACCTTTTCTCTTTTTCAGGTTCGCTCGGCGAAATATAGACTTTTACATCAATTTCTTTTGAATCGTTTAGAACTTGTCCCGCTAATTTGTGTTGCCCATCAAATAATTTCAGACGATTATTTACTAATCTAGCGATTGATGGCGCGAGTTGAGGATGATTTTTTAAATGATTTCTAATCGTTATCAATCTTTTGTAGTCAATAACTCTCGGCTGCAAACCTTCTTGGTCATCGTTTTCAAGCCACCGAATAGGAACTCTGCCGTAAAAATAATTTACCTTCAAAATTTCATCACGTAATAAATTATATTCTCTCTTTTCGATGCCATCATCAATTTTTAGCTTTTCTCCATCGGCGTTGGCGTGGATATTTTTTTGCTCTACTTCTTTTAGTCCAAAAATATCTTGTAATTTAATGTTATTTTTTTTCTCCTCGAAGAGACGTTCAAGACGTAAATTGTCTCTAACATCATAAAGCGATTGGTCAGACTTCCTTCGATTATACTTTTTTATAACGATTCTGATATTGCTTGGGTCTGTGTCGCCGTCTTTCGAGTGTGGATGAATATGGTCATACTCAAATTCATTAGTCTCACCAATAATTTCGCCTGAGATAAAACAACGGAGTGAACCGTCGCTTGAAAGTTGTTGTTGCCTGACTGTTTGCTTTTCGCTTTCAGATAACTGTCTTTTCATAATTGCTTATTCAACTACTTTTCAATTCTTCCTTAATTCGGTCTTTCAAAAACATTTCTATCAACGATTGATACGGCACATCGCGCTGGTTGGCAATCAAGCGAATTTGATTGAGCATAGATTCCGACATTCGCAAAGAAATAGTGCGCGTCGTTGGTTTGAGATTCGGCAAAACGCTCACTTCGCCCGTTTCCCAATCAATAAAATCGGTCGAATTTTCGTTCGCCCAAAACTCGCGTTCCTTGTCTTCACTCTTAAAAATCGGAATATCTTTTAATTTTTTCGGCATATTTTCTTTGTTGATTTCACATAATACCGCAGACGAAACATTAATAATAATCTTCATCAAACTCATCATCTTCGTCGTCCTCAAAATCTTCGTCGAATTCACGTAAAAATTCGCGCCTGAACTGCGAGTCTTTTTTGAGCAGATTTGAAACGAATTTTCGCAATGCCGATTCGTGCAGATTTGCCAAAAGCGAGTTTAATTTGTCGCTCGTATCGGTGAAGTTTCCGTTCCGAATCGCATAGAAAACGGCGACCTCGTGTTTGCAGACATTGCCCCAATCGTATGGACAATCGCATTCGTGTTCGACAATCGCATCGCCGTTTATTTTGACGTAAAGGCTGTATTTTTCGCTGCCGAAAACGACTGCGTTAAACTCGTTTTCGCCGACCTTTTCGAGTTTCTTCACGTCGCCGCTCCGGTAATAATCAAGCCCGCGCTCGACGATTTTTCGTTCGACATCGCTTTCAAAACTTTTTAGTTTCATTTTTTTATCAGCAGTTCGTAAAACTTCCCGTGTCTTTCCCGCGCTTTTTTGTAAATCGCGTTTCGCTTTTTATCAAATTTGAACTTCTGACCTTTTGGTGTTTCGATTTTTTCAATGCTTTCAATATTGCCAATTGCTTCGAGCGCGAGCAAAACCGCGCCGCGTCCTGAAGCTTCTTGCGTGTGCGGCAAACTCAAATCTTGCGCCAGGACATCGGCGATAATCTGCGTCCAGACGGGCGATTCGCGCAGTGCGCCGCCGGAGGCGATGATTTCCCGAATTTTCAAAATACTGTTTAGACGGTTGTAAATTTCGGCAAAGCGATACGCCACCGATTCGAGCGCGGCTTGCACGATTTCAACCGAATTTGTGCTGGAGCGCAAACCTAAAATCGCGCCGTGCGCCGACTCGGAATAACCCGTGCTTCGCTCGCCCGCAAGAAACGGCAGGAACGTCAAACCGTGCGCGTCGGGTTCGTGTCTGGCGATTTCCGTTTCTAGTTCGTCGTCCGTGCATTTCAAATTTAAGTTGTCCTTCAGCCAGCGATAAAGCCCGCCGCCGTCCGACAGCGCGCCGCCGATTAAAATTCTTCGGCGGTCTATCCGGTAGCACCACAAACCGTTCGGAATTTGCTTCGGCACATCGCCTTTGAAAGCGACGCGCATCGCGCCCGACGTGCCAATCATCAACGCGGCTTTTGATTTCCGAACGCAGCCCGCGCCGATATTATTTGCCGCGCCGTCGCCGATTGCTAAAAACCATTTCGCGTCTTTTAACCTTTTCCAGCGTTTCGCGTAAGTTTCATTTAGACAAAAAGTTTGCGCGTCTTTGGCGACAATTTCGGGTAAATTCTTTTTGCCGATTTTTAAAAATTTGAGAAGCTCTTCGTCCCAGACACATCTGCGAATATCGAAAATTCCCGTTCCCGAAGCCATCGAAACGCTGGTCGCGGCTGCGCCGAAAAACTTTAGAGCCAGACAATCGCTGAACGAAAGCCATTGCGTCGTCTTCTGGAACACTTTCGGAAAATCTTTGCGAAGCCATAAAAGTTTCGCCGTCCAAAAGCTCGAATGAAAGCGCGCGCCGGTTCGATTGTGAGTTTTGGTTTCGTCAAATTTTTCGCGCAAAACGGAAACATATTTTCGGCTTCTGGTGTCCGCCCAACCGAAAACTTTTGTTGTCGGATTACCTTTCGCGTCAATTCCGGTGAGACTGTGCCAAAAGGAAGAAGCGGCGACATAGCGAATTTCGCCTTCGATGTTTTTCGACTTTTTCAAAACATCGTCAATTGCTTTTTCAACTTGCGCGAATGCTTCCTGCGCGTCTATTTCCGCACCACCGTCGTCCGTTGCGATAAGCCGGCGTTCGTTCTTGACCATTGTCGCAGGCAAAACGTCACCGCGTAAATCGTAAAGCGCGGCGCGAACGCTCGATGTGCCGATGTCTAAAACTAAAATGTATGATGTTTCCAAATTTTTATCGTCAGAAAATTTTTGATAAGTTTAGCCGAAAACTCGTGGTAAATAAAGAACTTATTCCGAATAATCGTATCTTTCGCACTTTGCGTCTTTGCGCCGTTAATTGTTTTTGATAATTATTCGTTTTTAACGACGGCTATTTTTATAATCTCAACTCAAAACAGTTTTCAACTTTCGGAAGCGCGTTTTAGTCTGTCCATCAAAGCCGTGCCGATTCCCTTTTCTTCAACCGTTTCGCAATAAATAGTTTCGATATTTTCACGGTCGCATTGCCGGAAAAAATTAAACACTTCGTGCGCGTAGTCTTCGACCGATTTGCAGATTTTTATCTTTTCAAATTCAAAATCGGGTTTATTGAAACCTATAAACGCTTTGGACTCCAAACTCCGGACTCCGGACTCCGGACTCAAAAGAACTACTTTCGCTCGCGGCGAATAATGACGATGTTTCAAGCCCGGACTTTTCGGTTTTTCATTTTCTTCAACATGATAAATCCGCGTTTCAGGAACGATTTGTTGAAGCTGTTCGAGCGAAACCGCGCCGGCTCGCAAAATCAGCGGCGCGTCCGAAGTGCAATCAACAACGGTTGATTCGAGACCGATTTCAGTCGTTTCGCCTTGCAGAATGCAGTCAATTCGATTGTTCAAATCTTCAAAGACGGCTTCCCAGGTGGTCGGCGAAGGCTTGCCGGAAAGATTTGCCGAAGGCGCGACAAGTGGCGTTTCGCATCTTCGCAGAAAATCCAACGCCAAATCGTTTCCCGGCATTCTGACACCGATTGTTTCAAGATTTGCCGTTGCGATAAAAGGAACTCTTTCTGCCTTTGGCAAAACCAAAGTCAAAGGCGCAGGAAAAAATGCTTCAATAAATTTATTGGCAACTTCGTTGATTTCCGATACCAGCAATTTTATATCTTCGAGATTTCCGACGTGCGCGATTAGCGGATTATCATTCGGTCTTTGTTTGGCTTCAAAGATTTTCGCAATCGCTCGTTCATCAAAAACATTCGCGCCCAAACCGTAAACCGTTTCAGTCGGAAAAGCGACAATTCCACCATTTTTTATAAACGCGGCGGCTTCTGCGGGCGAAGTTGTTAAAATTGTTTTCATAAAAACATAGGAAGTTTCCTGCAAAGTCGCAGAGAACGCAAAGAAAACCTTGGTGCATTCAGAATCTTAAATCCGAATATTTTCCACTTTCCATTTTCCGTTTTCCATTTCTTCCCGTCTTTGCGCTAAAATTTAAGAAATGACTTTAGATGAAAAACTCAAGAATCTCCCGACCGCGCCGGGCGTTTATATTCACAAAAACGCCGACGGGAAAATTATCTATGTCGGCAAGGCGAAGAACTTAAAAAACCGCGTGCGTTCATACTTCCAATCGAATCGCGGACACGACCGCAAGACGCGCGAACTCGTCAAGCGTATCACCGATTTTGAATTTATCGTTGTTGATAATGAAGTCGAAGCACTCGTTTTAGAATCGAATCTCATCAAAAAACACAAACCGCGCTACAACGTTCTGCTCAAGGATGACAAGCAGTATCCGCATTTGAAAATGACGAACGAGCCGTTTCCGAAAGTCGTCATCACCAGAAAAATCCTGCGCGACGGCGCATCGTATTACGGTCCGTTTTTGCCCGCGAGTTTAGCCGGAAAGACTCTCGATTTAATCAACCGCACGTTTCAGATGCGGACTTGCGACATCGAGATTGACGGCAAGCTGCCGCGTCCGTGTCTCGAATATCATTTGAAAAGATGTCTCGCGCCGTGTGTCCGCGAGCTTTACAAACCCGATGAATACCGGCAAGCAACGAGCGATGTAAAATTATTGCTCGACGGAAAAAACAAAGAACTCGCCGACGATTTGGAAAAGCGAATGTGGCATTTTTCCGAGAACGATAATTACGAACTCGCCGCGAAATTCCGCGATTTACGTAAAACTGTTTTAGCACTCGGCGAGCAGCAGAAAATGGCGACGATTGCCGAACTCGACGTTGATATTTTTGGTTTTTACCAGGAAAATCAACGGCTTGCGCTCCAGCTCTTTACGATGCGCGAAGGTAAAATCGTCGGGCGGCGCGAATTTTTCTGGGAAGATTTGGACGCGGAAAATTTCAACGCTTCGGAATTTTTGGGCGAGGTTCTGGCACAGTATTATTCGACCGATTACGTTCCGCTCGAAATCCACGTTCCCAACGATTTTGACGACCGCGAAATTTTGGAAAAGGCTTTGACGGAAAGGCGCGGACGGCGCGTGCGAATCTTCGACCCGAAACGCGGGCAAAAACGCGAGATGATTTCACTGGTCGAGAACAATGCGAAAATTGCGTTTGAACAAAGATTCAGAGTTCTAAAGCCCGACACAGAAAAAGTTTTGAACGACCTACAGGAAATTCTCGAACTTCCGCATCTGCCCGCCAGAATCGAGAGTTTCGATATTTCCAACATCTCCGGTTCAGAAAACGTCGCGGGAATCGTCGTGTTTGAAAACGGCAAGCCGAACCGCTCGGAATTTCGTCGTTTCATCATCAAAACCGTCGAAGGCGCGGACGATTACGCTTCGATGCACGAAGCGGTTTTCCGTCGGTATAAACGGCTTTTGACGGAAGAAAAACCGCTTCCGCAATTGATTTTTATCGACGGCGGCAAAGGACAGATAAACGCCGCCGCCGCCGCAATGCAGTCGCTCGATTTAGAGGCGATTACGATTGTCGGACTCGTCAAACCGCCGCGCCGCCACAACGAAATTTCTCACCTTTTGCGCTTCGGCTACGAAGACAAACCCGTCCGTTTTGAAATGGGCGTTCCCGCGTTTCGCCTTGTCCAGCAAATCCGCGACCTGACGCACAAAACGGCAATCGAATTTCACCGCAAACGCCGCGAAACGCGCGATTTTACATCTGAATTAACGGCGATTGAAGGAGTTGCCGAGAAAAGAAAGATGAAACTTCTTAGAAACTTCGGTTCAATTGAAAGAATTGCAAAGGCTTCGGTTGAAGAATTAAAACCTTTTGTCGGCGCAAAAGCAGCGACACAAATTTTTGACCATTTTGAAAAACAGAGAAAGTTTGCAAATACTTCCGATTGATTGAAAAATTTACAACCCACGGTTCAACAACTGAAAATTTTGAAATAAATTCATCCTGCGGAATTATTATATTTTTTCCTTTCTGATAAATTGAAACAGCCGTTTGTTCGATATTTTGTTTATTTATCCAAGTTTTTGAACCATTTGTTATTTACAATTTAAGGAAAACTCATTATATTTTCATACAGACTAGGCAATCTCTTTTCTAATTGACTTTTAGAATTTCATTTGCCTGTGAGATAACATCTTATTTCATTCAGTCGGCATTCTTATTAAATACAAGCAGGGGCAATTCGCAATCCGACCTGGCAGCCAAAGCCGGACGGCAAAATTCTGTTGATTGCTATTTTAAAATAAAACTAAAAGGAGACTTCTGCTATGTGTAGAGCGTTAAAAAGTTTTACTCAAACGACGATTTCACTCGTTGCTTTGATGATTTTGTTTGTTTTTACAGCCACTGCTCAATCCACGACGGCTTCGATTACGGGGCGCGTGGTTGACGGTTTGGGCAATGTCGTTCCGAATGCAACGGTGACGGCAACCGATAAAGGAACCGGACAAACCCGCTCGGTCGTTACCGACAGTGAGGGTGCGTTTACTATAACGGGACTCGTTCCCGGAAGATACAGCGCGACGGTCGAGGCGCAAAGTTTTAGCAAAGCCTTGCTCGAAGATTTAGAACTGAATGTCGGAACGACTCAAACTTTGAACTTTGAGCTAAAACCGGGCAGCGTAACTGAAACCGTCAATGTTACAGCCGAACAGCAGCTTATCGAAACCACCCGTTCCGATCTTGACACATCAATCACACCACGCGAGATTGAAAATCTGCCGCTTTTAAATCGCACGTTTGCCGGTCTTTCGGTGATCGCGCCGGAAGCCCGTCCGGTCGGTAATTTCGACCCGACGAAAACGCGCGTCGGTAACATTGCCTTTAGCGGCGGCGATGGACGGCAAGTTAACGTTAATGTTGACGGCGGCGACAATAAAGATAATGTGGTCGGAAGTCTTCTGCAAAACTTTTCCTACGAATCAATCCAAGAATTTCAGGTTCTTCAACATAAATGGACGGCTGATCAAGGACGCTCGGTCGGCGGAATAGTCAACGTGGTAACGAAGAGCGGAACCAACAGCTTACGCGGTTCAGCCTTCTTTAACTATCGCGGAGAGGAACTTCGCGCGCTTGATTTCTTTGATAAGCAATCCCAACGTATCAATCCTTCCTATACAAAACCGTATTTCGCGCGTCAAGAGTTCGGAGGCAGCTTTGGAGGACCAATCGTCAAAGAAAAGACATTTTACTTTTTTGCTTTGGAACGGTTTCGTGAGCGTCAGAATGTAGCGGTTTTTCCGGGCGTTGTTGCGGACCTTCAAGCTATACCCGGAAATGAATTTGTCCCCATTATTCCCCAGCCCTACGATGATACATTACTTACGGCAAAGCTGGATCACAGGTTCAACGATGCCCAAAACCTGTTCGTTCGATACTCCTACCAAGGAAACGATTCGCCGAACGATCAGGTTTCAAATCCTGCCAGAACCGATCTTTCCGGCGGGAATTCGACTACCAACAGACTTCATAGCTTTATCGGAAATTACACATACAATGTTTCATCGAAATCCCTCAACACTTTTATCTTCCATTTTCAAGATTTTAAAAATGAAATTTTGCCGATTGAAGAAGGTTTGACGCTTAATTTTCCCGGTGCAATCAGTATCGGTCAAAATGCCAACACTCCGCAGGCAACTTTAGAGCGCAAATATCAGTTTCGTGATGATTTTAATCTTATCTCCGGTGACCATACGATGAAGTTCGGCGTAAACTACATTCACACGATTCTTGACGGCTTTTTTTACTTCGGAACGCGAGGATATTCACTTACTTTCAACAGAACCCCGTCAGCGATTGCCGCGCTTCCTAGCGGATACAATACGCCGGGACTTCTTCAATCGCTCACTTATTCCGACGGCGCAAGTTCGCATGCTCAAACAATTGATCAATTGGCTTTTTACTTTCAGGATGATTGGAAAGTAACGCCTAATTTAACGCTGAATCTTGGTCTTCGATGGGACGCGAACATCGGCAACCTTCCCGCTCAAGACAAAAATCGAACGATACTTTTGCTTTCTCAGCTAAATCATCCTTTAGCCAGAGCGTTAACGCAAGATCAAGATAAACTGCGAAGAACTACGCCAAATTGGAAAGAATTTCAGCCAAGATTAGGATTTGCCTGGGATCCTTGGGGACGAAGCAAAACCGTGATTCGCGGCGGATACGGTATTTTCTACGATCAAATTTTTCAAAATCTTTCGCTTTTCTCGCAAGTTCAATCGGAACCCGAAATATTCCAAACGGCGATAAATCTACAGGGAGCGGAGTTAGCCGCTTTTAGATTCGGCACAGATCCGTTACCTCAAGTTCCCGCCAATTTTAATTTCGGCAATTTAGTTCCGGGTGCTTTTGGACGTATCAACGACCCGGACGCGACAGAGCCGTATGTTCAAAAGTTTTCGATAGGCTTTCAACACCAACTTTCGAGTTCTATGTCAATATCGAGCGATTTTGTTCATACGCTCGGACTGCACGAACCGAGATTTCTGAATATTAATCCGACGATTCAAAGAACATGTAATCCGGCTTACCCCGGCGCGTTACAGACCAACAACCCCGCATATGCGGCTACTTGTCCTCGAGGAATCAATACACGCCTTCTTGATCCGGCTTTCCAAGCCGCCGGTTTGGGACTTAACCGTTTGAGCCAAATCAATATGTTTTCAACAAATAATCGGTCGAAATTCGATAGTTGGACAACAACTTTCAAATATCGAAAGTCAAACATGTTGTTTAATGCAAGTTATGTTTTGGCTAGTTCGAGAGCTTGGGGCGGTCAGCCGACAGCATCTTATTCGGGTAACGGAATTGTCATTACCCCGGAAAATCAATTTGCCGAGGGCGAATACGGACCGACGAGAATAGATGAGAGACATAGAATCGTCTTTAGCGGTGTGATCGGACTTCCGTGGGGTTTTCAGGTATCGCCGATTCTACAATACGGATCGCCCAGACCGTTTTCGGCTAATACCGGTTTTGATATAGACGGTGACGGAGTTGCTACGATTGACCGGCTTTGCCGCGGAGTTGATCCGGCGGCGGCATTCGCCGTTCGCGGAAATTTGGCGGCGCTTCAAGCGTTAAATCCGCTCGGTTGCCAACAAGCACCGGTAAATTCGTTGCGCTCAGGATTTATTGTTAACGGCACGACAATTGAGGAACGCAGCCACAGGTTCTTTAATGTGGATCTGCGCGTATCAAAAATTTTAAGATTCGGCGAGCGTTTCAGACTTAGTTTAAATGCGGATTTCTTCAACTTATTCAATACAGAAAATCTTGCATACGGTTCTAATGCAAGACTCGGTTTGAGCGTTGCGACTTCCGCTACCACATTTTTACAGCCGACTTCCCTTTATGGTCCGGGCTTTGGTCCGCCAGTCGGAAGACCATTTACTGCTCAGTTTGGAGCTAGATTCACCTTCTAGATTATAAACCTGAGAG
>Ga0136618_10001025_pt1 | contig 10486 bp, 10 predicted proteins | sample AntDrymUQ3302106_2_FD_104805 | JGI IMG/M metagenome (GOLD analysis project Ga0136618, IMG submission 104805) | Polar desert sand microbial communities from Dry Valleys, Antarctica - metaG UQ330 (21.06) | ecosystem: Environmental > Terrestrial > Soil > Desert | place: Antarctica: Dry Valley...
ACCTGGCCATCCCACTAGATGGCCTCCGCGTCCGTCCCGACGTCGTGTTCACGCGCCGCCGGGTCGCCGTCTTTGTTGACGGCTGCTTCTGGCACCGCTGCTCCGAGCACGGCACGAGCCCGCGGTCGAACAGCGACTACTGGCGGGCGAAGCTCGACCGAAACGTGGCCCGCGACCGGCGCGTCGACGTTGCGCTCGCGCAGGCAGGCTGGCGGTGCGTGCGGGTCTGGGAGCACGAGGAGGAGGGCGAGGCGGCGGCCCGAGTCGCCTTCGCCCTCTCCGAGGGCTAGGCAGCGCTCGCAGCTAGCCGACCCCCGCCAAGGGATAGGGAAAGCCTGTCGGCTGGGGAAGCGTCTTGTCGAGGTGAGCACGCGTCGCCGCGTCACATACGGCATAGCCCCAGTTGATGAGTCGCTCCTGCGTTGTGGCCGCGATCGACGCGAGGCGGGTCGGCTCCTTCGCAAGCTGCTCGGTCAGCCCGGGTGGGCAGGGAAGGGTCCCCACTCCGTAGTTCTCGATCTTCGTGCGAACGCCCCAGTAGGCGCCGTCGCGCTCGCCGAGCTTGTAGGCCGAGATCAAGGCTCGCTTCCGCAGCGAGCGGACCTGGTTGTCGATGACCATCATCGCGCGGATGGTGTGCCCGAGCCAGTTGCGCTGCACCTTCTCGGCTGCCTCGGTCTTGCCGCCTCCGTCGGAGACCAGGATTGTCGTGTAGCGCTTGAGCGCCGTCTCCAGCCCGAGGTTGTCGTAGACCCCGCCGTCGGTCAGGACGGGGCGGGTCGTGAAGGGCGCATGGTCGAGGTCGGCGTCCGGGTCGGCCTCGTATGCGTTCTCGTCGACCGACAGGACGACGGGTGAGAGAAAGGGAGGAAAGGCCGACGAGGCCGCGACCACGGTGGCCAGGGGAAAGGGCTGTTCAAGGAGCTTCCCCACCCGGTAGTCGCGCGTATACGGGCGCGAGAAGCGCCACAGCGCGGTCGACTGCATGTTGGTGGCGTTGAAGACGAATCGGGGCGAGGCGGGGAGGTCGCCCAGCGTGCGCTCACCGAACAGATAAGGAGCGCGGTAGGCCGCCGTGATGCGGTCGCCGATGCTCTGGCGGGGACGAAGGAGCCCCCCGACCACCGATCCGCGGTCGATCGTCACTGAAGCGAGGCGGCGCAGCGGGGCGACGACCGTCGCCTCAAAGTCAGCACCGCTTTCGAGGTCGGGCCAGGCGAGCGCCAGAACGCCTGCCGCTATCGAGCCGCCGGACACGCTCGAGACCCTCTGCACCTCAGCCAGAACGTCGGTCTCGTGCAGCCGCCACAGGGCTCCCGCGTGAAAGAGCATCGCCCGATAGCCGCCACCCGAGAGGCACAGGGCGATCCCTGGCTCGGGCGGTTTCTCAGCCTCGCGTGATGGCTTCGAGACCGCGAGCTCGAGCGGCGTCTCGGCCGCAGTTCTTGAGGGGTCGCTGGCCCCGGAGGTCACGTAGGCCGATCCTCCAAAGGGTCGCCGAGATCGACGCGCAGCGAGAGCTCGTCGTTGGCCCGGAAGGCGAGCCGGTCCTGCTGCCCGTCTGCCTCGAGCTTCGTCAGGAGCTCTCCGAGTCGAGCCTCGAGATCCCCCTTGCCCGTGCGGTTGGTCAGGTGGATCGTGTAGGGAGCATTACCACGCGCCGCCATGATCATCTTGAGAGTCGAGGTCTCAGGGTTGTCGTGCTTGCCATCGGCGGAGATCACGTAGTGCTGGGCGGGCAGACAACGGAAGAATTCGGTGGTGACGTTGCGGTCAGATCCGTGATGGGGGACCTTGAGCAGATCGAGCGCGAGCGGCTCGTCGCCGAGGAAGCCGGCCTCCTTGAGGCCATCGAGGATGTCGTCCCCGCGAGCGTCGCCCGTTAGCAGCATCTTGCGATCGCCCAGCTCACAGAGCGTCACGATGCTCGAGAGGTTGAACACCGAGCGGTCCTCGAAGGCGGCCGCAAGGGCCTTTGCGGCGTCTCGGCTCTTCTGCCGCTCGCGGTGCCAGCGCTCGCGGAGGTCGTCAACTCGCCGCTGCGATGGCGCGAGGACATGGACCTTGAGCCCATGGGCCAGGGTGGTCGTCGAGGCCTCGGGGCCGCGAAAGGTCACAAGCTCCCCGAACGGAACGTTGACGCGGAGCGCGAGCTGCTCCGCCAGGGTGCGGACCTCGACACCCTGGCCCACGCTCGCGATCACCGCCGCGGCATCAGCATCGACGGTGCGCTCGAGCGCTTCCGCGCCCAGCGATAGGTCGCCCGGTTTCTCCTTGGCGATGTCTGCGAACGAGTTGTGCCACAGGTCGCCTATGCGGTACGGAAGCTCCGTGTTGTCTGCCTGGCGCTCAGCGAGAGCGTCGAGGAGGTCGACGATGCCGTGGATGTGGTCGTCGTCGAGGTGGCTGATGAGCAGCAGCTCGATGGGCAAAGGGTCCGGGCCCGTTTGAGCGCGAAGCTCGTCGAGGCGCGGTTTGAGCGAGCGGGTGTAGATGCCCGTCGGCCCACCATCGATCACGCTCAGCGAGCGCCCGTGGTCATCTCCATAGTGGAGGATGAGGGCGTCTCCGGCGTCTGCCTGAAGCGCCTCGAGCGAGAAGATCATGTCTAGAGAGCCTGAAGGGCGCGCAGCACGTCGACCATGCCGTGGCCCTGGAAGTCGCGCTCGCGGCCGAGGTCGGTCGCCGTGTCGCACAGAACACGCTTGACGTGGTTGGGCCTTCCGACGAGCTCGCGGTTGCGGGCGAGGATCAGCGCTGCCGCGCCGCTCACGTGAGGTGCCGCGGCGCTCGTGCCGTCGAAGTTGACGACGCCCCCGTCGAGCGTCGGGGCGTGGATCTTCTCCCCCGGGGCGACGAGGTCCGGCTTGGCGCGACCGTCGCCAGTCGGACCACGGCTCGAGAAGTACGAGACGCCGTAGGTGTGCGGCTGCATGCGATGGGTCGCGCCCACGGTGATCACGCCCTCGGCGTTGCCGGGGTCGGTGATTGAGATCGCGCGGTAGCCGTCGACGGGCCCGCGCGGGGTGGAGAACTGGACGTAGCCCTCGTTGCCGGCGGCGGCGACCACCACCGTGCCGTTGGCGACTAGCCGCTCGGACTCCTCGCAGACCGGGGTGCGCCCACAGGCGTAGGCCTTCACCTCATGTCGCAGCGAGAGGCTCAGGTTCGCGCCCTGCACGAGGAAGCGATCGCCGCTGGCGTTTAGGTGACGGATGAACTGGAGCGCCGCGAGGATCGCGAACTCCTCGCCTTCGCCGCGCTCGTCGAGGACGCGGAGGTCGTAGAGCTCAAGGTTCGGGCAGATCCCGACGATGTCGTGGCCGCGAGGAGTCCCTTCCCCGGCGCGCCAGTCGGCGGCGAGGACGCCCGCGACTCGGGTGCCGTGGTCGTGCGGCGGTGGCTCGTAGCGATGGTCGTGGGGGACACGCAGAAGCGGCTCGAGCAGGTCCCAGTCAACGGAGCGTCCTCGCTTGAGGTCGCTGCGCAGGTCATCGACTCGGCCCTGGAGCTCCGGCTGGGAGGTCACCGCGTCCGGCGGGCTCAGACCCGAGGCCCCCGAGGGCTCTAGCTCGGGAGCGCTCAAGGCGCGCAGGCGACGGAAGTCGTAAGTCGCCACCACGCGGCTTTGACTCGCCCATGGGGCATCCGCCCGATGCCCCGCTGACGACCCGGACCCGGGAGGCCGGCGCCGAAAGGCGGGGAGGCGAGCATCGATTCCGCTGTCGATGACCGCCCAGCGCAGGTCGCGACAGTCGAGCTCGAAGACGCGGTTGGCCGCGTCGGCCTTGACCGCCAGGCGCGAGCGCCACAGAGCCGCATAGGCAAGACGGTTTCGGCTCACAAGCCACAGCGCCGGACCGCCCGCCTGCTCGGTTTCCCACGCGTCGACGAGGATGGGCAGGGACTCCTCGAGAAGGACCTCGTCGGGTGGAGGCGGTGCGTCGCGATCCCCGGGCCGTGGGTGCAGAAGCCCACCGACGAGCCGCATCAGCCATAAGAGGTGACCGCGGCTGCGCATGTCGGCGCGCCGGTGCTCGGTCATGAAGCCCCGCAACACATCCTCGGGCCGCACCCGGCCCTCGCCGGGGTCCGTGCGAAGGACGTGCTCGCGCCACCAGTTCGACAGTGGCAGCGCGCCCACGAGGAGGTCGCGCAGCGAAAGCTTGGCGGCGACGTAGGACTCGGTGTAGGCGATGTCCACCGGCTGCTCGACCGATCCGTGGTCGCGCAGCCGACCCTTTACCTGGTTAGCTAGCTCGGCCGGGCTCGCGTCTTTGAAAGGCGTGAGCAGCAGGTCGACGCGCGAACACTTCCTCTCGCCGTATTCGAGCCATACGTCAGGGACGACGGGAGAGTCCTGGGTGTAGCGTCCGAAGGACTCCGTGAAGCCCCCGAAGATCAGCGCTTCGAGCTGGGGTCGCGACAGGCTCAAGGAGACTTCCGCATCGACCGGCATCGACGCGGGCCCGAGCGCCAGGCCCGGGGCCCAGCGGCGACAGATAGGAAATTGAGACCGTTCAGACCGTCGTACCCCCAGCTATCCGACATGCCGAGGAGAATACCCGCCTCGGGTTCGCCTCGGGGGAAACTTTGACGGGACGCCGCATCGAGCGGGCGCCTTGGGCGTTGCTGGCTCTCAGGGCGCGGTCACGAGGCCCACGCCCCGGTCGGCCTGGTCGACATCTGAGCCAAAGACCTCGGCACGCGCAGTGGCCAGCGTCTTGGCAGCGACGGTCTGCGCGGTCGCCGGCAGGCCAGCTTGGCGAGCGCCCTCCCACCAGAGAGCCGCGACGCCGGCGACATGGGGACACGCCATGCTCGTTCCGCTGAGCACCTTGGTGCCGCCCCCGGCCTTGGCCGACTTGATGTCTACGCCGGGCGCGGCGATTCTCGGAAACGTGTTCGAGAAGGGCGCGACCACCAGGCCGTCGTCGGAGCGGCCAGCGGCGCCAACGGAGATCACCCCCTCCGCCGCAGCAGGAAGCGAAGCTGCGATCTCGTACTGAGCATTGATGTCGCGCCGGCTCTCGTTGCCGGCCGCCGCGACGATCACGGTGCCTGCCCCGAAAGCCTCCCCGGCGCGGACCTGGGCCATGATCGCGTCGAACATCCGCAGGTTGCCGCGGTAGGCCTCGAGCGCGTTCGAGGTGGCGAGGTCGACTGGCCAGCCGTCGTCGGTGCGTTGCTTTACGAGGCCAGGGAAGTCGAAGCCCAGCGACATCGAGATGACGCTCGCTCCGTTGTCGACGGCCCAGCGGATGCCGCGAAACACCATCTCGGAGCTACCCCCGCCTTGGTCGCCGAGGACCTTGCCGATGAGGGCGCGAGAGACGCCGCGCGCGATTCCGATGCGCTCGCCGTCGAGATCGCGGCCGAAGATCGTCCCGGCGCAGTGGGTGCCATGTCCCTGCCGGTCCCCGCTACCGCTGCCGGAGAAGTCCTCCTCGACGAGCTCGACCCCTTCAAAGGCGGCATGCTCGTGATCTATCCCCGTGTCCAGAACGGCGACAGTGGCTCCGGTTCCGGTGAGCTGTGACTCGTGAGCCCTCACTGCAGTGATCCCCCACACCCCGTCGGGAGCGCCGTCGTCGCCATCAAGGGGCTCGATCAGGCGGGTGGGCATCGCGGGGGTCCCCATGACCACCTCGGGATCTCTTAGAAGGTCCGCCCGGCCTCGGTGGTCGACGTCCTCCACCTCGATTCGCGGCTCGAAGGGGGCGAAGGCCTCCGCCTCTAGGCCCGCGGCGCGACCGCCCAGGAACGGACCGGTCACCCGCTTTCGGTCCCGAAGAACGATGAAGCTCGACATGGGACAAACTCCTCTCCTCGCCGCGAACAAGCTGCGCAGGCCGCTCGGAGGGCAACGAATCGGCATCGGGCGGCTCGGTTACGCGGGCCTCCGGTCCGAATCCAGCGGCGAAGCGCTAAACCCATTATGCGACCGCTGTCAACGGCTGGGACAAGGACCGGGTGAGTCGCAGCACGCGGGGCTCGATTCGCGTCCCCTGAGCAACGAACCGCCGGGGTAGCCGAGACTCGCCGGGGAGGTCGCGGTGAACCCCCGCTCATGCCGCCGCGGACTGGACCGTCCCCTGACAACCGTCCCCTTACTTGCGCCCAGAGCGAGTCTGCGCTTAATCTGGCGCAGACGTGGCGGTTCCACGCCCCTCCGGTCGGCTCGCCGCGGCGATCATCGCCATCGTCGCCGTTCCAGTGCTCGTGGGCGAGGCCACCACCACGACCGAGTCGGAGCTGGCTAAGCCTCTCGAGGCCTCGTAAGGCCAAGGCACCGGTCTCATGGAGACCGTGGTCATCGGTCTCCAAAACCGCCGATTCCAGGTTCGAGCCCTGGGTGCCCCGCTTCGTCTGGCTGAGCAGTGAGCCAGGAAAAGCCCTGCACGAGCGGCTTTCTGTTGCACCCGCCTCGCACACAGTAGCTCGGCTCGCCCATCGCCGCGATCTCGAAATCGCCCGGTGCGGGGATTGCTCACGATCGCAAACCGATCGCACGGCTGGCCCCTGTTCGCGCCCGCCCCGGCGCGCAAGAGCCGAATCACCTTCGGCTCATCTAGCGGCTTGTGCGGCTGCGCGACGTTAATCGCTCCTCCAGCGACTAGAGCCCGCAGTGCCCAGCTTCCTCGCCTCGGGCCACTCGGCCGACGCCCCTTAGCGTCCGCGGCTGCCGGTCCTCTCGGTGCGCCTCCGGAATCCCGGTGGTCCCCGCTTGCTGTCAGAAGCCGATAGGGCCGGGCGGGCCCTCAGGCCCGAAGAAGGCCGCGGCTTTTCTCAAGATCTCGCGCTCCTCGCGCAGCCGCCGGTTCTCGCGCTCGAGCGCTCGCAGGCGGGTGCGCTCGTCGGTCTTCAGCCCATTGTTCTCGCCGGCGTCGACGCCGGCCTGGAAGACCCAGTTGCGAAGCGTCTGGGCTGAGACGCCGAGCTCCCCCGCGATCTTTGCGATCGGCTCTCCCGAAGCGCGGACGAGGCGGAGGGCCTCAGCGCGGAACTCCGGTGGATAGGGGGGTCGTGAGCGTGGCACTTGATCTCCTTCCCGGAGCGCTTGGCGCTCCAGCGTTCAAGTGTCCACGAAGGCGGGTCAGGGCAAGGCGATCTACGAGGGATCGCTGCGCGCACGATGCTCGGCGGCTGGGCCTACGCCGCGATCTATCGCTCGAGCGCCGAGCGCATCGCCGCCTTTGAGGGTGGCTGTGGCGCGAGCTCGAGACGTAACTAGCCGCCGAGACGTCTCCCGTCGCGCAGGCTTGGCGCGCGCGAAGCGTTCGCCGAGCTAAGGCAGAACCAGGGCCAATGCAGCGCTGGGGACTCAACAGCTCGGCCAGGAGGCGGGGAAGAGGTGGCCGCTGCGCACACAGCTCGCCGACCTGCAGTCAAGTCCCAGGACGTGGTGTAGGAGGATCGGCTCACGTTCGTCGGTAGACGTTTAGTTGCTCAGGCTGCGGTGAGCTCGGGGACCTCCTCTCTGTCGGGAGTGGTGTTGCGATGGAGGCGCTGCTCGAGCGCCGCGAGCGCGCGCTCGAGGACTGGGACCGCGAGCACGGGCTCAAGCCCACGCGCCGGCCCTCGGACCTCGCCGGCCGAGAGAGCGAGCGCCGCGAGCAGCTCGAGCGCGTACGCCACGACGCCCACAGCGATCTCCAGCGCACCGAGGCGGCGCTCGAACGAGCGCGCCGGGAGGTGAGCAGCGGCGGCCCCGGGGCGGGCTTCAGCCGCGCGGGCGCCGACGACGCCCAGCGAGCCCTCGGCCTGCTCGAGGCGCGCCTCGAGGAGGAGCGACCGGCGCTTGAGCGGGCGCGCGAGCGCCTCTGGGCCTTCGACTCCGAGCACGGCGGAGCTCCCAGCCGAAGCGCCGGGTGCGCGACCTCGCGGCGAGCGAGCGCAAGCGGCGCGGCGAGCTGCGTGGGTCGGTGCGCGACGCGAAGGCGGAGCTGCCCGAGCGCCCGATGCCGGTTCCCTTCGATCGCCTGCGGGCGGTCTACGCCGAGGGCGAGAGGTGCGCGATCGACGACCTGCCCCGGACCCGAGCGGGCGTCCTTGGCGAGCTCGAGTACCTCGAGCCGGCGAGGGGGGAGGGGGGGCGCTGAGCCAGTGTCGGGACCCGGGGATCTCAGGAGGAAGGGGCTCACCGAAGCACGCAAACTCCACTCCACGAGAGCACGCGGCAAAAACCGTCGTACCAATGGAGTGAGATGTGCCCATGGCGACGGGCAACGGCTCGCTTCTGACCGCGAAGGACGTGGCCGACATGCTCGGAGTTCCCTGTTCCTGGGTCTACCAGCAGTCGCGCGCCGGTCGGATTCCAACTGTGCCGCTCGGAAGGTACCGCCGCTACCGGCGTGAGGCGATCGAGGCCTGGGTGGAGCAACTGGAAGCACCGGCCAAGGGAGCGCGATCCTATGCAGGTTCCAACACCTGAGGTCGGCGACGGCGGTGTCCGCACTTTGCGGCGATCGCGGTTCGTGGCAACTGAGCGGACCCCCCGGGCGGGCGAGAATACTGACATGGCGCGCCGCTCCTACGGCACGGGCTCACTGATCGTCCGCGCCGATTCGACAGGGCGCGAGTCATGGCACGCCAAGGTCCGGGTCGGCAGGAGGCAGGTCTGGCGCAGACTCGGGGAGAAACGCGCGGCGGGGTCGCGCGAGGGCCTCACTCGTACCCAGGCCGAGGGGCGTCTGCGAAAGCTGATCGAGGAGTTGGAGCGAACGCCGATCGCTACCGAGCGGCTCACGGTCGAGGATGTGGGCGCTCGGTACGTGACGCACCTGACTGCCCACGGCCGCCGGCGCTCCACGGTCATGGACTACGAGTCTTCCCTGCGAGTCCACCTCGTGCCGTTCTTTGGCGACCTGTCGCTTGAGAAGATCGGTCGCTCCGACATCGAGGATTTCGTCGCCGAGAAGCTCGCTGATGGCAAGGCACCGAAGTCTGTTCGCAACTACCTGGGACTGCTGCACTCGTTATTCGCCTACGCCGAGAAGCAGGAGTGGACGCGCGGGAACCCGTGCAAGTTCGTCGAGAAGCCCGGCGACGACGATGGCGACGCCGACATCCGGTTCCTCGACGACGCGGAGCTGGAGGCCCTGCTGCGAGCCGTACCGGACGAGGGCGTCGGTCTGCTCGACCGTGTGCTGTACCTGGCCGCGGCGATGACCGGACTGCGTCAGGGAGAGCTACTTGGACTGCGCTGGCGTGACATCGACTGGAGCGCCTCGCGTGTGCGAGTACGCCAGAACTACGTCCGTGGCGAGTTCGGTCGCCCGAAGTCGAAGCGCTCAAGCCGTTCGGTTCCGCTCGCTGACCGTGCGGCCGGAGAGCTCGATCGCCACTTCCGGGCTTCTGCGTTTCAAGGCGACGACGACCTGGTCTTCGGGAATCCCCAGACGGGCAGGCCGGTGGCCCGGCGCGCGGTGCTCAAGCGCTTCAAGAGGAACCTCGCGCGGGCGCGCGTGCGGGAGATCCGGTTCCACGACTTGCGGCACACCTTCGGGACGCGCATGGCGGCAGCCGGCGTGCCCCTGCGGACGCTTCAGGAGTGGATGGGCCACCGGGACTTCAAGACGACTCTGATCTACGCCGACTACCAGCCGAGTGAGCGGGAGGCGGAACTGGTGGAGAGGGCGTTCGACGGTCAGCGCGCGTCAGAGCCGGAGCAACAGCCGAGCGAGTAGCCGGCCGGGTCGCGCCGGGCCAGCCTTGGGTTCGGAGCGGGATGCGCGGGTCGCTGGATGGGAGGGAGAGTCCGGTGGCTCGGAGCGAGAGATCCGCACCTCGCCGGCGTCGACCACCGACTCCGACGCCAGGCCGCTAACCCGGACTAAGTGGTCCCCACCAGAACTTCGGTCGCAGTTGAAGGAGTCGATACGGCGGCCTCGAATCGTCTCGATGATGCCGGGCAAGAGCCGCTACCAGTTCGAGCTGACCGACGAGGAGAGTGCCGAGCTCGAGCACCGCGCCGCCTGCTATTCGCGCCCGCACCGCGAGGTCCAACGGGCCAAGCTCGTCCTCTTCGCCGCGCAGGGCATGGACAACACCGAGATCGCGCGCCGGCTCGACATGCCGCGCGAGGTCGTCGGGCGCTGGCGAAGACGGTTCCACGATGAGCGCCTCGACGGACTCTCGGATCGAAAGCGCGCGGGTCGCCCGCGCCGTTTTCCCCCCGCAGGAGGTCGCCGAAGTCCAAGGCGATCGCCTGCGAGCTGCCAGAGAGCGAGGGTCTCCCGCTCTCGCGCTTCAGCCAGTCTGAGCTCCACCGCCTCGTCCTCGAGCGCGGGGTGACCGAAGCCTCGCCGACGACGATCGCCCGCTGGCTCGCCCAAGACGCGCTCAAGCCGTGGCAGCATCGCTCGTGGATCTTCCCGCGCGACCCCGGCTTCCTGGGCCGGGCAGCGCCGGTGCTCGACCTCTACGCCGGGCGCTTCGAGGGGCGTCTGCTGCATCCCGGCGACCTCGTGATCTGCGCCGACGA
>Ga0136618_10001026_pt1 | contig 10483 bp, 5 predicted proteins | sample AntDrymUQ3302106_2_FD_104805 | JGI IMG/M metagenome (GOLD analysis project Ga0136618, IMG submission 104805) | Polar desert sand microbial communities from Dry Valleys, Antarctica - metaG UQ330 (21.06) | ecosystem: Environmental > Terrestrial > Soil > Desert | place: Antarctica: Dry Valley...
ACCCAGCTCGGCCTGGACCGCACGGTGGCGTTGAAGCTGATCGCCCCCGATGTGGCCGCGGACGCAGCGTTTCGCGAGCGCCTGAAGCGCGAGTCCAAGCTGCTGGCCTCGATCGACCATCCCAACGTGATCAGCGTCCACGAGGCGGGCGAGGCCGACGGCGAGCTGTTCATGAGCATGCGCTATGTCGAGGGGCCCGATCTGCACGCACTCATTGCCGAGGCCGGCTGGCTCGAAGCCGACGTCGCGGCCCGCATCGTCAGCCAGGTGGCGGCGGGGCTCGACGCCGCTCATGCCTGTGGCCTGGTGCATCGCGACGTCAAGCCCGCGAACGTGTTGATCGACGGACACGGCGCGACCCAGTGCGCGTACCTGAGCGACTTCGGGCTCAGCAAGAAGGTGAACCTCGCCACCGCGATCACGCGCAGCGGGCGCTGGGTGGGAACGCTGGACTACGTGGCGCCCGAGCAGATCGAGGGCGTCCGCATGGACGCCCGCGCCGACGTGTACGCGCTTGGCTGCGTGCTCTTCGAGACGCTAACCGGCCAACCCCCGTATGTCCGCGACTCAGACTCGGCGAGGCTGTGGGGGCACATGCACGAGGCGCCGCCGTCGGCGTGCGAGCTTCGCGGCGAGCTGCCCGCCGAGTTCGATCAGGTCATTGCCCGGGCGATGGCGAAGGATCCGACGCGGCGCTACCAGTCCGCCGGGGATCTCGGACGGGCGGCGACGGCCGCCGCCGGCGGTGAGGCGCTGACCGAACCCGGTCGCAGCGTCGCGATCGGCGCCGCGGCCGGCGCGAACGGCACCGACACCTTCGACGACGAGCAGCTCGGCGATTTCGCGTGCCCGTACAGAGGCCTGCTTGCGTTCGAATTCGACGACGCACGGCTGTTCTTCGGACGCGAGGCGCAGGTCGAACGGGTCCTGGCGGAGCTGAGCGAGGCGCGCTTCGCCGCCCTGGTGGGCGCCTCGGGCTGCGGAAAGTCCTCCTTCCTGCGTGCCGGGCTGCTGCCCGGCCTCGGCGTCGGTTCCGGCATCGGCGCGCACGCGCGCGTTGCGCTGCTGACGCCGGGCGAGCATCCCCTCGACGAGCTCGTGCGGGCGGTCGGGGCCGCGACAGGCGACGACGCGTTCGTTTCGGCCGACGACCTGCTCGCCGATCCCGGAGCTCTGGAGCGCGCGATCGGCCAGTCTGGTGACGGCCGGCTGGCGATCGCCGTCGACCAGTTCGAGGAGCTCTTCACGCTGTGTCACGTGGACGTCGAGCGGCGCTGCTTCGTCGAGGCGCTGATCGCGGCCTGGCGCGATCCGGCGAGCCCCGTCGTCGTGGTCCTGGCGCTGCGCGCGGATTGCTACGGACAGCTGGCCGCCTACCCCGAACTGGCGGAATGCGTGATCGCTCATCAGACCCTGCTTGGCCCGATGGGCGCGGGCGACCTGCGGCGAGCGATCGAGCTGCCGGCTGCCGAGGCCGGCCTGGCGCTGCAGCCAGGTCTGGCCGAGACGCTGCTACAGGACCTGGCCGACGAGCCCGGTGCGCTGCCGCTGCTCTCGCACGCGCTGCTGGAGACGTGGAAGCGCCGCCGCGGGCTGATGCTCACAGTTGCTGGCTACCGCAAGGCCGGCGGAGTGCGCGGCGCGATCGCCCAGACCGCCGAACGTACGCTGCAGGAGCTGACCGCGTCCGATCGCGCGGTCGCGCGCGAGATCTGTCTGAGCCTGACAGAGTTCGGCGAGGGCTTCGAGCCGACGCGCCGCCGTGTCGCTCGCGCGCAGCTCGCCGCGCACTCGCAGTCGCCGCACGATCTCGAGCGCGTGCTCGAGATCCTCGCCACCGCACGCCTCGTGACAGTCGACGAACGCACGGTCGTGTTCGCCCACGAAGCGCTGATCGGCCACTGGCCGCGGCTGCGTGGCTGGATCGACGCCGATCGTGCGAGCCTGCTGACCCACCGCCGCCTCACCGACGCGGCGCGCGAATGGGACGCCCTGTCGCGGGAGCGCGCAGCGCTGCAGCGTGGGGCCAGGCTCGCCGCCGCCCGCGAATGGGCAGCCGAGCATCCTGACGCCCTCAGCCAGCTCGAACGGGAGTTCCTCGGCGCCAGCGAGGCCGCTGAGCGAGGCGAGCTTGCAACGGCCACGCGCACGACACGTCGCCTGCGCGCCTTGGCGGGCGCCCTGGCGACGCTGACCGCGATCGTCGCGGCGCTCGCGGTGTGGGCGCTCAATCAGCGCGGCGACGCGCGAGGGCAGGCGACCGAGGCGACGTCGCTTGCACTCTCGTCAGCAGCCTCGCCGCTGCTTGAGGAGCGGCCGGACATCTCGCTGCTGCTAGCGCTCGAGGCCTACCGGGTCCGCCCGCGCGCCGACGCGAGAGGCAGCGTGCTGTCCGCGCTCACCGCATTTCGCAAGCAGGGCCTAGGCGCGATCCTGCGCGGACACGAGAACTCGGTCAACAGGGCGACGTTCAGTCCCGATGGGCGCACGCTGGCATCTGCGGGCGACGACGGCACGATCCGGCTTTGGGACGCGCGCAGCCACAAGCCGCGGGGCGCGCCGCTGACCGGCCACGGTGATCGAGTTCTCAGCGTGGCATTCAGTCCCGACGGCCGCACGCTGGCGTCCGCCGGCGACGACAAGACGCTTCGGCTCTGGGACGTGCACACGCACAGGCAGCTCGGCGCGCCGCTGCGCGCCCGTGCCGGCGCTCGATTCACCGGGTTCGAGCAGGTCAACAGCGTCGCATTCAGCCCCGACGGCCAGACGCTCGCGTCCGCCAGCACCGACACCACGGTCCGACTGCGCGATGTGCGCACCCGCAAGCAGATCGGCGCGGTCCTCACCGGGCGCCCCGGCAAGGCCAATTTCTTCAGCAGCGTGGCCTTCAGCCCCGATGGCAAGACGCTCGCCGCCAGCATCGAGAGCGACAAGATCCGGTTGTGGAGCGTCCGCACACGCAAGCCGCGCGGGGTGTTGCCGACCGGCAAGAAGCACGGTGTCCGTGCCTTGGCGTTCAGCCCCGACGGGCGTACGCTGGCGTCCAGCGCAGGCGCTTCGATCCGGTTGTGGAACCTCCGCACCCGCGAACTGCGCGGCACGTTCTCGACCGGCAGCGGTGACGGCGTCCTCGGCTTGGCCTTCACTCCCGACGGGCGCACGCTGGCATCGGCGGGCTTTGACGAAAAGGTCAGGTTGTGGGACGTGCGCACGCACGAGCAGCGCACGGCGCCGCTGGCCGGTCACACGGGATCTGTCACGAGCGTGGCTGTCGGCCCCGACGGGCGCACGCTGGCGTCCGCAAGCAGCGACAAGACGATCCGGCTGTGGAACCTGGGCGATGTCGTGTCGCGGGCGGGTCCCAGCCAGCCGACGTCCGACGTGGCGTTCAGCCCCGACGGGCGTACGATGGCGGCCGCTCGCTACGACGACAAGACGATCCGCCTGTTCGACGTGCGCAGCCGCAAGCAGCGCGCGCTGCTGATCGGCCACGAGAGCTTTATCAGCGGGTTGGCATTCAGCCCCGACGGGCGCACGCTCGCGTCCGCCAGCCACGACGACATCCGGCTGTGGGACGCGCGCAATCACAAGCAGCGCGGCGCGCCGCTGGGGGTGCTGACGCGGCAGGGCACCGCCACGGGCGTCAGCGACATTGCGCTGAGTCCGGACGGGCGCACGCTGGCGGTGGCCGCCTTCGACAGGACCGTGCGGCTGTGGGACGTGGGCAAACGCAAACCGTTGGGCGCGCCGCTGACCGGTCATACCGATGTTGTCGGCAGCGTCGCGTTCAGCCCCGACGGGCGCACCCTTGCGTCGGGCGGCGAGGACAAGACGATCCGATTGTGGGACGCGCGCACCCGCAGGCAGCGCGGCGCGCCGCTGTCGGGCCACACCGACGATGTCAGGAGCCTGGCCTTCGGTCCCCGCGGGCGGCGGCTGGCGTCCGCGAGCCGTGACCGCACGGTTCGGTTGTGGAACGTTGACACCGGCGAGCAGATCGGCGTGCCGCTGACCGGTCACCGCGAGGCGGTCTACGACGTGGCATTCGCTCGTGACGGACGCACGCTGGCGTCCGGTGGCGAGGACGGCACGGTCCGGCTGTGGGACGTGGATAGTCACAGGCAGCTCGCCACGGCGATGGAGGGCACCAGCGCGGTGAGCGCGATCGCGTTCAGTCCCGATGGGCTCGCGCTGGCGTGGGGCAGCGACGATTCGGTGTGGCTGAACCCGCGCCTGCTGTGGCGCAACCTGGCGCAGCTGCTGAGGCAGGCCTGCCCGCTCGTCGGGCGTGGCTTGAGCAGGGCCGAGTGGGCGCAGTATGCCACCGGCATCTCCTACCGGCAGAGCTGTCCATGACCGTCGCCCTGCTCGAAACCGCCGCGAGCGTGCGCGGCGCGCGGAGCAAGCGATCGTGAGGGTGATCGAGACCGACCGCGGCGCCTCCCGAGCCGTCGAGCTCAAGAAGGTCATCGAGGCCGAGCGCACAGGCCTGCCGCTGCTCGTCACTCGCGATCACGAAGAGCGCCAGCGCATCTTCGTGCTCGAGTCCGACGACGAGCAGCTATGGGTCGGCCGGGGCGCGGCCTGCGACCTGCGCCTGGACTGGGATCAGCAGGCATCGCGCTGCCACGCCGAGCTGGTGCGCGTGGCCGGTGGCTGGGCGGTCGCCGACGACGGGCTGTCGCGCAACGGCACGTTCGTCGGCGGCGAGCGTGTCGTGGGCCGCCGCCGACTGCACAATGGGCAGGTGGTCCGCGTCGGAAACTCCCGCCTGACCTACCGGCTGGCAGTCGCGTCGGGGACTCCGACCAGGCCCGACGAAGCGACGCGCGCCGCGCCCGAGCTCACGCCGGTGCAGCTCGAGGTGCTCGCGGCGCTGTGCCGTCCGCTGTCGCAGCCGGCAGGCCCGGCAGTGCCCGCCACCAACCCCGCCATCGCCGCCAATCTGCACCGGTCGACCCCGGCCATCAAGAAGCACATGAGCGCGCTGTTCGCGAGGTTCGGCGTCGAGGGCCTGCCCCAGAATCAGAAGCGCGCGCGCCTCGCGGAGCTCGCGAGGCAGGCGGGGCTGGTCGAGTAGCTTTGCGATGACCGCCCCTCGCAGGCGCATCAGCCCGTCGATGCCGTCCGCCGAGCTCTGCGCCATGCGCGCGCGACGCGCCATCCTCCCGCCAGCAATCCAGACATGAGCACGATTGCGATCGCGAGCGGGAACGAGGAGCCGGGGTCCTTGGCCGAGCCATCGAAGGCCGGATCGTGGATCTCATCCTCGGCCCGAGGACGCGGCGCGCCGCGACGTGTAGGTGAACGCGCCGCGATCATCGCTGAGCTTCGCGTGCAGCGTGAAGTTCGTCGCCTCGCCGCCTAGGGCCAAGGTCCGTCCCTTGCACGTGAAGCGTCCGCCCGCGCGCAGCTCGATGAGGTCTTGACACTCGAGCCACAGCACTACAGGCCGCGGCGGTGCTCCGTCGTTGAGCCGGTCTGACAGGCGCGTCTCGACGGCCCGGGTCTCCAGCAGCTTGGTCGTCAGCTTCACACGGCCCTCGTCGTCTGTCTGCAGTGCGTTCACGGTCAGGCTCGTCCCGTCGGCGGCTTCGGCCGTGCAGCGAAGGCGGTCGCCGCCGTCGGCCTCCGGACAGCGCACCCGCGTTCCAAACTGCTCGTTGACCGACTGGATCTCCGACTCGAGAAGGGACTCCCTGATGCGGTCCTCGGTCCTGCTTGCCTGCTGCTCGGAGGTGCACGCGGCGATCGACAGCGCGCAGAGCAAGGGGAGCGACAGGTAAAGTAAGGACCGCACCCGGTCACCCTCGCGAGTGCCGCGCTGGGCTGGTCCTCCAGCGCACGATCGACCAGGCCGCTGCTGCGAGGATCACGACGCAGAGCACGAGCAGGAGGATCGGGCGGGCGAGTCCGCCGCCGGCCTGCTCGCCGGTGAAGACGGGGTCCTTGGCGGCCGCGGCGCGGTCGAAGCTCGCCCCGGCGAGCCAGACGTCGCCCGTCTGCGGATCGGCGGTCGGCCGCGTGAGGGCCCGCGAGATCCGGCTGGGCAGTCCCGGGCGCAGCCTCAGCAGTTCCCGCGGGCTGACGTTCCTTCGCGGGACGTCGGCGAAGTCGACGCCGCCGGACGTGTATGTGTACGTGTAGATGATGTTGCCCTTGCGCGTACGCCGCTTGACCTTGTACTCGCCGTTCTCGTAGGAGCGGACGTAGCGGCGAAACGTCTGGCGCGGCGTCCAGCTGCGCTTTGGCGCCCAGCGCGAGATGTCGCCGCTGTCGACGATCTCCGCGAACGCGCCGTGCTCGCGATCGGCGCGCTTGCGATACCACTCTGCCGCGACACGGCTCATGTACACGCTGCGAAGCGCCGCGTACTCCGGTGCGCTGCGCACCGCGCGCTGCACCCGCGGAAGGATCAGCCTGCGAGAGACGGCCTCGATCTCCTTCGCGTACACGGGCAACCCGCACGACGATCCCAGAGCGCCAAGCAGGTCGGACTCGAGCTTGACCTTGAGCGGCGCCTTGACGATGTACAGCTCGTCCGCCGTCTCGCGCACCGTTGCGGGCGCCGGCACGATCCACATCCGCGCCGACGAGCAGGCGACCTCGCCACCGGTAATCGCGTCGAGCTCGTTCCAGTAGCGCCGCCCTGTCCGCGTGTTCGGATTGGTCAGCCGCGCCGCCGTCTTCTTCATCCGCAGATCGGCCTCCAACAGAACGCGGCCCGCGCTCGTGCGCCCGAAGCGCGGCTCGATGATCCGGTCCGGCTCGCTCGGATTGAGGTTGACCCACATCGCGCTCGTCGGCAATGCCAGCCACACGAAGAACGCGTCCGACGCGCGCTGCGCCGCGTTGCGCCCGCGTTTCGCATCGCTGCCGGCGCGAGATGGGCGTGCCCTGAACGCGAACCCCGCTGCACGCGTCTTGTCGCTGCTGACGTCCGAAACGTAGCGCAACTCGAGCGTTGAGAAGTCGACGCCTCCCAGTTCAGGATCGAGCGCGGATCCGGTCGACGACGTCATCCCTTCGATGCCCATGACCGGGGAGGCGGCGCCGTTGGTCCCTGTCGGCGCGCCCGCGCCGGGCTCCTGACTGCCCCCCGGCGCAGCGGCCACGCCGACGGCCTGTCGTGTCGCGCCCACCGGGTCGGCCATCGCGCTCTGTCCGCCCGCCTGCCCCGGCGACGCCGCCCCGGATCCACCGGCCTGGCGGCCCCTGCTGTGCAGCATGGTCCCTGCCCTAGCCGGTGCCTTGGCGGCGCCGACTTTGGCGAGTTTCGTGAGTTGCTTACTCGTCAGCGGGAACTCGATGGCAATGAGAGACACCGTGCCGAGGTTTCCTCCACCCATACGAATGGTTGGCTCGATGTTGTCATCGCCCCTGCGAAACGCATGACCGTCGCTGGGGTGGACGCCGACAACGACGACGTCATAGCACGCATTGTCAAACAGAACTGAACGCAGCCGCTGCGCAGCGACCGGAAACGTTCGTTCGAGCGGCTCAAGGTACCTTCTCGCGCCCGCCCTGAGCCACGCCCAGGTGGGCTGGACCAGCGTTCTTCCGAACCCGGACATCGTCGCGCGGAGCTTGCTCAGCGTGAGCGCGGCCGCGCGGCCCGACGTGCCCTTTGCCTCCCCGACGATGAGACACCCGGTACTGCGATTGAACGCGAGGAAATCCGGGCCGGTTCTCGGTCCTGCGGAAGTCAGCTTGCCGTCGTAGAGGATGTCGACGTCCGGGTCCTGCGACATCGCTTGGTTGAGGGCAAGCACTCCCAGCGCCTCGTGGAAGCGTTTGCCGCTGACGTCTGCGAACGCGGGGAGGATTCCGTGGACGAGCTCGATGGTCTGCTTCGAGGTCAGCTGCCGCTGCTCGCGGTCCGCCGTCGCGCTCGCGACGAACGCTGTCCACGTGACCGCGAACGCGAGCAGCACGGTCGCCGCCCGCCGGATCCAGCGGCGCATGCGCGTCGTTCGCATCCGCCTCACGATCACAAGGGTCGGGATTGCGACTACCCGCCCACGACAGATCATCGCTGCACCTCGTCACCCAGCGCCGCCACATACTGATTGGGCTTCGGATTGGAGAGGATCTTCAGGTCTTCGCCGGCCCGGAAGAACTGCAGGGTCGGGCAGGTGTAGTCCTTGCCGCGGATCGAGACGGTCTTGCGCGGCTTGCGGGTCTTGGCCTCGTAGAGTCTCACCTCGAATGTGGCCTCGTGCAGAGGCACGCTCTTCACGCCGGTATCAAACGCGCAGTCCTTGATCTTCTCGCCTTCTCCGGTGCGCTTCGAGCATGCGACGAGCTGGTAGCGATTGGGGTTCACCGACTGCCAATCTGACCCCGCCTGCAGGATGAGCTCTCGTGAATAGAAGTCGTGCTGGCGCTGCTCGAACACGACGATCGGCCGCGGCGGAGACGCCGCGGCCGCAGGCGCCCGCGTGAAGTACGTCCGTCGCTCGCAGACCTCCTGGAGGTCGCGCTCGCTGGAGATCGGGGCATCGCTGGCCCGGTCGCCGCCACAACCCGTGCCCGCGAGCGCCGTAACGACGGCCATAACTGGCATTGACAGGATACGGGGCTTGCCGAACATCGTCACTCCTTAGATCGCGGTGGCGCATCAGACTTACTGGCGCCATCATCGCGGCGAACAACGGAGACTGCCAGCAGACCATGGTCCCGGTATTCGGTACCTTGTCGGCCCTCGCACAATCAGGTACGTTCTTGACTATGAGTGCAAATACAGACACGACGCACGGCGATCTTTTCGGGCCCGAAACCTTCACAAGCACAGTGACGTTTGGGCAGCTGATGACAAGAATGGGCGTGACGCTCGTGATGCTGTTCCTGATCAGCGCCGTCATGTTCGGCCTGATACTCGCGAACCTGGGTGTGCCGGGCGGGTTCGTGGTCGGCGTGGTTCTGGCGGTGCCGTTCTGCGCGCTGATGGTGCGCGCAAAGAAGCGCCAGTTCGAGTCGACCCTGGGTCAGCAGACCGTGACGTTCTCGCCCGACGGCGCCGTCATGAGCGATCCCTACAGCCGAGTCGAGCTGCCGTGGGCCCATGTTCGGTCGATCGGCCAGGTCGAGATGATGCGTCCCATACGGACGCCCGGTCAGCGCGACAAGCTCGTAGTCGCGGCGGTGAGCGGCATTGCCTCCGCCACGCAGGGAACTCACGAGCACGGGCTCGTCGGAGCTGGAGTACTCACGACCAGCCCCGACGCGCCGAGACTGCTCAAGGCGCAGGTCAAGCAGTTCCTGAACGACGGTCCGGCCGATCCGCTGATCGGCCAGCGGCCAATGGGCATCCCGCTCCTGCGATTCAACAGGGATTGGCAGAGCGGGCGCATCGGCGAATGGGTGCGCAGCTATCGCCCCGACCTGCTGGGCTGACCCTCGCTGCCGAGGCGGCCCGAACAGCCCGGCGATCCGTCCGAGGATTACGACGGGCTGCTGCCTCCCAGCGGCACGTGTCGCTTGTTGATCGCGTGGTTCTCACCGCTGGAGGTCGACCTGTTGGGTGCACATGCGTTTCATCGCGGCGTTCGGGCGATAGGAGAGAGCTGATCGCATCTCTTTGTGACACTGGCGAGATCGCTGCATTAGTAGGTGACGGCCGGCCAACAGGGGAATAACAGTCCGCGACCCGATCTGCCGACGAGCGCTGAGCGTGAGGAGATCCGCAAGCTGCGCGCCGAGAAACTTCGAGCTGCGCCGCGCGAACGAGATCCTGAAGTCAGCCAGCGTGTTCTTGCCAAGGAGCTCGACGAATGACAGTGCCCTTCGGGAACCCGGGACGATCGCGGTAGGACCGCCGTTGCTGGCGGCCCCCCGCCCAGATCGCAGCGTGCGCTGCTAACGCACTGGGCTCCTGCCTTGGGTGTTGGCGGCGAATCGCGCGTCGGGCCAGGGATGCATGATGCGGGCAGGTGGGAGTCATCGGATCGAGAAGCGGTTCATCCGCGTCCAGTTGAGGCATGGCGCTGGCTGCGGCGCCGAAGCGCCCGAGACCAGTGCCTGGTCGCCTGGGTGCGGAAGGCCAGATCTCCGTTGCCTTCGAACGCATCGAGACACTCGAGGACGCGCTGCCCGCGGAGCTGGGACGCGAGGATCTACCCTTGGGAAGCGGCCTTCCTGGCCGGAAAGTGCTTCATCGACTACCGCCGCCACGGTGGGACCAGACGCTCGGCCCTGCCCGACTTCTACATCGGCGCTCATGCCGCCGTCACCGGCCGCGCGCTGCTCACACGCGACACCAGGCGCTATCGAACGCTGCTGCCGACCCTGACGCTCATCAGCCCCTGAGCGAGGCTGCACGCGCTCTGCCGCGTCGCGCTGTGACGGCCTACCGCCGCGCTGCCCGAGCGGCGAGCTCAACGATCCGCTGCACGACCTCGTCGACCGTCAGGCCGGTCGTGTCGACTTCGATCGCATCGGCAGCCGCCTGCAGCGGCGAGTGCTCGCGCGACTGGTCGCGCTC
>Ga0136618_10001027_pt1 | contig 10479 bp, 10 predicted proteins | sample AntDrymUQ3302106_2_FD_104805 | JGI IMG/M metagenome (GOLD analysis project Ga0136618, IMG submission 104805) | Polar desert sand microbial communities from Dry Valleys, Antarctica - metaG UQ330 (21.06) | ecosystem: Environmental > Terrestrial > Soil > Desert | place: Antarctica: Dry Valley...
CTCGCAGTTTCCACCGCGCCTATCGGCGCGGAAATCTGGTTTGGCATTTTACCTGCGGTTTTACCGCAGGCTAATTTCCGATGCGCTTCCAGCGCAGAAAAGCAAATGTCAACAGAACCTAGTGCCTTTCGCGCCGAAATAATGCGGATGACTTCTTCACCATTTTCTTCGGTTATGACTGTAAAAGTAACGCGCAGAAGTTTATTTTCAGCCAGACCGACGATTGTAAATCGCTGTTCCGTTACGTTTGAGTGTTGTTCGTCAAATTCATCAATCGCCCAAATATCGTTAAAAACTTTTGAAGCAAAATCAAATGTAATACCTTCGTGATTTTTGATATTGTTTCTTTCTTTGTTTGCATCCCAATCAAAATTCACGGTTTTATTATACGCAATGATATGGATATATCAATATAAATAATGCGCGTCCGTAATCAGCAAAACAAACAGCACCAGATTATACAAAATGCGGTCGCGGAGGGCTTTCCTAAAAATGTTGTGGGCAATTGATTATAAAAATGTGATTAAAGCCGTCGGTTCTGTTTTTCTGAAGTTCTATTGATTTCAGATTTTGTTCTAAAACAATTTGTTCAGCCATTGCAGATTTTTAAATGTAGCAGAAAGTAAAATTCAGAAGAAAAATCAACAATATACATAAAAAAAGAACAAGATGAATCTTATTCTTTTTCTTTACAAATTTGTGAATTAAACTACTGAACATTAATCGGTACACCTGTTATAAAACCACGGGTTTCAGGGTCAAACAAAGGAGGCGTTCCTCCTTCCAATCCCATAATAACGTTGGATTCATTAGTAGCAAAACTGCGGGTTCCGGTTGCTGCGACTCCGGTGTATGTCAGTGGAATAGCTGTGGCGCTCCACCAATATTTTGGATTGTCGCTCACTTCACAAGTCAGGTTATACCCGCTTATAGTTCCATCTGAAAGCGATGAATCAATTATTCTTTTGGCATTCAATTCCGTCAATGTAGCGTATGTAGAATAGCTTGCTCGGTAGGCGGCTTCCGCGCCGGTCAAAGTTCTTAACGAAGAGATTGCGGATGCTTCATTTGCCGCGCGACGTGATGCAAGCAAATTCGGAATAGCGATGGAAGCGATGATACCGAGAATAACGACAACGATTAAAAGTTCGATAAGCGAGAAACCTTTTTGATTTTTCATTTTAATTCACAATCTCCTGAAATCTTACGTTCCGTGCCAAATCGTTTAACTTTGGTGAAGCGGTTGTGGGATTTATCAAATTCTTTGCTGAAAAAGCAGGGTAAGAATTAACTTAACCCTGCTTTTAATTTCAATCTAAGTTTATATTTTTAGATTATTGGTTAAGCGGCGCGCCAGCCGGAACCACGCGAGTAGTTGCATCCGCTACTGCAATTGTCGCTGCCGCATCAGCGTAAATCACACCTGATTCGTTGGTGTAGAAACTGCGAGTGCCGGTCGCGCCGACTCCGCTGAATGATTGCGGCTCGGCTTTGGTATCGAAACGTGCCGGAGCAGTTGCCGTTTTTGCTAATGCGAGGATAGTAACACCATAACCACTTTTTGGGCAGGCAGCAGTATCACTACAACCCAAAACCGTGTCAACCAAACCGGCAGTAGCAAGTTGAGCTCCGCCAGCAAAATTTCCGGTCGGGCTGGTTGCCTGAAATGTAGCCTGTGCGCCGGTCACGGTGCGAAGCGAAGCGACGGTTGAACCTTCGTTAGCGGCACGACGCGAAGCCAACAAATTCGGAATAGCGATGGCGGCGATGATGCCGATGATGACGACGACGATTAAAAGTTCGATAAGCGAGAAGCCTTGTTGATTCTTTTTCATTTTATTTTTGTCTCCGTAGATTAGAAGTTTTTATTTGGAATTATGAGTAAAGCTAGTAGTTAGTAAAGATTCTAGCTACTAGCTTAAATTTATAAGAATTTACTGATTAAGCGGCGCACCACCAGAAACCACACGAGTGTCAGCTGTTGCTGACGGAGCGGTGCCGCCGAGCACAGCATAAATTACGCCTGATTCGTTTGTGTAGAAACTGCGTGTCCCCGTTGCGCCGACTCCGGTAGATGATTGCGGAACTGCCGAAGCATTGAAACGCGCCGGAGCAGTTGCATCTTTTACTAATGCGGCAATCGTAACGCCGTAACCGCTTTTAGCACAAGGCGCAGTTGCACAACCCAAAACAGTGTCAATCAAACCGGCGGTAGCAAGTGCAGTTCCTGATGCAAAATCTCCGGTCGGGCTGGTTGCCTGAAATGTAGCCTGTGCGCCGGTCACGGTGCGAAGCGAAGCGACGGTTGAACCTTCGTTAGCGGCACGACGCGAAGCCAACAAATTCGGAATAGCGATAGCGGCGATGATGCCGATGATGACGACGACGATTAAAAGTTCGATAAGCGAGAAACCTTTTTGATTTTTCATTTTATTTTACAATCTCCTAGAAAATTTTAATTCTTTCTTACCTTCTCAGGCTTGCCTTTACTAAAACAAACTTTGTGCCAAAAGGTTTTCAAGAATTAAAAAGCCTCGAAATGTCAATAAATAAAGGCTTTAAGAAAACCAGGTATTTTCTCTAGAGAAAAACAGCGCGTTCTATACTTGTCAAATAACAGATTTTGGTAATCGGCGGGTGACGGAAAATGTCATTTAGGGAAGCGCGGACAGTCGGAGCGCGGACGGCTCGTCCGCCAACGGAGCGCGAGCGACGTTGCAAGCGTTACCTTCACGCGGCGCAATAGCACAATTACTTCTCGCGCTATTGCGCTCGATGCGGACGAGCCGTCCGCGCTCCGACTGACGAGCCGTTCGCGCTCCGATTAGTAAGCGCTGCTGAATTTCCAATCGTTTCGTTTTTTGCAAAGTCCTGCTTTGACAAAATTGTTTTCAATGTAATTTATCGTTTTTTCGTAATGTTCGTAATTGCGAATATAACGGTCAAAATAATCTTCCTGCCAAAACTGCCCGCTTATGTGCAGCTTTTTGTTTGCCTCGTGTGCGGTGAAGGATTTGAACTTCTTCATAATTTCCGAAAGCGAATGATTGTTAATCGGTTTCAGCAAAAAATGAACGTGATTCGGCATTATTATCCAGGCGATTAATTTATAGCGAATCGTGTGAAAATGAAGTAATGATTCTTGCACCAGCGCGGCAATTTCTTCTGCTCTCAGATAACATTTGCCGTAACCTCGGTCTAAATAATTTTCAATTCGCTTGTCGAGTTCAATTTTTGTCTTTTCATCTTTTTCGTTTGCAAGTTCAAGTTTCCATCTTTGGATAACTTGCTGCGGCAAAGCATCCGCAAGATGAAAAGTGATAAATTGACAAATCTCGCCGCCATCGAAATGCGGCAAATATCCGCGACCGTGCCAGCCAGCCGGCACACTTTGATTTTCTTGTAATTCATCAGGCATCCGGTCGGAGCGCGGACGGCTCGTCCGCAAAGATTGCGTGAGCAATCTAAAAACTTTGTCTGTATTCAATATTGAACTCTACTCGAAACTTCTTTTCGCGCTTGCGCGCTCATTGCGGACGAGCCGTCCGCGCTCCCGGTTATTCACCGCTTCGCATTTGCGCCGACAGTAAGCGAATTTGGTGCTTATCGAGCAAGTGTCTGAGAGAGCGAACGGGAATTTGCAGAAGCTCGGCGGCGCGTGTTTGGTTGCCGCCGGTTTTTTTGAGGGCTTCGACGACATAGGTTTTTTCTAAATTTTCCAGGTGAGAAACCAGATTTATTCCGTCGTCCGGTAAATCGAATTCGGCTTTGATGCGTGTCGGATTGTAGTTTGAGATGTGGTCGGGAAGGCGTTCGGGCTGAATCTCTTCGGTGCGTTCGAGCGCGACGGCGCGTTCTATCGTGTGTTCGAGTTCGCGGACGTTGCCGTGCCAGGCGTAATTTTCGAGCATCTGCATCGCCTTCTGCGAAATTGAAACTTTTCTGCCCTGTTGCTGACAGAATTTATTGATAAAATATTCGACGAGTTCGGCAATGTCTTCGGTTCTTTCACGAAGCGGCGGGAGTGAAATAGGAATAACGGAAATCCTGTAAAAAAGGTCTTCGCGAAAGCTGCCGTCCTCCGACATCGCTTTCAAATCGCGGTTGGTCGCGGCAATCACCCGCGCGTCAATCGGCATTTCGTCGTGCGCGCCGACGGGACGAACCTTTCTTTCCTGCAAAACGCGCAGCAGTTTTACCTGCATCGCGGGCGACATCTCGCCAATTTCATCGAGAAAAATCGTGCCTTTGTGGGCGGCTTCAAACAAGCCTTTGCGATTGGCGTTTGCGCCCGTAAAAGAACCTTTGACGTAACCGAAAAGTTCTGATTCAAGAAGCGTTTCTGTAAATGCGCCGCAGTTAATCGAGATAAAAGGTTTCTCGGCTCTCGGAGATAAATCGTGAATCGCCCGCGCAACCAATTCCTTTCCCGTTCCAGATTCGCCCGTTACTAAAATGGTTGACTGAACTTCGGCAACCGTTTCAATCATCTGAAAAACGGCTTGCATTTTGTCCGAATGTCCGATGATATTTTTGATGCTTCCGCGCTCGCGCTGAGCGCGTTTAAAAGCGCGGTTCTCGTTTATCAGGGCTTGTCTTTCAAATGCCTTTTTGACGATTACCTTTAATTCTTCGACATCGAACGGTTTTTGGATAAAATCGTCCGCGCCGAGCTTGAACGCTTCACGCGCCGTATCAACTGTAGCGAAAGCCGTCATCAAAACAACGCCGACATCGGGCAGAAATTCTCTGGTTGCCCTCAATAGTTCAATGCCGTCCATATCCGGCATTTTAACGTCCGTGATAATCACTTCGGCAGGTTCGACTTGCAGCATTTCGAGTGCTTCACGCCCGTTTTTCGCCGTTCGAATAGAATGCCCGTCGCCTTCAAAAACAAGCGTTAAAAGCTGCCGGTAACTTTGTTCGTCATCAACAATTAATAAATTTGACACAGGATTTAAGATTTAAGATTCAGGATTCAGGGTTTAAGATTCAAGATTCAAGATTCAAGATTCAAGATTCGGGATTTAAGATTCAAATTTAAGATTGTAAATCCTGAATCTTGAATTCTAAATCCTAAATCTTGAATCCTAAATCCTAAATCCTATTCTCACAGAAAAAAGCCGGTTTATTCAAGAGGAAATTTCGGTTTCCTCTTTCTTTACATTTAAAAATCCTTCGAGGCGCGACGGATTAAATGCGATTTCCGCTTCTTCCGGCTTGCCCTGAAAACTTTGATTTCTAGATTCGGTCGGCAGTTCGACCGTGATTGTTGTTCCTTGATTTTCGAGACTGCGAACATTTATCGTGCCGTTGTGGTCGCGGATAATTTGATAAACAATCGAAAGCCCTAAGCCCGTGCCGCCGGTCGTTGATTCAGAAAACGGTTCGAAAAGCCGTTCGACTTGTTTGGCGGACATTCCGCAGCCGGTGTCTTCAAACAGAATTCGGATGCGTTCGTTTTCAAAGTTTTGTAAAGTGATTTTTAGTCTTCCGCCGTCGGGCATTGATTGAATCGAGTTTCGCGCCAGATTCCAAAAAATTTGTTTGAGCTGTGTCGAATCGGCGGAAATCATCACCGGATTTTCAGGTAAAACGGTTTCCAAAAAGTGATTTTCCTTAATGTCCGGGCTGTGTTTGAGAAGCGCAAAAGTGTCGCTGATAGCTTCGCGCACGTCGGTTTCCGAAAAATTGCTGGCGCGCGGTTTGGCGTAAGTCAGAAAATTGGTAATGATATTATTGAGACGGTCGGATTCGCGCAAAATAATTTTCATCAAAGCTGCCTGTGAAGATTCGGGCGCGGTTTGCATCTGCAAAACTTGAATTGAACCGCGCATCGCGCCGAGCGGATTGCGAATTTCGTGCGCGAGTCCGGCTGCGACGCGCCCGACCGCCGCGAGTCTGTCTTTTCGGCGAACATTTTCCTCCATTGTGCGAATCTCGGTTAAATCCTGAAAAGTCAAAACCAAGCCGGTCGTTTCCCCGTCTTCGCTAAACAGCGGCGAGATATTATAGCCGACGCGCACGGCAAAGCCTTCGGGCGTTATACAATCGGTCTCAAAGCGCGGCGGCTGGTCGCCCGTGTCGGTTGCTTCGAGCGAATCGGCAATCGGAAGTTTGATATTGCCGAACAATGAAAAAATTAATTTGCCGCGCATTTCTTCGGCTTTATGACCGGTAATCTCGGCGGCGGCAGCGTTGAAAGTGTAAATTATTCCGTCCAAATCAGTCGTAATCAAACCGGAACGGATTGATTCGACGATTCTTTCGTGCAGAACGCGCAGATTCGCTAAAGTTTTAGCGGTTTCTTTTAACTGTTCGCCCGAAGCGCGACGGTCTGAAAGACGCGAAGCAAGCAAACCGACGACCAAAAAAGTAGCGTCATATGAGCCGACAATCTGAATCATTCTGGCAAAATCCGGTGTTTTGCCGAAGGAGAATAAAACCTCAGAAGCAACCAAAATCGAAAGCAGCGTAAAAAGAAATGTGCAGATTGAAGCCAAAATCAGCGTCTCGCGCACTCTCAAAAAAATGCTCGAAACGCTGATTAAGACGATATACAAAGAAATAAACGGCGAAGTTAAATCGCCCGTTCGCCAAATCAGCCAGGTTATCGAAAGCGCGTCCACCAAAAGCTGAAAACGAATCTGCCAGGCAAAATTTTTGCTAAATCGCAAAACGATAAAGTATACAATCGTCAGCCCAACACTTACCACAAAAACAAGTAGTAATCCGCGCGGAAAAGTATCGAAGGAAAACTTTAAATTTCCCGTATTCCAAATCCATTTTGTTACCAGCAGCAAAAAAACTACCAACAATCGCCCGATAATCAATGTTTGAGTTTTTTGAGCTGATTTTGTGTTGGCTGAAAAATAGTTTTCGTCTAAACTGAACATAAGTTGTTAATGAAAAATAGAAAACGGCAAATGGAAAATAAATGACAGTTGAAAAGCAAGATGCTTCGCCAATTTTTGACCAGCGTCCGTGGGGAAGTTTCACGGTTCTGGACGAAGACGAAGATTACAAAATTAAAAGAATTGAAGTTTTCCCGACGAAACGTTTGAGTTATCAGAAACACGCGCATCGCAGCGAACATTGGTTTGTCGTGCGCGGCATTGCTAAGGTAACACTAAACGGCAAGGAATTTCTAGTAAAAAAAGGCGAGGACGTTAATATCCCGGTCGGGACTGCGCACCGCGTCGAAAACCCGGATGCCGAAGAATTGCTGATTTTTATCGAAACGCAAACCGGCGATTATTTCGGTGAAGACGACATCGTGCGCTTTGAAGATGATTTCGGCAGAATGGAGAAATAGCCGCCAAAAGGCACAAAAGTCGCAAAAAGAAATTTGTACCTTTTTGCGGCTAACCTGTTTCAATAATTTTCTCAACCGTTTCAAAAAGACTTTCTGCGATAATATCGGGTTTTCTCTCTAATTTTTGAATATCTTTTTGCCCGTAGCCGGTTAAAACCAGCGCGGTTTTTGTTCCCGCGCGAAAACCTGTTTCAACATCAATCCACTTGTCGCCAATCATCCAACTGTTTTTCAAATCAATCGAAAAATCCTTTGTTGCCTGCTCAATCATTCCCGTTTTCGGTTTGCGACAAGCGCAATTATCAACTGAGTTATGCGGGCAAAAATAAATCGCGTCGAGTTTTGCGTTTTGTTCAGCTAACCCAGAAACAAGTTTTTCATGAATCTCGCGCAGAGCGTTTTCGTCAAAAAATCCGCGCGCGATTCCCGATTGATTGGTAATCAAAATGACTATGAAACCGTTTTCGTTCAACAGCCGAACGGCTTCCGCCGCGAAAGGAAAGAGTTTTAATTGTTCGGGACGCGCGAGATAATTCACGTCTTCGCAGATTGTTCCGTCGCGGTCTAAAAAGATTGCCTTTTTCGCTTTCATCATTCGTGAAAATTTGTGTTAATTAGCGGCTAACATCGCTTTTGCTTTTTCAAAAACTTCCTGCACCGAAATCCGCGTCATACAACGATGGTCAATCGGGCAATCGCGCAGCATACAAGGCGCGCATTCAACGTTTTTATAAATGATTTCCGAGTTCCAAGGTTGTGTCGTTTTCGGATTTGTCGGACCGAAAATCATCAAAGTTTTTGTTCCCAAAGCCGCAGAAATATGTGCCGGACCCGTATCGTTGGAGACGAGCAAATCGCAAACACTCAAAATTGCCGTCGCTTCGGCTAAATTCGTTTCACCCGTCAAAATAATCGGCTTTATTTTCGAATTCTCCGCAACTCGCAACGAAACATCCAATTCATCTTTCGAGCCGATCAAAACAACATTGGCATTCAATTCAATTTGGATTTTGTCGTTTAATTCGGCGTAACTTTCCGCTTGCCAACGCTTTGCCCTCGAATTGGTTGAACCGGCGGCGAATACAACGTTTTTTTTAGACAAATCAACCGCGTTTTTCGACAAGATTTCTCGCGCTTCGGCTTTGCGTTCTTCAGAAACATTCAATTGAAAACGCGGCTCATTTTCCCAAATTTTTGTTTCACCGAAAAACTTTTTCTCAATTTCGGCGACGATGTTCAAATAGTAAAAAATTTCGTGCCGCTCGTTTTTCCACGCAGGAACGGGCAAGGCATCGGTCAGCAAAAAACTTCTTCTATCGGTTGCATAACCGATGCGCGTCCCGGCTTTTCCAAGTTTGGCAACGAGTGCGGATTGGAAAGAATTCGGCAAGACAACAGCTAAATCAAATTTTCTTTCCCGCCAGATTTTTGCCTGTGCCAAAACAATTTTGAAGTTGGATTTTCCCGGCTCGAACGGCAAAATTTCATTAATAAAATTTGCATTTTGAAAAACGCCCTGCGCCCAAGAATGCGTGTGCAAAGTTATTTCTGAATCGGGGAAAACGCGGCGCAATTCGCGTAAAGCGGGAATTGTCATCACCGCATCGCCAACCCAATTTGTTCCGCGCACGACAATTTTCATTTTACAAAAATATAAAAATTTGCCCGCGAAATACGCAAAAGACGCGAAAAATCTAAAAATTAATTTCGTGTGTTTCGCGTGTTTCGCGGGCAAATTCTTTTGACTCGAATTGATGTTATATCAGGTAATTTGAACGAGTGGTTTTGCTTCTGCTAAAGATTTCGCGTTCGCGCCTTCTTTGCGTAGAATCTCGACTTCTTTAACAAATTCTTCGACAATATCCGCGCCCGCCACACGCCGCATCGGAACACCGTCTTTGAAAATCATTCCGACGTTTCTGCCGAATGTAATTCCGAGCTGCGAGTCGTGGGCTTCGCCCGGACCGTTGACGGCGCAGCCCATAATCGAAAGATGCAGCGGTTCTTCGACGTGCGCGAGTCGGCGTTCGACTTCGGTTACAATCTCGACAAAATTATCAATATCGAGTCGTCCGCACGTCGGACAAGCAACAACGGTTACGCCGCGTTTTCTGAGTTCCAGACTTTTTAAAATTTCCCAACCGACGCGAACTTCTTCATGCGGTTCTGCCGCCAAAGACACGCGAATCGTATCGCCGATGCCTTCGTGAAGCAGAATTCCCAACCCGATTGCAGATTTTATCGTACCGCCGAACGCCGTTCCCGCTTCGGTTACGCCGAGATGAAACGGATAATCAACCATTGTTGACATCAAACGATACGCCGCGACCATTCGATTTACGTCTGAAGCTTTCAAAGAAATTATAATGTCGGAAAATCCTAAATCTTCCAAAATTCTGACGTGACGCATTCCCGATTCGACAATTGCTTCGGGCGTCGCCGTGCCGTATTTTTGCAGTAAATCTTTTTCCAGAGAGCCGCCGTTGACACCGATTCTGATTGGAACTTTTTGCGCTTCGGTCGCGCGGACGACTTCGCGGATGCGGTCGAGTGAACCGATGTTTCCGGGATTGAGGCGAAGTTTGTCAATTCCCGCTTCGAGAGCCATCAAAGCTAATTTGTAATGAAAATGAATATCGGCAACGAGCGGCGCGTCGGTTCTTTTCCTAATTTCCTTCAAAGCGATTGCCGCGTCTTTATCGGGAACGGCGATGCGGACGATTTCGCAGCCCGCCGCAACCATTTCTTCGATTTGCTTTATCGTGCCGTCAACGTCGGTCGTGTCGGTCTTCGTCATTGATTGCACGGCAACCGGCGCGTCGCCGCCGATTTGCACGTTTTTGACCATAACCGCTTTCGTTTTTCTTCTCATTTCAAATCATTTTTGCCACAGAGATAAGCAAAACAGTAGGCAGTTAGCAGACAGAAAGATCCTTGATTTTCAAACGCTTTTGACTGCTTACTGCCGATTGCCAACTGCCAACTATCTACCAATCAGCCGCGAAATGTCAAAGAATATCGTCGTTACCATCAATAGTAAAATAACGGCAAGCCCGACGAGTTGAATTTTTTCTTTAATCGCCATCGAAAGCGTCAAGCCGAATAAACCCAAAAATCCTTCAATCCCCAAAACCGCAATCTGCCCGCCGTCGAGCATCGGAATC
>Ga0136618_10001028_pt1 | contig 10474 bp, 6 predicted proteins | sample AntDrymUQ3302106_2_FD_104805 | JGI IMG/M metagenome (GOLD analysis project Ga0136618, IMG submission 104805) | Polar desert sand microbial communities from Dry Valleys, Antarctica - metaG UQ330 (21.06) | ecosystem: Environmental > Terrestrial > Soil > Desert | place: Antarctica: Dry Valley...
CACTATCGCGCTGACGGGGTCCATCGGTGGTCGCCCGAGCATCACCATCGCCGATGCTGGAGAGGGCCAGTCACCTGACCGGCTGCCCGACACCATCCTGTCGCTCTTCCGGGGTATCAAGAAGAGCATCCCATTCGTCCAGGGCAAGTTCAACATGGGCGGCACCGGTGCGCTCCGGTTCTGCGGCCACCACAACCTGCAACTTGTCTTGTCACGCAGGCAGCCGGCCATCGTGGCCATCGAGGGCGGCTCCGAGGAGTGGGGGTTCACCATTGTTCGCCGCGACGACCCGACCCCGACGACACGCGCTTCGACCTACCGATATCTCGCGCCGCTTATCCAGGGTGCGCAGCCTGGCGAAGGCGGTGTCCTGCGCTTCACCGCGGCCACCCTGCCGATCTTCCCCGAGGGCCAGCGACCATATAGTCGGCAGGCCACATCCGGAACGGTCATCAAGCTCTACGAGTACGACACGAAGTACAGGACCATGATGTTCCTGCGCGACGGGCTGTTGGGACGCTTGGACATCATGATGCCGGGTCTCATGCTGCCAATCCGCCTCCACGAGTGCCGCCCGTTCAAAGGTGCGGCCCGCAGTTTCGAGACGACGCTGACGGGCCTGGAGGTGCGGCTCCGCGCCCAGGAACGCGAGGAGGGCAACCTCGAGAGCGGGTTCCCGGACTCAGGCGTGATCACTGTCGGCGGCGAGTCAATCCGGGTGAACATCTATGCGTTCCGCCGTGGTCGCGCCCGATCATATCGACGGGGGGAGGGCATCCTCTTCGTCGTGAACGGGCAAAGCCACGCGACGCTGCAGGACCGGTGGTTCCGCCAGAAGGAAGTCGGCATGGGCTACCTAGCGGATTCGCTGCTGATCGTGTTGGACTGCACCGACCTTTCTGAGCGGACGAAGGAAGACCTCTTCATGAACAGCCGCGACCGCCTCGCCGACGCGGAGATCGCGACCAGCATCGACGCGGAATTGACCGACCTCATCAAGAACCATCCGGCCCTCCAAGCGCTGCGCAACAAGCGACGGCAGGAGGACACGGCGGCGCGACTCGGCGACGCCAAACCCCTCGAGGACGTCATCAGGGCGATGCTGCGGCGTTCCCCGTCGTTGGCCAGGCTGTTCGCCCCCGGCCTCCGCCTATCCAATCCGTTCTCGACTCTCCTGCAAGAGACCGCGGCCACGTTCGAGGGTGCGCCTCACCCTACCTATTTCCGGTTTCGCGATCTCACCTACGGTCAGATCCTGCGGCGCGAGGCCTTTCTCGGCCAACGCCTGCGGGTGGACTTCGAATCGGATGTGGGCAACGACTACTTCAGGCGCACGTCGCTTCCCGGACAGTGGTCCGTCGTTGGGCGCCTGGACGGCGCCGAGGTCCCGCTCACGGCGAACATGAACCTCCACAACGGGTATGCGCATCTGAATGTCGGGCTGCCAGCGGCGGCCAAACCGGGCCAGAGCCTCGAGCTGATGGTCACGGCTACAGATGAAACTTTGGTGAGTCCGTTCGTGAACAGCGCCGTCCTGAGGATCCGGCCAGCGCAGACGCCCGGACCAATCAAACCGCCCGGAGTGCGCAAAGAGCGCCCGCAGTCCGAGAAGGGCGGACCCAAAGAGGAGAGGCCCGGTGGTATAGCTCTCCCCGAGCCGATCCCTGTCTACAGAGACCAGTGGGAGGACCGTGAGATGGACCGTTTCTCTGCAATGCGGGTGGTCAACGCCGGCAGCCAGGATGGTGACGGCGATCTCGCGGCGTTCGACTACTACCTCAACATGGACAACGACTACCTGCTCTCCGAGCTCAAGGGCACCCGTCGCAACGTGGACGTGGTGAAGGCCCGGTACCAATACGGGATGCAGCTCGTCGCGCTAGCCGCGGTGAGACGAGCCGCGGAGGCGCAAACTCGGGCAAGCAGTGACGCGGACGACGACCGACCGCCATGGACCGCGGAAGACCTGGTCGAGGTCGCGACGGACGCGCTGGCGCCCGTTCTCCTGCCGATGGTGGACATCCTCGGCGACTTGGACCAGGAGGCCCTCCAGGAAGAGGCTACGGATCCTCCCGACGCGTCTGACATGGATGCGGTCGAAGAGCCCGACTAGTCTCGGCGCCGATGAACGAGCAGCACCTCGTGAGCCGGTGGCCGCTCCGGCGCCACGCGGAAGTACCACTTCCGGTTGGGCACCATCCGCCAGCTCTCGGAGGTATCGCCTTCGACAAGGTCAAAGCCGGCCTCCGACATCGTCGTCAGGTATCGCGGCAGCTGACTATCGGGCCGTGCGAAGGCTAGTAACTGGACGACGGCCCCATTTGGCGCCATCAGACGATGGATTGCCGTCCATGCTGCTGCCGACGCCTTGAAGTACTCGTCATCGCCGAAGGCCGAGCGACTGCCCATCGTGTAGTGCTTGGCGCCTAGGCCATCCTCCATGCCGGACAGCCAATACGGGAGCGCCGTCTCCGACCGCCCGTGTACCTGCCAGCGGTGGTAGAGAACGTGCACGCCGGGGTAGGGCGGCGACGTGAGGACCAGGCGAACGCGTCCGACGAGGCGGTTGGTCCCACGGCCCCGGGCTATTTCATCGGTCGACCCGACAGCCAGCACACGGCGTCGCACCAGCATGCTAGGAACGACCCCGTGCTGACGCGCCCCGCCCTGTAGCCGTTCGAGGCCTTCGCGAAGCTCTTTGAGCGCCCGACCCAGCATCGGTCTGATGGCGTCCGCTTTCATCGGTTCGGCACGGCCATCAATTGCCTTCTGACCGACGTGAAGCAAGAGCGCCTTCGCGGCGGCCCGCTGTCGCTCATCGTCCAGGCGGGCGATGGCCCTGGCGAGCGGTCCCAGCTCGTTGACCAACTCCATAGGGGCGTTGCGCAGCCGCGGGTCGTCTGGGTCTGGCTCGCTGGTACCACGTCGCTTCCGCTCGATCCATCGACGGAGGTCGACCCAGTCGGGTGGGTACAACGGCGTGGTCTTCGCCGCCACGAGCAACAGGCAGAGAGGGTTCAGGTCGAAGCCGACCAACCGGCGGCCGCTCGCAAGGGCCTCGACGGCCGTGGTGCCACCGCCGACGAAAGGATCCAACACGTAGTCGTCTGTGTCAGTGAAGGAATCGATTGCCACCCGAGCGAACTGGGGCGAGAACCGCGCCGGGTAGCGGTAGATGCCATGGGTCAGCCCAGCGACCCGGTCACGGCTGCGGGCTGCCGTCAGGAGGTCGACGGTCACTGACATGCGCTCAGATGGTAAAGCGCCGGTGGCTGCGCCAGGCGACCAACCAGGCAAGATGGGCGACCGCAGGGTGAGAAGGGGACCGCCGGCTTGGGTCATCGGTAAGGAAGTCTCGGCGCGCCGTGTGCCAGCTCATCCGCACTCCCGGCTTCTGGGTGCTTGGAGGGGCCCCTGCGCGGAGGTTGAAGTCCACCCGGTTAGGTTCGTCGGACGAGCCGCTGATTGCAACGCCCCTGGTTGTCCACACGCTGGCCCCTGCGATGTAGCAATCATGCACAGGGGCGCGGTTGGCGCGGCCGCGATGTTGATCGACTTCGTGGGTAACCCGGTCGCCGAAGGCACGCCCCGGCCTTAACCTCGCGGAGGTACGCCTGACACCATTATGGGTGCTGCCCTTCGGCTCAATGGCAAGGGCTGATATTGTCCGCCTATCCGGTCACCCTGCTATCCGGATACTATGGCCAACAGAGATGACTACGGACCCGCTCGATCAGGTCTACACATTGCTGGAGGCGGCGAGGGAGTTGGATATCCACCCGGACAGCCTCCGTAAGCTCGCGAACAAGGGGTCCGTGCCCGGTGCCCGGAAGTGGGCGAAGCGCTGGATCTTCGACCGGGCCCGACTCCGGGATTTCAAGGGCACCTACCGCAACATCCCCGGGCGGCCACCCGAGGCGGGGGCGAGATGACTGCCCAACTCGCGCTGCGGGTTCTCGCCGAGCCGCGCCTCGAGTCGTCCCCGCGGCTCGCCCCGTTCCTCAAGTGGCCGGGCGGGAAGTCCGACGAGCTGCCCGCGATCGCTGGGGCGGCTCCACCGCTCATCGGTCGACTCATCGACCCCTTCGTAGGCGGTGGATCGATCCTGCTCGCGACGCCGGTCGAGGTCCCGGCTTGGGCGAACGACGCCTGTGCTGACCTCGTGCGGCTCTACGCCGCAGCGAGCGGTTCCGACGCCGTTGCTCGAGCCGCATTGGACGCGGTGGCTGGCGTCTGGGACGGCTTCAGCGATCTGCACGAGCTCTACCAGGAACTCGCCGATGCATTCCGCGCGGGTGACGGTCGGTCGGCCGCCGCGATCGTGTCGGCCCATGAGCGAGCGTACCTCGACCTGGTCGCGACGGCCGGGCCTGGCCTGTCCGCGACGTACTCCTCTCGGCTTGAGCGCGATCTGCCGGCGAAGTTCCGGCGCATGCGGCGAGTCCAGGCCCAGGTCGGCTTCGTGCTTTCGGCGCCCGATCTCCTGGCGAACATCGAGGGGGCGCTGCGGGCCGCCTTCTACATGGCCATAAGGCAACGCTATAACGAGTCCCGTCTGGCGGACCGCTGGGATGCCTTGCGGAGTGCCGACTTCCTATTTCTGCGCGAGTTTGCATACGCCGCGATGTTTCGCTTCAACGCCCGTGACGAGTTCAACGTTCCTTACGGGGGCGTCAGCTACAACCGCAAGTCGCTCGCCGACAAAGTGAAGCTCATGTTCAGCGCCGAGATGGTCGAGCGGCTCGCGGCCACCGAGTGGCGATGCCTAGACTTCGAGCTCTTCCTCGCCGAGGCCGTGCCCAGGCATGACGACTTCGTGTTCATTGATCCGCCCTACGACAGCGACTTCAGCGCCTACGACAATCTGCTCTTCGGATGGCGGGAGCATGAGCGCTTGCGGCACGTGCTCGAACGTTTGCCGGCGCGGGTGATGGTGGTAATCAAGGACACGCCGATGATCCGCCGGCTCTACGGATCCGATCGGTGGCGGATCGTCGAAGTCGCCAAGACCTACATGTGGACGATCAAGTCGCGCAACGACCGGAGCGCGACGCACCTCACCATCACGAACTACTGACGCGACCACGGGCCACCCTCGGCGCGCGTGCCAGGCTGTCGAACGTCCCGGGCCAGACAAGCGAGACCCCGTGCTCGGCGCAGAGATCTCGCCACCTCAGGTCGGTCGGTTCGCGCTCAACCGCCAGGACGGCCCGCACGTCCGCCACCGTCGCGTGCAGCAGCGCCTGGTAGTGCAGCACCTGGCCGAGGCCGAGGCGGAGCTGGCCGGTCTCGTTGGCGCCGGTCAGGCTCTTGACCTCGGCGACGTACAGCACACGCCCGTCTAGCCAGCCGAGATCGAACTCCGCGAGACCGCCGGCCCAACTGAGCGGCTCGAGACCGCGGCCGGTAACCCAGGTCGCGAGAGCGTTCTGGACCTGCGCATGCGCCCCGGTCGCGCGGTCGACCTTGTCTGGATCGACCGCGAACGGCTGCCGGCGCCGACCTCGCGGCGTCTCGTTCGCACGTCGATACACCCCGAAGCGTGTACCCGTGCGCTCGGCGCGTCTACGTGTCGTTCCACTCGCCCGCCCGAGCCGGGCTCGCTCGGCGTCGAGGCGCCTCAAGCCCGCCGGCGTAATGGCGTGGAGGTGGCGCGCCGGATCGTATGTCGCGAAGCCCAGCTCCGAGAGCGTTCGATGCGACCCGAGTAGATTGCGGACCTTCTGGCTGAAGAACGTGTCGCGGCGCCCAGCGATGATCTGCGCGTCGCGGCCGGTGGGCCGCAGTGCGTCCGACAGCAGCTCGATCAGCTGGGTCGTGGTAAGGCCGTCCGGCTGCTGCTTCAAGAAGGCCAGGGTGGGCACGATCAGCTCTCGCTCGCTGTAGACCGTCATGCTCGACCTCGTTCAGAGAGCGGCTCCTTGGCGGACTGGACCATGTCCGGCAACCCGTCATCGTTGGAGGCCCAGTCGGTCCATCTAGCCAATTCGTCCAACGTCGGGGGCACGCAGCTGCGTGTGATCACCACCCAGTTGTACTCGTCGATGAGCTTCGGCGGACTGGACAATGGGCGGCCGAGCAAGTCGGGGAGAGCACCCACGGGCACACCTGCCTCGTCCGCCACGGTGCGTAGGGTCGTCGCGACCCACTGAAGGTAAGCGCGGAACCCGGTTACGTCCGCTCCGAACCCGAGCTTCACGCGGATGGGATCGTCCCACGGCGGAAATGTCTCGGGACGCAAGGCAAAGAGGGTTTTGGCCGCACCGGTCGGCCCGAACCTGACCGAGGACGACCGCCCTCCGGGGAGGGTCCTCCAGCTCGCCCTTGCGTCACGGAGGCGCTCGTATGCGGCAGCACTGACATCCAACACGTCAGGCGTGAGTTCCGTCAAATCGGTGCGCTGCGCCGGGAGCTTCGCCAACCAGGCCGATGACCATTCAACGAGCGAGTCGGACGCGGTAGAGGAATGGTGGGCGATTGAGAACTGCCGGCATCCCCAGGCATTCAGCCACTTGAACAACGCGACCCGGTGTTCCGGGCGCATCGGGTCAAGGAGCGGCCCTGCCACGTGCCACAGATCGTCGAGCGGGCGATCGAAGGCCGCCAACTGCCCGTACAAGCGGCACGCGTAGGCGAGCTCGAAGAGCTTCACTCTGGCCCGGCGCCTCCACGTTGGCGTCGGCGACCAGACTCAGGCCGAACGCCCGGGCCGCCAGGTACTCGCTGTAGTCGGCGACCGTTGTTCGAGCTGCGGACGGCCTTCCGATCGATCAGTTCGTCGATGATCGGCGCGTACAAGGCCAGCAGCTCCTCGGGAGGCGTCCCCACGAGGTCGGCAGACGTCGGCAGTGGCATCACGCCAGCGTAGCCCGTGCGCGGGCTCGTGGATCAGCCCGGCGACAAGGGGAGCCGCGCTGAGTCAGTGATAGGACTGCCCACGCGCGTCAAGGGCGTCCCTCCACCGCGCGGACCGTATCGGCGATGGCCGCCGCGAAGGAGGGCCGCGAAACCCCCTTGAGGCGGGCGCCCGGATGGTAGGTCCAGACGATTGCGCGACCGCGGAGGGTGCCAGCGGCGATCAGCGGCCGCGGACTGCCCGCCAGAGCGTCGAGTCCAAGTGATCTGGCGGTCTGCCACCAGAAGTCTTTCCCCGCGAGGATCACGATCCGGGTGGGATCAAGCCAGTCCACGACCTCCCAGAAGAGCTCGCGCAGATGCGGGTACTGCGCCGCCCAGAGCCCGTCGAACCAGGGACTGCGGTTGGTGTCGCCCCAGCCGAGCGGGAAGAGGTTCCACCACGCATAACGGCTGTACCAGGGGCTCGGTCCGTCCGGCTCGAGCAGCCGAACGGTCCGACTCGAGAGGCTCCAGAAGGGTGAATGCGCGCGCGTCCGGAGCGGCACGGTCATCGGTTCCGACCGAGATACCGCCCACGCGCGCGTACCTTCCAGGATCGCCCGGCGGCCCTGCTGGGTCGCGGCTGCGTCGGGCGTCCATAAGGCTGATGAGGATCGATCGTCCCAGCCGGCGAGAGCCTGGCCTATGACGAGGAGACGACGGTAGTCGGAGCCGACGAATGGCCAGTGCGAGGCGATGACGCGTGGGCCGATGGCGCTGGCACGATCCGCGACGCCTCGCAGCATCCGCATGTAGGCGTCGACGGCACCAGACTCGCTCACGGTGTCATGGTGCCGGACAGTTCGTTGTCCCGTAGCGGTTCGGGCACCTGCCAGCCACACTGCCAGCCACGGCGATCACACTCGGTCCCATGGGTTGGAGCAGGTGGATGAGGGCCACGCGGGAAACGCACGCCAAAGGGCGCGAAACGACGCCATGGACGGCCGCCGGAGAGACTTCTGATCCTCGTGTCGTGGTTTCGAATCCCACTCGGCCCTCTCAGTTCACGCTCGTTCGCCCGTTTCACCCCGCCAGAAGTGCAACCGTTTCAGCCGCCAGGACGCGGCGGCGCGCCCGGGGTCTGGACCGCGCTTCCGGCTCGGCGACGAGCGGGTTGAGCCGGAGGCTAGGAGCCAGCCTCGCGCAGCGCCGACCACGCTGGGATCCGTCGCGTCAGCAGTAGCGCACCGATGATCCCGGCGAGCGGCAGGATGATGACCGCGGCGATGACCTCGGGGATCGGCACGACGAAGGGGGCCGGCACGCCGCCGGACGAACCGAAGCTGCCGACGATCCCCCACGCAGGCAGCAGCCCAGCTGGCACCGCGAGCAACCCGGCCATCAACGCGAGCACTCCGGCGCGTGCTGCCGCGATCCGGCGCCGGATGCCGGGGTCGGCGCCGATCGCCAGGAGTGTTCGTTGATCGGGCCGTGACTCGGCCTCCCCAAGCGCGACCGCAATGGCAGTCACGCTCAGCGCGAACAGCAGACTCACGGTTATGAGCACGACACGAAACAGCTGATCGGTCGGGACCGGGCCTAGCGCTGCTGCGGCCGACGTGCTCGGCTGCTGGGCCGCAAAGGTCGCCGCGAGCGCGACGTCGGCCTCGACGACCTGCCGCGGAAGCCGGATCAGATATGTCGTAACTGCGCCGGCGGAGAAGCCAATGCGCTCCGCTGTGGCTGGCGACATCACGGCGTCGGTCAGGCCGGTATAGAACATTCCCGTTGGCACGACAGTGGCCGGTATTGTGATCGCATCGACTTCGCCGTCCTCGTCGTAGACCACTATCGTCGCGGACTTGACCGCGCGTGGCGGTTCGCCCAACAGAAGGACGATCTCGCCGCGCGCGAGCGCAGGCGCCGCCGCCTCGGCACCCAGGGCCGTGAGGAGCTGCGCGCCACCGACGGTCGGCGCTCCTGCGACAAAGCGGTCGTCCTCGGATGCCGTCCGATCCTGGATCTCGAGGGAGACCTCGCGATCGTAGGAGCTGTCCAGCCCGGGCACGGGCGCGCCCGCAATCGCGCCGAGGGCTGCGGCCGCTTCGGGGCCGGCCCGCGCCGCACCCTCGCCCTGTAGGACCAGCGAGTCCTGCCGCAGCCAAGGCTTCCAGTCGGCCGCCATCTGCGCCTCGCTGCTGGCGAAGGAGGCGGAAACCGCCACGGTCACGGCGAACGCGGCGAGGATCGCCGTCACGATCGGGCCATTCCTCGACCTTGCGCGCGCCGTGTCGCGGAGGGCGATCCGGGCCGACGGCGGCAATCGAAGCCCAAAGCGTTCCAGGCGCTCGATCAGCCATGGGCCGCTCGCGCCGAAACCCAGGATCCCACCGATCGCGCCGCCGAGCATTAGAAACATGCTCAGCGTGTTCCTGGAATCGCTCAGCCGCATTGCGGCCCCGGTGCTCGTCATCACCACCGCCACGACGACCATCACAATGCCGACCATCAGGAGGCGGCCGGCCGGACTCAGCGGCGGCCGGCGTCCGGAAAGCGCGAGGAGGACAGGGATGCGCGCCGCAGCCCGCGCTGGCACGGCCGCAGCAAGCAGGCACGCGAGCAACCCGATCGCGCCGGCGAGGAAGAGCCATACCGCGTTGATTTCGACAGGCCCGACTCGGCCATTCAAGACCTGGTCCAGCCAGGGCGACGCGGCGACGATCGAAAGCACGCCCAGCGTCACCCCGGCGACGGCGGCAATCCCACCGAGGAGTGCTCCCTCACCGAGCACCGTCCCCGCTAGATGGCGACGCTCACCGCCTGCTGCCGCGAGGAGGCCGAGCTCACGCTGGCGCCGGCGGACACCGACCGCAAACGCGGCCGCGGCGATGAGCACTGCCTCGACGAGCACCAGGCCGCCGATGACGAGAACGAAGGGGCTCGGGTCGGTCGAAGCAAATCTCATGGCTGACGCACGCGATTGACCGCTGAAATCGCAACCCATGCAGGGCTCGAAATTGTCAATCCACGGCATCTCCTCGAGCCCACCGTCGGGAACGCTGACCAGCCAGCTGGCCGTCGCGCCAGACTGCTTCCCGTCGGCCATCTCGCGAGCCACGGACGCGTCCAGTAGGACCAACGACCCGCTCAGATACGAGGGATCCTCGACGGTGCCGACGACGAGGGAGGTGCCCCACCTATCCAGCTCAATCGAATTGCCGAGGCCAACGCCCGCGAGCTCCAAAAGCGCGGCGCTGACGGCGACCTCCTGCTGGTTGTGCGGCTGGCGTCCCGCGGTGAGCAGGAGCTTTCCTCGGGCGAGGCCATCCAGGTCCATCGATTGGGCGTTGACGTCGTGCGTTCTTCCCGGGAGGACGAGGCCCACGACGTCGTAGCTCCAGGGCTCGATCCGCGCATTGGCCGGAAGCAGAGCTCGCAAATCGTCGGTCGTCGCGTCAGCGCTTGCGGGCTGTATCTCGTAATCGGCGACGCCCATGCGTAGCGTGGTTGACTCCTCGGCGGTCGGCGAGACCGTTGTGATGAGCGTGATCGCCGCCGCCATAGCCGCGACCGGGAGCATCACCAGAACGACGATCAGCGCGCTTCGCCCACGGCTGCGGCCGATGCCGCGCCACGC
>Ga0136618_10001029_pt1 | contig 10469 bp, 12 predicted proteins | sample AntDrymUQ3302106_2_FD_104805 | JGI IMG/M metagenome (GOLD analysis project Ga0136618, IMG submission 104805) | Polar desert sand microbial communities from Dry Valleys, Antarctica - metaG UQ330 (21.06) | ecosystem: Environmental > Terrestrial > Soil > Desert | place: Antarctica: Dry Valley...
CGTCAGCTGTTCGGGGAAGAGGCGCAGGTTGAGCGTGTGCAGCACCCTGCCGCTGCACGGTGCGGCGAAGTACAGCTCGAGGTGGCGTGACGTGTTCCAGGCGAACGTCGCCACGCGGGCGTCGTCGGACAGTCCGAGCGTGTCGAGCACGCCGCCGAGGCGGTGCGTGCGCTCGGCCCAGTCGCGATAGGTGATCCGTTCGGGGCCCGAGGGTTGCGCCGTGGTGACGTGCTTGTGCCCGAAGAAGCGCTCGGCGCGCTCGAAGATGTGGTTGATGGTCAGCGCCGTGACCTGCATCGATCCCTGCATGCGACGAAGGTAGCCGCCACCCCGAGCCGTCGCCCCAGCGCTGCACGGGTAGCGTGACGCGCCGTGCCAGAACCCGGTGAGACCCACCTCAGCGACGAGGTCGACGCTGACGCCGACGGCGAGATCGACGCCGAGGTCGAGCGCCCGTGGTGGGGTGTGCTCACGCTCGTCGCCTTCGGCGGCCTCGTGGTGTGCACCAACATCGCCAACGCCGTTTGGGTCGAATGGATCAACGACGATCCCGAGCGCGTCATTGCGCTCTCGTCGCGCAACCGGTTCCTCGCACTTGCCGTCGGTGCCGACGTCTCCCCCGTTGCGTTCGTCGTCATCTCGGCGTTGCGCCTCGGGTTGGCGTTCACCGTGTGCCACATGGTCGGACGGGCGTACCGCCAGGACGCCTACCGCTTCTTCGTCCGGTTCCTGGGGCTGTCGCGCCAGAACGTCGACCAGATGGAGGACGGCTTCGCCAAGGCGCAATGGGTGCTGATCCCGTTCTTCATCGGCTCCAACATCGTCGCCGTCATCAGCGGCGTCGAGCGCACCCCGTGGCGACGCCTCGTCGTGCTCTTCCTCATCGGGCTCGCCGGGCGGTTGGCGCTCGTCTGGTGGCTGGCGAACGCCTTCGAGGATCAACTCGACGACGTGCTCGATCTCGTCGCCAAGTACCAGTGGTGGTTCCTGATCGGCTCGATCGCGATCGTCGTCCTCGCGAACTGGCGCAACCTGCGGCGCGGCTCCGGCGCATCACGACGATGAAGCAGGCACGCAAGCTGGTACAAACGAGAGATGGCTGACATCACGCTCCGCGGCAATCCGTTCCACACCTCCGGCGACCTCCCCGACGTCGGCAGCGATGCGCCAACGTTCACGCTCGCCGGTGGCGACCTCTCCGACGTGACGCCGGCGCAGTTCGAGGGCCAGCGGGTCGTGCTCAACATCTTCCCCAGTGTCGACACGGGCGTGTGCGCAGCGAGCGTGCGGGCGTTCAACGAACGGGCGGCGAGCCTCGACGACGCGACGGTGCTGTGCGTCTCAGCCGACCTGCCGTTCGCACTCGGACGGTTCTGTGGCGCCGAGGACATCCAGAACGTCACGACAGCGTCGAGCTTCCGCAGCTCGTTCGGCGAGGACTACGGCGTCACGATCGCCGACGGGCCCATGGCCGGACTGCTCGCCCGGGCCGTGGTCGTCGTCGACGCCAATGGCAACGTCGCGTACACCGAGCTGGTGCCCGAGATCGGCCAGGAGCCGAACTACGACGCCGCGATCGCCGCCCTCTAGCGGGCTCGTCGTCCGCTGCTCTCACTCCGCTCGTATCGAGATGACGAACGCGATCGTCGCCAGCAGTGAGCTGACCGCGCGCACGTGGTTGCCTGCCGTCCACGTCCGTGCGTAGTCCCTCCACGCTCCGATCGACGCGGGCGACGCGGCGTCGAGCAGGTCGAGGTCGTTGTTGCGCGGGACGTGGAACACGATCGTCAGCCCGAGCGTGCCGACGAGGTAGAGCCCGGCAGCAACGAGCTGGTACACCGACGCCGCCTCGTCGAGCCGACCGATGGACGTCACCACGGCGGCGGCGCAGACGACACCGGTGCCCATCAGCGACACGAGCAGCACCGGCGAGCTGTTGGCCGACTGATTGATCGCCTGCATGGCCCGCAGACCCTCTGGCGGTGCGATGCGGCGCAGGCCCGACATCGCGATCGTGGAAAAGGCGAGGAAGAACCCGCCCATCGCGCCCGTGCCAACGGCACCGACAACACCGAGCACGTGGCGCGTGCCGTCGACCATCACGCCACCTCGGTCGACGAGCCGGCGACACCGCCGTCGAGGGTCCACGCACCACTGGCGGCGACGGTCGCGGCGTAGTCGGAGAATGAGCGCGCGGGACGGCCGAGCGCCTCCTGCACGCCGTACTGCACCGCCGAGTTGCGCCCGTCGAGGATGCTCGTGAACAACTCAGCCAGCGGTTCGACCTCTTCGGCGGGCAGGCCACCGGCGATCGCTTCAGCGGCAAACTCGTCCACCGTGACCGAGACGTAGTCGATGCCGCGTCCGGTCACCGTGCTGAGCTCGGCGGCGACCTCGGCGAAGGTCAGTGCCTGGGGACCGGTGAGTTCGTACACCCGGCCCGCGTGTCCCGGCTGCGTCAGCGCGGCGACGACAACGTCGGCGATGTCGTCGGCGTCCACGAACGGTTCGGCGACATCGCCCGCTGGGAGCGCGATGGTGCCCTCGCGCACGAAGTCGGTGAGGAAGTCCTCGCTGAAGTTCTGGGCGAACCAGCTGCACCGCACGACGGTGGTGGGCACGCCGCTGGTCAGCAAGATCTGTTCGCAACGCTGCGCCGCAGGTTCGCCCCGCCCGGACAACAGCACGAGGTGCGCCACCTCACGCTCGACGGCGAGCCGGCGGAGCGCCTCGATTGCGTCGGTTGCGCCCGGAAAGGCGAGATCGGGGTAGTACGTCACGTACGCCTTCGTCACGCCGTCGAACGCCGCGTCCCACGTCGACGAGTCGTTCCAGTCGAACGTCACCTCGGACGAACGCGAGGCCAAGCTGTTGGGGACGCCCGCAGCGGTGAGCCGGGCTGCGACGCGGCGGCCCGTCTTGCCGCCGCCGCCGATGAGGAGGACGGTGTCGTGGTTGTCGTTCATAGCGTCCATCAAGCCAGACTGGCGTGAGCGCTTCCATAGCTGAGATGAGCAAGAACATTCGTCTCCGTCTACAATTGCGGGATGGATTCGGTCGCTGCCTTCCTCGACGGTCCACGCGCCCGTCAGGCGTTCGTGCTCCAGGCCGTGCTCGATCCACCGTGGTCGCTGTACGTACGCGACGAGGCGCCACTGACGGTGCTGGCGATGACTCGCGGCGAGGCGTGGATCGCGAGCAATGGCACCGACCCGTGTCGTTTTCGTGTCGGCGACGTGGCGATCATGCGCGGGCCCGATCACTACACCGTCGCCGACGATCCGACGTCACCCGTCAGCATCGTCATCGAGCCCGGGCAGCGCTGTCTGTCACCTGATGGCGAGCCGCTCACCGAGCGGTTCGCGCGTGGCGTCCGCACATGGGGCAACTGCCCGCCCGGTAGCGACGGGACGATGTCGATGCTCGTCGGAACGTACGTGACCGACAGCCACATCGGCCGCCGGCTGCTCGACGCGCTGCCGGTGATGACGCTGCTGCGCGACGACGAGTGGGACAGTCCACTCGTGTCGCTGCTCGGCGACGAGGTCATCCGCGACGCGCCAGGACAGGGCGTGGTGCTGGATCGACTCCTCGACCTCCTCCTCGTCTCCGCCCTGCGGGCGGCGTTCGGTCGCCACGCCGGCGATCTCGACGAGGACGGCAGGCGTGATGCCCATGGGCCGTGGGGCTGGTTCCGTGCTCACGCCGATCCCGTCGCCGGCCCGGCGCTGCGCCTGATCGAGGACGACCCCTCGCAGGCCTGGACCGTCGCCGCCCTTGCATCGAAGGTCGGGGTGTCACGTGCCCATCTGGCGCGGCGATTCAGCGACGCCGTTGGCGAGCCACCGATGACCTACCTCACGTCGTGGCGTATGGCGTTGGCCGCTGACCTCATGCTCGCCGCCGACTCGACCGTGACTGCGGTGGCGCAGCAGGTCGGCTACGGCAGCCCGTTCACGTTCAGCACGGCGTTCAAGCGCGCCCTCGGCGTCAGTCCACGGGCGTACCGCAACGCCGCGACCGAGCGCGACACAGCGTGATCGGTCGGCCGACGGGACGGGTCTGACGTGCAGTGGATCGTCGACGGCAACAACGTGATGGGCGCAGGTGCCGACGGCTGGTGGAACGATCCCGTCGGCGCAGCGGCCCGCCTGACGCAGGTGATCGCCGAGTGGTGCCGAAGCCATGACGACGTGGTCACGATCGTGTTCGACGGCCGGCCCGAGCAGCGCCTGTCCGAGCTCGCCGGCGGCAACCTCAGCGTCGGCTTCGCCCGGCGTCCCGGCCGCGACGCAGCCGATGACCGCATCGTCGAGATGGTGGAGGACGTCTTCTCCGCCGAGCCGGCGCTGCACGTCGTAACGTCGGACAAGGGACTCGCCGCCCGTCTCCCGCCCGGCGTGCGCGTGGAGGGCGCCGGCCGCTTCCGTGCCCGCCTCGGCCTCGACCGCTGAAATCAGCCCGTCGTGATGCCGAGCAGTGCGTCGAGGCCGATCGTCACGCCGGGGTGCCCACCGATGCGCTTGCAGGCGAGCACGACGCCGGGCATGTAGCTCGCACGGTCGTAGCTGTCCTGGCGGATCGTCAGCGACTGGCCGAGCGCGCCCAGGATCACCTCTTGGTGGGCCACCATCCCTCGCATCCGCACGGAGTGGAGGCGGATGCCCGCCGGACCCTGCCCGCCTCGCGCGCCGGCGAGCACCTCGTCCAGGGTCGGATCGGCAGCCCACGTCGATGACGCCGCCGCCATGCGGTTCGCCGTCGTCAACGCCGTGCCCGACGGCGCGTCGACCTTCTCGTCGTGGTGCAGCTCGATGATCTCTGCCGTCTCGAACCACGGTGCGGCGAGCTCGGCGAAGTGCATCATCAGCACGGCCGACACGGAGAAGTTTGATGCGATGAGACAGTGCGGCGGCCCGTCGCCAAACGCTTCGCGCACCGCAGTGAGATCGTCGTCATCGAGGCCGGTCGTGCCGACGACGGCGTGGATGCCGTGCAAGGCGAGCCACGGGAGCGTGACACGGGCGGCATCGGCGACGGTGAAGTCAACGACCACGTCGCATTTCGCATCGGCGAACGCTCGGTGCTCGCGGGCGATCTCGATCTCGCCGATCGAGGCGCCGGTGGCGTCAGGGTCGACGGCCGCGACGAGCTCGAGCTCGGGTTCCAGCGACACGGCCTGACAGACAGCCGTGCCCATCCGTCCGCCGGCGCCGTTGACGCCGACCCGGATGGGCACGGTGGAATCGTTGGAGTTGGTTGCTTCGTCGCTCACACGACGAACGTAGCCACTTCAGCTTCAGCGGCGGGCGACCGACCGTCCGCTGCGCTGCGTGTAGAGCATCGATGCGACGACGACCACCACCGCAGCGGCGGCGATGCTGATGATCCAGCGGATCCAATCGACGCCATCGGTCTCCTCGACACCGAGGGCGACGGCGATGTACCAGCCGATGAGCACGCCGGCGATGCCGCACAGCACCGTGAGCCACAACGGGATGTCGTCACGACCTTTCGGTGCGACGAGCTTGCCGAGCAGGCCGATGATGATCCCTGCGACGATGACGCCGAGAACTTCCATGAGCGGATCCCCCTTGAGGTGTGTGCCAGCGTGGGTGCTGCACGCGTGGGCACACTGTGCCACACCGCGCGATCGCGATCGCGCACCTCCGCAGCGCCGTTCAGCTACCGGCGATCGTCAGGCCGACCTCGTCGAGCGCACCCGGCGGCCGCGCCGGTCGCCCGCATCATCGGCGGCCCGAAATGGGCACGATCCGATGACGCGGGCGACCAGAGATACGGCGCCTGCGTGCGCTGTGGTGTGTCAGCGGTGACGGCGACGACCGCGGCTGCGGCTGTCGCTGTCGTCGCGTGGCGGGGCTGACGAGGCGGGGCCGAGGTCGCCGAGCTCGTCGCGCAGCTGGCCGTCGAACGAGTCCTCGAACGACACGGCCACCGTGTCGGCGTCGGCGTTGCCGTTGCCGCTGCTCGCAGGGTCGCTGCGCCGATCACCACGATCGGAGCGGTCACCACGATCACCGCGGCGATCGCCACGGTCGTCACCACGATCGCTGCGGCGATCGCCGCCACGATCGCTGCGAGGGCGAGACACGGCGCCGTCGGGCAATGCCGACGAACCGTCGCCACCACCGCCACCGGCGAGCTCGCCGACGGGGACGAGGCTGACCTTGCCCTTGTCGTCGATCTCCTCGACGCGTACCTCGATCGTGTCGCCGAGCGACAGGACGTCCTCGACGGCGTTGATGCGCCGACCGCCACCCAGTTTCGAGATGTGCACGAGGCCATCGCGTCCCGGGAGGATGTTGACGAACGCACCGAACTTGGTGATGTTGACGACGCGACCTGCGTAGACCTTGTCGAGCTCGGCCTTCGGCGGATCGACGATGGCCATGATCTGTGCCTTCGCCTCCTCCATCCGGAACGCCTCGACGGCGCCGATCGTGACGATGCCCTGGGCGCCGTCGTCGTCGACGCTGATGTCGGCTCCGGTCTCGGACTGGATCGTGTTGATGACCTTGCCCTTCGGGCCGATCACCTCACCGACCTTGTCGAGCGGGATGATGATCGTGGTGATCTTCGGCGCGCTGGCGGCAACCTCGGCACGAGGCCCGTCGATCGCCTGCGTCATCACGTCGAGGATCGTCAGGCGGGCATCGCGGGCCTGACCGAGGGCAGCGGTGAGCACGTCGGCGGGGATGCCGTCGATCTTCGTGTCGAGCTGCAGTGCGGTGACCACCTCGGACGTGCCGGCGACCTTGAAGTCCATGTCGCCGAACGCATCCTCGGCGCCGAGGATGTCAGTGAGCGTGAAGTACTCGCCACCCTCGTACACGAGGCCCATCGCAATGCCCGCGACCGGGGCGGCGATCGGCACACCGGCGTCCATCAGCGAGAGGCTGGAGGCGCAGACCGAACCCATAGACGTGGAGCCGTTGGAGCTGAGCACCTCGGAGACGAGGCGTAGCGTGTAGGCGAACTGCTCCTGGCTCGGCACGACCGGGAGCACGGCGCGGGCGGCGAGTGCGCCGTGGCCGATCTCGCGGCGCTTGGGCGAACCGACGCGGCCGGTCTCGCCGTTGGCGTACGGCGGCATGTTGTAGTGGTGGAGGTAGCGCTTCGTCGTCTCGGGAGAGAGCGTGTCGAGCAGCTGGTTCATGCGTGGCATGGCGAGCGTGCAGACGTTGAGCACCTGGGTCTCACCACGCTGGAATAGGCCAGAGCCGTGCGCCGTCGGCAGCAGGCCGACCTCGGCCGACACCGGGCGGAGGTCGGCGAGACCACGGCCGTCGATGCGCAGGCCCTCGTCGACGATGCGCTTGCGCACGAGCTTCTTCGTCAGCGAACGCACCGCCTCGCGGATCTCCTTGTCACGCCCGAAGAAGTCGCCGGGCGCGTCCTCGGTGCCGCACAGCGCGGCGATGGCGGCGTCGGCGGCGGCGTACGTGGCCTCGTTGCGCTCGCGCTTGGCCGAGATCGTCACGGCCTGCGCGATCTGGTCGCTGACCTGTGCCTCCACTGCGGGGAGCACGTCGTCGCCGTAGTCCACGACGGGTGTGAACTCGAGCGTCTCGATGGGACCGTTGGTCGAGATGACGCTCGCAACGAGCTGGCGCTGCATGGCGATCGAATCCTTGATGCCCTGCTTGCAGGCCTCGAGCCCGCTGGCGAGGACGGCCTCGTCGACCTTCGGGGCGCCACCCTCGTAGTACGTGAAGCTCTTCTCGGTGCCGCCGGCCTCGACCATCATCACGGCGATGTCGCCGTCGGCGAGCTCACGCCCGGCGACGACGAGCTCGAACGTTGCTTCGTCGATCTGCTCGTACGTCGGATGGGTGATCCATTCGCCGGCTTGCGTGTAGGCAAGCTTGACGGCGCCGATCGGGCCGTCGAAGGGAATGCCCGAGATCATCAGCGCCGCCGAGGCGGCGTTGATCGACAGCACGTCGTGCGGGTTCACCTGGTCGGCGCCGATGACGGTGATGACCACCTGGGTCTCGTTGCGGAAGCCCTTGGCAAACGCCGGGCGGAGCGGACGGTCGGTGAGACGGCACGTGAGGATCGCGTCCTCGGTGGGACGCCCCTCGCGGCGGAAGAAGGCGCCGGGGATTTTGCCGGCTGCGTAGGCACGCTCTTCGACGTCGATCGTCAACGGGAAGAAGTCCATCCCGGGACGGAGGTGGTCGGCAGCGTTGGCCGTCGCCATGACGGTGGTCTCTCCGATGGAGGCGACGACGGCACCCTGGCTCTGGGGGGCCAGCAGGCCGGTCTCGAAGGAGAGTTGGCGGTCGGTACCAGCAATGGCACCCGACACGCGGATGGGGTCAGCCACGAAGGGCTCCTTTCCGATTCGGGTCCTTCCCGAACCGATGAAGAGCGCCGGCCGGTTCCCAGTCGGCAACTCCGTGTCGCCCGACCGCCGTGTCGTGCACGTGGTGGTGGGCCACCGACGAAATCAGCGACTGACAACCGACGACTGGCGCTCGGTTGTCGCGCGAACGTTTCGCGCTCGTCAAACAGCCTAGCGGCGCAGGCCGAGATCGCTGACGATCTTGCGGTAGCGCTCGACGTCGATCGACCGTGTGTAGTCGAGCATCCGGCGACGTCGGCCGACGAGCATCAGCAGGCCACGACGGCTGTGATGGTCCTTGGCGTGCACCTTGAGGTGCTCGGTGAGGTGCTTGATGCGATCGGTGAGGAGCGCGATCTGCACCTCGGGCGAGCCCGTGTCGGACTCGTGCGTGCGGTGCTGCTCGATGAGCTCTTGCTTGGCCATGGTCTGCCTTCCCGGCGAGTGCCGCGGTGAAAGGACGCCGGCCACCAAACGGTGGAACGGCATCACGTCGACGCCGGAGCCTCAACGGACGCCCCGACGATACCCGTGATCGGTAGCGTCCCCACGGTGACCACGGCGGTGAGCCTCGACGACGTCGCCAAGCGGTTCGGCTCCCGCCATGTCATCGACGACGTGCGGCTCGACGTCGCCGACGGCGAGATCGTGACCCTGCTCGGGCCGTCGGGGTGCGGTAAGACGACGCTGCTGCGGCTCATCGCCGGACTCGAGACACCGACTTCGGGTGTCGTCACGGTCGGCGCGGGCAGCGCGGTCGACGCCCGCCGGAAAAAGGCCATCGGGTTCGTGCCGCAGTCACCGGCACTGCTCCCGTGGCGGTCGGTGGCCGCCAACGCCCGGCTGCTGCTCGAGGTCAACCGCAGCGCCAACCCCGCCGACCACCCCGACCCGATGGACCTGCTCGTCGAGGTCGGCCTCGGCGAGTTCGCCGGCGCGCTCCCCCACGAGCTGTCGGGCGGCATGCGTCAGCGAGTTGCGCTCGTGCGCGCATTCGCGCTTGCGGCGCCGATCCTGTTGCTCGACGAACCGTTCGCCGCCCTCGACGAGATCACTCGTGAGGACATGCGACACCTGCTCGCCCGGCTCTGCGAGCGGTCGCCGGCGACCATCGTGTTCGTCACCCACTCGATCCCCGAGGCCGTGTTCCTGTCCGACCGTGTTGCCGTGATGTCGCCGCGGCCGGGACGCATCGTCGATGTCGTCGACATCGGGCTTACCCGGCCGCGCACGCCGGACATCGAGGACGATCCGGCCTTCTTCGAGCTCGAACGCCGGGTGCGTCACGCGCTCCACGCCGGGATGCAGCGATGAGGGCACGCGCCGTCATCGCACCGATCGTCGGGCTCGCCGTCTTCTTCGGGCTGTGGGAGCTGATCGTATGGATCCGCGACCTCCCACCGTTCGAGCTCCGGGCGCCGTCGGACATCGTCGGGTTCCTCGTCGAGAACCCGGGCGCCTACTGGGACGCGGCGCTCGTCACCGGTGCCCACGCCGGCCTGTCCCTCGTGTTTTCGCTGACGATCGCGCTCGCGGTCGGGGCGCTGGTCGCCGCCTCCCGATTCGCCGAGGACGCCACCAACCCGGTGCTGACGTTGATCCAGGTGACGCCGTTCGTCGTCTATCTGCCCTCGATCGTGCTCTGGCTCGGCGGTGGCAACGCCCCTGTGCTCCTCGTCGGCACACTCGTCTGCCTGCCGCCGTTCGTGTTCGCCACGGTCGCCGGTCTGCGCGCCGCCGATCCCGCCGCCCGCGAGTTGCTCGCCAGCGTGGACGCCTCGGCGTGGGAGCAGCTCGTGCGACTGCGCCTTCCCGCCGCGCTGCCGTCGATCTCGACGGCGCTGCGCTACAACATCGGTCTCGCCCTGATCGCGGTCTACCTCGCAGAGGGCGGCAACCTGTCGACGTCGGGCCTCGGATTCCTCGGCGAGCGGGCAGCATCGTTCAACAACGCGAACGGTGTGTGGGCCACCGTCTTCTGCATGGCGGCGATCGGCGTCGTCGGGCTCGTGCTCGTCGGTGTCGCCGACCGGGTGCTGCTCAAATGGCACGCCTCGCAACGGTGACCGAGCGGTAACTTGTGGGTGATGTCCCTCCAGGC
>Ga0136618_10001031_pt1 | contig 10465 bp, 10 predicted proteins | sample AntDrymUQ3302106_2_FD_104805 | JGI IMG/M metagenome (GOLD analysis project Ga0136618, IMG submission 104805) | Polar desert sand microbial communities from Dry Valleys, Antarctica - metaG UQ330 (21.06) | ecosystem: Environmental > Terrestrial > Soil > Desert | place: Antarctica: Dry Valley...
ACGAGCAGGGTGGCGTCACCGCCGTCGTCGAGGATCATGTTGGGACCCTGGCCGTCGGCGAACTTGAAGAGTTGGTCCGTGCACCACCAGTACTCGTCGAGGGACTCACCCTTCCAAGCGAAGACCGGCGTTCCGCTCGGAGTCTCGGGTGTGCCCTCACCGACGACGGCGGCGGCGGCGGCGTGGTCCTGGGTGGAGAAGATGTTGCAGCTGACCCAGCGCACGTCGGCGCCAAGTGCGGTCAGCGTCTCGATCAGCACGGCGGTCTGCACAGTCATGTGCAGCGACCCGGCGATCCGGGCGCCGGCCAGCGGCTGACTGGGGCCGAACTCCTCGCGCAGGGACATCAGGCCCGGCATCTCGTTCTCGGCCAGCCGGATTTCGTTGCGGCCGAAGGTGGCAAGCGAGAGGTCGGCGACCCTGTAGTCGTCGGGACCGAGGGCGGACCTGTCGGTTGTCGCGTGCGTGGTGGCGGTCATGCGGTCTCCTCGGTTGGGTAACTGGTGAATGCAAGTGCTCGGGAGTGCTTGTCCTGCTCGAAAGCCAGCCATGACGTGGCTGTCTCTGTCTGGGAGGACGGGTCACGGTCCCCGGTAGGTGCCGGGGCCTGGTGCTCGGCGGGAACCGGTGCCGCTGCGAGTGGTCTTGAGCTGAGCCAGTCGTCGACGGCATCGCGTAGGGCCGGCTCGCTGCGCAGCCGAAGAGCCACCTGAAGGTCCGCCGGGCGCAGGTCGTGATCGGCGAGTAGCTGCCGCAGCGTGCGTAAGTGGGTGATCTCTTGCTCGCCGTAGAGCCGGTAGCCGCTGGGGCTGCGCGGCGGGCTGACCAGCCGGGCCGCGTCCAGGTAATGCAGCATTCGCACCGACCAGCCAGTGATCTGTGCGGCCGTGTGAACGGTGGCGGAATCCATCGATGCCGACCTTACAGCATCGTGGCAGAGTTTGCTGCTATAACTCCGACAGGTCTGTGTCAGTCTTGAGCCGGCGGGCTGCCTGGAGGGCCTGCTCAGCGGCGGCGAGCAGGTCCGCCGGGCCGGATGAGCGCAGTCGTACGGCCTCCTCGAAGTGCGCTATGGCTGCATCCGCGTCGCCCTGCTCGTACCGGCTCTTACCCGCGTGCAGCCGGGCAAAGGAACGGTAACCGTCCGGAGCGCCCTCCAGTACCTGGGCGAAGATCCCGTCCGCCGCCGAATACTCCCCCTGCCACTGGTGGACGTGGGCGAGCCGGACACCGGCGATGGTGACCATTGCCGGGTCATCACCTGAGTAACGCAGGCTCAACCGCCCCGCGACGAGCGCGGCGTCGAGATCGCCGAGCAACCGGAGCAGAACGCACTCCTGGCCGTGCAGGTCACTCAGTTCGCACCGGCTCTGTGCGTCGGCTTTCTGCAGGCTTGCCCGCACGGCTTCGAGGATCAGCGTCAGCGCGGGTGGATCATGGACGATCTCGCGAAGAGTGACCGGGTCAGTCTGCAGCCGCAGGTCTTCGAAGCCGGTGTACGCACTCACCGCGGCAGCCTAGGGGGCCGGACGAGCCCGCTGGTGATGAGCGCCGACGATCTAGAAAACGCCGCCTCTCAACTCACGTCGCCGGCTGGCGGTGGTGCGGGCTTCGCAGTACGGCAGCAAGGAGGAGCACGGAATTGCTCGGTGTGGCTTGTTGGCCGGCTGAAAAGTCTTGCGCCACAGCCAGTCTATGCTAGTATTCGAACATACGTTCGAGCCGTGAACCACGGCTCACGGTTGACCGGGATGGGGGCGTTCACCGTGCATGACGACACCCCGCCACAGTCGGTGTCATCCGAAATGCCGAGTCCGGACCCATTGGCCACCGAGAACTCCAGTGGGCGGTCCGTCGCGGTCGGCCTCGGCGATGTGAACCCGGATTTCTTGGCCGAGTGGGAGGCGATGGATCCCGAGGAGTACGCGGCGTCCTTGCGGGACATCCCGGACGAGATCCTGGATGCTGCGCCGCCGGATCTGCCCGAGGAGATCTGGCTCGCGCTCAAGGCCCAGGACGAGGCCCGGATGCCCGACCCGCTGGCCGATCCGGGTGGGCCGGTGTTGGCCGAGGCGCTGGCCGGGTTGCCCGACGACGAGATCGCGGACGGGGCGCTGATCGACCGGATCACCGGCTTCGAGCGGCAGGCTTCCTGGGCGGCGGCCGGTCAGTTCCAGGCGGTCGCCGAGCTGGCCTCCCGGCGGGTCGCTGCGGCCGGGCAGGCCGATCTGGCGTTCTTCGTCGACGAACTCGCCCTGGCGCTGACCTGCACCCGATACGCGGCCTGGTCGAAGCTGCACACCGCCCTGGACCTGGTCGAGCGGCTCCCGGCGACTCTGACCACTCTGGCCACAGGGCGGATCTGTGCGGCCCGTGCCCGGGTGATCGCCGAAGGCACCCGGGCACTGACAGATGATGACGCCGCCCGCGTGCAGGACCAGGTCCTGGGCGTCGCGCAGGTGCTGACCCCGGCCAAGCTGCGGGACCTGGTCACCCGCGCCGTGGCAGCGGTCGACCCCCGAGACGCCGACGAGAAGCACGAGGAGGCCTGCGAGTCCCGGACGGTGCAGAAGTACCCGCGTGAGCATGGGATGACCGGGATCTGGGCGCTGCTCCCGGCCGATCACGCCGCCGCCGTCTGGGCCGCAGTCAACACTAACGCCGAAACCACCCGCGAACCCGGCAATGAGCGCAGCGCCGACCAACGCCGCGCCGACTCCCTCACCGACCTCATGACCGCCTACCTCAACGGAACCTGCCCCAGCACCATCCCCGGCAACGGAAACGGCAACGGCAACGGCAACGGCAACGGCAGCATGGACACCACTGACCACGGCGGCGCCGGCGCAGACCCGTCGGCCACCAGCCCGGCCGGCCCACACCCAGCAACCAGCAACAACCCCGCCACCGACAGCCAAGCCAGCACCGGCACCGGGGCCGGCGCCGGCACCGCCGCCGACCAGTCCGGCGTCGACGACAGCAGCGCTGCCGACGAGGACCCTGCAGCTGTTGGGGGCACGCGGACGGGGACGGCCGCTGCACCCGGTTCCCGGCCAGGCCGGCGGGGGTGCGACGCCCCCGGCGGGCATCGGCCGCCCACGGTGCCGTCCTGGTGCCGGGTCCAGGTCAAGGTCTCCGCCGACTGGCTCCTCGGCGCCAGCACCGAAGCACCGGTGCTGACCGGACACGGACCCCTACCCGCGGATGTCGCGCTGCGGCTGATCGCCGACGCCGGCTGGAAACGGATCGTCTACGACCCGCTCACCGGAGCACTCCTGGATGTTGGCACCACCGTGCACGACCCACCAGCAGCGCTACGCGAACATGTCCTGGTCCGCGACGGCGGCTGCACCCAGCCGATCTGTTCCAACCCTCGCGTCGACGTCGACCACAACGTCCCGTTCCCGCACGGCCCGACCAGCGCGGCCAACCTCCGCTCAAGGTGCCGACACCACCATCACCTCAAGCAACACCCGGCCTGGCAGGCCCGAGTCGGCCAAGGCGGCCGGATCGAGTGGATCAGCCCCACCGGACACGCCTACCCCGAACACCAACCCGACCTCCGACCCGAACCCACAGCCACCCCCGGCCAGACCCGCACATCGGACCCGACCCACCCCGAGACGACCCCACGCGAGACAACCCCGACCCACCGCCGTTCTGATCCCGATCGCCTGTGAAGTCAGGTGTGGCTCTACCCCGTCGAGAACCGGCGGGAGCAAGACAAGACGCAATCGACCCTTGCGAAGATGACGTTGTGGCGGCTAAGAACCTGGTACGGACTACGCGCACATGCAGTTGCTCCGGGACGACGTCTCGAACTTGGTACACAACTTTCTGGGCCGCGGGCTATCAGAATGTCCTCGGGGCAGACCCGGGTGCTGCTCTGCGGCTATCACTACCGCGAGATCGAAAGCCCAATGAACGGTGTTCACCCACAACGGCCGAGCCCGGTTCCGACCCCCGCCTGGATCGACCCCAACACAGATCCATCCTCAAACCCCATGCACCTTCCACCGACCTCGCTCACAGCAGCACCGGCTTGGCGACGTCTTGCAGCCATGCCCAAGGCGTCCGACCGTGTTTGGCCAGGACGCGCTCATCGGCGGTATTAAGAACCTGGAGCCAGGCCCAGCTCCGATGCAGAGGCGCGATCCTCAGGGCATGCGCACGAGCGCCCGTAGGTCCTCGAGGGGCGCCAGGTCGGTCCAAGCGCCGAGATAGGCGTCGAACACGACGCGAACCCGCGAATCTCGAAGGTCGATCCGATCCTCGGGCTGGGTGATCGACCAGCGGTGCACGCACTCCCACACCAGCATCACCAGCGAGCCGAAGGGATGAGCCCAAACCGCTTCGGCGAAGTCGAAGAAGCGGTACGGCTGCGACTGCGTCCGGGGCAGAAAAACGTTGCGAGGGAAGAGATCGCAGTGGTCCAGAGCCAGAGGGACTCCCCATCGGCAAGGACGTCCCCCGCCTCTTCCAACGCAGGCGCGGCGTCCAGCACAGCCTGACGTTGCTCAGCAGTGAGCTGCCGTGGATCGTCCTCGGCCGTGCTGGTCATCCACTCGACCTGGCGACGAGACATCTCAGCCGCATCACGTGGGAGAGCAACGCGCAACCCCGCGCTGTGGAAGTCCTTCCATCGTCCAACAGTCATCCGCTGCATTCGGCCGTAGTCCTCGAGCAGCCGTACGAGGGCCTCGCCTTCGATCCCGCGACTACCGCCCGGAGCGGCGTCCATCAGGGTCACGCCACCATCTCGGGTCAGCAACCATCCGCGGTCGCCGTCGACCCCGACGGGTTCATCGACGTAGGACGGCGCCAGCCTGGCAACGGCTGATTGCACGTCACCTTCCGCGCGGTGCGGGGTGCAGTTCTCCTTGAACCAGAAACGGCCGATGTCGGTATCGATCTTCCACACGGTTGACCAGGCCTGGGTGACGTGCTCGGCAGGCTCGCCCACCTCCGTAGCACCTAGCTCACCCAGCATCGGGCCCGTCCAGCATCGGACCCCGTCCAGCCAAGACGCAGACCCCCAGCACTCAAGCGCCATGCATGGCAGCCTTGCAGGAAGGTCGGCATCGAGCACCGCAATTAGCCTGCGAACCACGACACCGGCGGCCTCCGAAACGCCCAAGCACTTCAGCAGATAGCCGAGATCTATGAGTCGGCGGACAACGATTGACCGGTCGTGGCCTTGAAGACGACGGCGGGACCGCTGATCCGCACGCCTCGTTCGGCCGCCGAGACGAACGCGGCTCGGCCGCGGGGCAGGTCCAGCACCGTCCCGTCTCGGCCGTGCAGGCGCGCGGCTCCCTCGACGGTCAGGAGAAGGGTCGCCCGGCCGCCATCAAGGACGACGTCGTCGGTCACCTCGACCCGGCTCAAGTCGAACTCTTGCGCCTCGGTCGGAAACCGGGTCCGCCCAAACCCGTCCTGACACCCACGGAGTACCTGCGGTTTGGCATCGCTGAAGTCCAGAATACGCTGCAGCTCAACGACATCGACGTGCTTGGCCGTAAGCCCGCCACGCAACACGTTGTCTGACTCAGCCATGATCTCTACGCCGACTCCAGACAGATAGGCATGCGGGCAACCGGCTGGGATGTACAGCGCCTCGCCGGGCTCCAGTCGGACGAAATTGCACAGCAACGTCAGGATGACGCCGCGGTCCTGGGGGTAGTCCTCGGCCAATCGCAGGATCCACTGCAGCTCGCGGGCGTGCGAACCGGCGCGTACGACATAGGCCCGCCCCTTGAGCAACGAGATGATTTGTGGCACAGCGTGATCCGACAGTTCGAAGATCCAGCTGACCGATCCCCGGAGCCCGGAAGCCGACAACGTCTCCCGGAGCCCGGCGAGCTCGCGTACGGACAGCTCGTCAAGGAGGGCCAGCCCGTCGGCGACCGGACGGAAACCGGTGAACGCCTCGACTGGGGTCAACGCGCACAGCATCTCCGGTTTGTGCCGAGCATCGCGATAGTTCCGTGCCGGAACATCGATCGGCACACCCGCTGCCTGCTCGGCGGCAAACCCCGCCTCAGCCTGAAGGGTATTCGGGTGCGCCTGCAGCGACAGCGGTGCGCCGATCGTGAGCACCTTCATCAGGAAAGGCAGCCGCGGCCCGAACCGAGCTAGCGAGGAAGGCCCAAGGGTGGCCAGCGGGTCGGCATCGATCAGCTCCAGCAAAGTCCGGCCGTCCGGTAGCCGGGATGGGAATCCGGCGTAGGCGCCGATCCACAACTCTGCCTCGGGCTCGCCATCCGGTGAATCCCGGCCCAGGAACTCTGCCATTGCCGTAGGCGAGGCCCAGGCGTAGTGCCGAACCTCGTTGGTCAGCGCGAACATTGCCGCAAGACTAGGGCTTCGCCGTCCCCACGCCCGAATCCCGGGCTGCGGGTGGTATCGAGGGCTGGTCAGGAGAGTCGTTCGTGCGCCGGAAGTCCGGTTCGAGATATATCACCCGAGCAAACGGCTCGGCAGCCCGGACGCGTTCTTCGGCGCCGTCGATCGCAGTCACCAGGTCGCTCGCAGACAGTTCGGTCTTGATCGAGATCTTCGCCGCCACCAGCAACTCTTCCGGCCCGAGGTGCAACGTGCGCATGTGGATCACCGACTCGACGCCCGGCTGGCTCTCCATCGCCTCCACGATGCGCCGCTGGGCCTCGACGCCCGCGGCTTCGCCGAGCAACAGACTCTTCGTCTCGACAGCCAGGATGATGGCGATCAGGACCAGCAGAACGCCGATACAGACTGTGCCGATACCGTCCCAAATCCCGTCTCCGGTGATCGTGGACAGTCCGACCCCGATGAGCGCCAGGATCAGACCGACCTGCGCGCCGAAATCCTCCAACAGAACAACCGGGAGTTCGGGGGCCTTGGCGTGCCGGATGAACTGGATCCAGGACTGCTTGCCGCGCACCTTGTTCGACTCCACGATCGCGGTACGGAACGAATAGGCCTCGAGTCCGATCGCCACGACCAGAACACCGATGGCGATCAGCGGCGAGACCAGCGGCTCGGGTTCGGTGATTTTGTGGTATCCCTCGTACAGCGCGAAGAGTCCGCCCACCGAGAACAGCACGATCGACACGATGAACGCGTAGATGTAGCGCTCACGGCCGTACCCGAACGGGTGCTCCGGAGTTGCCGCACGGGCCGCGCGCTTCCCACCGACCAGCAGTAGCGCCTGGTTTCCCGAGTCCGCGACGGAGTGGACCGACTCGGCGAGCATCGACGACGAGCCCGTCAGTAAGAAGGCAACGAATTTCGAGATCGCGATCCCGATATTGGCAAACAGGGCCGCGATGATCGCCTTGGTACCACCACTGGTACTCATCTGTTGGCCTCCATGTCTCTGTTGGCCTCCACGTCCCCGTACCCACTCATCTGCTGGTCCCCATGTCCGTATACACACTCATCTGCTGGCCTCCATGTCGCCGGCGAGGGAAATATAAGCGGCGGCGAAATCGACCATGCCGATCAACTCGGCCATCTCCCGAATCGGTTGCTCCGCGGCCTGCTGACTCATCGGTTGCAGGACGCTGGTCGGCACATGCGCGGAGTCGGCCAGGTCACGCAGATCCCGCATGGCGTTGGCGGCGTCACCCGAAGAGCTGTCCGTGACACAGACCATCCGAAGCTCGCGGTGGCCGTCCTCGGTGCGGTCCCGGAAGAAGTCGTCGTCGGCGACCGCGCGGAACGGCCCCGACAGGACCCGACGTGCCGGGACGGCCTGCTCGGGCAGTCGGAAGTGCGCGACCGGAAGTCCGGCCAGGACCGCCAACTGGTCCACCGCCCGACTGGCCGCTACGCCAGCCACCGTTCCCTGGGAGATCAGCATCGGCAGCGAGTCGAGCAGTTCGAGGGCCAGCGCCTTGGCCGGGTTTGCGAAGGATTCCTGCATGGGTCCGCACCGCAGCGCCGACTCGTCCAACAGGTCCGCGACCGTGTCCGGCTCCCAGATCGCCCCTGGCAGGACGCCGGTCACGCCGGCGACCAGTAGCGCTGGCGTCATTAGTGACCACAGGGAGGCCTGCTGTTCCCGGCTGCCCGGCAGGGCGACATACGGCGCGCGGGCCTGCGCGCACCGGGCATGCAGAGGCGCATCGGCTGCCCCGACTCCGGCCAGAGCGCACCCGCGACGGGCGGCCTCGTCGGCAGCGGTCAGCGCGTAGGCACCAGCCCCGGTCCGGCTGAGCACGAGGACCAGGTCTGCAGCGGTCACCCAGACCGGGATGTCCGGGCCGGGTACGTGGATCACCCAGACCGGGCAATCCGCCCCTGCCAGCGCGCGCAGTGCCGAGCCGACGATCGCACCCTCACGGCGACCAACGACGACCAGTGCTCGCGGGCGGCCGGCGTCGGCGAGCGAGGCGATGTGCGCCTCCTCGACCAGCCGGGCGGTCTCCCGTACCTGGGCACCAGCGCTGGCCACCGCGCGTAACAACCGCCGTCGATCTCGCTCCACCAGTCGGTCAGGAGAGTCGAACAGTTCGTCGGCCGAGACGGGCAGGGTCATTGCGGCTCAGCCCTCACGATGGCGGGCTTCGTCGAGCAGCAGAACAGGGATGCCATCCCGGATCGGGAAGGCTCGATCGCATTCGGTGCACAGCAACTCGCTGCCACTGCTGTCGAGCTCGAGTGGGGCGTGATGTTCGGCGGGGCAGGCGAGAATGGCCAGCAGCTCCGGGTCGATGGCACGGGCATCTTGCCGGTCAGACGGTCCGGTCACTGATGACCTCCAGTACCTCGTCGCGAAGTTGTTGCATCCTTGCGAGCACCCGGCCCTCCACGTTCAGTCGGAGCAGCGGTTCGGTGTTGGAGGCGCGGAGGTTGAACCAGCTTCCGTCCGTAAAGGAGATCGTGAGCCCGTCCAGGCGGTCGATCTCGACGCCCGGACGATGGGCGAACTCTTTTTCGACCGCCGCGCAGCTCCCGACCGGATCCTCCACAGTGGAGTTGATCTCACCGGAACCGGCATAGCGCTCGAAGGCGGCGCCAAGCTCGGACAGCGGTCGGTCCTGTTCGCCGAGAGCGGCAAGGACGTGCAGGGCGGCGAGCATGCCGGTGTCCGCCCGCCAGAAGTCCCGGAAGTAGTAGTGCGCTGAGTGCTCCCCACCGAAGACCGCGTCGGTTCGAGCCATCTCGGCCTTGATGTAGGAGTGCCCCACGCGCGTACGGACCGGCCGGCCGCCGTGCTCGGCGACGATCTCCGGCACGGCTCGCGAGGTGATCAGATTGTGGATGATCACCTCACCGGGATGCTTGGCGAGTTCGCGTACGGCGACTAGCGCGGTGACCGCCGACGGTGAGATCGGCTCACCTGTCTCGTCGATGACGAAACAGCGGTCGGCGTCGCCATCGAAAGCCAGACCCAAGTCCGCGCCGACCTCGCGGACCTTGGCTCGGAGATCGACGAGGTTGGCCGGGTCCAATGGGTTCGCCTCGTGATGGGGGAAGGAGCCGTCGAGTTCGAAGTACATCGGTATGACTGTCAACGGCAGATCCGCCAGGACGGCCGGGACGGTGTGTCCGCCCATCCCGTTGCCGGCATCCACGACGACGATCAGCCGACGGTTGCCGCGTAGGTCGACCAGACCACGCAAGAGTTCCGCGTAGTTGCCCAGCAAGTCCTGAGTGCGTGCCACGCCCAGCCTCTGCCCGGGCTGCAGGGGGCCCGCCTCGGCGAGCCGTTGGATTTCGCGCAGCCCGGTGTCTGCACCGATGGGCGCAGCACCTGCCCGGCAGAGCTTGATCCCGTTGTAGCGCGCCGGATTATGGCTTGCGGTGAACATGGCGCCGGGCAGGTCCAGCGAACCCGACGCGAAGTACAGCATGTCCGTGGAGCCGAGGCCGGTCTCGACCACGTCCACGCCTTGGGACAACACACCTTCGGCGAAGGCTCGGGACAGCGGGATCGAGCTCTCGCGCATGTCGTGGGCAGTGACGATGGCCCGCGCACGCATGAACTGCGCAAAGGCGGCGCCGAGATCGCGGGCGATCTGCTCGTCTAAGTCTTCGGGGACCAATCCGCGGACGTCGTAGGCCTTGACGATCGTCGACAGATCACGCGTCTCCATAACGCTCGGGAGCCTAACCGGCGGCCTGAGCCGGTGGACCCGGCGGTCAGGGGAGCACGGGGACCGCGCGGAGGTGGCCGCGACGACCGGTCCCCGGTGGCGGAGATTCGGCTGCGACGTGGGTGGGTCTGGCCGCCTCCCGCACGGCATCGGCCAGGGCGAGGAGGTCATCGGTGCTGGGCAGGATGTCATCCGGGTTGACCTCGTGCCGAACCACCTCCCAGCCTCGCGGCGCGGTCAGCCGCTGGCCGTGGACCTCGCACAAGTCATAGCTGTGCGGCTCGGAGTAGGAGGCCAGCGGTCCGACGACGGCCGTGGAGTCGGCGTAGACGTAGGTCAGCGTCGCGACCGCCGCGTTGGCGCATCCGCTGCGCGAGCACCGT
>Ga0136618_10001032_pt1 | contig 10458 bp, 12 predicted proteins | sample AntDrymUQ3302106_2_FD_104805 | JGI IMG/M metagenome (GOLD analysis project Ga0136618, IMG submission 104805) | Polar desert sand microbial communities from Dry Valleys, Antarctica - metaG UQ330 (21.06) | ecosystem: Environmental > Terrestrial > Soil > Desert | place: Antarctica: Dry Valley...
ACGTCCACTGCGAGAACAACCAGTTCCCGGGGATCTCGACCGACGGCGGCTTTGCCGAGCTCATCAGGACGACGGCGCGCTCGGTGGTGCGCCTCGATCCGAGCCTGCATCCGCGCGACATCGCGGCGCTCGCCGACGCCGGGCTGACCGCCTACCACGCGGTCAAGAAGGCGGTCGGCCGGCTCTACCCGGGCGCGCGCGTTCTGGTCATCGGAGCGGGTGGACTCGGCCATATCGGGATCCAGTGCCTGCGGGCGATGACTCCGGCGGAGATCATCGTCCTCGACCCGAACGAGGGGGCGCTCGCGCTGGCCGGAGAGCTCGGCGCCGACCACACGATCCGCTTCGGCGACAGACACGTCGAAACGGTCCTCGAGATGACGAACGGCCTCGGCTGCGAGGCGGTGATCGACTTCGTCGGCGAGGGGGGAGCGATCGAGGCGGGCGTGGCTGCCCTGCGCCAGGCCGGCAGCTACTACGTCATCGGCTACGGCGAGAACATCAACGTGCCCACGATCGACATCATCGCCAAGGAGATCAACTTCATCGGCAACCTGGTGGGCTCCTACAACGACCTCGCCGAGCTGATGTCCCTGACCGCCGACGGAAAGGTGACGCTGCACACGAGCACATATCCGCTCGACGCGGTCAACGACGCGATGGACGATCTCGACAACGGACGGCTCCGCGGGCGGGGCATCCTGATGCCCGCCGGGATCGAGTAGCTCGCCGCTGAGGATCAGGCTCCTGTGATCGTGTTGAGCGTGCTCACGATTCTCGCTGCCGGAGGAGGGAGCGATCTGGGGTCCCAGCTCGTCCAGGTGGTCGGCGCCCTCCTCATCCTCGTGGCCTTCGCCGGCACGCAGTTCGGCCGGTTGGACCCGCATTCGCCCGTCTACCTGGTGCTCAACCTGATCGGCTCCGCGATCCTCACCGTGCTCGCCGCGCTCGACTCCCAGTACGGCTTCCTCCTGCTCGAGGCGGTCTGGGCCCTCGTGTCGTTGTGGTCGCTCATCGCGGTCTTCCGCCGTCGCCGGTGAGCGTCCGCGGCGACCGCGTGTTCCACGCCTACTCGTATACGCCTGCGGTGCCGCGAGACCTCGCTGGTCCAGGTCTCCCGGACTTCAAGGCCTGATCAAGATCGCTCGCCGTGTCGATTTCAGCGGTCCTCGTTCGTCGGAGGGATGAGAAGGGAACGCCCTACGGGGATTACGACGAGGAGGGATCACGATGCGTTACATGATGTTCATGTATCCCGGTGTACCGACCGAGGCCGACTGGGCCCCCAGCGCTGACGACGTCGCGGCGATGACCAGGTACAACGAGGAGCTCACCAGAGCCGGCGTGCTGCTCGCGCTCGACGGTTTGCATCCGGCGTCGGAGGGGGCACGGGTGTCGGTTGCCGGAGGGAAGCGGGTCGTAACCGACGGACCGTTCGCCGAGGCGAAGGAGCTGGTCGGCGGCTACTGGATCATCCAGGTGAAGTCCAAGCAGGAGGCGGTCGAGTGGGCGTCGCGCTGCCCCCTCGGACCCGATGACTTCATCGAGGTCCGGAGGGTCTATGAGATGTCGGACTTCCCGGCCGACGTCCAGGAGGCCGCCGGCGAGTTGTCGTCTCAGCCGCCTGAGCAGACGGTCGCGCAGTAGCACCACGAGGCATCACGCCGAGACGGGCTGATCGATCGCGATGACCGCTTCGGATGCGCACGTCGCGATCGACGCAATCTGGAGGATCGAGTCGGCCAGGCTCATCGCGGGACTCGCGCGGATGGTCCGTGACGTAGGGCTCGCCGAGGACCTGGCGCAGGACGCGCTCGTCATCGCCCTCGAGCGGTGGCCGGAGTCGGGCGTCCCGGACAACCCGGGCGCGTGGCTCATGGCCACCGCGAAGCACCGTGCGATCGACCGGCTACGTCGGAACACGCGACTCGAGGACAAGCAGCACGAGCTCGCGCGCGCGTTCGGGTTGCAGATGGCCTTGGCCGCTTCGGACCTCGAGGCCGCGCTCGACGATGACATCGGAGACGATCTTCTGCGGCTCATCTTCACGACCTGCCATCCGATGCTCTCCACCGAAGCCCGCGTCGCGCTCACCCTCCGCCTGCTCGGGGGTCTCGCGACGACGGAGATCGCCCGCGCGTTCCTGATCCCCGAGTCGACGGTCGCCCAGCGGATCGTGCGAGCCAAGCGGACCCTTGCGGGGGCTCGCGTCCCGTTCGAGGTTCCGAGCCGTGGCGAGCTCGCGGCGCGCTTGTCGTCCGTGCTCGAGGTGATCTACCTCGTCTTCAACGAGGGCTACTCGGCCACCGCCGGCGACGACTGGATGCGGCCCGGCCTGTGCGACGAAGCCCTGCGCCTCGGCCGGATCCTGGCCGAGCTCGTTCCGAAGGAGCCGGAGGTCCATGGCCTCGTCGCGCTCATGGAGATCCAGGCGTCGCGATCCGGTGCTCGAACCGGAGTGTCCGGGGAGCCGGTCCTCCTGCTCGATCAGGACCGATCGAGATGGGATCTCCTGCTCATCGGCCGCGGCCTCAAGGCCCTCGATCGCGCCGAGGAGCTCGGTGGCCGCGCGCTCGGGCCGTACGGCCTGCAAGCCGGGATCGCCGCCTGCCACGCGCGGGCCCGGACGGCGGCAGAGACGAACTGGCCGCGGATCGCGGCGCTCTACGCCGCGTTGGCCCAGATCGCGCCGTCACCCGTCGTGGAGCTCAACCGGGCGGTCGCGATCGCGATGACGTTCGGTCCCGGAGCCGGCCTCGAACTGGTCGACGCGTTGGCTTCTGAGCCGTCGCTGAAGGCCTATCACCTCCTGCCGAGCGTCCGCGGGGATCTCCTCGAGAAGCTCGGTCGCCTCGACGAGGCGCGCGCCGAGTTCGAGCGCGCGGCTTCCCTCACCCACAACGAAAGGGAGCGCGAGCTCCTGCTCAAGCGCTCGCGGGCCGGCGCGATCACTTCCAGATGACGATCTTGGTCGACGATCTGCGCGAGTATCCGCAAGCCCGCCTGCCGGTCGCCCATTGGTGCCACATGGTGAGCGACATGAGCTTCGAGGAGCTGCACGAGTTCGCCGAGCGACTGGGCATCCCGCGGCACCGCTTCCACCGTGACCACTACGACCTCCCTGCCGGCTTGCGGGCTCGAGCGCTCGCACTCGGTGCTGGTCGAGTCCGCTCGACTGAGCTGGTCATGCGCATGGCGGGGCCTCGCGGCGACCGTGTGCGCGGGCGCCGGGCCCGGAGACGCGTGGACTAGCCGAGGGCCTCTACTAGTTCGGCCGGCGCGAACCAGGCGAGCAGGTCTGGGCTGTCAGGCGCCCTTGCGGTTGGAGCGATACTGATGCAGTGATCGAGCGCAACGTGCTGGGCGGGGACCTGGAGCCGTGTGGGACGGACCCGATGACGGGGTTCTTCCGCGACGGGTGCTGCCGCACAGGCCCCGACGATCGCGGAAGCCACACGATCTGTGCTGTGGTGACCGCCGAGTTCCTCGACCATCAGCGGCGCATCGGCAACGACCTGAGCACTCCGATGCCCCAGTATCGGTTCCCGGGCCTGGAGCCGGGTGACCGTTGGTGCGTGACGGCGGCGAACTGGCTGCGGGCATACGCGGACGGCGCGGCCGCTTACGTCGTGCTGGCCTCGACTCACCGGCGGGCGCTCGAGATCGTGCCGATGGCAGCCCTCGAGCAGCATGCCGTCGACGTTCCGGCCGATCCCGGGCCCCTACAGGATTGACCCTTCTACTGTGGCGCCCATGTCGTACGTCACCGCCGAAGCCCGGCAGCAGCTGCTCGACGCCGTGGCCGTGGCGATCAACGAGATCGGGGTGGCGCTCGCGGCCCTGGGGGCTGCCTACGAGCAGCTCGACGAGCACACCGCGGACCGGCTGGAGGACGAGCTCTTCCGGCCCGTTCAAGTGGCGTACGGCCGGGCCAAGCGCACGCACGCCGGTTTTGCCGACCGCTACGGCCTGCCCCAGCGGACCTTCGATCCGGCGTCGGCCGGACTTCCGTCGCAAGGCGTCAAGGGCTTCCTCGCCAACGCGGTGGAGGCGGTGGGTGAAGCGGACGCGACGCTCGCGGAGCTGCAGGACTCCATGATGCCGGTCGAGGTCGGCGACCCCGAGGTGCGAGCCCAGATCGCCGAGGTGCGGGAGCTGGTCGGCTCGCTGCCCGAGCGGGCGCGGCAGCTCGAGCGAGTGTTCGGACGCTGAGCGCGGCCGCTACGCGGTCTTTGACTTCTGCTTTTCCTTCGGCGCGTCGCGCTCCACCATCTTGAGGTCCTTCTCCGCTCCGGGCGTGCCCGCCTCGATCTGACGATCGCGCTCGCGCTCGGCGTTGAGCTGCGCCCCGAGGAGGATCGCCTGGTTGGTGATCCACAGCCAGACCAGCGCGCCGATCACGCCGCCCAGCGTCCCGTAGGTCTTGTTGTACGAGCCGAAGTTGGAGACGTAGAACGCGAAGAGCAGCGAGGCGACGAGCCACACGAGCACCGCCACGGCGCCACCCACCGTGATGAACTTGTAGCTCGGCAGCTTCGCGTTCGGCGCCGTGTAGTAGAGGACGGAGATCATGAACGCGACGACCAGGATCAGGATCGGCCACTTCGCGATGCCGTAGATGGTGACGGCCGTACTCCCCAGTCCCACCGAGTCGCCGATCGACTCGGCCAAGGGCCCGGAGGCGACCACGGCGACCGCGGAGATCGCGAGCAGCATCACCATGAAGAAGGTCACGAGCATCTGTAGCGGCCGGAGCTTCCAGAACGGCCGGCCCTCGTCCACCTCGTACATCACGTTGGAGGCGCGCATGAACGCCCCCACGTAGCTCGACGCAGAGGAGAGTGCTCCGAGGATGCCGACGACGAGCAGGATGCCCGATTGGCCCTTGCTCTTCGTGACCTCCTCGATCGGACCCTTGAACGTGTCCGCCGCGCCGCCCGGCGCGACGCTCGAGAGGAGGTCGGTGAGCGTGGTGGTGACGGTCTTCGGATCGGCCACCAGGCCGACGACTGACACCATGGCGATCAGGGCGGGGAAGATCGAGAGCACGCCGTAGTAGGTGAGCGCGGCCGCCCAGTCGGAGAGGTTGTCCTCCTTGAACTCGGAGAGGGTGCGCTTGAGCGTCGCTCCGAGCGTCGTCTTTCGTGCGTGTCCCTGCTTCACGAGCTCGGCCATGAGAGGCGTCTGCCCGCTGACACGCTCGCCCAAAACTCAGAAAGTCGACGGAAAGGCGCCTAGATCCCCGACCCGGCCGTGCGCAGCCAACGACCGGGCCCGCGCTCGGTCAGGGCGAAGTGCGAAGGCAGCGCAGGCCCGCCGAGCAGCGCGCGGCCGAAGCGCTCGGCGAGCGCCGGGCCGTGCTTGAAGCCGTGGCCCGAACCGCCGCCGAGCATCCAATGGCCGGCGCGCCCGGGAAGCGGCGCGGCGACGAAGTGACCGTTCGTCGTGAGCTCGTAGCGGCACGCACGCGAGGAGCGCAGCGGCGCGCGCGCGAGCGGCGGAAAGCGGAGCGCCAGGTAATCGCGGGCCGCCCGCTCGCTGGCGGGATCGATGCCGGGGAGCGCTGCCGACGCGGCCAGGTCGGGACCGTCCGTGTCCGGAGCGGCCTTCACGCCATGGCCGTCGAGATCGCCGGTGCCGTAGATGGCCAGGTCGAAGTCCACCCACCCCGGCACCCCGGGCTCCGCCCACGCGGGTCCGCCGTCGAAGAAGCACAGGTCCTGGCGAGTGGTCCGGAGTGAGAGGTGCTCGTCGAAGAGCTCTCCCAGCCACGGCCCGCAGGCCCAGACCACCCCGTCGGCCTCGAGGCGACGGCCGTCGTCGAGCGCCACCAGAGCGCTCTCGCCGTCAGGGCGAGCGACCGCCTGCTCGAGTCGGGCCCCATGGGCGACGGCTTGTCCGGCCAGCGTCCGCACCGCTCGCTCGGCGCGAAGGACGCCGGCTTCCGGCTCATGCAGCACGAAGGCCAGGTCGCTGACGCCCAGCGCCGGGAACAGCTTCATGGCCTCCTCGGGCTCGAGCCGCTCGGCAGGGATCCCCTGACGCGCCAACGTGGTCAGCGACTCGGCCTCCCAGCCGTCCTCGCGGTGGGCGAACCAGGCCACGCCGCACTCGACCATCAACTCCGTCCCGGCGTCAGCCTCGATCTGGCGCCACAGCTCGCGGGCACGCCGCGCCGAAGCGGTGTAGTCGGCATCGGATCCGTGCGAGCAGCGGATGAGCCGCGACTCGCCACCGGATGACGCCCTCCGATCACCCGGCTCGAACTGGTCGACCATGGTCACACGCACGCCCTCGCGCGCGAGCCACCACGCGAGAGACGCGCCCATCACCCCCACGCCCACGATGACGACCGAGTCCATTGCCGCAGACCGTACATGCGTAGGCTCCCGCCATATGCTCATCACCCTCATCCGCCACGGCGAGACCGAATGGAGCAAGTCGGGGCAGCACACGGGTACCACGGACCTCCCGCTGCTGCCCGAGGGCGAGCAGGCCGCCGTGCGGACCGGCGAGCGTCTGCGCGACGTGCGCTTCGATCTGGTGCGGTCGAGCCCCCTGCAGCGAGCACGCCGCACCGCGGAGATCGCCGGGCTCGAGTCGGTCGAGCTCGACGACGACATGCGTGAGTGGCGCTACGGCGACTACGAGGGTCGCACCACCCTGGACATCCGCGAAGAGCGCCCGGGCTGGGACATCTGGAGCGACGGCTGTCCGGGTGGCGAGACGATCGAAGCGCTCGCCGCTCGCGTCGATCGCGTGATCGCCCGGGTGCTCGACGCCGGCGCGGAGCGTGTCGCCCTGGTCGCCCACGGTCACCTGCTGCGGGTGCTCGGTGCCCGGTGGGGCGAGTTCGAGCCTTCAGCCGGCGGGCGCCTCGGGCTCAGCACCGCGGCCATCTGCGAGCTGGGCTTCGAGCGCGAGCGCCGCGTCATCCGGCTGTGGAACGACACGCGCCATCTCGATCACCAGTGACTCCTTCTGGAGCTTGGTCAGCCGCTTGACCCGCGCCTCCTCGCGCCGCGCGGTGCGATGGTCGGGCATCGGGAGGACCAGAGCCAGGGACAACGGACGGCGGGACGCGGTGTAGCGGCTCGCCCTGCCGGCTCCATGGGCCCGCAGGCGCCGTGTCAGATCGTTCGTCCAGCCGCAGTAGAGCGAGCCGTCACGGCAACGGAGGAGGTACACGAACGCGGGCGGCACCCCGGCCACCGTAGCCGACGTTTCGCCGGGCAGGCGGCTTGAGCGGAACGCCACTTGGGTATCGGATCCACATGTCCGCAAATCTGGCCAGAGCCCTCACCGAGACCGCGGAGCGCTTCGGCGACCGCACCGCCCTCAAGCTCGACGACGTCGAGGTCACCTACGCCCAGCTGGACGAGATGACTGCGCGCTTCGCGGGACTTCTCAAGAGCAAGGGCTTCGAGCACGGCGACCGGGTCGGGATCATGCTGCCGAACGTCCCGTACTTCGCGATCGCCTACTACGGAACGCTCCGGGCCGGCGGCGTCGTCGTCCCCATGAACGTCCTGCTCAAGGGCCGCGAGACCTCCTTCTACCTGACGGATCCGGGCGCCAAGCTCGTGGTGGCCTGGGGCGACTTCCTCGATGCCGCCCAGACGGGCGCCGACGAAGCGGGTGCCGAGGTCATCCCGGTGAAGCCGGGCGAGTTCGAGAAGCTGCTCGGCGGCGCCGAGCCCGACACCGCGCTCGCCGAGGTCGACGGATCCGACTCCGCGGTGATCCTCTACACGTCCGGCACGACGGGCAAGCCCAAGGGCGCCGAGCTCACGCACGACAACATGTACTCCAATTGCTCGATCTCGGCCGACACGCTGGCCGAGATCTCCGAGGAGGACACGCTGCTGGGAGCGCTGCCGCTGTTTCACTCCTTCGGCCAGACCTGTTCACTGAACGCGGCGATCTACAAGGGCGCGCGGCTCACCATGATCCCGCGATTCGATCCCGTGAAGGCGCTCGAGATCATCGAGCGCGACAACGTCACCCTCTTCCAGGGCGTTCCGACGATGTTCAACGGCATGCTGCAGGCGGAATCGGACGCGGACGTGTCGTGCCTGCGGCTCTGCATGTCCGGCGGCTCGGCGATGCCCGAGCAGGTGATGCGCTCGTTCGAGGAGCGGTTCGAGTGCAAGGTCCTCGAGGGCTACGGGCTCTCAGAGACCTCGCCCGTGGCCTCCTTCAACCACCCGCAGAAGGAGAACAAGCCGGGGTCGATCGGCACGCCGATCGAGGGAGTCGAGATGAAGCTGATCGACGACGACGGCAAGGAGGTCGACGACGGCGAGATCGGCGAGATCGCCATCCGCGGCCACAACATCATGAAGGGCTACTACAACCGCGAGGACGCCACGAAGGAGTCCATCGACTCCGACGGCTGGTTCAAGTCGGGGGACATGGCCAAGAAGGACGACGACGGGTACTACTTCATCGTCGACCGCAAGAAGGAGCTCATCATCCGCGGCGGTTACAACGTGTACCCGCGCGAGGTGGAGGAGGTGCTCTACGAGCATCCCGCCATCGCCGAGGTCGCCGTGATCGGCATCCCGGACGACAACCTCGGGGAGGAGGTCGGCGCCGCGGTGGTGCTCAAGTCGGGTCAGGACGTCGACGTGGACGAGATCCAGGCCTTCGTGAAGAAGGAAGTGGCCAACTACAAGTACCCGCGCCACATCTGGCTCCTCGACGAACTCCCCAAGGGCCCGACGGGCAAGATCCTCAAGCGCGAGATCTCGGCGCCCGAGCGCGCAGAGTCGGGCTGACGCGCCCGGGCGCGCAGCCCGCGGAGCAGGGCGTCCCGGCCGTCACCCGTCCAGCAGTCCGACCACGGCGGCGGCGGCGTAGAGCACCGAGAAGGTGATCAGGAAGACCAGAAAGCGGGCGAAGATGCGCCGGCCCCTCAGAAGTTGTCCCCGATCTGCACGATGATCAGCCAGCCTGCGAAGAAGCCGTAGAAGCAGACGGCGAAGCCCAGCATCCCGAGCCGCAGCCCGGAGACCCGGATCGCCTTCGGCAACGACCTGCGGTTCAGGCGGATGAGCAGGATGGAGTAGACGAACATCACCATCCCGTTCAGGCACGCCGACAGCACGAGCAGGATGAGCGGCTGGTCGAAACCGAGCAGCAGCACGAAGCTGCCGATGACGATCATGCTCCACACCACGACGAAGTAGAGCCGGCTCTCCGTCTGCTTCTCGTTGTCGCGCAGGTAGAGGGTCTTGATGACGTCGGCCACGAGTCGCGAGACGTAGTCGACGACGCCGAGGGCGACGAGGGAGAGCGAGAGCGAGCCGAAGATCCAGAAGAAGGTGCCGAACCACGGCGCGACGACGTCCTTGAGGACGTTGCCCTCCGCCTCGATGAAGTCGAAGTTCGCCTCCTCGGCGATGTCCTGGCCGAAGACCGTCGAGTAGGCCAGGACGGAGAAGATCACGATCGAAGCCACGCAGATCAACCAGAAGGAGACGAGCTGCTCCTTGGAGGCCTGCTTGAACCACACGTTGAAGCGCCCGATATTCTCCTCGTCCTGACGGACCATGATCCCCGTGGAGGGCGCCGCCTGGTCCTCGCCCGTGATGGGTGAGACGATCCTCGGTATGTAGGCGCCCATCCCGAAACCCTTGTCGCGAATCCAGTTGGACTGCACGAGGTTGTTCGCCCCACCCGCGCCGGCGAACACGAGGCCCGCGAGGATGGTCGCGATCGGCACTTCGTCGGGAATCTGTCCGATGCCGGTTACGGCGTCGGGCAGGTCCGCCCACGCCGAGGCCTTGATGCCCGCGAAGACGGCGATGGTGAGGAAGACGATCGTCAGCCCGACCTTGACGAACTCCGCCCTCTCGAGCGTCTGATAGACGACCGGGGAGGCCGTGAGGGCCGCCCCGATAGAGATCAGGAGGATGATCGAGATGACGTTGGGGTCGCCACCAACGAGGTAGGTGAAGATCGTCGCCCCTGCGGTGCCCCAGCCCGGCCACACGTTGGGCACGATGGTGAAGATGCAGAAGAGGATCCCCCAGGGCTTCCAGAAGCGGGCGAAGCCGACCACCGCCGTCTCGCCGGTGGCGAGCGTGTAGCGCTCGATCTCCATGTTGAGGAAGTACTGGATCGTGACGCCGAGCACGGCCGCCCAGAGGAAGCCGAGGCCGACGTTGGAGGAGATGTACGGCCAGATGATGTACTCGCCCGAGCCGACCCCGAGGCCGGCGAGGATCACGCTCGGCCCGAGGATCTTGCGGAACGGGAGCGGCTCCGGCATGTCCCCGTAGGCCATGGGAGGCACGTGCCGGCTGGGTGGCTCAGGGGCGTAGTCCCCCTCGGCGCCTGCCGGCTCCTCGCGCGTGGATACAGATCCAGCCATGTCGACCCCTCCTCGTGTGCACCGGTCCGCCGGCCGGTTGGCCGGAGAACCTGGCGCTGTCGGCATAGTGGCCTTCCGAC
>Ga0136618_10001034_pt1 | contig 10455 bp, 14 predicted proteins | sample AntDrymUQ3302106_2_FD_104805 | JGI IMG/M metagenome (GOLD analysis project Ga0136618, IMG submission 104805) | Polar desert sand microbial communities from Dry Valleys, Antarctica - metaG UQ330 (21.06) | ecosystem: Environmental > Terrestrial > Soil > Desert | place: Antarctica: Dry Valley...
CGGCGAGCCCTGGTGGGCGACCAGATCCGGGTTGACGGACTCGAGCATCAGGCCCTGGGAGGCCGTGACCTCGCGCAGCCGGGACAGATCCTCGCGGCTCAGCACGCCGAGGTTGGTGTGTGGCAGCAGCCCCTTCTCGAGCGCCCGCTCGCAGGCCCACACGACGTAGGCGACGAAGTCCTCGAAGCCCAGCTCGGCCAAGCGGGCCCGGACGCCGGGATGGTGGTCCGGCGCCTCCCCGGTGAGCACCAGCAGCTCCTTGACCTGGCGGCGCGCGGCGCCGTCGATCAGCTTCTCGACCTCCGCGGGCTCGTGAAGGTGCGGCCGGTGCGTCGCGAAGGCGCAGTACTTGCAGTAGCAGCGGCACGTCCGCGACAGCGACAACGTCACATTGCGCGAGAAGGTCACTCGCCGGCGCATCGCGCTGGACGCTAGCGGGCAGCACTCCGGGCCGCTTCGCGGCATGATCAGGCCGTGCACCGGCCTGTCCCCCAGTGGCGACGAGCGTAGGCCTCGCGTGGTCGCTGAGGTCGACGACCGAGTGCTGGTTCGCGCGGCGAAGGGCGGTGACCTCGACGCCTTCGAGGTGCTTCTGCGCCGCCACCAGACGCCGGTTTACCGTGTTGCCTTGCGAATGCTCGGCTCAGAGGCCGATGCGCAGGACGCCTCCCAGGAGGCGTTCGTGCAGGCGTGGAAGTCGCTGGGCGGGTTTCGCGCCGACAGCTCCTTCGCGACGTGGATGTACCGGATCATCACCAATCGCTGCTTGAACGTCATCGCCACTCACCGCCAGGATCAGCCGCTTCCAGACCGGCTCGCCGCCCTCGCGGGTGACCCCGCCGACGCCGCCGAGAGCCGCGCGCGGCTGGACACGCTGCTCGAGGCGATCCAGGCCCTGCCCGACGAGCAGCGCGCCGCGATCGTGCTGCGCGAGCTTCAGGGGCTGACGTATGAGGAGACCGCGGAGGTCCTGGCGGTGAGCCTGGCGGCGGTCAAGGGACGCCTGCATCGCGCCCGGCTGACGCTCGTTGAGAGGATGGCCGGATGGCAGTGAGCGACCACAGGCAGGACCGGCTGCCGTGCGGAGCCGGGTTGGAGGCGCTGGTCGTCCAGGTCTTCGACGGCGCTGCGCCGAACGATCCCGGGCACCAGGCGGATTGCCCGCATTGCCGGGCGGCGCTCGCGCGCCTCGGGTCGGTCCACCACACGGTCGGGACGCTGGCCGCTGAGCCCGTCACCGCTCCGCCGGGTCTGGTGCGGGGTGTCATGCACCGCCTGCGGCGCGACGAGGCCGGTGTGCTCGTCAGCGCCGACGGCCACGGGACGGTGACGATCACCGAACGGGTCGTGACCCAGGTCGCGGCCCGTTCTGCACTGGCCGTTCCCGAGGTCGCGTTCGCCTCCGTGCAGCTCGTCGACGACCTGCGAGTGGCTCCGCTGCGGTTGTCGGCTCGCCTGGTGGTGCGGTTCGGCCCATCGCTGCCGGTCGTGGCCGAAGCCGCCCGCAGACGCATTCGGGCGGCGGTCGAGGAGTTGGCCGGAGTGCCGGTCGACGCCGTCGACGTGCTCGTCGATGATCTCGCTTGATCGGTGCGGAACTTTCTCCCGCGATCCCGGTCGAATCAGTTGTACGCCGCTTCGCCTTCCCTTCCCGTGGGAGGCCGCGGATCTCTTGGACGGGAGGCTGGACATGGCTCAAGGCGCGACAGGCAGCACGACTGGGACGGAGTCGCAAGCGGTCACCCGCAGCGACGACGGCCCGCTGGGCACCGAGCAGGGCAGGACCACGATCGCCGATGGCGTGGTGACCAAGGTCGCCAGCCTCGCTGCTCGAGAGGTCGCAGGCGTCCACGAGCTCGGCGGCGGAGCGGCCCGAGCGATGGGATCGGTCACCCAGCGCGTCGGGATCGGCGATCAGCGCACCCAGGGCGTGTCGGTCGAGGTCGGCGAGCGCGAGGCGGCCGTTGACCTGGTCGTCGTCGTCGATTACGGCGAAAGCGTCCCGCGGGTCGCCGGGGCCATTCGCGAGCAGGTCATCAAGCGCATCGAGGGCATCACGGGCCTGAAGGTCACCGAGGTCAACATCGATGTCACCGACCTGTACTTCCCGGGTGACGACGTGCCGTCCGAAGAGCCGGCGCGAGTCGCCTGAGGTGATCCCCGCGGCCTCGCAGACGAGCACCGAGCGCGTGCGTCTCGCGCGCCTGGCCGAGGCGACGCTGATCGCCTCGGCGCGGGTCGTCGCCACCGCCGGCCCGGACGGCCGCTGGGTGACCGCTGACGCGGGTCGTCCGATCGACGGGGTCGTCGCCGTCGCCGAGCCGTCGGGCCGCGTGGAGATCGGGCTGCACGCCGACGCGGTCTGGCCGGTGGACTCGCTCGAGGCGCTCGCCGAGCACCTCCGCGAGCAGTTTCGCAACGCCGCCGCAGCCGCCGGCCTGGGCGGCGCGCTCGGGTCGATCGCGGTCTGCTTTCACGACATGGTCGAGCCGGTCGCGTACCCGGAGCCCGCGTGATGGTGGTGGTGTGCCGTGCGCTGGCCAGCCTCGTCGGCTTCGTCCTGCTCGCCGCGCTGGCGATCGCCGGGCTGGCCGTGGCCGCGTTCAGCCTGGGAGGCGACGACGGCGGGTGGAGCCTGGCCGGACTGGCCCGGCTGATCGGGCTGCCCGAGCTCAGCGACACGGTCGGCGACCTCCTCGACGGCTTTCAGGCCGACGGTGGGGTCGACGTCGTCGCGGCGCTGTCGGGCATCGGCGCGCTGCTGCTCGCGGTGGCCCTGCTGGTCGGCGCGCTCGTCGCTCGGCGCGAGCGCCTGCTCGTCTTCTCCCGCGACAGCGAGGGATCCCTCAGCGCGCGACGGCGCGCGCTCGCGCACGCCGTCGAAGCGCTCGCCGAGCAGCCACGCGACGTCTCGGCCGCCAGGGCCAAGCTGCGCCCGCATCGCCGGCGCAGCGGTGGCCGGCTGCGCCTCCGCTTCGATCACGCCCGGACGGCTGACGGCGACAAGCTCGAGGGGACCGTGCGTGATCGCATCGCCAGCCTCGTTGAGGCGACGTCGCTGCGCGTGCGAGTCCGGGACCGGGTACCACGCCGCGGCGGAAGGGTCCGCTGATGCCTCGTCAGCGCCTGCGCAGCAGATCCTGGTCTCTCAGCCGAGTCCTCGGGAGCATCCTGGTCGTCGCCCTCGCGCTCGCCCTCGCCTACGCCGGCTTGGTCGTCGCGCTGCTCGCCTTCGGCGTGTCCGAGGCCGACGTCGACGCCATCACGGGCTACCAGAGCGTCTACGACGCCCTGTCCGCGATCTCGGCCGGCGACGTCAGCGGCGGCGTCCGGCTGATCGCCGGGATCGCAGGGATCGCCGCCTTCGCGCTGTTCGGCGTCCTCGCCTGGGGGGCCCTGCCGCGGCCCTACCTCGCTCGCTCGGACACCCGCATCTCCGACGGCGAGCGTGGCTACGTGAACGTCAGCGCCCGGGCGCTCGAGCGCGCCGTGGAGGGCGCCGCCCTGGGCGTCCCCGCCGTCACGGACGCGCGCGCCCGCACCGACGACGAGCGCGTGACCGTAGACGTCACGGCCGTCGGCGCCGCTGACGTCCCCGCGACGCTCGCCAGCGTCCGCGCCCGGGCGCGAGAGAGCCTGCGCGCGCACGAGCTGCCCGAGCTGCCCGTCGACTGCACCCTCACCGCATTGGAACGCAAGAACCGAAGGGAACTCGCATGACCAACCGTCGCCACCTCGCCACCCTGCTCGGATTCGCCTTCGTCGCCGCCTGGATCGGCTTCGGGTTCGGGGACGCGATCCTGTGCCTGCTCGGCGCGGCTCTGTTCGCCGGCGCGGCTGCAGTCCTCGACGGCGAGCTGGACCTCGGCGAGCTTCAGACCCGTCTCATGCAGCGCGAGCGCAGCCCCTCCCCGGTCGGACCGCGACCGCGGCCGCCGGCACCGGCGCGGCCCCGAGTTCGCTGATCTAGACGAACAGGTCCATGATCAGATCGTCCTCGGAGCCGCCCTCTCCTGCGCGGTAGCGGCTGAGGTCGCCCTCGAGGATCTCGTCGTCGATGAAGAAGTTCCCGGTGCACTCGCGCGCGGGACGGCAGAAGATCGCGTGGGCGGCGTCGCCCATGATCTCAGGGGTGCGTGCCTTGGCCATCGCCTCGTCGCCGCCGAGCAGATTCTGCACCGCGGCCGTGGCGATGATCGTGCGCGGCCACAGCGAGTTGAAGGCGATGCCGTCGGCCTTGAACTCCTCCGCCATCCCGAGCGTGCACATGCTCATGCCGTACTTGGCGATGGAGTAGGCGACGTGGGTGCCGAACCACCGCGGCTCCAGGTTGAGCGGGGGGCTGAGGGTGAGGACGTGCGGATTGCCGGCCTGCCGGAGGTGGGGGACGCAGGCCTTGGAGAAGAGGAAGGTGCCGCGGGTGTTGATGTCCTGCATGAGGTCGTAGCGCTTCATCTCGAGCTGCTCGGTCCCGGCCAGGTTGATCGCGCTGGCGTTGTTGACGCACAGGTCGACGCCGCCGAACTGCTGCACGCACTCGGCGACGGCACCGAGCACGGAGTCCTCGTCGCGGACGTCGCCGACAATCGGCAGCGCCTGGCCGCCGGCGTCCTCGATCTCCTTCGCGGCGGTGTAGATCGTGCCCTCGAGCTTGGGGTGCGGCTCCGCCGTCTTGGCAACCAGGCAGACGTTGGCCCCGTCCTGGGCGGCGCGCCTGGCGATGGCCAGGCCGATGCCGCGGCTGGCGCCGGAGATGAACATGGTCTTGCCGGCGAGGTCGGTCATGGGCGCGATTGTCTCAGGGCCAGCGCGAAGGTCAGGGTCTCGCGCGCGAGCCGCTCCCGCCCGGCCGCCCCGGTCATCAGCACGTTCGTCTGCAGCGTCGGCACCCGGTCCGCGCGCTCGTCCGCGACCACGCCATCGATCAGATCGCCGTAGAAGCCGGCCACCCCCTCGAGCGTGGGCTCGACTCCGACCGCCCGCAGGCACTGGACCGTCGGGCCCTTGAGCACCTGCCCGCGCACGAACGGGCTGACGGCGACGGCGGGCGCCCCGCGCAGCGCCTCGCGCATCCCGCGGACCGCGAGGATCGGGTTGATCGACACGACCGGGTTGCTCGGGCCGATGATGACCGCGCGCGCGTCGGCGAGCGCGGCGGCGACCTCCTGGGGGACGGTCCCCTCGCCGCGCACCTCCACGCGGCCGACCTCGAGCTCACCCGCCCTGCCGCCCGCGCGGATCATCCACTCCTGAAACGGGGTGCCGTCGACGAAGGTCCGGACGGGCTGGTCGGACATCGGCAGCACCCGGGCACGCACGCCGAGCGTGCGGCGCAGTGCCTCGAAGGTCTCCGTCAGGCGCTCGCCGGCCCGCAGCCGCCGCAGCCGGTCGCGGCCGATCTCGAGGTCCTCGTCGCCGAGGTTGAACCACACCTCCTCTCCCGCGGCCCGCAGGCGGTCCATGGCGTGGAAGGTGTCGCCCTCCAGGCCCCAGCCGCGCGCGTCGATCCGGTCGGCGAGCCAGAACAGCACCAGGTCGGGATCCGGGGAGACGTGAGCGCCGTGGATCTCGATGTCGTCCGCGGTGTTGGCGATCACCACGAGCTCGTCGCCGACGACGTCTGCCATCCCGCGCGCGAGCTTGGCGCCGCCGGTCCCTCCGGCGAGTACGACCACGGTCATGCGCGTGTCAGCGTCCGCTGAACTCCGGCTGGCGCTTGGCGGCGACGGCCCGGGCGCCCTCGGCGAAGTCCGCGGTGCGGACGCAGATCTCCTGGAGGGCGACCTCCAGCTCGAGGGTGGTCGAGAGCGCCGGACGGGCGGACGCGTCGATCACGCGCTTGGACAGGCCCACGGCGATCGGCGCGCACAGCAGCAGCTCGTCGACGAGCTGCGCCGTGACGGCCTCGAGCTCGGAGGCCGGCGCGACGCGGTTGACGAGGCCGATGCGCTCCGCCTCCGTCCCGTCGACGAGCTTGCCCGTCATGATCAGCTCCTTCGCGCGGCCCAGGCCGACCACCTGCGGCAGCCGCGAGGAGCCGCCGACGTCGGGGATCAGCCCGATGCGCGTCTCGGGCAGGCCGGTGACAGCGTCGGCGGCCATCGTCCGCAGGTCGCAGGCGAGCGCGGTCTCCAGGGCGCCGCCGATGCAGCCCCCGTGGATCTGGCAGACGACCGCCTTGGGCAGCTCCTCGAGCTGGTTGGCGACGTCGAGCCAGACCTTGCGGAAGGGCCGCAGCCGCTCGATGCCGCCGCTGCCGGCCATGCCCGCCAGCTCTGACAGGTCCACCCCGGAGGAGAACATCGGGCCCTCGCCGCGCAGGACGACGACGTGCACGTCCGGGTTCGTGGCCGTCTCGCGCAGTGCGCGGCCGAGCGCGAGGATGAGCTCTGAGTTGAACGCGTTGCGCTTCTCGGGGCGGTTCAGGACGACGTGGCGGACACGCCCGTTGTCCTCCGTGAGCACGAGGTCGGGCATGGCCCGGACCCTACCGCGCGGCCATCGCCGCCTCGCGCGGTGCGCCGGCCAGCGCGCCGCCCGGGCACTCCTCGCAGTGCACGTCACGGTCGGGGTTGCGGATGCCGACCAGGCCGAGCACGCCTCCGAGGCCGACGAGCGCAGCGGCGATCGCCATCACGGTGTGAAAGCTCGCGAGGGTGATCGCGCCCGACGCGATGATGCCCAGGGCTGCGACGGCGAGCAGGCCCGCCATGCGCGCGAGCGCGTTGTTGACGCCCGATGCGATCCCGGCGTTGTGCTCGTCGGCGTCGGCGAGGACGGTCGCGGTGAGCGGCGCCACGGTCATCGAGAGGCCGAGCGAGAAGAGCACCAGCGCCGGCAGGACCTCCGAGACGTAGGGCGCTCCCTCGCCGACACGCTGGTAGAGCAGCAGGCCGATGGCGGCGACGATCGGGCCGCCGCCCATGAACAGCCGCGGGCCGAACCGGTCCGCGAGGGCGCCCATCCGCCTGGACAGCGCGAACATGACGACGGTGGTCGGGATGGTGGCCAGCCCGCTCTCCAGCGCGCTGTAGCCCGCGACCTGCTGGAGGAACAACACGAGCGTGAACAGGCTCATGCTCAGCCCGCCGTACATGGCGACGGTCTGCGCGTTGCCGACCGAGAAGTTGCGCCGGGCGAAGAGGCCGAGCGGGAGCATCGGCTCGGGCGAGCGGCGCTCCCAGGCTCCGAACGCCGCCAGCAGCGCCAGGCCGGCGACGAGCGGCGCCCACACGGTGGGGTCTCCCCAGCCGAGGTCGGGCTGGCGGGTGAGCGCGAACACCGGCCCGGCGAGGCCGAGCGCGCACAGGCCCGCTCCGACGACGTCCACGTGCGGTCGCGGCCCGCCGCGGGGGCGCGCCTCCACCGCCGCCGCCACGACGAACAGCGTCACGATCACAAAGGGAACGTTGACGAGGAAGATCCAGCGCCAGGAGGTGACGTCGACGAGCACGCCCCCGGCGAGCGGGCCGACCACGAAGGCGACGCCCGTCCACGCGGTCCACGAGCCGATCGCGCCGCCGCGCTCGGCGGGCGGGAACGCGGCGATGATCACGGCCAGCGCGCTCGGCGTCAGCAGCGCACCGAAGACGCCCTGCAGCGCGCGCGAGGCGACGAGCACCTCGATGCTCGGGGCGAGGGCGCACAGCAGCGAGGCGACGCCGAAGCCGGCGACGCCGGCCGAGAACACGCGCCGCTCCCCGAACACGTCCCCGAGCGATCCGCCGACCAGGATCAGCGAGCCGAGCGTCAGCAGATAGGCATTGGAGATCCACTGCTGGCCCGCCAGCCCGCCGCCGAGGTCGTCCTGGATCGACGGAAGGGCGACGTTGACAACCGTGGCGTCGAGCCCCGCCACGAAGGATCCGAGGATGGCGGCGAGGAGGGCGAGGCGCTTGCGATCCATCCGCACCCGACCGTATCGGTACCTTCTCGCCTGCCATGCGCGAGCTACTGCACCCGCCCGCCCACCGGGGACCGCTGATCGCGGCGGGCGCCCTGGTCCTGACCGTGGGCGTCGCGCTCGAGCAGGTGCGCGTGCGCCCCGGAGCCGGCGTCCAGCTGCTCGTCGTCGCCGCGCTCGCGGCGGTGCTGCTGTGGCTCGCGCTGCAGGAGCGCGTCGAGGACGGGAAGCCGCACGCGCACACGTCGCTGCTGCTCGTCCTCGGCCTCGGCGCGCTCTACGTCGCGCTGCTGCGGCTGGCCGACGTGATCGGCGCGGACTTCAGCGGCGAGGACTTCCCGGCCGGCGCGTTCGTCTGGACGGGCCTCGTCGAGGCGGGCGTCGCGGGGCTCGCTGCGGTGCGGCTCCGCTCGTCCATCGCCGTGCTGCTCGCCGCCGTGGCAGCCGGGATAGCGCTGCTGAGCGCCTGGGACTGGGTCTTCGATCCGGGCTCCGTCACCCCGTACCGCTGGCTGCTGCTGCTGCTCGCCGTCGGCTTCGCGGTGGCGTCGCTGCCCCTGCGCGCCACGAGCCTGCGCCACGCCGAGCAGATGGTCAACGCGGCCGGCCTGGCTATCCTGGCGATCCCGCTGATCGAGGTTCCAGCGACCCTGTTCGGCGGATCGGCCGCGCTGCCGGGGTTCTGGGAGCTCGTGGTGCTCGTCGCCGGACTCGGCCTCGTCGCCTACGCCACCGTTGACCACGCGCCCGGACCGGCCTACCTCGGCGCCGCTCTCCTGGGCAGCTTCCTCGTGACCGTCGGCGCGGCGGGCGACCGCACGCTCGAGTGGTGGCCGCTCGCGCTGCTGCTGCTCGGCGGAGGGATGCTCGGCGCCGGGCTGCGGCCGCGCGCCCCGCTGCCCCCCGAGCCCGACAGCTCGACGCGTCCGGACGAGCTGCCGCTCCCGGTTCGCGTGCGCCGGGACTGAGGGTCCGGGCCGCGCTCAATGGGGGTGACCCCCAATAGGCGCGGGGTCGCGCGGATTCGCCCCCCCGGCGGCCCGGCGGCGGCGCCTAACCCGGCGGGGCCGCCATCACCTCCACGCGGTGCCCGCCCGGTGCCTGCACGAACGCGCGCGGGGCGCCCCAGTGCTCGGCGCGCGGCTCGGGCTCGAAGCCGGCGTCGCGCAGGGCGCTCAGCGCGGCGTCGTAGTCGGCGGCCACGACGGCGACGTGGCCCTGCGGCGGCGCGACGGGCTCGTCGGCCCACAGCAGGTGGACCTGCGTCGAGCCCGATTGCACCCAGGCCGCGCGCTCGGCGAGCGCCGGCGGCGGCTCGACCGAAGCGAACCCGAGCGCGCGGAAGAAGCGCAGCAGCGCGGCCTCCTCGGAGCGGTGGCTTTCCAGCGCCACATGGTGAATCATCGCCACATCATGGGGAAGATCAAGTTCTTCGGCGTCGCGCTCGGCCTGCTCGGCGGCCCAGCCCGCGCACACCCCGCTCGCGACCGCGGATGGGCCCGCCGACGAGCTGCTCACTCAACGACGTCCGCCTCAAGGGCGTGCTCACGGACGCGGAGTTCGAGACCGCAACGGCGCGGGTGCTCGACCCCTAATCCTTGCGCAGCACCTCGCGGGCCCGCTTGCGGAAGGCCGGGTCGGACGCGAGGCGCAGGAGGAGCTTGTCCTGGGAGAAGGTCTCCAGGAGGGTCGTCTCCACGTCGGGCGGCAGGTCGCGGAGAAACAGTGCCACCGCCACCCCGGGGCGCCCGCGGGGCTGCACGTAGGCGGCTTGGGTGATGACCCCGGGCAGGCTTCCGCCCTTGGACAGCAGGTGCGTGTACGTCTTGGCCGCCTTCGTGCTCCTGCGCCGCTGCCAGTCGAGCAGCTCGACCAGCTGCGGGTCGCCGGTGCGGGCGATGTCTCGCATGAGCGCCGCCCACTCCGCCGGGGTGCCCGCCACCGAGCTGGCGGCGAGGCGGCGCTGGTGGTCAGCAAGATAGGATAAAGCGTAGCAAGAGTATGGGAAAACGTAATAGCGATCCCGAGCTGGCGGATGCGATCGAGCGCATCGAGCTGCGCCTGCAGGCGCTGGAGGCCGCCGCGGAGCCCGGGGGCCCGCCCGGGCCGAGGCTGTCCTCCGATCCCTGGTGGCTGCTCGATCGCCTCGCGCGCAACACCGGCGCGGCGTTCACGCGCGGCGAGGTCGGGGGCAGCGTGGCCTACGGGGGGCGGGTCCGGGCGCCCGGGGCGGGAGAGCTCGTGTGGCAGCTCGAGCACGCCGTCCCCGACCTCATCGACGCCGATCTCGAGGCGGCCTCGGCGGTGCTCGGGGCGCTGGGCCACCCGCTGCGCCTGGAGATCCTCCGCCGGCTGCTGCTCGGTGCCAGCACGCTCGGCGAGCTGCAGGAGATCCCCAGCACGGGCACGAGCGGTCAGGTGCATCACCACCTGCGCGAGTTGCGGGCCACTGGCCTGGTCGCTTCCCAGCGGCGCAACCACTACGCGATCCCGGCGGACCGGGTCGTTCCGGTCCTGATCATCGTGGCCGCGGCGCTCGGGCGGGAGCTCGC
>Ga0136618_10001035_pt1 | contig 10454 bp, 7 predicted proteins | sample AntDrymUQ3302106_2_FD_104805 | JGI IMG/M metagenome (GOLD analysis project Ga0136618, IMG submission 104805) | Polar desert sand microbial communities from Dry Valleys, Antarctica - metaG UQ330 (21.06) | ecosystem: Environmental > Terrestrial > Soil > Desert | place: Antarctica: Dry Valley...
GGCACGAGCGGCTCCTCCCAGTCGATCGTCATCAGGTGCTCGAGGTGCACCGACTGCTCGCGGCCCTCGACGGCCGCCTCGAGCGGCGGCTTGCCGCGGACATAGCGGATCATCGCGCCCCAGATCCGGGGCGGGACGGGATCCGCCGAGATCGTCACCCTGCACGCGCCGACGAGCGCGTCGATCGCGCCGAGACCAACGCGAACCTCCGAGACCTCGCCGTCACGAGCGAGGACACGGCCGCGCTCAGCGGTCGACGAGCCCTCGTCGCGGACGACGGCACTCGCAAGGAGGCGCGCCCACGGGCCTTGTCCGATCCGGTCGCGCTCCGAGGTCACGACGAGCGGCCCGCCGTCGTTCAGGATCTCCGGTCTCACGCGGCGACCTCCACCGCGTCGAGCGAGAGCTCGACGGCGGCGCGGATGGCGCCGAGGTCGAGATCGCCCAGCCAGTCCTCGGTGCGGCCGGCGATCACCTTCTCGGCCAGCTCGCGCTTCGAGTCGAGCAGGCGGTCGATCCGCTCCTCGAGCGTGCCGGTGCAGATGAGGCTGTGCACGAACACGGGCTTGCGCTGGCCCAACCGGTGCGCACGATCGGTCGCCTGCTGCTCGACGGCCGGATTCCACCACCGGTCGAAGTGGAAGACGTGGTTGGCCGACGGCAGGTTGAGCCCGCGGCCGCCCGCCCGGAGCGAGATCACGAGCACCGACGGCCCCTCCTCGGTCGCGAACGCGGCGAGCAGCTCTTCGCGCTGCCGCGCGTTCAGGCGGCCGTGGAAGAAGCCGACGCCCCTCCCCAGCCGCTGTGACAGGTGCGTCACGAGCCGGTCGAAGCCCGGGTACTGAGTGAACACGAGCGCCTTGTCGCCCAGCGGCACGTCCTCGAGCAGCTCGAGCAGCCGCTCGAGCTTGCCGGAACGGCCGTCGAGCGGCTGGCCCGTCGTCAGCACCATCTCCGGGTGGTTGCAGACCTGCTTGAGCTGGCTGAGCATCGCGAGCACGGCGCCACGGCGGCCGAAGCGGTCCTCGTGGGCCTCGACGCGCCGAAGCCAGCGGTCGACCGTCGCCCGGTAGAGGCTCGCCTGCTCGAGCGTCAGCCGGCAGAAGTCCTTTTCGATCGTGATCGGCGGCAGCTCGAGCTCGACCTCGGAGGAGGCCTTTTCACGGCGGAGGATGAACGGCTGCACGACCAGGCGCAGCCTTTCCAGGGCACGCTCGTCGCCATACCCCTCGATCGGCCGCGCGAAGGTGCGTTCAAACGATTCGCGGGAGCCGAGCAGCCCCGGGTTGACGAGGTCCATGATCGACCAGAGCTCGCCCAGGCGGTTCTCGATCGGCGTGCCGGTCATCGCCACCTTGCGGCGCGCGGGCAGTCGACGCATCGCGCGCGCGCGCTTCGTGGCGGGGTTCTTCACGTCCTGCGCCTCGTCGAGGAGGAGCCGGTCCCAGGCGACCGCCGCGAGCGCGTCCACGTCGCGGGGGACGACGTCGTACGAGGTGATGACGACGTCGCAGCGGCTCGCGGCCTCGATGAGCTCAGCGCCCGCCAAGCGGCGGTTGCCGTGGTGGGCGTGCACGCGCAGCGACGGCGCGAACTTTGCGATCTCCGCCTCCCACTGGCGGACGACGCTCATCGGGCACACGACGAGCGTCGGGCCCAGCTGATCTGGCCCCTGCTCCTCGCGTTCGGAGACGAGCATCGCGATCGCCTGCACCGTCTTCCCGAGCCCCATGTCGTCGGCCAGGATCGCGCCGATGCCGAGGTCACCGAGGAGTCGCAGCCAGCCGTGACCTCGCTCCTGGAACGGAAAGAGCGCGAAGCGCATCCCGGCCGGGGTCGAGAGGGAGCGGAAGCGACGCTCGCCCGCCTCGAGGAGGTCGGCCAGCGGCTCGTCGAGCGTGACCTTGCCGAGCTCGACCCCCGCCTCGTCGGTCTCGAGCCCGGAGACCGCGCGAACGAGATCGACGATCCCGGTGCCCGTTCTCCGGCGCTCGAGGAATCGGAGAGCCCGCTCGACGTCCGAGCGGCGGAGGGCATGCCAGCGGCCGCCGATCTCGACGAAGGGCTCCTTGGCCGCTGCGAGCTCGGCCAGCTCCGGCTCGGTGAGCTCATGCTCTCCCACAGCGAGTCGCCAGTCGAACGTCGCGAGCGCAGTGGCGGAGAGAAGACCGCTCGACTGCCTCCGCGGATCCGGCGTCGAGCGGCTGGCGGCAGTCAGGTTGACGCGCAGCTTGCTCCGCGTGCTGAGCCAGGCCGCGGGCAGCAGCACGGGCACCCCGCGCTCCTCGAGCCGGGGGATCGCCTCGCGGAGGAACGCGCGCACCGTCTCCGGGTCGAGCCTCGTCTCGGCCGGCTCCGTCGCGCTGAAGCCGATTCCGGCCTCTGCGAGCAGGGGCTCGAGCTCTCCCAGCTGCCGGATCAGGTCGCGGCGCGGTTCGCCCGAGCGGAGGAATGCGTAGACCTCGTCGCCGTCGCCCCAGAGAAGCGACGCGGGCAGGCTGAGCGTGGGGTCGTCCTCCGCGTGCAGCCACAGCTCGAGTACGACGCCGGCGGTACCCTCGGCGTCCTCGGCGAGACGCTCGTCAAGGTGCAGGCTGAGCTTCCAGTGCGCGGCGGAGCGGCGGCCGAGGCCGGTGTCGACCCAGTCCGCGAGGCGTCGTCGGAGCGCGGCGTAACCAGGGTGAGGCGGGAGGGTCGCGCCCGAGGCGGTGAGTCCTTCGAGGAACAGCTCCGCCGCACCCGGGCGGCGGGCCCGACTCTGACCGGTGAGGCGGACGCGGTCTGCGCGCAGGCGGTCGCGGGCGATCTGGTCGACGAGGACGGGGTAGAGGTCGTGGACGGTGGCGTTTCGATCGCCGCCGAACGCGTCTGCCGAGACCGCCGGGAGGGCGGCTGCGATCTCCGTCAGCGCCCCCTGCACGCTCGCATCGAGCGTGGCACCCCAGAACGCGTGCCACGAGCCGTCTCCGTGCTCCAGGTAGGGGTGGACGAGCCCCTCGGCGAGGGAGCGACGTGCGAGGTCGACGATCGCGAATGCCGCCAGGGCACTGCCACCGAGCTCAACACCGGCAGGAGGAGACTCGGCCAGCCGGACAAGCTCCGACGCTTCGATCCGCCTTGTGGAGACGCGCGTGCCCGCGCGCACGAGCTCGACGTTCGCGGGCCGGCCGACGCGAAGCTCGCCGCTCCGGAGCGTGCCGTCCTGGCTGCGCATGAAGCCGTGTGCGCAGGCGTCCTGCTGCCAGAGGAGCTCCAGGGTCGGTGCTGCCCCACCCGGCTCCGGAACGGTTGCTCTCTGCGCGGACATCGACCTTTCACCATAGGCGCTGATGACGACGCGCCGCCTCCCCCGATCGGAAGCTCCCGCCCTCTGAACCCGAATCAGGATGACGCTTCGTCGGCCGGGGCGGGCTGGGCGAGTGCGATGCGAGAACGCAGGGAGCGTCCAGATGGGACATCTGGGCGCGACCGAGGACGCTGCAGCGTGCCGCCCAGGCCGTTCCGGCGACACAAGGCTTCATTTGATTCGGGTTCTTAGACGTCTGCGGTGAGGCGCCGGCTGAGGTACAGCTCGAGATCCGGGCCGGCGGGGTTGGCCAGCACGTCCTCGAGCCAAGCCCGCCGCTCGAAGTCGATGATGCCGAGCTCCCAGACGCAACCGGCCGCCTGGTCGGGAAGGCGCTCGAGCGCGGTCGGATCCTCGAGCGGCGCCATGTGGCTACGTTGGTGCAGCTCGTTCTCCGACTGCCACCAGTAGATGAGCCCGAAGCACACGGTGGCGGCATCGTGAGCGATCACGAAGCCGATCCCGGGCACGTCTTCGGAGACGGTCGGCAGGATTTCGGTTGCGAGCTCGACCGTTGCCTCCGCGAGCTCCGGTCGCGCCTCGCGTCCCGCCAGCGAGATGCCGTAGATCTTCAGGCGCCAGTCGCCGCGCGTCTCGTGGCGCAGGAAGCGCAGCGGCCGGGGCTGGTAGGGCGCGGAGACGATCACCCTTCGAGCGTACCGTTGGGCCGCTCGAGGATGTCCGCCGGAGCCGACCCTACAATCCCCTTTCCGTGAGCGCCCCATTCGTCCACCTGCACGTCCACAGCGAGTACTCGATCCTCGACGGGGCGTGCCGGATCCCCGCTCTCGCCGCCCGCGCGGCCGAGCTCGAGATGCCTGCCGTGGCGCTCACCGACCACGGCTCCCTGGCCGGGGCGGTCGACCTCTACAAGGCGACGCAGAAGCACGGGATCAAGCCTCTGCTCGGCTGTGAGGTGTATGTCGCCGACGATCGTCACTCGCGCACGCGTGGCTACGCGCACCTGACCCTGCTCGCGGAGTCGAACCAGGGCTACAAGAACCTGATCAAGCTCTCCTCGCTCGGCTACCTCGAGGGCTACTTCGCGAAGCCGCGCGTCGACTGGGAGCTGCTCGAGACCCACGGGTCGGGGCTGATCGCGCTCTCGGGCTGCCTCTCGGGGCGGGTGTGCAAGGCGCTCGAGGAGAGCCGGCCGCAGGACGCCCGCGCAGACCTCGACCGGCTCGCGCAGGTCTTCGGCCGCGACAACACCTATGTCGAGCTCCAGAACGCCGGACTCGAGGTGCAGCAACGCGTCAACCCGGAGCTCGTCAAGCTGGCGGCGGAGGCGAAGCTGCCCCTCGTCGCGACCGGCGACGTCCACTATCTGACGGCGGCGGACGCCTACTCACACGAGGCGCTGCTCTGCATCCAGTCGGGCGACTCGCTCAAGAACCCGAATCACTGGCGCTTCGACACGAACGAGTTCTACTTCAAGACGCCCGAGGAGATGGCGCTCGACTTTCCCGGTCACGGGGACGCGATGCGGCGCACGCTCGAGGTCGCCGAGCGCTGCGAGGTCACCCTCGAGCTCGGCCTCGTCCACCTGCCGAAGTTCCCGACGCCGGATGACCGCGACGCGTTCGACTACCTCGTCGAGCTGTGCGAGCAGGGGCTCGAGCGGCGCTACGGGCGTGACGAAGCCAAGGTCACGACCGAGCTTCGCGAGCGGCTGCAGCTCGAGCTGAAGACGGTCAAGGAGATGGGTTTCTCCGACTACTTCCTGATCGTGTGGGACTTCATCCACTTCGCGAAGACGAACGGGATCAGCGTCGGCCCGGGACGCGGCTCGGCCGCCGGCTCGCTCGCCGCCTACTGCCTCCAGATCACCGACATCGACCCGATGCGCTACGGCCTGCTCTTCGAGCGCTTCCTCAACCCGGCACGCGCCGACCTGCCGGACATGGACATCGACTTCTCGGTTGCCGGGCGCGAGCGCGTGATCAACTACGTCGCGGAGAAGTACGGGCGCGACCGGGTCGCCCAGATCATCACCTTCGGGACGATGGCGGCCCGCGCGGCCGTACGCGACGCGGGACGTGTGCTCGAGATCCCCTACGGCGTCGTCGACCGGATCGCGAAGCTGATCCCGGAGGGACCCGGCCAGACGCTCTCGGAGTGCCTGCGCTCCGGCGAGCTGAAGTCCGCCTACGACACCGAGCCCGTCGCGAAGGAGATCATCGACCTCGCCAGGCCGCTCGAAGGGCTCGTGCGACAGGACTCGATCCACGCTGCCGGCGTGGTCATCGGCGCCGGGCCGCTGATCGACGTTGTCCCGCTGCAGCAGAAGGGCGCCGACCAGGAGGTCGTGACCCAGGTCTCGATGGGGAACGTCGTCGACCTCGGCCTGCTGAAGATGGACTTCCTCGGCCTGCGCAACCTCGACGTGATCGACAAGGCCGTCGAGCTCGTCGGGAACCTCGACATCGAGGGGCTCCCGCTCGACGACCGCCCCACCTACGAGATGCTCGCGCGCGGCGAGGCGGCCGGCGTCTTCCAGTTCGAGTCGTCCGGCATGCGCGAGGCGCTGCGGTTGGTGAAGCCGACGGAGTTCGAGGACCTGATCGCGCTCGTAGCGCTCTACCGGCCGGGCCCGATGGCCTACATCCCGGTCTACGCGCGCAGGAAGCACGGCCAGGAGCCCGTCACCTACCTCGATCCGCGTCTGCAGCCGCTCACCGGCGACTCCTACGGCATCTGCATCTACCAGGAGCAGTACATGCAGATCGCGAAGGAGATGGCGGGGTTCACGCCCGCCGAGGCCGAGACGCTGCGCAAGGCGATCGGGAAGAAGATCCATGCCCTGATGGCGTCCCTGAAGGATAAGTTCCTCGACGGCTGCGCCAAGAACGACGTCGCGGCTGCGGTCGCGCAGCAGCTGTGGAAGGACATGGAGCAGTCGCAGGACTACTCCTTCAACAAGGCGCACGCGGCCTGCTACGCCCTCATCTCCTACCGCACCGCGTGGCTGCGTGCCCATCATCCGTGCGAGTACATGGCCGCCCTGATCTCGTCCGTGATGAACACGAAGGATCGCGTTCCGTTCTACGTCTCCGCCTGCGACGAGCTCGGGATCGACGTGCTCCCGCCCGACGTCAACTCCTCGCAGACCGATTTCGCGGTGGTGGAGGGAAAAATCAGGTTCGGGCTCAATGCAGTGAAGAGCGTCGGGGAGAGCGCGGCACGCGCGATCATCCGGGCGCGCAATGATGGCGAGGCGTTCGGGTCGATCTGGGACTTCACCGAGCGCGTCGACCCCCAGGTCGTGAACAAGCGTTCGCTGGAGGCGCTCGTCAAGTGCGGTGCGCTCGATTCCACCGGCGCCTCCAGGATGGGGATGCTCGCCTGCCTCGAGCAGGCTCTCGCGTGGGGACAGAAGTACGCGGCCGACAGGCTCGCCGGCCAAGGCTCCATCTTCGACGCGATCGGGTTCGGCAAGGCCGAGGCGGATCCAGTGCGACACCACCCCTCGGTCCCCTCGGCTGAGTTCGAGAAGCCCGAGCTCCTGAAGCTCGAGAAGGAGACCCTCGGCCTCTATGTCTCCGAGCACCCGCTGCACGCGGTGCGGGAGCAGCTGCGGCGCAAGACCGACTGCGCGCTGGCGGAACTGGAGCGCCGGCGGGATGGGGAGGTGGTCACGGTTGGCGGCATCGTCTCCGCGCTCAAGCAGCTGACGACGAAGAAGGGCGAGCCGATGGTCTTCCTGACTCTCGACGACCCCTCTGGCGGAGGTGAGGTCGTCGTCTTCAACTCGACCTACGCAGCGGCGCGCGACCTCTGCGCGACCGAGCGGATCCTCGTCGTGAAGGGCCGTGTCGACCATAAGCAGCAGGGGGAGACGAAGCTGATCGCGCTCGAGGTGACCGCCTTCGAGGCGGTGGCCGAACGGACGGAGATCAGGTTCAAGCTCGATGCCCGCGCCGCCCGCGCCGGCCTCGTTCGCGACCTCGCGCATCTCGTCAAGGACTACCCCGGCGAGTCACCGGTGTACGTGGCGCTCGAGACCTCGTTGGGCCCGAAGACGCTCGCGCTCGGCCCCGACTACCGGGTCGCGATCGACACGGACTTCCTCACCGAGGCGCGCACGCTCCTCGGCGCGGACGCGATCGTGTGAGCGTCAGCGTCCGGCTCGACCATGTCGTCATCGGAGTGTTCGATCGGGCGAGGTCGAACGCGTTCTAGGGAGTGCGGCGCCTCAGCGTCGCCGACCCGAGCGCCAGCGCGACGAGGCTGCATCCCGCGACGACAGCGATGTCGCGCCAGAGCGCGACATCGAGTTCCCCGATCTGCGCCGTGCGCGCAAGGGCGTCGTAGGCGTAGGTGAGCGGGAGCGCGTGCGAGAGCCACTCGAGCGGTTCGGCCATCGTACTCCGGTCGACGAGCAGGCCGCCGAGCAGGATCTGGGGCAGCACGACCGCCGGCATGAACTGCACGGCCTGGAACTCGGACGTCGCGAAGGCGCTCATGAAGAGGCCGAGCGCCATTCCGAGGATCGCGTTCGCAATCGCGAGGGCGAACACCAGCCAGACGGGCCCGGCGGTGTCGAGATCGAGCAGCCAGAACGCCACGAGCGACGTCGCCGCAGCCTGTGCGGCTGCGACGAGCGCGAACGCTAAGGCGTACCCGAACAAGAGATCCGCCTTCCCGAGAGGAAGCGACATCAGCCGCTCGAGCGTGCCGGACACTCGCTCGCGGAGCATCGCGATCGAGGTGACGAGGAACATCGTGATGAACGGAAAGAGGCCGACGAGGGGCGCGCCGAGGCGGTCGAACGTCGCCTCCTGTCCGTCGAAGACGTAGCGGAACAGCGTCAGCAGCACCGGCGGCACGACGAGGACGAGCGCGAGCGTGCGTCGGTCGCGCCGTAGTTGTCGCAGGACGCGCGCGGCCGTCGCAAGCGTGATCCGCGCCTTCATGCCGCCTCCGCGAGGGAGAGGAAGGCGGCTTCCAGGTCGCGGGCGCCGGTCTTCCGGAGCAACTCCGCCGGTGACGCTACAGCGACGATGCGGCCGTCTCGCATCAGCACGATGTCGTCGCATCGCTCCGCCTCGTCCATCACGTGGCTCGAGACGAGCAGCGAGGTGCCGGCCTGCGCGAGGCGGTGGAAGGTCGCCCACAGGTCGCGCCGCAGGACGGGATCGAGACCGACGGTCGGCTCGTCGAGCACGAGCACGTCGGGCTCACCGAGCAGAGCGGTGGCCAGCGAGACCCGTGAGCGCTCGCCGCCCGACAGGGTCCGTACAACCTGCTCGGCCTGCCCCACGAGGTCGACGACGGCGATCGCCTCGTCGATCCGGCTTCCGGGTACGCCGAGGACGCTGGCGAAGTAGCGAAGGTTCTCTCGAACGCTCAAGTCTCCGTAGACCGACGGCGCCTGGGTCACATAGCCGATGCGGCGCCGCAGGTCGGGGGAGCCGGCCGGCAGCCCGAGCACCGTCACCGTTCCCGCTTCGATGAGTTGGACGCCGACGATCGCGCGCATCAGCGTCGACTTCCCCGATCCGCTCGGCCCGAGGAGGCCGGTGACGACGCCGGACCTGAGCTCGAGCGTCGCGTCGGGGAGGATGAGCTTGCCACCGCGCCGGATCCTGAGACGTTCGATTGAGATAACGCTAGAATTCTCCATGCGTTGAATTCTACAGATGATGAATTGTCTGCGCAAGCTCGTCGGCTCGGGCGGCGCCCGGGGGAGAGCCGCACGCGTGGGGTGATCGCAGCGGCGGCCGGCCGGCTGTTCGCCGAACTCGGCTACGACCGCACGAGCATGCGGGCCGTGGCAGCGGCGGCCGCCGTCGATCCGGCACTCGTGGCGCACTACTTCGGCTCCAAGCAGCGCCTGTTCGTGTCGGTCGTGAAACTCCCGGTCGACCCCGAGCTGATCGTTGCGCAGGTGGTCATGGGAGAGCGCGGAGGTGCCGGAGAGCGACTCGCGCGGACGGTTCTCGGGGTGCTCGAGGACCCGGCGGGCCTCGCTCGGATCACCGGAATGGTTCGGGCGGCCGCGTCAGAGCCGGAGGCGGCTGCGCTCCTGCGCAAGCTGATCACGAGAGATCTCTACGGCCCGATCGCCCGCGCGCTCGGCGGCGACCAGCCCGACCTACGGGCGAATCTCGTCGGCAGCCAGATCGTGGGCCTCGTCCTGGCGCGCCACGTCGTCGAGATCGAGCCGCTCGCCTCGGTCGAGCCGGACGCTGTCGCACGGGCGCTCGCTCCCGTGCTCCAGCACTACCTCACGGGCGACCTGGCCTCCGGCACAATCACGCTCTGAGTCGGCAGGACGGTGGGGCGGCGCGATGCTGCGTCCTCGGTCTCGCCGAGATGCCGGCCGATCTGACACTCCCTGCGTCCTTGCAGCGAAACCACCGTCTCACCCCGCCGACGAGGCTTCGTTGCGTTAGAACCTAATGAATCTTCCGGTCTGACCACGAGGCGCCGCGGGCGGTGAACTCAGCCGACTCCCTTCTCGCGCAGCTCGGCGAGCGCCGACTCGCTCTTGCCGAGGTCGAGGCCCATCACGCGCAGGATCTCCGCCGTCTTCGTGAACTGGATCTGCGAGTAGGCCACCACCTGAACCTGATTCCCCCACGGGTCGTGGAAGGAGTTGCCGCCGAAGATCTCCACGCCTGCCTCCCGCGCGGCGTCCAGCACCGCGGCGACGTCGTCGACGACGAGCCCGAAGTGACGCTGGCAGTCGGGTCCCTGCGTCTGTCCCTCCGCGAGCGCGATGAACTGGTCGCCGAGGTCGACGAAGGCCATCCCGCCCACCCGCCCGCGCAACTGCAGCTCGAACAGGCCGCCGTAGAAGTCGAGCGCCTCCTCGAGCGAGCCGACCTCGAGCGCGATGTGGTTGATCCCGACCGCGCGAGCCATGTCCGCAGCGTACGTCTGGGGGACAGTCCCGCGTGTCCGCAGCGTACGTCTGGGGGACAGTCCCGCGGACACGTCCTACGCAGACGGCGGATCTCCGGGAGCTGCGCAGGTGTAGAACCGTCGAGTGGTGAGCCGGCCACCGACTGAAGACGAGCTGGTCGAACGCGCGCGCAGAGGAGACGGCACTGCCTTCGGCACCCTGATCCGCGAGCACCAGGAGATTGCCTTCCGCACCGCA